>Ga0302270_10005429_pt1 | contig 11635 bp, 7 predicted proteins | sample III_Bog_E2_3_FD_198773 | JGI IMG/M metagenome (GOLD analysis project Ga0302270, IMG submission 198773) | Peat permafrost microbial communities from Stordalen Mire near Abisko, Sweden - III_Bog_E2_3 | ecosystem: Environmental > Terrestrial > Soil > Wetlands > Peat | place: Sweden: Abisko...
CGGAGAAGATCTCGCAGCTTGCCGCGGTGGTCACGTTTATCGGATTCAACCTGACGTTCTTTCCGCAGTTCATTCTGGGCACCCTGGGCATGCCACGGCGCTATGCGGCCTATCCGCCCGAATTTCAGATTCTGAACGTATTCTCGACGGCCGGCGCCACCGTTCTGGGCGTGGGCTACCTGATGCCGGTGCTTTATCTGGTGTGGTCTCTGAAGTACGGAGCGATTGCCGGCGACAACCCCTGGCAGGCAACGGGCCTGGAGTGGCAGACGCAGTCACCACCGCTGACAGAGAACTTCGTGGTGACGCCCATCATGGATCACGAGGCCTACGACTACGAGTGGCTTGAGAAACAGCAAGCGAAAGAGGTGGCAAGTGTCGGATAGTCCCGCGATCGCACACGGCGCACCGACTGAGGCTGAGCACTCCCACGGGGAGCATCCGGCTTACCAGCGCCACCATTTTGAAACCGTCGAGCAACAGGCAGATGCCACCAACTTTGCCATGTGGCTCTTCCTGCTCACTGAAATCATGTTCTTCGGCGGGCTGTTTTGCGCCTACCTGATATTTCGTAACTGGTACTATCCGGCTTTCGTAGCCGCGTCACACCAGTTAAACGTGGGTTGGGGTACAGCCAACACCGCAGTGCTCATCACTTCGAGCTTTACGATGGCCATGGGCGTCTGGTGCGCGGAGATGCGCAAAAAGAGCGGCTTGGTTCTTTCTCTGGTACTCACGTTTGTGCTGGGTCTGGTCTTCCTCGGCATCAAGACGATCGAGTATCACGAGAAGTGGGAAAAGCATCACATTCCCGGCCTGCATTACAGCATGCAGAACTTCACCAATCCGCAGTCCGATCCTGATACCTACAACGAGTATCACGATAAGCCGATGGCGCTTGATATGGCCCGGCACACCGAACTCTACTTCTTCCTATACTTCGCCATGACGGGCATGCACGCTGTGCATATGATCATCGGCATTGCGATTCTTGGATTCATGATCTTCCGCGCGAGGGCTGGGGCTTACACCACAGGACACGTCACATTCGTGGAAAACTTCGGTCTCTACTGGCACTTCGTCGACATCATCTGGATTTTCCTGTTCCCTCTGCTTTACTTGATCAGCAGACACCAATAAAGGACGGAATAACATGAACGAGCAAAATCAACACGGCGAGGCCGAACAGCAGGGGCATCAGGAAGAACACGAGCACCACATTGTCAGCCCGTTGGTCTACCTAGCCATTGTTGGGGTGCTGCTTGTGGGCACGGCACTTACAGTCTGGGCGTCGTTCATCGATCTGGGTCCATGGAATCCAGTCATAGCCCTGGGTATCGCGTGCACGAAGGCGACACTGGTCGTACTCTTCTTTATGCATGTGAAATACAGCACCAAGCTGACCAAGCTTACCGTGATCGCGGGGCTATTCACCTTCATGGCGCTGATAGGAATGACGCTGACCGATTACATCAGCCGCGCGTGGGGCAGGTGGTAAGTTACTTTTTCTCAATGCGAGGACCGCCTGAGGGCGGTCCTTTTTCATTGCCAAATTGAATCCACCCATGGTCTCATCTGAGGTGTGGTCGGTCGGTGCAGGCCAGTTTCCTTAAAATATTCAACCGGGGAAATTGCGGGAGCCAGAATAAATAGGGTTCACGCGATTCAATCTGGTTGCTAAAATGTCGGCAAGTACAGGCCGCGCGAAGGTCAGAATGAAGCTGATTCGCAAATCGTGCTGTGCCGTGGTGATTGTGCTGGCAGCCGGGGTGTGCAGCCTGGACGGCCAGGGTGCTGCCCCTGTCTTTCTCCTCAAGATAGGCACTTCACAGACAGCCGTTTCCTCGGCGTATGGAACGCCCTACGGCAGGCTTCGCGTCAATCCATCCGAATCGACCGCACGGGTGGGAGTGCCCGAGGGCCAATGGGACGTGTATCACGTTCCGGCGCAGGACGGCAAAATGTGCAGCACGATGGTTCACTTCAGCCCGATGGCTAGAGAGGTCCTGCTGACGAAGGAGGAGGAGAAAAACCCTCCGTGGATTGTTGATTCCCTGATGCTGATGCCCTCAGGACGCTGGTCAGTATCGGACATCCTTGACCAGGAGCCGGGGTTTGCCGCACCGTGCATCAATGGATGCGATGTCGTTCTCACGACTGACAAGCTGGGCAAACAAGCCCTGCTGCTGGAGCCACAGGGAGGGGCGCCCGGGAGAACGGTTCTCTACTTCGAGGGAGACAGCCCAACGATTGATACCAATGCTCTGATCGCTCTCGATTCCGGGGTGTCCTGGGCCTATGCATTGTCGCTCGAGGACTTCGAGAGCCATCATCCGGACCTGAACTGGGTGGTCATTGGAACCTGGCGTCCGAGGGCCGGAAGCGCCCTCTACGTTCAAGCTACCGAGGACGAAAGGCAAAAACCGAAAAGGGGCAAATCGCGCTGACACCGCGGCCTGCTGCGCAGCAGCATGACGGTCAGGGCAAGTCGTTTCACTGCGGGACCCCATTTTGAGAGAGCGGAATTGAATTCAGGGAGAGCGGCGCGAAATTCCGCAGCGACCCAACAATCGTAACGCGCCTTGCGAAAGATGCGGGGTGGTTTTTTCAATCGTGCGAAAGCGGCGTGCGGATCTGCGCAGCAGGTCGTGCAGAATAAAAACAGAGGCCGCTCCGCGTTGAAACACGAAGACAACGAAGCACAGATTCCCGAGGAACTGGCCCGTCTGGCCAAAAGCCCGCGCGTCCTCGTCCGCCGAGGGGGGACGCCCGGTAACGAGGGCCTCTCGGTCGTCTACTGGATGCAACGTGCTATGCGGATCATGGATAACCCCGCGCTCGATGTTGCCATCAAGGCGGGCAATCTGCTCGGTTTGCCGGTCGCTGTCTATTTCCAGGTGATTCCGAATTATCCAAATGCCAACCTGCGGCACCACCACTTCTTGCAGCAGGGACTGAGGGATGTGGCCGAGGATGCGGCTGAGCGAGGACTGACCTTTGTGGTTCGAAGGTCGCCCGCGAAGCTGGAAGCGTTTCTCGAAGAAGTGCAGGCGGCGCTGCTGATCGGCGACGAGAATCCCTGCCGGGAGCAGGAACGTTGGCGCAACACACTGGCCTCGCGGCTGAAAGTGCCTTTCTGGACAGTTGATGCCGACGTGATCGTGCCATCCCGGATCTTTGGCAGAAGCTTTGTGCTATTGCACCATTTCAGACCGCACCTCAAGGCAGAACTGCCGAATTACCTTGTTCAAACCGAGGAGATCGCGGCTCTTCACACCTGGAGGAAACGCGAACGACCTTCGGGCATTTCTCTTTCAGACGACATCACTGCGGGCTTCAACAAGCTCGATCGCAGGGTAGGTCCTGTGGACAGCTTTTGCGGTGGAACCCACGTCGCGCTCAAGCGGCTGGATGAATTTGTAAAGATAGACCTTAAAGGATACGAGGAGACGCGGAATCACCCTGAAACAAGGGGTACCAGCCGCCTGTCGCCGTATCTGCATTTCGGCAACATATCGCCACTGACCATCGCGCTCAAGGTGAAGAAGGCCGCTGAGGCCGGCAGAGTTCCCGCCGCGGCAGCAGACAGATACCTCGAGCAGTTGGTTGGTTGGCGAGAGTTGGCTGTGCTGTTTGTGCGCTACGAACCGAACTATGACAACTGGGAGTGTGCGGCGCCATGGGCCCGCAAGACACTGCTGGAACATGCCGGCGACCCACGCCCTCATCGGTACAGTTTCGACGAACTGGAGCGGGGCGAGACCGGCGACGAGCTGTGGAACGCTGCCCAGCGTGAAATGGTATCGACCGGCTGGATGCACAATTACATGCGCATGTACTGGGCCAAGAAGATTTTGGAATGGGCGCCGGACCCGGCTACCGCTTTTGACTGGGCGGTTGAGTTGAACGATCGCTACGAATTGGACGGGCGCGATCCGAACGGCTATGCCGGCATCGCCTGGGCGATTGTGGGCAAGCTCGACCGGCCCTGGTTCAACCGCCCGGTCTTCGGATTGGTGAGGCCCATGACCGGCGCGTCGACCCTACGTAAATTTGACGCAAAGTCCTATATTGGCGAATTCCGCGGCAAGGACTGAGGCTGGTCAAAGAGCGGGATGAGCTGCGTGCACAACCATCTGTACCCGCCGTCACATTCTTGCTGCTTTTGCGCCGTCCTATAATGGCCGACAGTTCCAATCCCGGAAACTGCTTGTTTCACGCTACGAAATCCTTTGGATTCTGTGTACATCCTCCACGGAAGATGACGGTGAGGGGAGGCCGGAATCGGATTCCGGACGAGTGTGTCCAAGCAGATCCTCCATTTCAAGTACGGCAAGGCCGCCCGGCGAAGCTGGGTGTCGGGGCTAGTTTGTTCTTTGGCAAAGTGCGAGGCCGTGGCCCTGGTGGGCACGGCCCTGCTGGCGGCATTGCCGGTAGCGATTCCGGTGGTGCTGAGTTCTCTCGGAGCGGTGGCGCAGGAAGGAGCCGCCGCTCGGGAGAAAGCGTCGAATGTGCGTGCGAATCCGCCACCGCGTGTTGCTGAGGCCCTGCGGTTTCTGGCAGCGAGGGGACGGACCCCCAAAACCGAGTTGGCCGCAAGGAACTGGGAGGGCAGGGGAATAGCTGGACAGAGCGGTTCGGTCGCCGTCGAGACAGGGAGCGCAGCGACAGCTGCCTGGCAACCTTTGGGACCAATAGCGGTTGCAACGCCGGACTTTGGACTGGTGACCGGCCGCGTAACGGCTCTGGCCATCGATCCTTCCGACACGACCGGAAATCACGTGTACCTGGGAACCACCGGCGGCGGAGTGTGGGTTGCCCAGAATGCCGCAGCCGCCAGCCCAGCAACCGTGGTCTTTACACCGCTTACAGATACGCTTGCTGCCCTGAGCGGGGTTGCCGATGCATCCATAAGCATTGGCGCGCTCACAGTCCAGCCGGGCGGTACAGGCGTGGTTCTTGCCGGCACAGGTGACCCCAACGACGTACTTGACTCCTACTATGGGGGCGGGATTCTGCGTTCGACCGACTCAGGAACCACATGGAGCCTGAACTCCTGGACGGACGACGTGGCAACGGGCCTCGGTGCGTACAATGTGAGGTTTCTCGGGGAGGGTTTCGCGGGTTTTGCCTGGAGCACGGTCAATCCGCAACTGGTTGTGGCGGCGGTATCGCAGGCTTACGAGGGCGTGCTTGTGAATGCGGTGCAGCCGGGAAACAGCTACGAGGGCCTGTATTACTCCCTGGACAGTGGCGCCACCTGGCATTTGGCCACGATTGCCGATAGCAGCGGGAATTATGTTCAAGGGCCGCTTGCTGCGTTTGCATTGCCCGACGGTAATGCGGCGACCTCGGTGGTCTGGAACCCCATCCGGAAATTATTTATGGCGGCTGTTCGCTTCCATGGATATTACCAGTCGACTGACGGTGCGAATTGGATGAGGATGAGTGCGCAGCCCGGCTCCGGGTTGAGCTCCTCAAATTGCCCCACAAATACCGGCCTTACAGGATCCATAGCCTGCCCGATTTTTCGTGGCACGCTCGCCGTGAATCCGTTTACCGGAGACACTTTTGCGTGGAGCGTGGACTTGAACAACCAAGACCAGGGGTTGTGGCAGGACCAGTGTGCATTGAGCAGCGGCAGTTGCACAAGCCAGGTTGTAACTTTCAGCAAACAATGGAGTACTTCAGCGCTTGAGACCAGCAGCACGGAAGGGGCCGCGACTATCGTCAACGGGGACTATACGTTGGCCCTTGCCGCGGTTCCGGCAGGCTTGGGCGCGGGCGAGGACACCCTGCTGCTGGCTGGGGCAAATGATCTATGGAAGTGCAGCCTGGCCATGGGATGCGCGTGGCGCAATACGACCAATTCGGCCACCTGCCAAAGCGCGCAAGTGGGCGAGTTTCAACACGCTCTGGCCTGGAACGTGAGCAATCCTGCGGAAGTCTTGCTGGGCAACGACAGCGGGCTTTGGCGTTCGACCGATGGAATAGGAGAAAGTGGTCAGGTCTGTTCGCCGGCAGACGCAAGTCACTTTCAGAACCTGAACGGGAGCCTGGGATCGCTGGCGGAGATCGTAAGTCTCTCAGGGGTGACGACGACGCCTTACACAATGATGGCCGGGCTGGGAGTGAACGGTACTGCAGGAGTCAAGAGCAGTGCAGCTACGTCGGACTGGCCTCAGATTCTTGGGGGCTACGGAGGTCCCGTGGCAGTGGACCCCACGAATAGCGCCAACTGGTACGTCAACAACCAGGCGGGAGTTTCGATTTATCTTTGCGCGCAATCGACGGCCTGCACCGCTGCCGCCTTCGGCTCGAGCCCGGTTGTGAGTGACGCGGACGTTGGCGGCGACGGAAATACCATGCCCACCCCAGCGCCGTTCCTGGTTGACCCTCTGGACCCGACACAGCTATTGGTGGCAACCTGCCGCGTGTGGCGTGGACCGGCAAACGGAAGTGGCTGGACAGCGAACAATGCCATCAGCCCCATTCTCGACAGCGTGGCCGCCACCGGAGCATGCAGTGGCGATGCGCTCATTCGCTCCATCGCAGCCCTGAAACTGCCGAGCGGTGGCGAGCGAATCTACGTGGGAATGTATGGTTCAGCAAATGGCGGTGCAAATCTGCCAGGTCATGTGCTGACCGCCATCGTCAATCCTGCATCAAGCACGACCCCCGTCTGGAGTGACGTCACCCTCGGTCCGGTAACCAATGGCAGCAACTCCATGAACTCTTTTGGCATGGATATTTCCAGCATCTTTATAGACTCTTCCGACGCATCAGGGGAGACGGTCTGCCTGACATTGGAGGGAGCCGAAAACTCGTCGGAGAATATCCAGGTGGTCTACCGAACGACCGACGGGGGGGCCCATTGGTCAGATCTGACATCGAACTTACCCGAGACTCCCGCCAGCAGCATTGTGGTCGATCCAAATAACCCGAACATCGTTTACGTAGCCACGGACGATGGAGTTTTTTCGACGACCGGAGTATCGGCCTGCTCCGTGGCGAGCAGCACCTGCTGGTCAGCCTTCGGGACGGCATTGCCCGCCGCGCCTGCCGTGGCGTTGAGCACCTCGCCCGCAGGGGCTTCGTCGCCGGTGCTGGTTGCGGCGACCTACGGCCGCGGCATCTGGCAAATCCCCCTGGCGAGCGCGGGGACAGGACTGACAACCGCTTCCGTCAGTCCAACTTCTCTTATGTTCTCATCCCAGCCAACTGGGACCGCAAGCAGTGCGCAAACGGTGACACTCGCGAACTCCGGAAGCACTGCGCTGACAGCAACATCGGTCTCGATCAGCGGCGACTTTACTGAAACCGACAATTGCGTGAATACGAGCATTGCAGCGGGTGCGAGTTGCAACCTCAATGTGACGTTTACTCCAACTGCAACCGGGAGCCGCACCGGCCAGATGACCATCAACGCAAACATCGCCGGCGGGCAAATTATGGTTGCCTTGGGCGGCACCGGGGTGACGGCAGGCGTGGTTAGCCTTTCCCCTTCGACGGTCAATTTCGGCCAGGTGGAAGTGGGGACGACTTCGGCTCCTTTGCAGGTTCAGGCGGCCAACAGTGGAGGGACGGTGGTCCCTGTCACCAGCGTCGCAATTACCGCGCCGTTTACGCTAGCTTCCAACTCCTGCGGCACAACGAGCCTGGCAGCGGACACCAGCTGCCAGCTGCAGGTAGCTTTTGCACCAACGCAGGCGGGTTTGGCTACAGGAACGCTCACGTTTGTGGATGGAACCGGCACGCAAACGGTGGCTTTGAGCGGTACCGGGGCCGCTGCGCCCACCGATAGCCTGAGCACGTTTTCTCTAGCTTTTCCGGCGACAGTTTCGGGGCAACTTTCAGCCACGCAGACCATCACGCTGACCAACTCAGGAGACCTTGCACTGACGGCGATTAGCGTTTCGGTGACCGGAGCCTTTCAGACCTCGAACAATTGCGGCGGTCAGCTGGGAGGTCACGCCGCATGCACCATCAGCGTGGTATTTGCTCCAACGCAGGTGGGCAGCCTGGCCGGAACACTGACGGTTTCTGATGCGCTGAGGACACAGACGGCTGCGCTGACAGGGACGGGCATCGCGCCACCGGTTCTCAGCGCAAGCCCGTCCAGTTTGAACTTCTCAACTCAACAGCCAGGAGTGGCAAGTGCGCCGCAAACAGTGACGGTGAGCAATACCGGTGGCGCGCCCCTGTCCGGCCTGAGCATTGCGCTCTCTGGGCCGGCAGCAGCCAGCTATTCCATCAGCGCGACGACCTGCGGGACAAGCCTGGCCACCGATAGCAGTTGCACCGTCCAGGTGGTTTTCACGCCGTCCGCCAATGGGGCCATTGCGGCGACTCTCGCAGTCTCCTCATCGACCCTCGGTGTAGCGGCAGTGTCTGTCGCGCTGAATGGCGCCGGGCAACTGTCAGGGGGGCTGGGGACCAGTCCTGCGCAGGTGACGTTTTCCACGGTGGGTGTTGGCCTGGCAAGCACGGCCGTGCCGGTGACAATCACCAACAGCAGTGGGTACGCGGTCGGCACGTTGGCGCTCGCGATCAACGGCCCGTTTATTCTTTCGCAGAACACGTGCTCCACCAGTCTGGCGGCCGGCGCGAGCTGCACTGCGGCAGTCCTCTTTGAGCCAACTGCCAGCGGGACGGCGACGGGCGCCCTAACAGTGACCTCGGGCGACATGACGACTCCGGTGAGTGTTTTGCTCTCGGGGACGGGCTTCGACTTTACCGCAACGGTCTCAGGATCATCTAGCGTGACTGTATCTGCCGGGCAGACCGCTGACTTCGTGTTGACGATCGATCCGATAAACGGCGTCCAAGGCGCGTTTACCTTTGCCTGTGGCTCGCTACCTGCTTACGCGAAGTGCGTCTTCAATCCAACCACAACGACAATCAGCGCGGGTGCCACTGGAAGTGTGACTCTGGAAGCATCGACCGGAACATCCGGTTCGGCGCGGATGGAGAGGCCGGCCGGTTGGCGGTTGCTGCCTCTTGCCTGTGGACTGCTTTTGCTGCCCCTCGCGCTTGGCCGGCGCAGAAACCACCTCCTCTTGATTGCGCTCCTTTCGGTGGTGGCAGTTTCCGCTTCGAGCTGCACGAGTTCGGGCGGTGGATCGGGCGGCGGTGGTGGCGGAGGCGGCGGCGGTTCGGGCAGCAGTTCAACCACACCCCCGGGGACTTATTCGATTCCAGTCACCATTACGTCCACTGGAATCTCTCACGTGGTGACGTTAACTTTGATCGTGGATTGAGGCTGTGAACAGCGTTGCGGGAGGGCAAGCCAGAGCGGGCAACGGGCTATACTTTAGGTTCGGGGCCAGTCGTTGCGATGGATTGGAAGGCTTCCACAGAGGGCTCGCGGCAGAGCTGGAACCGACAAGTCGAAGGCAGGGAAGATGAGGGAATGACAGCAAAAGTCACGGTGGAAGAAGTAGAAAGAGTGGCGGAATTGGCTCACCTGGAATTGAAGCCAGAAGAGGTTGCACCTATGCTCGGCAGCCTGAATGCCATTCTTGACTACATCGCCGAACTCAACGAGCTAGATACGACAGGGATAGCTCCACTGGCCCAGGTGAGCGAACTGGGAGATGGCGTTGGCGTGAGCGGGCCTCGTGCAGACCTGGGACAGCCGTCGCTTGACCGCGCAATAGTGATGCACGAGGCTCCGGAGACCGATCAGGTCTTCTTCGAGGTGCCTAAGGTGATTGAGCGGTAGGGAACTCGGAACCCGGGACCAGGGAAAAAGAACACGCAGCAGAACAGGGAGAGCGTTTGGCAAGCGAGAACAAGACAGCGGAAACCTATATTGAGAAGCCAAGGACGCTTGCAGCCGTGCGTGCGGAGATCGTCTCTGGCAGCACCAAGGCTACCGATCTGACCAGCGGGTACTACGAGCGCATTGCCCAGATTAATCCGCGGCTGAATATTTACCTTAGCCTGACGCGCGACCGCGCGCTTGCCCAGGCCTCCCGAATTGACGAATCGGCCAGGAAAGGCGACCCCCTCCCGCCGCTGGCAGGAATTCCGATCGGCATTAAAGATGTTTTGGTGATGAAGGGCGCTCCGGCAACAGCGGGGTCAAAGATCCTTGAGGGATACCATCCGCCGTACGATGCAACGGCAGTCCAAAAGCTCGAAACGGCCGGCGCGGTCCTGCTTGGAAAACTGAATTGCGACGAGTTTGCCATGGGCTCGTCAAACGAGAACTCGGCCTACGGGCCGGTTCTGAACCCGGTGGATACGGAGAGGGTTCCCGGTGGATCTAGCGGCGGTTCGGCCGCTGCAGTGGCTGCTGACATGGCCATGGCGACGCTGGGCTCCGATACCGGCGGCTCAATCCGTCAGCCGGCCAGCTTTTGCGGGGTTGTAGGCGTGCTGCCCACGTATGGGCGTGTGTCCCGCTACGGCTTGATCGCCTTTGCCTCTTCGCTCGATCGTGTTGGCCCCTTTGCCGCCTACGTACGCGATGCGGCCACGCTTCTCAGTGTGATCGCAGGCCACGACCCGAAGGATGCGACGAGCTCCCCGGCGTCCGTTCCCGACTTCGCAGCCCAGAGTGACGAGCCGGTGGAGGGCCTTCGCATCGGTGTTCCGGCTGAGTACTTTGCTGAAGGGCTCGACGCCGAGGTGAGGACGGCGATCGAAAAGGGCATAGCGGCGCTTGAGGCTGCCGGATGCAAGGTAAAACCGATCTCGCTCCCGAACACGCGCTACGCGGTTCCCACCTACTACCTGGTGGCCACGGCGGAAGCCAGCGCCAACCTCGCCCGCTTTGACGGGGTTCGCTATGGCTATCGATCGCCGGCGTCCGAGACGCTCGCCGCCATGTACAGCCACTCCCGGGATGAAGGCTTTGGCGCCGAAGTAAAAAGGCGTATTTTGCTCGGGACCTATGCTCTTTCCGCGGGCTATTACGACGCCTACTATCTCAAAGCCCAGCAGGTTCGCCGGCTGTTAGCAGAGGAATACTTGCGCGCCTTTGCCGAGGTGGATGCCATTGTGACCCCGACGTCGCCGTTTCCAGCTTTCAAGCTGGGTGAAAAGAGCGGCGACCCACTGGCGATGTATCTCGCCGATATTTATACGGTGACCGCCAGCCTGGCGGGTATATGCGGCGTGAATGTACCTTGCGGCGCCACCAGCGCGGGATTGCCGGTAGGCATGCAGGTGCTGGCAGCGCACTTCAACGAAGGTACGGCGTTTCGCGTGGCGCGTGCCGTGGAGGCAGCAAACTTGTAGGAGCAAAGAAAATGAGCAAGAGCCTTAGATTATGGGTGGTTGTTTTCTTATTGTTGGCGACGGCGATGGCGGTACAAGCAACTCCGCGTAAGGGGCACACAGTCGTTCTGGGAGCGGCCAAGCGCGTGCCATACTCGAAGACCGGCGATCCGGCCGGTGCGGCCACCGGGGAAGACACTCTTAGAATCCGTGCACTCCTTGTCGACACTTTGTTGAAAGAATGGACGACGGGCGACGCACACGACGTAACGGACCGCACCTTTGTCGTGCGGCGCGCGATTCGCATCAACGATTCGCTCCCCGGAGACAAATTGGGTCAATGGGTCTGGCAGCGCGGGCCGTGGCTGATGGTGGACCGGGTGACCGGCCGGGTGACGGCACTCAAGTT
>Ga0302270_10005440_pt1 | contig 11622 bp, 10 predicted proteins | sample III_Bog_E2_3_FD_198773 | JGI IMG/M metagenome (GOLD analysis project Ga0302270, IMG submission 198773) | Peat permafrost microbial communities from Stordalen Mire near Abisko, Sweden - III_Bog_E2_3 | ecosystem: Environmental > Terrestrial > Soil > Wetlands > Peat | place: Sweden: Abisko...
TCTTCCGGCTTCTTGTAGCCCGTCAGAAGTGCGTCGATCAGTTTCGTGTCGATCGGGTCGGTTGCCATCGGTTCTCCCAGTCTGCTGTACCCGATGGCCGTTTACACAATCCTTTTTACACCCTCGATTTTGTGCCCACCCCCCGCATAGAATCGTTGCTCAAGATTGTGAGTCCGCCACTTTCGGCAGGGTCCACGCTTCCCGCAAGCCCATTGAGCACTCACAACTTAGAGCAACATCAGGCAAAGCCTAGTTCTGGTTCTATGCCCATAGCTAAACCACTGATTCCAGGCGAGTTCATGGCTTCGAACCAGCAGGTCGGGTGTTCGAGTCACCCCGGGCGCACCATTTAAGTCATCGCCCATCATTGGCCTCACTTCGCCGACTTTTAGTCGGTCAGGCCTTTGCTCGCCCATGAGCGGTTGCTCAAAGGCGTACAACACCTCATTGTTTCCAACTCCCATAGAATGCCGCAAGCGTGCCCGTACTCATCGTTACCGTCGATGTCGTGCGAATCCCCTGATGTCGAAGTAACAGAGCCTCTCTTCGTGGGATTTTGTAAGCCTTGATGCTCCGCTCGAAGCCGAGCCCACTAGGAAACGTGCCTTCGGTTTTGCTACGCAGATTCCCAAACCACGGAATGTGCTGCATTGGCTGCTGTTGCATACTGCTCAATCCGTTCTTCCAATAATGAGGGCTTTTGATATCATTTACCCACTGGTGATTACGAGATGAAGACATGCAGGTCGTGTTCAATTTTTGCCCCGGATTCGGAGGGAGTCTGCCCGAAATGTGGCGGCGAAATGTCGGCGGTCATGCAGACTCCTAATACGGCGGCGGACACCCAGCAAAAGCGATCCGCATCAGGAGCGGGAATCGCTGCGGTGGCACTCGGCGGAGTCAGCCTGCTTCTGCCCTTTTTTGCGGCGGTCTTCATTGTTCCTGCTGCGCTGGTCTGTTCGCTTATCGCGCTGAAGAACGGATCGCGCGGCTTGGGCGTAGTTGGCTTGATTCTCTCGTGTATTGGAGCCATTGGAATACTTAGCACCTCGAGCAGCCTATCCTCGGGGCTTGGCGGCACGTCTTCCTCGGCTTCGCACCGAGTCACGTACCAATTGGTTGGAACGGCGTCATCAGCTTCGGTCACCATCGAGAACGAATCGGGCGGCACCGAACAGCATGTTGTCTCCGTCCCGTGGGTGAAAGAGTTCAAAGCAGGCGAAGGGCGCTTCGTGTACCTCTCCGCCCAGAACAAAGGGTATGGACGGCTGGAAGCAACAATCTATGTGGATGGTCAGACAATTCAGAGCGCCGAAACCACTGAGCAGTACGGAATTGCCACAGCCAGTGGAACTGTGCACTGAACGGTCTCCAACTGAACATCTAGTTCTCGCACAGCCTGGAAGTCTACCGCTGTTCCCAATTCTGGGCACACTCCCTGCACTGAAGGGTTGCGAATCGATATTGTCTGAGTAGTTGGCCCGACTTGATGTTGCTGCGAGCAGCGGCCTCGTGCAACCGAAAGAAGAATCGTCCACTGCCTGCAAGTTACTATTCCATCGCGCGCCTGCTAATTCAAACCAGCAGGTCGGGTGTTCGAGTCACCCCGGGCGCACCACTCCTTCAGTCGATTTCCCCTTAGAACACAGGCGGACTTTGCGGAATCGCGGCGCCGTCACAGCGCGGATCGGAGCCGGCGAAGTTCACCGCTCGCTTCCCGTCGCGCATCACTGCCTCTCCCTGGCCGACGGCGGAAGCGAAGGGCGGCAGCAGCGTCACGATATGGCCCCGGCGGGCGAGATCCTTTTGGACCGACTCAGGCACGCGCGATTCGAGCGTCACGTCACAGCCTTCGAACGTCGCCTTGGTGAAGCGGGCCGCCTCCAGCGCCGACTGGACGTTCATCCCGAAGTCGACGACGTTCGCGACGAACTGCGCGTGCGCCTGCGCCTGGTTCCAGCCGCCCATGATGCCGAAGCCGATCGCGACGTCGTCCTTGCGCATGAAGGCCGGAATGATGGTGTGCAGCGGACGTTTGTGCCCCGCGAGAGAATTCGGTTTGCCCTCGGTCAACTCGAACCCCGCGCCCCGATTGTGGAATGAGAAGCCCGCGCCGGGCGCGACCATGCCGGTCCCATAGCCGCCGTAATTGCTCTGGATGAGCGAGACGATGTTGCCGTCCTTGTCGATGGTGGACATATAGATGGTCTCGCTGCCGCGCGCGTTCAGCTTCTGACCGATGTCGGAGGCGACCACCTGGCAGGCGGCCTTGTCCATCTGGATCAGCTTGGCGCGTTCCGCTGCGAGATCCTTCGACAGCATCTCCTGTACCGGGATCGGAGTGAAGCGCGGGTCGCCCACATAGCGCACCATGTCGGCATAGGCCAGCTTCTTCGCTTCAATCATGACGTGCAAGGCGGCGGCGGAGTTGTGGCCGTAATCGGCCAGCGGGAAATGCTCCATGATGTTGAGCATCGAGAGCGCCGCAATGCCCTGCCCGTTGGGAGGCAGTTCGTAGACGGTCCAGCCGCGATAGGTCGTCGAGATCGGCTCGACCCATTCGGGCTGGAATGCCTCGAAGTCATCGAGCGTGTGCGTGCCGCCCTGCGCGTTCAGGAACTTCACCATCAGCTCCGTCAGCTTGCCGTGATAGAACGCGTCGCGGCCGTGAGCGGCGACCTGCCGCAGTGATTCGCCGAGCGCCGGGTTCTTGAAGACATCGCCCAGGCCCGGCCGCACGCCGCCCGGCATGTAGGTCTCCTGATAGCCGGGCTGATTGAGGAACGTCTTGCCGATCCAATAGCGGGAACTCCACTCCGGCATCACAAAGCCGTTCTCGGCATAGTAAATGGCGGGCGCAAGGATCTTCGAAAAGGGCATGGTACCGAAACGCTCGCGCAGAGCGTCCCAGCCGGCGACGCAGCCGGGCACCGTAATGGTGTGGACTCCGATCGGGTCCAGCTTGTCGATGCCCTTGCTTTTCAGATAGTCGATCGTCAGGCCCTTGGGCGTCCAGCCGCTCGAATTCAGGGCGTATAGCTTGCCGGTTTTCGCCTCGTAGTAAATCGCGAAGAGGTCGCCGCCCATGCCGTTCACGTAGGGTTGGGTGACGCCGAGAGTCGCGTTGGCGGCAATGGCCGCGTCCACGGCATTGCCGCCAGCCTCCAGGACCTTGGCGCCGGCTTGTGACGCCAGGAATTGCGGTGTGGCGACGATCCCGTACTTCGTCACTATCATCGACCGCGCCTGGTCGGGGCTCGACGAGAACTGCTGTGCGCCGCATAGCGCGGCGAAAGAAAGCAGGGTCGCGAAAATTCGCATGGACGGCACTCCTCAAGGCAACTCGGACGCGGCAGCCAGCTCCGTACAAGGCCGGATCCAGCGTTCCGGCTCAAGCGGAAATCGAACGGACTCATACAGGCTATCAGCCGGCGCTGGAAATCAAAACCGCCCATTTGAGCGGTTTTTAAAAATAACCCATTACGATTCAATCACTTGAAAATCGGAATCGATCACGATGATCGGTCTTGGAGTTTCCTCCAAGGGCCGCGAACGCCGAAGAGTTGAAATGCGCATCGCGCATTGGGATGTGCAAGACTCTAGCGAAGATTCGCGGAACGCTATTGACATGCTCCCTTAGAATAGATCCCAGGCGTGAAAGGCTCTCCAAGGGTGTGATTCGATGACAGTTCTGAGGGCAGCACTGCGGATCGAGCTGGCGATTCTCATCGCCGGCTGCGCTGCCGTCGTGGCGTGGAAGATCCTGCGCGGCGCGGCGCGATGGGCACGGCATCCCGAAACGCGCAATGCGCTCGGGGGCTGGATGACGGGCGCGCTCCGGCTGCAGATGCCGGCGGCGAGTCTGGTGATCGCATGCCTCTATCTGGCCCGCTTGCCTCGCTCGGCCGGGAGCGGCAATCTGCCCCCGGTTCCGGATTATGTCCTGGCAATATTGGCCGGCAGCCAGACAGTGTTTCTGTTCGTGATGGCGCGGCGCCTGTTGCGCCCGTTTGGCATTTTGAGAAACGAGGGGGAGAAGTAAGTGGACAATCTTTGGAAAAACATCGTCCGGGCAGCCTTTGTGCTGGTCGGACTGTGCCCGGTTGTGATGGTGATCTACTTTGCGCTGTTCCGCACCCTGACGAAGGACTACCTGCTACTGGTCCTGGGTGCGGAGCTGGCCGTGCTGCTGTTCATCTTCGGGGTCATCGTGCTGTATGCGATGGCCACGGATCAGATCAAGATCGAAAAACTCATCAGCGAGCCAAGTGGAGATGCCAGCATCTCGCGCTTCCAGCTCCTGGTCTTCACCTTCACCATCGCGCTGAGCTTCGTCTACCTGGTGATCATCGGCCCCGGAAAGTTCCCCGACGTTCCGAACCAGGTGCTCCTGCTGCTGGGCATCAGTGCGACGACGTACGGCGTCGGCAAGGGCCTGCAGGTCGTGGGCGGGCTAAGTTCCAACCAACCGCCGACGGTGCCGGACGCAACGCATGCGAAGGCTTCGGACGATCACCCTACGAGCGGCAACTGAGGCTCGCCCCACCACCACCTCGGGTCCTCAACAGGCCCATGCTCAAAGTGGCCGGCTGGTTCGACAAGACGATCGCGGAGAGTTACGAGATGCTCTACCAAAGCGATTCCGGTGTCTCTGCGAGTCGGCGAAGTTCGCGCGGTCATTCCAGTTCGAGCAGACGGCCTATCGGGACGCGGCGCGGCTTCACGGCAACCAGATCAAGGAACCGAGGGCGAGCGTGGGACAAGCGCTAGGCACGCCTCCAGGACATCAACGGAGATGTTCGTAATTGGAAAGAAGCCGAATGCCGCCTTCCCGCAAGGGAGACGGATTCGGCTTCTCAGGAATAGAATGAAACTCCGCCAGGGAGTAATGTTAGCGGCCTAGCTTGCGGCGCAGCAAGCCACCGACCAGCAGCAAACCGGAACCTATCAGCGCCATGCTCCCAGGTTCGGGGATCTGGGAAATGCTGCCGGCGTCGAAGCCTGTCACCAAGCCGTATCCGGAATTGACGGCTCCATCGTTGTAGACCCGCCCAAGGTAGGTGTTCCCGTTGAATTCTCCTTCGTTGTTCCCATTCGTGTCGAAGTAGATGCTGCCGCCCGGTGCGGTAATGCCGTTCACCATGACGTCCATGAGCAGGTTTCCCATGGATGGGTCGTAGGTGAAAGGAGTCGTCAGGGAAATCTGGAGCGTGTCCCCGAAGGCCCAAGTCTGATCGAGATTGCCGGTGAATACGAGGGTGTTGTTCGCCCCGATATTGGCGGCGAAGTTGCCAGACAGGGTGTTCCAATCGGCGGACGTCGTTGACAGTGAGATGGCCCAGGTGCCGCTGTTCATCGCGGTTGCAGCGAAATCGAACTGCGTGTTGTAGAACTCCAGATTGTTGATTGTGATCGGCCCGCTGAACTGGCCGGAATTGTAAACCTGCTGATACTCCGTTCCGTTACCGCCGTAGGCACAGCCAAATGGGTAGCAGTTTCCAGTGCCTGGATCCGCAGGCTGCCCGACGATGACTCCCGCTACGGCGGAAGCCGCAGTCAACAGGACAAAGCACAAAAGCAGAGCGGGCAAGGTCGCCCACCCGCGTTGATAGTGAAATTCAATACGTTGCACTCGTTCTCCTCCTCGCGAGACACCCATGTCGCCACGAGCGGCGCTCGCCAAGAAGATTGTACACCTGGTTCTCTTTCGCGCACCTGTTTCTTCCGCAAAACAGACCTCGCGGAAAGAAAGTACTAACGAGCATCAATGAACAAACAATCCAAAGAAAATATGCGTTAGCGACGTATTCTTATGCCTCGGGGCTAGCCGGGCATAGCAGACCTCCGCCAGGCCTCCTGCTTGGCGCACGAGGATCTCGCCAGCATCCGCGACGCTTGAGCGCTGGCCCGTATGGTTTTTCGACCGGTCCAACCTTAGTCCTGCCTCGCCCTTTGCATCAACTCGCGGAAGCAGAGCACCGATTCCTGTGCGCTCGCGTTCGTGGGACCATCGTGCCAATAGGCCGCTGAGAAGTCCTGGAACGACATCCAGGTAGTGTGCAGCATGCCGAGCAGGCGTGAGGCGACCTGCTGGCTCGCCTCCGAGCGGGCCAGGCGGATCAGGTCCATCTGGCGCAGCGCGACGGCGGGGTTGCGCCAGGAGGCCGACACGGCCTCAAAGCCGCTCAACGCGAAGGCGAGCGTGGTGGCGTGCGCCGCTTCATAGTGCCAGTCGCACAGAACGACGTCGTGCGGGATGTCGAGGATGGCCGGCGCCGTGCCGTTCTTGCTCGCTTCCCATTCGCCGATGCCCGTCGTCTCGCCGTCGATCAGGCGGTCGGCCCAAAACCACATGTGCCGCCCTTTCTCCGCCAGATGATCGTGAATCGCGCGCACTTCGCCGGCGAATAGCTTCGCTTTGTTCTGGCCCTTGCAGCGCGGGCAGGCATCGTCGCCGATGATGAAGACTTCGTCCATGCCGGCGTGCAAAGTGTCGGCTGAAAACGCATCCAGGATCTCGTCGATCAGGTCGAAGACCATGGCATGCACCTGGGGATGAGTGGGACAGTAACTGCGGCAGTAGATGTCTTTGTTGTCCGGGTACAGGCCCACGGTCTCGTCGAACTCCGGATGGGCACGCAGCAGGCCGAAGGTCGTCTTAGCCCACGACTGGTGCCCGAGCAGGTTCACCAGCGGGATGAGCCTCACGTTCGATTCGCGCGCGGCCGTCGCGATGGCGCGGGCGTCGTCGAGGCTCAGCGCGTCCGCGTCGGCCACCTCCGGGTGGCTCTTGAACTGGAAGTGATAGTTGATCTCCAGCACGAGCGTGTTGACGCCCTCCTTCGGCAGCACCTCGCGGATGAACTTCGTCATCCGGGGCACGTCACTGGGCTTGGGCGAACTGAGGTGCAGTCCGCGAACCGGCAGAGGCGCGGCAGGCAGCATCGCGGCCAGCGCGAGAAGAGAAACGAGGAGGCGGGGAAGCATGGCACTGCTATTCTCTCAGTTGGGAAAAAGGACTCTCCAACTGGCAGGGTTGCTATCCTGAGGGTTTCGGCCCCTCCTGATGCGTTTCCGCAGGTACTTCACCGGATTCCTTTTTTGCCTGGCTGCGCTTGGCCTGGTGGCTTGCGGCCCGACTGGCGAACACGAGCCCTCTTTCGGAGAGGCTTGGGTTGCACCCGCCACGCTGCAGGTCCGCAAAGAGCTGACTCTGCACGCTCCGGTTTCCATGATTCTGTATCACGGAGATCGCGTCGACCTGCTGGCGCGTCGGCGCCGTTTTGTCAAGATTCGCGCCGCCAATGGCTCCGAGGGCTGGACCGATTCCCGGCTGCTGTTTTCCGCCGTTGCGCGGGAGGCATTCGATGATCTTCAGGAGCGCGCGTCGGCGGCCCCCTCGCTCGGGCGGGCCACCACGCTGGACACGGTCACAGTCCACACCGCTCCGTACCGGCAAGCTCCGGCGCTGTTCCAGATCTATCCCAAGCGGAACGTGGAGATCATCGCTCATCAGCGCGTTGAGCGCTTGCCGTGGGATCCGCCGCCGCTGCTGGAAGAACTGGCCCTCCGCCCGAAAGCTGCGAAGAAAAAGAAGGAGCCGCCGAAGGTGCCCCCGCCGCCTCCCGGCCCGCCGCCGTCTGTCCCGGACGACTGGTTGCTGATCTCCGGCTATCCGCAGGACCATTTGCCAGGAGAGAAGCCCAATGAACCTCCGCCGACTCCGCCCATACTGGACGATTGGACGCTGGTGCGGTGGCCGGGTGGACATGCGGGCTGGATCCTCGACCGTATGTTGTATCTCTCAATTCCGGATGAAGTGGTTCAGTATGCCGAACGGGCGCGCATCGTCGCCTATTACGAACTGGGCAAGATCCGGGATGGGAACCTGGAGAAGAGCGTGTGGCTCTGGGCGTCGCAGTCCTCCTCGGCGCGGGACCTCGAATACGATTCATTGCGCATTTTCACCTGGAGTGCGCGGCGCCACCGCTACGAGACGTCGTGGATCGAGCATGGCGTGCAGGGCGCCGGTCCCGTCATTCTGACTCTCCAGGGCGCGGCCATAACCGGATTCCGAACGTACGCCATCGAGAAGGACGGCCAGGTGATGCGGCGCGATTACACGCTGCAGAACTACCGCGCCCGCATCGCCGCACGCGTGGCGGAGCAACCGCCAGCTCCTTGGTTCATCGCTCCGCGGAGGGCCAACCAGCCCCAACCGTACGCTGCTCCCCCCGAGAAACTCTCGCTCTGGCAGAAGACGCTGCGCTGGTTCAAGCGTCTGCGCTCAGGCTCGTCGCGCTGAAGTTGAGGCGGTCCATATCCAGGAATTCCCGGATGTGCGGATTGTCCGATTGCTCCAACTCGCCCACCGGGCCGAAGTAAATGACTCGTCCCTGGTGGAGAAACGCTACCTGATCCGCCACTTTGCGCATCAAGTCCAGTTCGTGCGTTACGACCACCGAAGTCAGGCCGAGTTGCTTCTTGAGCCGCAACATCAGGTTCCCGAGATGATCCGACATGATAGGATCGACCATTGTCGTCGGCTCGTCGTAGAGGACGCATTCCGGCTGGGCCGCCAGCGCGCGGGCAATCGCCACGGCGCGCCGGTAGCCGGTGGAAAGGTCGGCGGGATACACATCTTCATAATGAGCGAGGTCCACCATTTCCAGCAGCCCGTGCACCACGTCCGCACGATTTTGCCGGTTGTAGTCCTGGCGAAGTTCGAGGGAGAAGAGGATGTTCTCTCCCACGGTAAGCGAATCGAAAAGCGCACCGCTCTGGAAAACCATGGTGACTTTGCGGCGGATTTGCCGCAATTCGGCCTCGTCGAGGTTCGTGATGTCCTGGTGGGCGACGATGACCTGGCCCTCGTCCGGCTTCATGAACCCCATGATGTGATGCAGGCTGACGCTCTTGCCCACGCCGCTGCGCCCGATGATGGCCAGCGTCTGTCCGGGGTCTAAATAGAAGCTGCAATCGACTAAAATGGGCCTGTCGAACGTCTTACAGACGTGGCGGAACTCGATATAGTGCGGATGGGCGTCGTTCAAAGCTCAATCCCCCAGGCTCAGTCTCCGATGTCCGGCAGTTCGTCCAAATCCCCAGGCCGTTCGGGCTGCCGGAGGACTTCTTTCCATTGTGCCAGCAGATCCAGCGCTCGCGGCTGGCATGAGAGAATCGGAGAAGCCTCTCCTTTTGAGTTGCCGCCGGTTGTTTCGAGTCCGGTTCCGCTTGATTATGCCGTATAATCGAACAAACAAGTTTATGTGTTATTGTTCTGTCGGAATGGCGTTCGCCCTTTCGACGGCCATCCGCGCGGAGTCTGGCCCGGCTGCCCAACAGGCTCCGGCCGTACGAGCCTCCAGCGTTGTGCGCGCGGACGCCCGCACAGGGCGCCTGATCCGGACCATCCTGCTTACTCCGAAGGTGGTTGTATCCCGGGCGACGGAAAGCAAGACTGAGACTGCGGGCAAGACAGAAATTCAGCCCATGCGGGAACTGGTCAATCGCGAGGTAGACGGTTCGGCGTTTCGTTACGGCATCGATCCTTTGCTGGTGCACTCGGTGATTCGCGTGGAAAGCAACTACAACCCGGTCGCCGTTTCACCCAAAGGCGCTGAGGGGCTGATGCAGTTGATTCCCGCAACGGCTCGGCGGTTCGGAGTCTCGAACTCCTTTGATGTTCACGAGAACATCGAGGCCGGCGTAAAGTACCTGAAGTATCTGCTGGACCTGTTTGGCGATGAAAGGCTCGCCGTGGCGGCCTACAACGCAGGCGAATCCGCAGTGCTGCGCTACGGCAATGTGCCGCCCTACGCGGAGACCGTGGACTACGTGTATCGGGTCGGGAAGGCGCACAATGAGGCCCGTCAGAACGCGCCGGAGGCTAAACCCGCTCCCGTGCCGCCGGCCGAACCCGAACCGCCCGCCGCACGCCCGGTCGAGACCTTTATGGACGGCGAGGGTCGCATTTGCATGAGGACACGCTGAGGCGGAGGGCCGACTGATAGCAACACTCCCCATCGGCGCAAGAACCGCGACGGCGCGGTTGACCTATGGCCGGAACCGGGGGCGGAACTGGCTTTGCTGCGCCGGCGTGGCGGCTTTGCTCGCCGTGCTTCCGCTGTCCGCCAAGCCATCCGCCATCGCCGCGGTCCGTTGCTACTCCAGTGCGCAATCCACAACCATCACAGTGGAATTGGACGAGCCGGTAAAACCGCATACGCAGGACTTGGAGAGCCCCCCGCGAATCGTCATCGATCTGCCCGACACGCGAATTCACCTGCCCGGGAAAGGGACACGCACTTTTGCGATAGGCGACGGATTGGTACGGCAGGTGCGCGTCGCGCTGAACACACCAACAAGCGCGCGATTGGTTCTCGATTTGGAACACTCGGCCTCGGTGAGCGTTACCACGCACAAGAAACCTACCCGGTTGAACATTGAGGTCCGCTTCAAGGCAGGGCATGCGGCCGATAGCCCGGCCGCTCCTGAGACGCCCGTCGAGCACGAACTCAGCCCGGCGGCGCCGGCAGCCGCTCCCGCAGTTCACGCCCCATCCACACGCAACGATACGTCAGCTCAGCAGCCAGCCGCGTCCACCGGCGACAGGCCCGAAGGCCAGCTCAGCGGGTCCACTCCGGAGCCCATGAAACTGGTCCCGGTCCCGAAGTTCATTCCCGAGGCGTCACTTGCCGGACCCAAGCCGCTCCCGGCGTCGGCCAATTCCGGGGGAGGCCGGTCTTTGACGCGTGCTCTCGGACTCAAACTCGGGCGGGTGGTGATCGACGCGGGCCACGGTGGCCACGACGAGGGTACGCGCGGTCCTACAGGCCTATTGGAGAAGGACCTGGTACTTGATGTTGCCTTGCGGCTCGGCGCTTTGGTGGAGCAGCGGTTGGGCGCGGAAGTCGTCTATACGCGCTCGACGGACGTGTTTGTCCCGCTGGAAGAGCGCACGGCCATTGCCAACCGCGAGGAAGCCGATCTGTTCCTGTCCATTCACGCTAACTCTTCGCCGATTCGGAACATCTCAGGATCGGAGGTCTACTTCCTGAGCTTCGCGACATCCAAGGAAGCCATGGATCTGGCGGGAAGAGAGAACGCGGGCACCAGTAAGTCGATTCACGAGTTGCAGGATCTGCTCAAGAAGATTGCGCTTAACGAGAAGGTCACCGAATCGCGCGAGTTTGCCTCCCGCGTGCAGCGCGAGTTGTTCAGCACCTGGAACCGTCTGAGCGGAGCGACTAAGAATCGTGGAGTGAAGAAAGCGCCATTCGTCGTTCTGATCGGAGCGCGCATGCCCTCGGCGCTCTCCGAAATCGGATTCATCAGCAATCCACACGACGAAGCGCTGTTGAAGAAGCCCGAGCAGCGCCAGCGCATCGCCGAAGCACTTTTCCGCGGCGTAAATGCCTATGCCTCAACGCTAAGCCGGATGGACGAGCCGGCAATTACTAGGCGCGGGACAAGATAGATCTCTCCCGGCTGGGACGAGCTCTTTGCAACGGGAGAAGACTGAACGAGCGCCGCTAGCTCCTGCGCGCGGCCACCATCTGAATCCCTTCGACCGTGATAATGCTGACGGTCTAGCCCACGCGCGGTTTGATCCGACGAATG
>Ga0302270_10005447_pt1 | contig 11606 bp, 9 predicted proteins | sample III_Bog_E2_3_FD_198773 | JGI IMG/M metagenome (GOLD analysis project Ga0302270, IMG submission 198773) | Peat permafrost microbial communities from Stordalen Mire near Abisko, Sweden - III_Bog_E2_3 | ecosystem: Environmental > Terrestrial > Soil > Wetlands > Peat | place: Sweden: Abisko...
ACGCGAACGGGCAACCTGGCCCTGTTCCCGTGCCTTACTCCGCTTTTTCGGCGTTGCCTGTTCTGTTTTGCTACTGTCAGCCATAGGTTCCTATCGTGCGAATTGCTATCGAGCGAGATGGAGAATACGGTCGGCCTGGTCGAGCGAGTTAAGAAACATGTGTTCGAAAATATTCGGCCAGTACTTCAACGCGGAGATCAGAATCAGTATTCCTAAAACACTTTTCACCGCGGGCCCAAGCAACATCAGCGGCAACTGTGGAGATGCCTTGCCCAACAGCCCGAGCGCGAGGTCGGCAAGCAGAGTGGCGGAGAGCACGGGCGCTGCAATCTGGATTCCAACAGCAAAGACGTCACCGCCGGCATGAAGGGCAGCCGCAGCGAAGTTTCCGCCAAAATGGCCGCTGGCTGGAGGGAGATAGTCGAAGCTGCGTGCCAATGCGCGCAGTATCCAGAGGTGGACGTTGAGACGGAGAAAGATCAGCATTGCGATTGTCTGGTGAAAGGAAGCAACCACCGTTGATTCCACCTGCGTTTGCGGGTCCAGAATATTGACCAGGGAGTAGCCCATCTGCACGCTCAATATCTGCCCGGCCATCTGCACTCCATCGAAAACCATATTTGTGACGACACCGAGAGCAACCCCGATCATCAACTCACTCAGAACGAGCATTGGCCACTGACTCATGCTCATCTGCGGAATCTTGGATGCAGTCATCGGATAGAGCATTGCCGTCAACGCCACCACCAGCACCACCTTTACGCGAGCCGGAATCACAACGCTGCCAAAGAACGGCGCGAAGAGCAGAATGCCCGTGAGGCGCACGCCGATAGCCAGCAAGGCTCCGAAGACCTGGATTAGAGATATGTTCATTACTGCAACACCTTGTGAAAGTCGCTGAAGATATCCAGGGTGTAATGCGCAAGGTGCCGCCACATCCACGGCATCATCATGAAGAGAACTCCCCCGGTGACCAGGAGCCGCGGTACGTGGGACAGGGTCTGGTCCTGCAGAGAAGTCAGCACCTGCAGAACGTTTACCACGAGGCTGACCACGATGGCGGCGATCAAGATCGGCGCAATCAGGATCAGAACTTCCTGAAGCATCAAGCGGCCCATCAGAACTACTTCATCGACTCCCATCAGTTGAAACTCCTCATCAAGGCGCCTATGAGAATGTGCCAGCCATCCACCATAAGAAACAGCAGAAGCTTGAGCGGTGTGGATATGACGACAGGCGGCAACTGCATCATGCCGACTGACGTGGTAATAGAGGCGACGACCATGTCGACCACAAGAAAGGGCAGAAAGAGAACAGCGCCGATCTGAAAACCTGCCTTCAGTTCAGACAGAATGTACGCGGGCAGCAGGACGCGAAACGAAAGGTCGTTGATATTGGCGGGACGGGGTTCCTTGGCAATCTCGAGAAAGAGTGCGGCATCCTTTTCACGAACGTAATGCGACATGAACTGGCGCATTGGTACCCCACCGCGGACAATCGCATCGACTGCCGTGATCTTGCCCTCTTGAAACGGTACGACCGCGTCCTTGTAGATGGCGGCGCCGACGGGCTGCATCAGGAAGAAGGTCATGATCATCGAGAGGCCGATGAGGGTCTGATTCGACGGAGTAGTCTGAAGCCCGAGCGCTTGTCTGAGAAAATGAAAGACCACCAGCAGGCGCGCAAACGGCGTCATGCAGATGAGAAGCGAAGGGATGAGGGTCAGGAAGGTTAGCAGCACGACGATCGTGAACTGCGTGTTGCCGCCGCCGAACCCCGTAATCCTTATTTCATTTGGATCTGTTGCCGCTGGCGCCGCTGGCGCGATTGGCGGAGCAGCGGCCGGAGTGGCCGGCTCAATGGGAACCTCGGCCAGCAGCATCGGCGTCACTCGCAGGTACGGCATCCCATGCACCGCCCCTGCAAAGGCGATTGCGGGCCAAGGCATGGCTTTTGCCGATGGCGCTCCCAGAAAAAGCGCCAGGCAGAACATGGCTCCAATCTTCATAGAGTGCTCCATGCCTGCGCCTTGGATTGCCTGACCTTGGGCTTGTCAATCTGCCCGGTTGCCCGCTTGACAGGCTTCTTCTCGGGAGCTGTCGCGGTCTCTTGCAGCACTTCGCCAAACGACTCTTTCTTATCGAGTTGCGCCAGGAGGGAGACGTTCGACGCCCCACCGCCCACGAGAAATTGGAGGCCATCCACCTGAACAACGGCCACAAACCGCTTCTCGCCGAGCGAGACGCTTGAAGTCACCTGCAGACGCTTCGTATGGGACCTGCCAACCTGACGGTCCTTGAGCCATCTCCAAAGGTTGGAGAGCAAGCCGACAGAACCCTGAAGAGGCGATTGTGATTGTGACCCGGGCGTAACCTGAAACGGCTGCGGAAGTAGCGATGAGGGAATGGATGCGGCGAACTTGAATGCCTTCATGAAAGGTCCGTAAGCCGCACGGCAAGGCGTTCGCCAACGACTTCAAATTCAGTCCAACCGACAAGTTGCCCATTCACTTTCAGGGGCAGATCGCTGCTTTGGTGATACGCGGTCTCGACGATGGTGCCCTTGACGAGGCCCAGTAGATCGCGAACCGTGAAATTGATGACGGGAATGTCGAGCGCTAGGGTGCATGGCAGCCAGGGCAACTGATCGAAGGGGTCGCGCTCCTGATGCTTCTCCACCAACTGCGGGCCCTGAGGGGACTTCGGGTCCATCACCGGCATCGATGTGCTCATTGCCGTGTTCATTGATTTCTCTCCCCAGCCAGACCAGTTTTCATCGCATGGCCGACCAACAAGTGCATCCCTATTCGCTGGTTTGTGAATTGGAATTCTGTTGGCAGGCCATGCTGATTGGTCATTTGCGATTACTAATGCAATCGAGGGGCCATTCCGGCGCATGGAAGGGCGGCCTTCGCGCGCTACAAAGAGAGGAGAGATAAATAGCGATAGATGTTGAGGATAGAGACTTCAAGCGCAGGCGGAGATTCTCACTCGGGCGAGTGAAAATGCGGCGTGCCGGCGAAATCGTGAGGAAGCAATGAGAAGTCTTAACAATAGACGGGCCAGGCTGCTTAGCTATGAAGCTAAGCGCCTGGTCCCTCATGTACCGCTAAGAAATCCTAAGCGCGGCGAGTCTACTGAATCATTGCCAGTGCTGCCTGGGAGAGTTGTTGAAGCGTGGTGATGGACTTGGCGTTCGAACCGTAAGACTGCTGAGCCACGATCAGCCGGGAAAACTCGGTTGCGATATTCACGTTCGACAGCTCGACGGAGCCACCGGTGATTGTGCCACGGCCACCGGTCCCGGCCGCTCCAACCTGAGCCTGTCCCGAGGCGGTGGTCGCCTGGTAGCTGTTGTTGCCGACGTTGGTGAGGCCCTCGTTGTTGGCAAAGCCGGCCACGGCGACCTGTCCCAGAGCAAGAGTCTGCCCGCTGGAGAAGGTGCCCTCGACAGTGCCGTCCGGCTGGATGGCGTAGCTGGAAAGCGTGCCACTGGCGAAGCCATCGGTGGTGGCAGTTGCTGTCGCACTGTCCAAAGCCGTTTGGGTAATGGTCGGATTTGTGACCGCCCCAGTCAGAGCTGCAACCGTCCCAAAGGGCCCACTGAGCGCAAGATTTGGCGCGGCGCCATCGGAAAGCGTTGGGATATTGATCGGGACAACAGGGCTGATCGAAGTCAATGCGCCAGTGCTGTCAAAGTTCAGAGTGCCTGACCCTACCACTGTAGTGGGGGGGGCGGTGGTGGGGGGGGTGGTTTGGGGGTTGGGCGCGACCCAGTTTGTGTCGGCGGTAGGAATGCTGACGGAGTACGTCCAGGTATTCGCCGCGGTCTTGATATAGGAAACAGTGAGGATATGCGCCTGCCCCAGGGAGTCGTACACCGAGAGGGAGCTGTCGGGAGCCGTACCGTTCACCGCGGTACCGGAATTGAGATTGGCTGTAATCCCCATGGTAGTGCTCGGGACCGCTGGGCTGACCAGACCATTGCTGACATTTATCGGCGCCAAAGCCGCCGAGGTGTTGACAGCTCCATTGACCGCGGGATAGCCCATGACCAGTTGCCCACCCGGGGTTACAATCTCCCCGGCGCTGTTGGTGGTAAAGTCGCCGGACCGTGTGTAGTTCGGCAAGCCCGAGGCGCCTTGCGTGACAAAGAACCCGTTTCCGGACAGCGCCATATTCGAATCGATGTTGGTTGCGCTTGGAGCCCCGTCGGAAAAGTTTGAGTCGGTAGAGGAAACAGTGACGCCATATCCGGTCTGGATGGGATCGCCGCTGCCGTTCGTGATACTCGCCTGGGAGTAGATATCGCCGAAGGTCAGATTCTGGTCCTTGTAGCCATCGGTATTCATGTTGGCCAGGTTATTGGAGATGGTTTGCAGCAAGCCTTGTGCCGCGTTGAGTCCAGAGAGTGCTGTCGCAAAGGTTCCCATTACTTTCCTCCTGTTGCATTGTTATTGGCGCCGGATAGGCCCATGGTTGATGTGTTCAGAACTGAATTGATGGATGCCGCCGCTGCGCTGGCGTTGCCGAAGTTCAGGGGCATCATCGTATTCGGATCGAAAGGAAGTTGGCTGGTGGCCGCACCGGCCGTCGAAGGTGAGAGAGTGTTGGCGATCCCGCTGATCGCTGATGTGAGAGCAGCGCTGTTGGGAGATGTTGCTGCTGCTTGCGCCACGACCTTGCCGGTCGCCCCGGTGGACCCAGTCGTTGACGTGGAACCGGCCGCGCTGAGTATCTGGTTCATGCTGACGAGCTGACCCAGTTGGCTGAGCGAGATCATCTGCCCGACCATCGCGGTTGAATCCACGGGAGCGGTGGGGTCCTGATTCTGCAGTTCCTGTGCCAGCAGGCTCAGAAATGTTGAACCAATGCTGGCCGCGGAACCGTTGGTGCCCGAAGACGTTGCGGTGGTGCCCGTGGTGCCGGAGGCATTGGCTTTTGTGCCCGAGGACTTCAGGGGGCCAGTGCTCAAAGCCGGAGTGAACTGGTGTAGCGTACTCGGAATGCTGAAGGCTGCTAAACTGCTCATGATCTTTTCTCCTTGACTGCGTTGACCCTTACCTAAACCCTGATGTCGAGACGAGAGTTATACCGCCCATCGCCTGTGGCTCCTGCCGCTGCGACTGGCTGAAACGAACCTTCGGAGTAGCCGCTGCCGGATTGGCTTGAAGTGCTGTTGCCCGCGTGCCGCCTGGAGCCGCGTGCGTCGTCAGTCGAACCGTTCGACCCGTTACCGGCCGTCCACGCCCCTTGCCCTGCTCTTTCCCCGTTCATATCGATGCGCACATCCATTTGCTGATTGCTGCCCAACCGTGCCTGCATCTCCGTCAGATGTGCGGCCAATGACTTGGCTAGCTCGCTGTGATCGACGGAGATTTGCGCCGATATCCCATCCTTGGCCGCGGAAGTGTTGATCGAAATGCTGCCGAACTCGGTGGATCGCATGCCGACGTGCATCTCGGACTGCCCGATGTTCTGGATCAGCTTGGCGGTATTGACGACCGGCTGAGCCGTCGTAGCCGAAGCGGAAGCCGGAGCGGCATTGTCAGGCCCCGCCCCGGAATGAGCAGCGGCGCGTGCGGAAGTGGAAGCAGCCTGCGCCGGGGTGTTGTCGGAAGTGTTCGCCGCGTGAGCAGTGGCGACGGCTGCGTGACTTGCGAAGTTCGCCTGCACCGCGGCCGTGTTCTGGCCCTGATTGCCAGAGGATGCGGCATCTTGAGATCCCGCCTGCGATCCCTGCTGGGCGGTTGTGGACTGCGCATTTGGCTTCATGCTGGAGGAGTCATTTGTGGCCTCGACCGTGGCGTCCTTTGACGCGCCCTTGCCAGTGCTTGCCGTTGCTGCCGTTGATTTCACAGCCGATATTGACCCCATGGTCGATTCACCGGACTGAACCGATGCCAGCCATCCGTCCTTCCACTGATTGAGCACGTTGAGCTGTTCTGCTGCCGCGCCGGGGATGACGGGGGCCGTTGCCAGGTTGGACTGATCGGGTGAGGCCGGCTGCGCATTGGACTGATCCGCGGAGGCTTGGCTCGAGGTGGCAGCGGCATCGATCCCCACATGTGCATTCGAAACCGAATGCGAGGTAGAGGAGTGTTCTGGGCTCAGCGGGGCATTCCAGATTTGGCTCGGGGCGGCATTTGGAATCGGGCTCTGAACGGTGTTTGGCGCTTCATTGTGGACTGCACTCGGTAACGCATTTGGGACGGCGTTGGCTGCAATCTTCGGAAGTGGGTTCGGTGCCGTGCTTGAAGCAGCGATCGGCGCTGCGGTCGAAACCGCGGTCGATGCTGGGCTCGATGCGGCGATCGGAATTGTTTCCGGGGCCGCGCTCAAGACTGCCTTCAGCAATGAACTCTGCACTTCGGGGACGGAGGTCTGTGCCACGGCCTGTACCGGGGTCGAATCTGAGGTTGGCTGCGCGTCGGCGACTGCATTCGAGAGTGCTTCTGCATCTGAAGGAGCGAACGAGCTCTGCACTTCATCGGGAGCAGCAACGGGTGAAGACAACTCGACCGGGTTTGACACAACGTTGGAGGAGGCATTCGGGGCCAGGCTCGAAACTGTGCTTGAGGCCGCATGCGGAAGCGAGGTCTCCACTTCAGGGGCTGCAATCGAGGCGGAAGGCTGGACGGAAGCCGGCGTCACGTTCGATGAGGCCTGCGGAGCAACATTCGATACTGTGCTATGAACTGTGTTTGAGATCGCGTTCTGTACATCGGAAGCAACAACCGGTGCGGCGTCCTGGACTGCGGTTGGAGCCACATTCGGTGAGGCCTGCGCTGTCACATTCGTGGATGTATTCTGCACGGCATTCGGCGCAGCGATTGAAGAGGCCTGAGGAGCGACATTCGATACTGTGCTATGAACTGCGTTTGAGATCGCGTTCTGCACATCGGAAGCAACAACCGGTGCGGCAGTCTGCACTGCGGTTGGAGCCGCATTGGGCGAGGCCTGCGCAGTCACATTCGAGGATGTATTCTGCACGGCATTCGGCGCAGCGATTGAAGAAGCCTGAGGAGCAACATTCGAGACTGTGTTCAGGACTGAATTCGGGACCGAGGTCTGCGCTTCAGGGGCAGCAACGATTGCGGCAGTCTGCACCGCATTCGGCACAACATTGGATGACGCCTGAGGAATCGTATTCAGATCCGTGCCCTGGACTGCATTAGGGAAGTAGCTATGAGCTTCCGGAGCGGCGGTCTGCACTGCATTCGGCACCGCACTCGATGAGGCCCGTGGCGCCACATTAGCAATTGCGCTCAGGACTGCAGTCGGGAGCGGGTTTTGCACCTCATCGCCGGCGACCGATGCAACAGTCTGCACGGCACCGGGCGCCACACTCGAAGAGCTCTCCGCAACAACATTCGAGGTCACGTCCTGCGCGGCCGTCGGAAACGCGTTCTGCAATGCAGGTGCTGCAATTGATGATAGAGTCTGCGCTGCGGTTGACGGGGCCTGCGAAGCAACATTCGAGACGGTGCTCTGGACTGCCTGCGGGAACGAGTTCTGCACTGCAAAGCCGTCAACCGGCGCCGCCGTCTGCGAAACGCTCGACGCCACATTTGAAGAGGCGGCCGGAATTGCACTCGAAAACATATCCAGGATTGTCTTCGGCAGCGAGTTCTCCACTTCAGGTGCCGATGTCTGTGCAACAGTTTGCTGTGCGTCCGGCACCATAATTGATGGGTTGTTCTGGATTGCAGCCTGATCCAAGCTCGAAACTACATTTGAAGAGGCAATCGGAGCGGCAACAGAGACCCCGCTCTGCGCCGCTTGCGGAATCCAATTCTGCACTTCATGAGAGGTGGCACCCGGTGTAGCAGCCTGCCCCGCAGTCGACGTTACATTTGACACCACACTCTCGACTGAAGCTTGAACAGCGTTCGTCACCACATTGGATGAGGCGATCGAAGCTTCATCTGAGACTGCATTCAGGGCTGCCTTCGGAAGCGGGTTCAATACATCGTGGACCGCAATCGACGCAACGGTCGGCGCTTGAATCGGCATCGCACTGGATGGGATACTCTGGACTGCGGCCTGAACTGCTTTCGAAACTACGTTTGACGAAGCCTTTGGAGTTGAAACCGAGGTTGTGGTCTGGACCGCGTTCGAGAGCATGTCCTGAACTTGATGGGAAGCTGCAGCCGGTGCAACAGTCTGTACTGTGGCCGGTAACGCGTTTGGCGGAACAATTTGGGCAGCAGATTGAACAGCGCTCGTCACTACATTTGAAGGAGTGCTCGGAACTGCATTCGACGGAGAGACTGCGACTACCTGCTGGAGCGAAGGCTGAACCACATTCGGAGTTGCGTTCGGGGCAGCAGTTTGGTTGACATTCTGAGCAGCATTCAAAGTGCCGGTCAGGGATGCATCTGAATGCTTATTCGCCGCGATTGACGAACATGCGGCGGAAGCTTTCATGCCCTTGACCTTAGAGCCCGTCAACACCCAGGCTGCCTTCAGCAAATCGCTGACCCTCGAGTTCAGCTTCGACTGAACGCCGCCTGATTTGGCAACGCTTGAGGGGGAAACGGCAGACAGGATCGCTGCGGATTTCTGCGATGCAGCATTGCGCCCCGAAACGTCGCCGGCTCCAGTCGTTGTATCTAGAGATGGAACAACTCCCTTGATATTCCGTCCAATTGGAGCCACGACGGCATTGGTCGACGACACCTCTTGCGTCGTTGAGGCTTGCGGAACGAGCGCCGTCTGCCTGGATTGGTTCGGCGCCAGAACCGGATTGCCACTGGAAACTGCTGCTGAGGTATTCGAGTAACTCGAAGTTGAAGCCTGCTGCCCCGAAGCTTTGGTATTTCCAACCCTGGCGGTCCCAGCATCCGCAATCGCACTTGATGCCGACAGGAGTGAATCAGTAAAACTCTGCGACCCCTGGCCCAAGCCTTGCGCAGCAGGAGTGCCGGAAGTCATACCCTGCGTCGGAGTGGACATCTCGAGATTGGCGGTTCTGATCACGCCTTCTATATAGCAAGCGCGGCGCCAAACACGTTCCATCCCCATTTCAGATAGCAGCGGAACCTTTCCTCTTTAGAATCAATCGGATATTAATTACCTGCCATGGCCTTGTTCCGCCCTGATAGCAAAGCAGGCAAGATTTGCCGGATCGTTACTAGGCAAAGGCTGCCGAGCCGGAGCACTTTCGGTAACACAATTGCAACGGCAAGCTGCAATCGCCCCCCAAAAAGACTCGATACTGACTAAGGCATCGATGGAGACATATAGGTCATTCGCTGCACACACTAACTAGATAAGCGAGCAAGGCGCAAAAGAGCCACTTTGTTGCATTGCCGGTGGGAGCCGACTTATTTAGTTTCAAGTTGATATCAGAAGAGTTTTCAGGTTATTTTCAGAAGATGTTGGTGCGCCGTGACGGCGCGGGAGGATTATCGTGACTTAGATATTGCCTCCCAAACTTGCTGATCTTCCACCGGCGGCTGCAATGCCGCCCCTCTGCAGAGAGCAGTAGATGGAAGGGGGCCGCAAAGCTCTATCGGGTGTCGCCGGTGGGGTGTCATAAGCAGAGCGGCCTTAACTGTACCGGATGCGCCCATCGGCGTAGGTCGGGCTACCGCAGTGCCCATGGTGAGATAACGAAGTGAGCGTCGGACGCCTCTACATCCGAAAACGTCTCCGAGTCGCGCGATGGCGTGGGAGGCAACGTAACGTGAACAGAACTGGCACGGCTCGATATTCCGCGCTGGTGGATGCGATCATCGCATTCGAGATGGGAACGGCTCTCCTCAGCCCATCTCCAGAGTCGCAAGGGGCATAGCTCGCTGCCTAACGGCACTAAGGTTGAAGATCGGAACACGGGAACTCGGCTCGTCTGCCCAACTCGGAGCTGGGCTAGCCGCGACGACCGGAAACGGACGAGTCCGAGGACGGAGCTTTCGTAGTAGTCCGAGCATGGGAAAGCCATGCACATGGCGAAGGGAAGCAGGAAGACGATGGACTTGCACGACGGAGGAATGATCCATGGACATGGATCGTCAGGCTGATGAGGCCTGGATACTCAGCGTTCAAAGCAAACTCTATCAGTGGAGTCAGGCAAATCCTGGCGACCAGTGGCGAGATATGTGGAGTTGGTTAACCGACATCCGCACTCTTCGCTGCGCCTGGCAGCGTGCCGCTTCTAATCGAGGCGCACGCACCGCCGGGGTCGACGGGATGACCGTGGGGCACATTCGCGCCAACAAGGGGGAGCAACGTTTTCTGGAAAAGCTTCAAGCTGAACTGCGCTCCGGCGCATATCGGCCCAGCCCATCCAGACGCATTCTCATCCCCAAGGCCGGAAAACCAGGACAATTCCGTCCCCTGGGTATTCCCACGATCAAGGATCGCGTCGCTCAAGGCGCGGTCAAACTCTTGTTGGAGCCTATCTTTGAAGCGCAGTTTTGGCACGTCTCTTACGGGTTTCGGCCCGGACGAAGCAGCCATGGCGCTTTGGAGTACCTCCGCCGAGCCGCCCTGCCGCAGAAACGCGACCAGGACAATCGGCGGAGCCGGTTGCCGTACCCATGGGTTATCGAGGGCGACATCAAAGGCTGCTTTGACCATATTTCGCACCACCACCTGATGAATCGTCTACGCGCACGCGTAGGAGATCACCGGGTGACGCGGCTGGTCGGGCTGTTTTTGAAGGCCGGTGTACTGGCAGAGGATCAGTTCCTCCGCACAGACAATGGAACGCCCCAAGGCGGTATCATCTCACCTCTTCTTTCCAACATTGTGCTCAGCGCAATTGAGGAACGCTACGAGAGGTGGGCGTATCACCGCACGAAACTCTACCCCCATCGTAAAAGAGACGGGGTTGCGGCAGCAGCAAGCGCGCGGGGCGCCGATCGGAAAGCTGGTCGGTGCGTGTTTCTGCCCGTGCGTTACGCCGACGACTTCATCCTGCTCGTGGCAGGCACAAAGGAGGACGCCCTGGCGGAGAAATCCGCTCTGGCCGACTACTTGCTTGAGACCACAGGCCTGGAGTTGTCGCCGGAAAAGACGAAGGTTACAGCCTTGACGAACGGATTCGAATTCCTCGGATTCCGTTTCGGCGCGCATTGGAACAAATGCTATGGCTTCGGCACACGCGTTGAAGTTCCAAAGGCGAAGGCCGCTGACCTACGTTACCGGGTCAAGCAACTGACAAGGCGTAACACCACCCTCGTCAGCCTTGGCGAAAAGCTCAAAGAGATCAACCCCATCCTCCGCGGGTGGGCGAATTATTACCGCTACTGCGCCTATGCCGGTGATGTATTTACCAGTCTTGACTGGTATGTCGGAGACCGAATATGGCACTGGTTGCGGTACAAACGCCCGAAAGCGTCTGCGCACGAAATACTGGCCTCTCGTAGGCCCAGTCAGCTTCGGCGCACGCGCAAGGTCTGGCAGGACGGATCAACAGAGCAGTTTTTGCTCTCCTTGACTCCAGTCTGTCGGTACCGCCTCGCCTGGTTGGGGAAGCCTAACTTCGCCATGTCTTCTGGAGAGCCGGATGCGGAACGAAAGTCGCAAGTCCGGTTCGGGAAGAGGCGGTGAGAAACCGGTCGCCGAGAAGCGATACGGCGCTTGCCGCCTACTTTTACA
>Ga0302270_10005454_pt1 | contig 11599 bp, 9 predicted proteins | sample III_Bog_E2_3_FD_198773 | JGI IMG/M metagenome (GOLD analysis project Ga0302270, IMG submission 198773) | Peat permafrost microbial communities from Stordalen Mire near Abisko, Sweden - III_Bog_E2_3 | ecosystem: Environmental > Terrestrial > Soil > Wetlands > Peat | place: Sweden: Abisko...
AGAAAACTTAACTTAATGTTTCATTATTGTGAACTTTCCTTCACAGATCTCACAATGGTCGTTACTCGAATGCCTTTGGGCCGCGAAGCAAGCCACTTCATGAGACTTTCCTGGGCTTCGTCCACACAAATTGCGAAGCGAGCGAAGGCCGACATGAGTTGCCCAACAGCTCGACATCGTCCACTCAAAGAACGCCAGTGGCGTTCTCGTTAGACCAAATCAGGAAAGAAGATGTCGATTTCACGCTGGGCAGATTCCGCGGAATCAGATCCGTGCACAAGATTCTCGCGCAGTCCAATTGCGAGGTCACCGCGAATCGTCCCTGGGGTGGCGTCTTTCGCATTGGTTGCCCCCATGAGACCTCGCACGACTTGCCATGTGTTGTCGGGGCCTTCCACGATGGTCACGAGTGCGGGACCTTGTGTCATGAATTCAACGAGCTTGTCATAGTAGGGCTTGCCGTGGTGTTCGGCGTAATGACGCTCGGCCGTCTTAACATCTATCAACCGCATCTCGGCCGCGACAATGCGCAATTGCTTAGCCTCGAGGCGGCCAATGATCTCGCCAATGAGACCACGCTCCACGCCGTCGGGCTTCACAATGAAGAGGGTTCTATCCACGACGAAGCAATCTAACAGCAGTTAGCTCAAGTGACGAGAGCGCACCCGCATCACTTCGCCCCGAACTTCGGCAACGAGGTACAGGCTGCCGGCGACGACGATGAGGTCTTCGTCGGTCGAACGCTCTCGCGCGTGTGCCAACGCCGCCGTCGCGCTCGGGTGTTCGTAGGCGACGCCGCCGTGACGACGTACGGCATTGGCGACCTCGTTCGCCGAAACCGCTCTCGGGGAGTGCGGCGCGCAACAGTGGAACTCGGTGAAGCCGAGGGTGACCAGTGGTTCGACCATATCGTCGATGTCGCGGCCGCTCAACATGCCGAGTACACAACGTCGCTCCCCCGCCACGTGGAAGGCCCCATCGAGAGTGGCGACGAGTGCCTTCACGCCGGCGGGATTGTGCGCGCCGTCGATGACGATCATTGGCTTGCGCGAGACGAGCTCCATACGACCCGGCATGCGAGCCTTGGCGAGTGTCGAGGCGACCGTCTCTTCACCGAGCGCGCGACCGAGGAAGGCTTCGGCCGCGACGATGGCCGTCGCGGCGTTCACGCCTTGGTGGATGCCGTGAAGTGAGACGAGCAGCTCTTCGTAGCGCGTGAAGGGCGTGCGTAAGGTGATCGCGCGGCCGCCGAGGGCGAGTTCGTTCTGCTCCAGCGTGAAGGACGCTCCGAGGAGCCAGAGATCCGCACCCAGTTCGGCGGCTCGGCGTTGGGCGATCTCGACGACAATGGCGTTCGTCGTGGCCACGATGGTGATGGCGTCGGCGCGAAAGATGCCGACCTTGTCGCTCGCGATCGCCGCGATCGTCGGGCCCAGTACCGCGGTGTGATCCAGGTCGACGTTGGTGAGTACCGCGACGACGCCGTCGATGACGTTCGTCGAATCCCAAGTACCGCCCATACCCACTTCGATGACCGCGACGTCGACGCCCTCATCCGAAAAGTGCAAGAACGCCGCCGCGGTCAACAGTTCGAACCTCGTGAGGGCAATGCCACTGACGGACTCGACGTCGGCCAGTCGCTGGAGGAGCGTAATCAACTCCTCGTCGTCAATCGGCTCGGAGTTGATGGCGATTCGTTCGTTCACGGCGTGCAGGTCCGGACTGGTGAAGGCGCCCACCCGAAGTCCGGTCGCACTCAAGAGAGCGCTGGTGAGGGTCGTCGTCGTGCCTTTTCCGTTGGTGCCCGTGACGTGAATCGTGGGGTAGTCGCGCTGCGGATCGGCGAGCATCGCCAGGGTGTCGACGAGGGGCTGAAGCGTCGGTACCTCTCGTCGATTCGGCGCGACGAGTTCGTAGTCGACGTGCGATTCCAGCCACGTCAGCGCGTCGACGTACGTCGTGAAGCGCACGCGTTAGCTCGCGCGACGGGTGCGCGTCGCCTTTCGCAATTCGTATTCGGGGGCGACCTTGTCGCGCACCGAGTCGGCGGTCACGACGCAGCGCAGAACGTCCGTGCGCCCGGGCACGTCGAACATCGCCTCCAACAAGACGGCTTCGAGAATGGATCGCAGTCCGCGCGCGCCGGTGCCGCGCTCCAGGGCGAGGTCAGCGATCGCTTCGAGCGCGCCCTCGTCGATGACCAACTCGACGCCGTCCATCGCGAGTACCTGTTGGAACTGCTTGACGAGGGAGTTCTTCGGTTCGGTCAACACGCGAATCAACATGTCGCGGTCGAGTTGTTGCACGGCACTCACGATCGGCAGGCGACCGATGAACTCGGGTATGAGACCGAACTTGACGAGGTCTTCGGGAAGGGCGTGACGGAACAGTTCAATGTCACCCTTGCGCTTGGATTCGACGGGCTGGTTAAAGCCCATCGACTTCGTACCGAGTCGACGTTCGATGATCTCCTCGAGACCGGCGAAGGCGCCACCCACCACGAACAAGATGTTGGCGGTGTCGATGGTGATGAACTCCTGGTGCGGATGCTTTCGACCACCCTGGGGTGGCACGCTCGCGACGGTGCCCTCGAGAATCTTCAGCAGCGCCTGCTGAACACCTTCCCCGGATACGTCACGCGTGATCGAAGGGTTCTCAGCCTTGCGCGCGATCTTGTCAATCTCGTCGATGTAAATGATCCCGCGCTCGGCGCGCTTCACGTCGAAGTCCGCGGCCGACAGGAGCTTCAGGAGAATGTTTTCGACGTCCTCGCCGACGTAACCGGCCTCGGTCAGCGCGGTGGCGTCGGCGATGGCGAAGGGCACGTTGAGCATCCGGGCCAACGTCTGGGCGAGGAACGTCTTGCCACATCCGGTCGGCCCGAGGAGCAGCACGTTCGACTTGGCCACCTCCACGTCGTCGTCGTGCAGCGGGCCGGTTTGAATGCGCTTGTAGTGGTTGTACACCGCGACGGCGAGAATCTTCTTGGCTTCGACCTGGCCGATGACGAACTCGTCGAGGAAGGCTGAGATCTCGCGCGGCGTCGGGAGGTCGTCGAGGACAAACTCGGGGCGGTCACCGAATTCGTCGGCGATGATGTCGTTGCACAGGTCGATGCACTCGTCGCAGATGTACACGCTGGGCCCCGCGATGAGCTTCTTTACCTGCTTTTGACCCTTCGCGCAGAAACTGCACTTAATAAGGTCGTTGCTTTCACCAAACTTCGCCACTGATTTCCTCCGACATGACCTCCGCCGCGACCATCCTACGAGGCGACAACGTCAAATCTTGGCACCTACGCCCGCGCCGTGATTACTTCGTCAATCAGTCCGTATTCCACGGCTTCGGTGGCACTGATGATGAAGTCACGGTCGGTGTCCTTGGTGATGCGCTCGACGGACTGACCCGTGTCCTGGGCGAGCATGTCGTTCAACATGTCCTTCATGCGAAGGATCTCGCGGGCCTGGATCTCGATGTCCGACGCCTGTCCTCCGACGCCTCCCCACGGTTGGTGCAGCAACACGCGCGCGTGCGGCAACGCGAAGCGCTTGCCCTTGGCACCGGCGCCGAGCAACACGGCGGCGGCCGAGGCCGCCTGACCGAAGCAGAACGTCGAAACGGCCGGCTTGATGTACTTCATCGTGTCGTAGACCGCGAGCAGTCCGGTGATGTCACCGCCCGGTGAGTTGATGTAGAGGTTGATGTCCTTGTCGGGGTCCTCGGACTCGAGAAAGAGCATCTGGGCGCAGATCAGGTTGGCGATCGTGTCGTCGATGGGCGTGCCGAGGAAGATGATGCGCTCGCGCAGCAGTCGGCTGTAGAGGTCGTAGGCGCGCTCGCCCCGGTTCGACGATTCGACGACCGTGGGGACGAGGTAGTTCTGGGCTCTGAAGTATTCGTTCACCCGACTACCTTAGGCGTCAGCGTCCGTCACCTCGGCGCCGTCATCGTCGGTTTCGGCGGCTTCGGACTCGGATTCGTCGGCTTCCACGGACTGATCGGCGCGCAACATCGCGTGGTCGATCTCGACACCCTCGGGGTCCACGTAGACGACGTTCTCGATCAACCACTTCGACGCCTTCATCTTCGAGACCTCGGCCGTGAAGCTGACGACGCGGCCGGAATCGCGGAGGTTGTCGCGGAGTAGATCCGCCGACACCCCCATCGCCTCGGCGGTGCGTTCGAGTTCTTCGTCGATCTCTTCGGGCGTTGCCTCGAGGTGCTCGGCGGCGACCAACGCGCGCATCGCGAGATCGACGCGCACGGCGCGCACGGCGTCGTGGCGCAGCGTGGCGAGCAGGTCTTCGGGTGACTGATTGGTCACCTGCAAGAACATCTCCAACGTGAGTTTCTGGGCGCCGAGTCGCTCGCCGAGGTCGTGCAGACGCTCGTTGGTCTCGGCGTTGATCAGTACCTCGGGGGCGACGTCCTCGGCCACGAGTTCGCTCAACGCGATCAGCGCCGCGTCACGTTGGGACATCTGGGCTTCAACGATCTTGCGCCGACGCATCTGCACAAGGATCGCCTCGCGCATCTCTTCGGCGCTCGTCCATTCGGAGTTCTCGGCGACCCACTCGTCGCTCAATTCGGGCAGTACTCGCTCTTGGACCTGCTTCAATTTCAACTCGTAGGTCGCGACAACGCCCTCGCCCACCGGCGCGTTCATCTTCAGATCTTCGCCGGCCTTGAGTCCCAGGATCAGTTCGTCGATACCCTCGGCGATCGAACCTGTACCGACGGTGTACATGAAGTCGGTCATGTCGAGCGGCTCCGCCTCGGTGGCGATCTGTTGGACGTGCACGTCCATCGTTACGAGGTCGCCGGTGACAATCGGCCGGTCGACGGGATTGAGCACGGCGTCGGTCTCGAGGTAGCGGTTGATCTGGAGGTCGACCTCACTATCCGTGACCACCGGGGAAGGAATGGTGACGCGCAGTTCGCGTTGGCCCTTGATGGAGATCTCCGGTCGCACCTCGACCTCGGCTTCGAAGGTGAGCTGGCCCTCCTCCTCACCGGCGGTGATGTTGATGTCGGGCTGACCGATCGGGTCGATGAGCGAATCGGCGACGGCGCGAGCGTAAAAGTCGGGCAGCGACTCACGAATCGCCTCAGTGCGCAGAACCGAAGTGCCGCCGATATTGGCGATCAGGACGTTCTTGGGGACCTTGCCCTTGCGAAAGCCCTTCACCGACACCTGCTTGGAAAGGACCTTCGCGGCCGCGTCCATCGCCTCGTCCATCTCGGCGTCGTCGATTTCGACGGTCAGCATGATTCGGTTGTTCTCGAGCAGGGTGGTCGTGGCGCGCATAGGCGTGCCAGCCTACTGGAGGGACTGCGAATGCATTAAATCATGATGACCAGCGAGTCAGCGAAGGCGCCCGCTATCACGCGATCCCCCCGGACGTCCGTCGCCGAAGCGGCAAGAAACGCCGCGGCGCTGATGCGTCCAGCGGCGCGACGCCAGAAGAGGGCGACCGGCGTCGTGATTTCGAGCGTCGGCGTGTCCGCGCTGTCGTTGAGGGCGAGCGCGCGTCCGTCGACGACGCCGATCAGCACGGATCTCGCGAGACGACCACTCAAGTTGACGCGAACCAGCGTGCCGTCGGGCGACTTCATGCGTTTGCCCACGATGTAGGGCAGCGCCGACTCGAAGCGGTTCACGACGATCTCTTCGCCGGGCCCGTGATCGTCCTCGGGTTGCAAGAGCGCGTCGCGGATGTCCTGGAGGTGTATCCAGCTATCGACGACACGCGTCTCTTGGAACCGATGGTACGGTCGCTCCCCTTCGGGACTCCAGCCGACCTTCTCCCAACCTTTGTCGTCGAGCGCGCGAAGCGCGGCGATCGAACGCGCGCACTGCACGCGCAGTTCGTCGAGTACTTCGAGGCCCGGTCGCTCGCGATTGGCCTGCACGAAGGCCTCGTTGAACTCGCCAATTGGATTGTGCACGTACTGCGGCCACTCCCCGTGATGCGCCGGTACCGCTTCACCGTGGAGCATTTTTTCAAATCCCACCAGGTGGCTGAGGACGTCTTTCACGCTCCAGCCGGGACACGGCGTGAGCGCGTCATAGCTCTCGGGGGGCTGCGGCCGAACCAACCGGTCAATCGAACCCCACGTCGTATCCAGCGCATCGATGATCCACTCGTAGGCCACGTCCGCCTCCACTGGTCCTGGTGCCAGCCTACGAAAGAGCGGTGGTGCGGATGACGATTTCAGCGTTTGTGTAACGATGGTGGGCACGGGGCGTAGCGCAGCTTGGTTAGCGCGCCTGGTTTGGGACCAGGAGGTCCCGGGTTCGAATCCCGGCGCCCCGACGAAGTGACGGTGTGGGATTCGTCCTTCTCGCGCAGCGGAAATCGACGCGGCGAAATTGGGCGCCGCTGGCCCTTTCGCTCACCTGATGGGCGCAGGCTGCTCGTCCGCCCTTTGGCTACGGCTGATCGGGCAGTCCCCCGCCGGTCGTCTCGATGCCCTTCAGAATTCGATCGAGGCGCCCCTGGCGATTTTTCTCCACCGTCTCAGCCTGTGTGACGTTGAAGTTGGCCAGCTCGGGATCGACGACCATCCCCTCGGTCACTTTCAGTGCCGCCCCGCACCGAGCGCAGCGCGTCGAGCCGAGTTTGTTCTCTTCGGAGCACGCTTCGCACGTGATGTAGGAACTCGTAGCGCCCCTCTCGTCGTCGATTCTCACCATTGTACGGCCCCTTCCAAAGTGTGGCCTCCGTTAGCGCGCCCCAATCGATTCTGGATCGGACAGTGCAACAATGACGTGATGAGTGAGTCGAACCCTCCGACGTTTCGACACGATTCGTTCAAGAAGTCGTCGCCCCATGATCGACGTACATTCCTTCGACGAACGCTCGGCGTCGGAGTGGTCGCCGGTGCCGCGGTCGCCGGAGCTGTGTATCTCGAGGAACATCGGCCGTCGTCGGTCGCAACCACGACCACTCGGCCCTCTCCAACCACGACGACGACATCAGGTCCCGCCACCGCCGCGTCGTGGACACAACTCGGCACGTCATTGACCGGTTCCTTGGTACTTCCGTCCAATCCCCGCTACGCCATTGACCGTCTGCTGTACAACTCCAAGTTCGTCAACCTCCATCCCCGGGCCATCGCGTATTGCGCCACGCCCGATGACGTCGCGCGGTGCCTCGACTTCGCGACGTCGCACGACGTTGCCATCGCTCCACGTTCGGGCGGACATAGTTACGGCGGATATTCGAACAGCGAGGGCTTAGTCATTGACGTCAGTCGAATGGCGTCGATCAGCGTTGATCCGGCGGCAAACACCGCGCGGGTCGGTGCGGGCGCCAAATTGATCGACGTGTACAACGTGGTCGGCAACGCTGGACGACTCCTTCCGGGCGGATCGTGTCCGACGGTCGGCATCGCCGGACTCGCCCTCGGTGGCGGGATCGGTGTCTTCGGCCGCAAATTCGGTCTCACGACGGACAACATCCGTTCGGTGACCATCGTCACGGCCGACGCAAATGTGCTCACCGCCGACACGAACACCAACAGCGATCTGTTGTGGGCCAGTCAAGGCGGCGGCGGCGGCAATTTCGGTGTCGTGACGTCATTCGAGTTCGACGTACACCCCATGCCGGAGGTGACGCTGTTCACCCTCCAGTACCCGTGGGCGGCAGCGTCATCGATGTTGAGCGCGTGGGGTCAATGGGTTAATACCGCGCCGGACGAACTCTGGTCGAACTGCCAGTTGCTCACCCAGGGGACCTACGGGTACCTTCCCCAGATCGCTGGGGTGTACTGCGGCACACCGAGTGAACTCGCGAGCGTGCTCGCACCGCTCAAATCGGCCATCGGGACCGCGCCGACGTATTCCTTCAGCGGATCGAACAGCTACCTGAGTGCCATGGAGATTGAAGCGGGTTGCTCGGGCCTCTCGATCGCGGCGTGCCATCTGACGACCCAGAACCCGGCCGGCCGCCTAAGCCGAGAGGCGTATTCGGCGAAATCGAGTTACGTGGACGGTCCCATGAACGACGCGCAGGTGGCCGCGTTCATCAGCGCGGTCGAGAACCTCCACGCACACGCCCCGACGCTCGGCGGCGGTCTGGCTTTCGACTCCTACGGTGGAGCGATCAACCGCGTGGCGAGCGACGCGACGGCATTCGTCCATCGCGACAAACTGGCCTGCATCCAAGCGACGTACTCCTGGTCGAGCTACACGCCACCGTCGGTGATCGCCGCGGGCGCGCGGTGGCTGGCGTGGCTCGGGCGTCACGTCTTTGATCCAACGACGGGCGCGTATCAGAACTACATCGACCCGACGCTCGCGAACTGGCCGAACGCGTACTACGGAGCGAACCTCTCACGCCTCGCCTCGATCAAGAGCGAATACGATCCCGGCAACCTGTTCTCATTCGCCCAGTCGATCCCCAGACTCGCTCGAGCGGTCTAGGAATTTAGGACGTGGTTCGCACGTCGGACTGGTATATAAGGTCAGCGGAGGACTGGCCGATTCCGATGCCGTAGTTTCCGGCGGCCAAGGTGAAGGCGCCGTGCTCATAGACCTGTAATTCCGACCACGGGATGACGAGCAATATTCGTTTGGTCTGTGACGGCGTCAAGAGAACTCGCGCGAAGGCGCGCAGTTGCTCGGGCGGTTCATCGGTCACAGCCGGATCACGTACGTAGGCCTGCACGACGTCATCACCACTCCGAGCGCCCACGTTCGTGGCTGACACCCGGACTTCGACGCCACTCGTCGACGCGGTAATCAGCGGATCGGACAGAACGAAGTTCGTGTAGTCGAGTCCGTAACCGAAGGCGAACAGCGGAGTCACGTGAGTCGCTTGGTACCACCGATACCCGATGTCGAGGTTCGAACCAAAGTCGACGGTGCCGTCGACCCCGGGAAACATCCGCGCCGACGTTTCGGGCATCTCGTTTTCGCTGGCCGGGAAGGTGATGGGCAGTCGACCGGAGGGGTCGACGCGGCCGCTAAGTACTTGCGCGATGGCCGCGCCGGCCTCTTGGCCCGGGTACCACGCTTCGAGCACCGCGGCGACGTGACGTAACCACGGCATCAAGACGGCTCCCCCGGTATTGAGGACGACCACGGTGCGTGGGTTCGCCGCGGCCACCGCTGCAATAAGCGCGTTCTCGTCCCCGGGCAGGTTCAGGTTCGGACGATCGGCGCCCTCGGTCGTCTGGTCGCCGGCGAACACAATGGCCACCTTGGAGCGCTTCGCCGCCGCGACCGCCGCGTCGATTTGGGATGTCACGTCAATGATCGAGAACTTCGGTGGCTGGTGGTGGGCAACCGCGAACCATCGCGCGCCGAAGGTGTACACGTGTCCTCGCGTGAGATGCACGGCAGCCGCCGTGTCGTCGCGGGCGTGAAGTCCCGGGGAGCCGAGGATCATTCGGCCGTTCACGTAGAGCCAGGTGTCGCCGTACTGCTGAATTGTGAGATCGAACGTGCCGGTCGCCTCGGCGCGCGCCTTCATCGTCCACTTCATCCAAAAGCGACCGCGGCGCGGCGCGGCCGCGGTGACGACGTAGGGCGTCACGTTCGGTGCTTCGTCAATTCGCAGGTCGGCCTTGCCCGGTTCGCCGAACAGACGCAGCGGCGTGACCAATTTGAGCGGTCGGCCGCTCACGACGCGCAGCCCCTGAAAGGCGTCGAGGTCTTCGGTGACCGGTCCACCCGGGGCGTAGATGACGTGGCACTTCGCACCGAGCGTCGCTCGAAGTCCCGACAACGGCGTGATGACGTGACTCGTGATGACTCGCGAACTGCCGCCACCGGCGTCGATGATTCCCTGATCAGCGTCGGTCCCGATCAACGCAATCGAGGAATCTCCTCTCGTGAGCGGCAAGACGCCGTCGTCTTTCAAGAGCACGACGCTGCTCTCGGCGGCACGAAGAGCCACCGCCACGTGTCCGGGCGTCGTCGCCGGAGTGAAGATCGAATTTCTGACGGGCCGTCCGATGTCGTGAAAACGAAACATCTCGACGAGCACCGATCGCACCGCTCGATTGAGGTCACTGATGGACAACTGTCGCGAAGTCACGCTTCGTTGAAGTCGACGCAACGACGCCGGCTTCACCAGTGAGATCCCGGCTCGAAAGGCGGCGGCGATGCTGTGCGCCGCGCGCTGATCCGACCGGACAAATCCGGCGAAGTGCCACGAGCGCAACGTCGAATAGATGTACGGGTTCGCGCACGTGTCGACGCCGTTGAGCTTCCCGTAGGCGCACATGATGCCCGCCACGTGTCCCTGCTGCACGACCGCACGGAACGGCGCGTCGTAGATTTCGGCGAGTGTCCGGGCCGAGACGACCTGGTTCAGACGAGCTCGGGCCGTCTCTTGGGTGTACGCGCCGAAGTGCTTCGCTTCGGCCATGACACCGGTCGACTGGATGCCTTGCACGTCGGCCACGCCGAGCACGCTCGCGAGGAAGGGATCTTCGCCGTAGGTTTCGAAACCGCGGCCGTCGAGAGGTTCGCGAAGGAGGTTCAACTCCGGTCCCTGCATCACCGTGATCCCCTTGGTGCGGGCCTCGTGGCCAATCGCTTCGCCCACGTCGCGCACGAGCGAAGGGTTGAAGCTCGCCGCGAGTCCCAACTCCGCGGGAAACGCCGTGACGCCGGTGAGTCCATTCGCGAGACCCATGGGTCCGTCGGAGAGTGAGAGCGGCGGAATACACAGTGACGGCACACCAACGTTCTGGTTCTCCAATGGAGGGTACGTAGAGAGAACGACGAAAGAGACTCGTTCGGCGAGCGTCATTCGCCGAAGCACCTCATTCGCCAATGCGACGTCACTGATTCCACGATGTCGCGACTGCGCCACCCACGGACACGAGGTGGAAGTCGAGAAGCCATTCGCCGGCGCGCCGTACTTGTAATCGGACGCTCCGGCCACCGTGGGCGCCAGATTGAGGGTCAAGAAAACCGAGACGGCGGTTGCGGCGACTCCGGTGCGTCTCAATCTTCCCCGACGAATCTCTCGCTCTTTGAGAATCATCCCCGTCCCTTGAAAGTGTTGACGCCATCACTTCGGCGAAGATTTCTGGCAAAAGCATTCGACCCGCCCGAGGACCATACTTTTCGATCTTCGTCGCGAGCAGTCAACCACGTGAATGATTACGACTTTCTTACGGATACCGCGCCCCCGCATCCATCGGGCGGAAGTTCGAGCACGTCGCGCACCAGATTCCACGTCCGCTTCTACTGACTCTGGCGCAATATTCTCCAGTCGATTTGGCGCTCGAATCGTGGATTTACCAGTGCGCGCATGGAAATGCCAACGCCCGCAATCTTCGACTCACGATTCACGATGCGTAAAAACTCAAGGTCGATTTCGTTGCTTTTCGTCACGCGCTGCAAGAACAAGCAGCCACTTCGGCGCCTCGCTACACTCTGCTCAATTCGACTTTGGGTACTAGGCAAGGGCGGACACGAGATTGGCGAACGACTCGTCATTCTCTAAGTCATGGGGGACTGGATGAGAAGGATTCATATTGGATTTCGCACCGGCATTGCGCTCGCCGCTATGACGTTGGCATTATCGCCGGTGCTCAGCTTGAGCGCCGGAGCGAGTGGCACCGGTGCCAACGCCCC
>Ga0302270_10005480_pt1 | contig 11565 bp, 8 predicted proteins | sample III_Bog_E2_3_FD_198773 | JGI IMG/M metagenome (GOLD analysis project Ga0302270, IMG submission 198773) | Peat permafrost microbial communities from Stordalen Mire near Abisko, Sweden - III_Bog_E2_3 | ecosystem: Environmental > Terrestrial > Soil > Wetlands > Peat | place: Sweden: Abisko...
GCCGTTAATGCCACGCCAAAACTGAACGAGAGAACCGCAAGCAGAAATGCAATAGGACGAGAACGCATGACTCTACCCCTTGAATCTGAAATCTTTGGCCAGGAATCCCGGTAATTGTACCGCTTCTGAGGTAGAGTGCAGCGAGAAAAGAACACTTGTGCCGAAAAGGTCAGCGTTTGCGGCACGAAAGCCCGGCGATTCCCTGCCGTCCTTGCCTGGCCCGCCTCATAGAGAGCCCTTGCGGCCAGTTTCTCCGACACTTCTCCCTTCTCATTCTTCCTGTCATTGGAATTATGCTCGACGCCACCAGCCGATCAGCTTGCCGGCAGCGGCAACAACGCGATCCTGCGTAACATCGCCGCGAGTCGTGTGTGCGTCACCGTGAATCTCTGGAATGTCCCCGACCACCTGATAGCTGTTCGCATCCTCCTCCGCCAAGCGCCACAGTTCATGAGTCAGACCCGCGCGCTGGATACGCAATCTCCCGCTGTACGGGACTGTGGAATACAAGCAGCTCTACCGCGGAATCTCACTAACCTTTTACGGAAACGGCGAAGAACTGGAGCATGATTTCCAAGTTGATGCCGGGGCCGACCCAGCGCAGATTGCTCTCTCGATCAATGGTGCGAACAAGAAAGAGCTGAATCCAGACGGTAACCTACTTGTGCATGCGACAAACGGAGTTCTAGTGCTGCGCAAGCCGGTTGCGTACCAGACGATCAATGGCGGAAGACAGACGGTGAGTTCTTCGTACAGAATAAACGCCGATGGCTCCATAGGTTTTGAATTGGGCGGCTACGATCATGGCCGCCCTCTCGTCATCGATCCTGTCCTGGTCTTCGCGACGTATCTGGCGGGTTCGACCGGGGATCAGATCAGCGCCGTGACAACGGATGCGTCCGGCGATATTGTGGTGACCGGCAACACCTGGTCCGCGGATTTTCCCATGGCTCAGGCTTTGCAGCCATCGCTTAATGGGGAGGAGGATGCTTTCATCAGCAAGTTCGACCCCACGGGCAAGGATCTGATTTTTTCCACCTTCCTGGGAGGCTCCGACGGGAACACTGCGAATGCGGTCTGCGTGGATGCATCGGGCAATGTGATCGTTGCGGGCACCTCCTCGTCCAATGACTTTCCTCATGCCGGCGTGGTGATTTCTCCCGTGGTTGGCATCGGTGATTCTGATTTCTTTATCGCTTCGGTGAAGGCGGATGGATCTGCGCTGAATTACGCGGGATTGATTGGGGGGATGCTGGGCTTTTACCTAAACTCGGGAACGGGCTATCCGGTATTGACGGTCGATACCAGCGGCAACGCCTATTTGGCCGGGCAGACTGATGACCAGAACTTTCAAATCACACCGGGAACACTTGGCACCGCCATGGCGGCCAATGCCGACGAACTGTTTGTGATGAAAGTCGATCCAACGGGCAAACTCGCTTATTCGACGCTGGTTCCCGGCAATGTGCCGGACGACGGTACTGAATATGGGACGGGCACATTCATCCCATATGGAATTGTGGTGGATCAAGCCGGAAATGCCGCTGTGGCAGGCGCGGCCGGGTTGGGATTGCCGACGACGCCTGGCGTCCTTGCGCCCCAAATGCCTAACCCCAATTCAACCGATTGGTCCGCCGGGTTTCTACTGCAGTTGAATTCCACAGCATCTGCCGTCCAACTGGCTACCTATCTGCCCTCTACCTATGTGGCCAATGCGCTCGCGGTGGACAGCAAGGGGACCTGGTTGATTGCCACTGGCCATACGGTCATGAAGTTGGATCCAAAGGCGACAGAGGTAATGGCCAGCACCAGTATTGGTTCAATGGTCAACCTCGGCGCAATTGCGCTCGATGCTCAGGAAGATGTCATTCTAGGCGGCTCGGCCTGGGACGAGAGCTTTCCGATGCAGAATCCACTGATTTCCATTGGGCAAAATCTGGGTGGTTCGCCTGAAACAGGCTATCAGGAGGATATGATTCTGGCTGAACTGAGTCCCGACCTGAGCACGCTCAAGTTCGGCAGCTACCGGTTGCGGCGGCGGGGGCACAGGCACCACCTCCACCCAACCTCCCCCACCTTCCACGCACCAGGTCACCGGATCCGTCAACTTGGGCCTTACTGTTCAATAATCCCGTTGGCTTAACTTTTTGGAGCCGCGGAATGCCGAGGTGGATTCCGCCAAGTCTACTCAAAGCGGAAAGCAGGGAGCGGCTAGGGTAGCGAATTCTTCGCCGAAGCATTGTACGTTTTCGGCAAGCGTGCGTGATGCCATCTGAGTCACCTTGCTTCGTTTGATGAGTCGCTCAAAAGCGCCTCTGCCGCCAGGGACCTCCGCAGGTGACTCACCCACGAGACCGCGTAGATGTCGGCGAAGACACCGTCGATCTTGGCTTTGCCCATCATCCGAACTGCCAACTATTCGCGTGGCAGCGTGCCAAGAGGAAGAAAGTCGTCATCCCCCTCAATCGCGCTCAATTCAGCGAGCAGCGATAAATCGGGACGGAAGCGCGCAAGGGTTTCGGCGAAGCAGGCCAGCCGCTGGGAAGAAGCGAAGAGGTCTCGCTGGTCAGCCGGTTGAGCGTGTCGTAGGTGAAGCTGGACTGCAATCCATTGGGCGTTGCGACCGTGGCGACGTTGCTGGCATTGTCGTAGGTGTAGGTGGTGGTGTTCTGGCCGGGCAGATTATTGTCCACAACCGTCGAGAGGCGATTGAGATCGTCGTAGGTGTAGGCGACCGATGCGCCGTTCGCGTTGTGGGAGGTGATGGTTTCCACTTGGCCATCCGCGTAGTAAGTATAGCTCAGAGTGCCCTCGGGTGTAGTTCAATCCCCGGTCCCCAAATGCGAGGGACCGGGGCCACCCTCATTGTTGTTTGGAATGGTCACCGGGACCGGGGCCACCCGCCGCCAGAACCACTGGCATCGCCATCCCGCTACCTACTGCCGGTCGCGTCGTCGGGAGCGGTGTTCGCGTTGCCAATCACAATGCCCCCTTTCGGCAGGCTGGGAACCTTGTTCTGATTCACCCGCACCACAAACTGCGCTTGTCCCGGCGTCTCATCGGTTCCTGCTATCACTTCTGTGGGCCCGCTCACCTGCTCGTAGTAATGAAAGCCAATCTGGCGATCCAGCAGCAGTTGGATCTTGTATGTGTGCTTGCGTGTAACACGCAGGCTGTAAGCCCCTGTGTCATCGGTGTACACCGTCTCGTCCGCTATGCGCACCGGCACATCGGCCACCGGCTTGCCCGTATCCTCCAGCCTCACCTCTCCCGCAATCAGAAAGCTCGACAAACTTGTCGCCCCGTGAGATTGCGGAGCCTGCACATTTCCACTGGCCATTGGGTGGAAGTAAAAACTCCTTACCTCATATCCATAAAGCAGGCTTCCATCGGGCTGAACATAAGTCTGGACGCCGAACTGCCATCGGCCCAGGTTTATATGTCCGCTCAGGTTTATCTCCTGCTTGAAGCGACCTCCGCCGGCTGCTAGCGGGGCAAAAAATGTGGCATAGCCGAAGTTCACGTCGAAGCGATCCCAGCGCAGGCCGCCGCCGTAGTTCACAGTCCATTGCCCGTTCACATGTGTGGCGAACTCGGCCAACTTCACCCGGCGATTCACATTCTCCATGGCATTGATCGCAAGCATGGGCATGGGATTGGACGAGTGCAAGGGGCGATAATAGTTTCCACTCAAATTCACCGCACGGGTCAATCTTTGCGACGCGTAAAATGAGGCCGCCGAGGCATAAATCCCTGTAAACCGGCTCTCAAACGCGTTGGCGCCAAGGCCCATCCCATGAATGGAGAGGATTCCCCCGGCCATATCCGTTGACCCGCGCAAGGCATTTCCGTTCGCGGCGCCAGCCGCGACCGGTTCCAGATATTCGTGGCGTTGCAGAGTAAAGCTGGCTTGCTTCCACGGACTCCACCGTGCGTCGGCATTTTCCCGGTCCTCCTGCGCATATCGGAACTGGGGCAGTGTCAATAACTGGAATCTATTCCCGGAGTAGCGATACCCGCCGCGGATGTCCCATTGCTTGTCTTTGTAGTTAAGCATCGCTTCGGCGTGCGGCTGGTTGCTCCCGGTGCCCGCGGCAAACCCCGTTTGCAATCGCTTGGCCTGATACAACACGCCGCCCAGAATAGTCTGCTGGTTACTGAACAAGGCTCGCCCAAACAGCAGGAACCTCTTCTTCTGGTCGAGATAATGGTCGATGGAAAGGGCGCCAAGGGGTATCTGGGGCGTAAAAAATAGCACGGAAGTCGACGCATATCCGCCGCCGGCCATGCCTCCAAAGAGCGTAATCCGCGTGGCTGGGTTCGGTGTATAACTCAACGCGGCGCCGCACGCAAATACCCCTGAGCTAAAGTCGGTCTCCGTGGGAATGGCCACTTCAATGTTTTGGTCTCCGGCTTTCAGGCTCCAACGCTGCCTGAGTTGCACTTCCGCGGCTGCGCCGCCTACGATTGCGCCGTTGTATACCCCAAGGGAGCCGTCCACTTTCCAATTGCCAAAATTAACGCCAACAATCCCCCCACTGGGCTCGCCTGCCATACCCTGCCCGCCGTCCACGGTCACCAGTTGCCCGCCAGCGGACGCACTAAAGCAGAGCACCAGAAAAAGCAGACCTTGCTTCAGCGCGCTAATCGACCTTGGCTTCCAGGCGCTTCTTGCCAATTTGGATCCTTACAGTCTCCGGCATGGTGGTTTCCTTCCAGTCCGACTCCACAATCCGCCTCTGGTGCGGAAAGAGGATGAAGGTTCCCAGATCTGCTTGTTTGCCATGGCCATGGACCTCACCGGAACTCACACGCGCCAAGCCTGACCCGTTGTTCTTTACCTCTACCTCTACCTTGTCTCCCACACGCTTTGCGCTTACAGCTACATCGCGCGGGTCCAAATGCCCGCCATTCACAATGACAATCGAAGTTATCTCCATAGCCAGGGTCAGTCCAGCGCCATGTTCCACGGGCATGAACCGGCACGTCACCGCAAACCAGGCGGGCGGCGCAGCCGGAGTTGCATCGAATGAAACCTGCCGTGAACTCTTCGGCCCAACGACTTCCCGTCCGGAGTCAATGCGAACATGCAGCGCGGCATCGATGGGATGAAACTTGAGTGTCCCGTGCTCATCTGGATCAAAACCCTGAGCCCTGCAGGAGACAGTTTTTGGAGTATCGCCGATGTTTGTCACCTGGACAGCGCCGCGCGCCTTCTTGTTGAACTCCTGGATCACAGGGCTCATCCCCTGAGCCTGCACTCGGGCGCACACTGCAGCAACGCCGATTCCCCAGCAAATCAACACAGCATAACTGACAATCTGTTTCGCTTTCATGAGATTCTCTATTGCTCCATAGCTTCCAACGTCAGGACTCCCTGATAAGTTCCAGGCTCCTGCGTGGCAGGCACCCTCAATTGCACCTGCAGCAGAATTCGTGCAGACGCGCTGTACAAAACGGCAATACGAACCCCCAGGCGGCCACCCAACTCAGCCACCGGTTTCAATGTGGCCCACTCCTCCCGGTCGTTCCAGATACGCAGGCTTGCACTGGCCAAAGTCGATGACTTGCCTGCAAGCCTCATCGCTTCCTGGGTGGTGAGGCAGGCATAGACCTCAATGGGATGCATGTAAGTGATCGTGGCGCCTGTCACCATAATGCGTACGGGCGTACTTGTCTGGCGCAGGGTGGCATTGTGGTCAGCCGAATTCAGATCGAGAGAACTGGACTCTGAAATTAATTGGACAGCAATAGATAACGGCACGGGAGGAGTTGCCGCTGAACACGTATAGCTCATGCAGAAGAGCGATACCATGACTGCCAAAACGATTCGTCTGCCGATGCGCATGATCTCTACCGGTAATCAATCCAACGACATTCGCCTTATCTCAAACGCGCCCGCAATCCATTCGATGCTTTTGACCGGCAAAAGCCATCTTGAATCGGATGGCGGTGGCAAACAGGCCACCGCCATCGGGCCAGGTGTTCACATGAGACAGATGTGCACTGAACTACACGTGCGGCGTGATTGCGACAGTCAGGGTCGCGCTATAGACATCAGCTGGCGTGGCGGCCGGAACATTGAGCTTAAGATAGAAGTCCACAGGAGTGGCATCGCCGATGGTGATACTCTTCGCGACGATTGCGCCGTCACTGCCCGTTACAAGCGAGGCGAAATACGCATAGGTGCCCCCACTTGTTGGGCTCCACTCGATAAGCGTGTTGGCGAGTGTCGGCAGTGCCGTAGTAACGCCCGTTAAGGGGTTGGCAGTCGGTATAGAGACTGTTACGTCAATTGGCGCGATATCGTTGCTCGTAACAGAGCAATTAACCGCATGACCAGTGGTCAGCCCGCTGGCCGTAATGGCTGCGCCGGCGTTCAGATCCACAGTACTTTGGGTGCAAGTGATGTTATCGAATGAGCTGACCGTAGCCGTAAGGCCAAGAGTTGTTGTCGAATGGTTTTGCGCATAGGCTCCCATGCTTGCCAGCGCGAGGACAGCGGCAGCCATAAGCGAAGTTCTGATCGTGTTTTTCATGAATTCCCCTCCTTGGGATGGGTTGGAAAGCTGTTAATAACACGTCCTGTGCAACCGTGGGGAAGGCAAAGCTATCTTGTCTCCAGCTCAGGGAGGGTGTTCAAGGCGTTAAGCATGATACGCCGTAGTCGTTTGCGGTCATGGGGGCCCCGGCGTTCGGAACCGGAACCGACCCACAAATTCTGCCGGGGAGACTCCCAGATCCGGCAAAGTCGAGGGGTCGGCATGACTCCTGAACGGGGCCGCAACGATTGCGGTTCACCTGTGTGCTGTAACAGGCGCCAGCCTTCACATTGCATTGCATAGGTGACAGCGGATGCCTTTATTTACATCACTATTAAGGAGGTTAATTCTTGATATTTTTGCGTTACTGAGCTAAACGATACACTGTCCCGCATTCTCCTGTCCAAAATAGCAGATGGCTCATCACGCCTGCCTGACGCGCAAAGCGGCCGATCCCGTTACTCTGGAGTGGGTTACCGCTCGACTCGGTAAACCCATTCGATGTGTCACAATTCAAGAATTTCGCACCAAGATTCAGGCGCTAAAGGCAAACGACTTTCGGCTGGACCACTACAGCCGAATCACCAACTGCATTGTTGCCGAGCTTGAGAAAGGTTGCTGTCCGTGGAGCCGACACGAGAGAGAAACTCGCTTGGAAGCACTGCGCGGCCTCTGGACAGTCTCCTTTTCTCTCTGCCCCCCCACGGGTCAATACCCCCGGCAAAGCCGGGGGCTTGATTATGTGAGCCGCTCAAAGCGGCTTGAGCGGGGACGCTAACGCGGCCCCGGTTGGGTTGGGCCACCTATTCGGTGGCTAATCACTTCCACAGGTTCAGTTGATCCAAGCGCTCATCTTCCGCCTCCTGGTTGCGAATGTAATCGCGAACGACGGCTTCGTCCCGCCCCACTGTTGATACGAAATATCCTCGCGCCCAGAAGTTTTGCCCAGCGTAGTTTTGCTTGCGTTCCCCGTAGGTTCGAGCCAGATGGATCGCGCTCTTGCCCTTGATGTATCCCACCACGGACGACACCGCATACTTGGGTGGAATCGAGATCATGATGTGTACATGGTCGGCGAGGAGATGGCCCTCTTCGATGCGACATTCCTTCTGTTCGGCCAACTTTCGGAACACCTCTCCCAAATGCTGCCGCAGTTTTCCATAAAGCACCTTTCTGCGGCATTTCGGGATAAAAACAACATGGTACTTGCACTCCCATTTCGAGTGGCTTAAGCTTTCACACTCGTCCATCCGGATTCTCCTTGATGTGTGCTTGGCGGCTCACCTCGAAGAGTTTCTGGATGGACTCCAGGAAATGTCAAACTGCTGCTGCCTCCCCGGCAAAGCCGGGGGAACTCCCGCGATATTAGGCATTTCAACAACTTACAAGACCCCGGTGGCTACCTAAGTTCTTGTAAGAACATACATCCCAGAGATCCAGCGTATTGCAAAGCGTATCGCGTTTCCATATGCGGTTCGTGTCGGCGGCATTTGCGAAAAGCGCGACTCCAGGGTTCCTTTTCCAAAGATTGCTGCCTAATCGATGCATAGTTTGAGCACACGGCATTTCCGATTGCCTGGCGTTGCGGGGTCATCGGTAATGAAGGGTGACCCGCCCTGCGTAAGAGACGGCAACGCGCCCGGAACCATCGCGAACACTAAAGGCGATTGCGAAAGTTTGCGCATTGGGCGAAAGAGCTCTCCGTGGAATAGGTGCCCGCAAGGGGTTGTTCGTTGAGGGTAGAGATTCAATTACTTCAGCTTAGCCGGGGCAATATTTCCAGGGGACCGCCGCCCATTGCAAGGTCACTTTACGAAAGCCGAATCGGTATTCGCCAGTACCAAATCTTGAAATGCCTTCCATTCGCAGGAGAAGTCGGCCTGACTGCAACCGGGCACAAAGACCGGAACGCGCTCGGGAGGGTTCTGGAAGTTCAGCGCCGTGGCATTGCGCATCTGGTCGAGGGTCTGCGCCATATAGTAAGTGCGCACGGAATACACATCCTTGCCGGAGTTCTTCCATAACTCAAAGACCAGTGCTCCTCCGGGCGGAGTGTCATCGCGCCGTCCGTCAATGAGCCAGTTCAGGTTCAGCGCTCCGGCTATGGCAGCAAGGTTGGTATCGTGGCCGACGAGGATCAGAAGACGGTCGCCTGGTTTGCCGGCCGCACCTGCGACAGGCTGCGCGGAGACTGCCTGCTGCATCGACTCGAGGATGTGAATGAGAAGATTGGACGATTGGGCACGGGCTATATAACTGGTGCGGTCGGCAAGATCTTCATGAGCGACATGGAGTTGCAGCAGCTCGCGCAGCTTGGGAAGATCCACTTGTCCCCAGCCCACCCTTGCGGAATCCATGCCTTCGGCATATTCGAGGAGCAGATTCTCTGTCATCGTTGAGGCCAGATCGAGAGAGCTGCGCGATTCGGCCATGCGACCGGAGTCTGCGGGCGCGGTAGAGGATGGGATTTCGAAGAGGGACTGAACCGTTGGCGTGCCCGAGGCCGGGCATTTCAGACCGCCTTTGCATCCGTGCAAGACCTCCTCAAGCGCTTCGAGTTGCGCGCGATAGGCTTCAGTCAATCCTTGCGGATTGGCTCCGATGCGGCCGGAGATTGCGGCTGCGGACAACGGCCTGTCCAGATGACCGACTCCGGCGCCCAATGAATGAAAGAGCGGATCGTGCGTTCCTTCTGGCAGCGCGGTGACCTCAAGCGAGCAGCCTGGAGCAAGGCCTGTAGCCAGAGCCTTGCCTGTCTCGCGTGTGCGCTGGTCGGAGTCGGCGACGATTCGAATGTGAGGCGCATCGGAGCAGCCGCTCGGCGCGAGCAGTCCCTGCGCAGCCAATTGCTCACGGTCAAACGCGCCAAACAGCGTCATCAAATGAGCTCCATGCTCGGTCAGGTAGCCCGGTGGAACGCTCCACGTGGGCCATGGCTCAGCTGAGTACTGATTCAGTTGGTCAGTCTTGCCGGTGGGCGAGCGCACTCCATGGCGGCTGACAATGACGACAAACTTCAGCACGTCATCTTTCTCGACGGCGCTTTTCCCCGCGGCTGCGCGAGGCGTTTGAGCGGCTGCCGTCGAGTAGACTCGAATCTCCGCCGGATGGTCGCCCGCGCCCGGCGCCGCGACATAAAGCAGATTCCGCGCCGGAACGAAGAGGGCTGTCTTTGCGCCGGGCGCGGTGTGCAGGAGATCGAGCGGATGCAAATTCTTCGCTTTGTCCACTTGGTAGGCATCCACCTCGCCCGCGCCGCTGATTACGTAGACGCGGCGGAGCGCTGGATCGTAGAAGAGATCGTCGGCGCTGCCAGCGGCCGGCTGGCTCGAGATCTCCTTGCCGGTCGCGGCATCGAGAGCAATCACCGTTCCCGGAGTCCGGCAGGCTACGAAGAGCAACTGATGTTCGCTATCGAAGGCCATCGGGACATTGTCGGCAGCCGTGGTCAGTTTCCAGTGCGCGGAGATGGTCTTTGCGGCCGCGTCGATCACTGCGACTTCGCCCGCATCGGCAATGTTTGCAAAGACGCGCCCGTTCCGCGGGTCGATGGCAAGCCCCTCAGGATGCGCTGCGGCAGGAACGTTCGCCACCAGGCTGAAGTCCGTGGTGTTCACGATGGCGACGTTGGGAGGATTGGCCGCATCTTTGCCGCCGTGGCCGACAAAGAGCAACTGGCGGGTTTCGTCATAAGCCATATCGTCGGCATCGTCGGAGAGCTTGATCTTCCCGGCAAGAGCGAGCGGCGTGCCCTTGTAGACCCTCAGTTCGCCGAGGGCGCCGTCGGAGACGTAAAGGCTGCCGGTAGCCGCATCCCACGCGAGGCCATGCGGCTTGACAAGGCCAGTGATGCTCTGCCGCACCTTGTCCGTCTTCAGGTCGATCACTTCAACTGAATGATTGCCCGTTGCAGCGATGAACAGGCGATTGCCCGCCGCGTCGATCGCCAGGTGGTCGAACTTGCCGGAGACTCTCGGCAAATGGATGGTCCGTTGAAGCGTGAGCGGAGGCGCTGACTGGGCGTTCGCCGAAAACTCGAAGAACAGGATAAACACAAGAGCGGCGGCATATTTTCTCATGGACTCCCTTTCGGCCCGCCGCGCTCATGGGAACGCAGCGAGCCTTTGCTGGATCTTTGGGCAGCGACTCACCGGCGACTCGAAGAGCGTTAACGAATCGCGGCGAGCGTGCGAATCAGTTGCTTGTTTTGCGATTACTCATGGTGCTGAGTCCAGCGGAGACCGCCCATGTAGGTCGGCTTGTAATACTCGCGCTGGACCATGTATTGCGGGCTGCCGTTATAGAAGCCGAAGACCGCGTTATTCATGTTTTCTCCGATAGCCTCCGCCGTGAATCCCTTGCCGAGATAGTAAGTTGCCTTGGCATCAACCTGCGTATGCGCGTAGAAGTAGTTGTCGCCGTCCGGACCCGTGATCCCAAAATCTACGGCAGCAGGTCCCGTGCTTTGGTATTGGTACGCATAGATATTTGCGCCATTGTGCGATATGCCCATGGTGACGAGGGCGCGCTTGGTGGCATAAGAAGGTCCGATATTCCAGGACAGCGGCGCTTGCCCCACCAGAGCTGGACTGTCCGTGCGCCCGGTGAGGTTGTAGTTCTTCGATCCCGTGTAGGTGAGATTCGCATCGATCCGGGCATCTCTTAGAACCCCCGGCAGATAGGTCAAGTGCTGCTGATAGGCCAATTCGACCCCTTGCACGTGCGCATGGTCGCCATTGACATACTGCAAGACAAGGTTGCCGGCGTATGCTTGCGAAAGCGGCGATCCGGTCGCGGGAATGATGGATTGCTGCTGGTAGATGGGCCGCGAGATCTGCTTGTAGAAGTAGCCTCCTTGGATCATGCCGACCGAGGGCAGATACTTCTCGAAAAGGATGTCGAAGTCGTTGGCGTGTTCCGCCACCAGCCCTGTGTTGCCGATGCCAATCGTATAGGGATCTGTCGACTGGTCTTCGGTGATATAGGGAACCAGTTGGTACGGGTCCGGCCGAGAAATTCCCCG
>Ga0302270_10005486_pt1 | contig 11557 bp, 9 predicted proteins | sample III_Bog_E2_3_FD_198773 | JGI IMG/M metagenome (GOLD analysis project Ga0302270, IMG submission 198773) | Peat permafrost microbial communities from Stordalen Mire near Abisko, Sweden - III_Bog_E2_3 | ecosystem: Environmental > Terrestrial > Soil > Wetlands > Peat | place: Sweden: Abisko...
ATTTTACACCGGAACGCGGTACGACGCGAGGCTCGGCTTGCGGGAAGGGTGGAAATCGAGGACCTAAAGTCAGGCCTTCCGCCGGGCAGGCGGCAGCTTTCACGCGCGACTGCGGGATCAAGCGGTGTGTTCTCTAAGCCATTCAGCCAGCGCGGGTTCTGTAATTTCCCCTGCCGCAAGCCGCAGGAACGTGAGGCACGCATCTTCCTGACTGGCTGTGACTTCCATGCCATTAAACGCAAGAAACACAAATGCCACCTGCATGGCGGTTCGCTTGTTCCCGTCAACAAAAGGATGGTTGCTGGAGATACCGACGGCGTATGCCGCCGCCAGGTCAGCAAGCGACGGTGGGGTTTCCGCATAGACAAGCAGATTTTTCGGCCGCGCCAAAGCCGACTGCAACAACCCATGGTCGCGAATGCCTTCAATCCCGCCAAAAAGCGAAAGAAGCTGCGCGTGAAAAGCAAGAGCCTCGATCTCGCGTATCCAGATCGGCTCTTTCACTTATTCCGCCAGCTTCTTAAAGGCATCCCGGTACTGGCGGGTCATGCGGTCGGCCACTTCCATCTTGGCGCCGAATTCCTCATCGTAAACGCTAATCTGCAAGCCGCCAGGAGTCTCCTGCACGTGGAGCGAATCGCCTTTTTGCAGATTCAGACGCGCCAGGGTCTCCTTCGGTAGGATGATGCCAGCCGAATTGCCAATGGCAATGATTCGAGTGGTCGTGGCCATGGAAGCCTCTAGTTGTGATTATAACAAATGTTATAACCTACCGCCACTCATCTTCGAGGTTGGCTGCGCCCTGGTTCATCACTGCCTCAAAGCCGGAGTGCTTCTTGATGAAGATCTCGCTGAAGGCGCTGTCTTGGCGGAGCAGAATGGCCTGCATACGAACCAGCTCCAGCAGGGCCAGGAACATGGCAATGAGGGCGCGCTCCGAGCGGGTGTGGCTGAGCAGGCGGCGCAGGGCCACAGGCTTGTCTTCCATGGTGAGCCGTCGCGAGAGGAACTGGATCATCTGGCCCACTGTCACCGAATCCTCTTCAACGTCGATGACCGGCCGGCTGCGGACGCGGTCGAGAATGTCGCGGAAGATACGGACCAGGTCGGTGGTATCGGCGGCAATCTCGGTATCGGCGTTGTCTTCGTGGCGGAACTCGCGCATGCCAGGGTTCGACCAGCTGGCGGCCTCGAGCATCTGCTTTTCCAGCAGCATCTGGGCGGCGTTCTTGAAGCGCTCGTGCTCAAGCAGCCGCTCCACCAGCTCGCGGCGCGGGTCTTCGGCGGCATCGTCCTGACCGGTGGGTGTGCGCGGCAACAGCATCTTGCTCTTGATGTGGATGAGCAGCGAGGCCATGTAAATGAACTCACCAGCCGTATCCACATCGGTGGCTTTGAGCCGGTTAACGTAGCTGAGAAACTGCTGCGTGATCTTGGCGATGGGGATGTCGTAAATGTCGATGTCCTGCTTGCGGATCAGATCCAGCAGCAGATCGAGCGGCCCATCGTAAACCTGGTTGACGAGGATGGCGAAGGGCGCGTCGTCACTGACTTCGCGCGTGATCATGGGATGTGTGGGTTTGGTTTCGACGGCGGGCTCGGCGTCCGGCGTTGGGCCAGAGCCCTCGGGGTCTTCGTTGGAGGCAGAGGGCGCGGGCGCGGGCGAAACAGGTTCGGTTGCTTCAGTTTCACTCGCAGTCCCTGGCTGCTCGTCTGCAGCGGACTCATCGGAAGCAACAAGTTCAGCGTTCTCTGGCTGGCTGGATTCTGCCGCAGCCGCAGATTCAGGCTCAACCGATTCATCCGGCGGGGCTGGCAATTCTTCTGTTGCGCTTTCGGGCTCCCCTGCAGTCAGCTCGACAGCTGTTTCAGCGACGGCTACAGGTTCCGAGGCTTCGTCGGGGGTAGCAACCGGTTCGGAATCAGCGATCTCTTCGGTCTGACTGTCAGCTTCGGTCTCAACTGACACCGTCAGTGGCTGATCGGATGCAATTTCAGGCTCAAAGGCGGCGGCGGCTTCATCGGCACCGGGCTCGGACGGAGCCGGGTGCGCTTCCGCCGTGGGAGGCTCAACTACTGCTTCCTGTTGGAGATCATTCTCGGCATCGAAGGCCGGATCGGGATTTTGGGGAACTTCCATCACTTCCATTGTCTCAAGCGCGGCTTCGGCTTCCTCAGATTCAGTTCCAGGTTGCGGGGCAGGAGCAAGATCAGGGTCGGGGTCAAGCTGCTCTGGCGGCGTTGACGGCTCGACTGGGGCTGCTTCAGGAGCTGGCTGCTCTGCGGGTGGTACGGGCTCCTCAACCGCCGGAAGATCCGCTACAGGCAGATCGAGGTCTGGGACGTCAAGTGCATGGAGGTCAAGCGAGACCGGGGCGTCGAAGAAGATGGAGACCATCTCGATGGCGGCTGGCTCGGCCGGTAGAGCTACGGGCTTTGGAATAGATACCTCAACTGGCTCCAGAACTTCGGACGCTTGTTCGGGCGGCGGTTCCGTGAGGAGTTCAGAGTCTATTGATCCGGCCCTTAGATAGTGTGTAAGCTTCCCACCCATTTCGCGATAAAGCCTGCGAAATGGATGGGGCACGGTGCTTTCATTTGAAGGCCGGATCAATAGTTCCGCAGGTGGTTCGGGGACCGGTTCAAGTTCAGGCAGAGCTTCAACGGGTGGCGCGGCAGACGGTTCGCTGGCCGTTTCCACAGGAAGCTGCGCAGCAATCTCCAGCTCTGGCACGGCTTCGTAGGCGGCGTCTGGCAAGGGCGCGGCAGATTCTTCCACAACAGAAGCGGACTCTTCCACAGAAATTTCCACAGGCGGAAGCTCGGCTGTGGGTTCTGCGGCGGGTTCGGGCTGCGCGGGCTCTAACTGCGCAGGCTCTAACTGCGCAGGTTCGGGCTCAATAGACTCTGCCTGCGGGACTTCAAGCACGGCTTCCGGCGCGGTGAGTTCGGGTTCCGCTTCTTCAACCACCTCTTCAGCCGCTTCGTTTGCCGCTTCTTGTTGCGGAACCGCCGACTGGACGCTGGTCTCAGCAGGGGAGGGTTTTGGTGCTGGCTCGGGGGCTAGCACGGAATTGGGTTCCAGTTCTGGTGTGAGCGTGGTCGTGGTTTCGGGCACCGATTCGGGCGCTGGAACAGGGGCCGGAAGCTCGGCTGCAGGCTCCGGTCCGGTTTCCTTCACAGGCTCCGGCATTGCGGCCACAGCAGCCGGTGGAGGCGCGGGGATCTGCACTGGCGCAGCGGACTTCGGCTCAGGCTTGCGCTTTGGCGCACGAGCGGCTCCGGAACTGAGCGCAGGCTTCGATCTGGGCTCAGGAAGAGGCTCGCGAACAGGTTCAAGAACACGCACTGGATCGGGCTTAGCTTCAGGCTTGGCCGCAGGCTCCGGCGGAAGCGCAGGTTTGGGTTCGTAGGCCGGTTCGGGTTGAGTCTCGGACGCAGGAGCGGGCTCTGCCAGCGCGGCCTCGGCAGAAGCGGCTTCCGGCGCGGGCGGTGCAACTGATGCAGCCTTGGGCACGGGCGCAACCGGGGTTGCAGGCTGAGCCTTTGCGGCAATTTCGGGCTCCCGTTCCGACTTTACCGGCGGATTCGCAGGCGATTTGCTCTCGCGCCCGGATTCTGACTTTGTTTCGGGCTTGTTTGCGGGCCTAATCTCGGGCTTAGTTTCAGGCTTGGTTTGAGCCCTGGCTGCGGGCGCAACCGCCGGTCTGGTTTCTGGTCTGGCCTCAACCCTGGCGGCTGGCGCAGGTTGTGCCAACGCCACGGCCTTCAGAACAGGCTGCGGCGGCGGCTCAGCAGCGGTCTTCGTGGCGGGCTCTTGAGCGGGTCTGGCCACCGACGAAACGGCAGGCGTGGCGGCCGGTTTAGCGACAGGGTTCACAGCCGCCCTGACCGGCACGGGCAAGACAGGCGGCGTGGGCACAACGGGTTTAGCTGCCGTCTGGCTGGCAATGGCGGCTTTCATCCGCAGAGTCTTCTGGCGATCCTTGTTGGTCTTGTGCTTGCGGGCGCGGGAGAGTTCGTAGAGCGTGGCAGCGTCGTGCGCGGTGGTGGGCGCAGACGGCGGCGCAACAGGCTCTGCCGGCTTACTCTCGGAAGCCTTGCTGTCCGCCTCGGGCTTGGGCTCGGCCTCGGCCTTTGGCGCAGGACGCGCCAGCAGGCCCAATCCCGCACGGAGATAGTTCAGGGCCTTGCGCCACCATGGAATTGTCTTCTCGGCCATCTGCGTTTCTCTGGACGGCTTGCGCCTGACTTACTTCTTCGCGAGGTTGTGGAGCGGCATCCGCATGGCGGCGTGGACCTCGTCCATGGTTTGCCGGGCACGGAGGCGGGCGTGGTTGGAGCCATCGACGAGCAGATCTTCCACTTGGCTCTTCGTATACGAAGAGCGACGCTCCTGGATGGGATTGAGCACCTGGACGAGAGCATCGGCAGCCCAGCCTTTGCATTCAATGCAGCCAATGCCAGCCGAGCGGCAGCCGTCGTAGACCTTGGCCAGCGTCTCCGGCGTGGAGAAGACCTTATGCAGGTCGCCCACCGGGCACTTGTCCGGATCGCCCTTGTCGGTACGTCGAATGCGGGCCGGGTCGGTGACCATGGTCTTCAGCTTCTTGCGCACCTCGGGCTCGGGGTCAGTGAGCTGGATGGTGTTGCCGTAGCTCTTCGACATCTTGCGTCCGTCGGTGCCGGGCAGTTTGGGCGAGGGCGTGAGCAGCACCTTTGGTTCAGGCAGCACCTCTCGGCCAGCCAGCTTGTAGAACTGGTTGAACCGGCGAGCCACTTCGCGCGTCAGCTCCACGTGCGCCGTCTGGTCCTGGCCGACAGGCACAAAATCCGGCTGGTAGAGCAGAATGTCGGAGGCCATCAGCAGAGGATAGCCGAGGAAGCCATAAGTCGACAGATCCTTGCCGGAGAGGTTCTCCTGCTGTTCCTTGTAGCTGGGCACGCGCTCCAGCCAGCCCAAAGGAGTGATCATAGAGAGCAGCAGATGCAGTTCGGAGTGCTGGAGCACCTGGCTCTGCAGAAAAATCGTGCTGCGCTCCGGGTCGAGACCAGCAGCCAAGTAGTCGAGCATGACGTCGATGGTGTTCTGCTCCACGGTTGAGGTGTCGGCGTAGTCGGTCGTTAGCGCGTGCCAGTCGGCGATGAAGAAGAAGCACTTGTACTGGCCGCCGTCCTGCAGCTTGACCCAGTTGGCCAGGGCGCCCATGTAGTTGCCCAGGTGGAGTTTGCCGGTGGGGCGCATACCGCTCAAAACGCGCGGGCGGGACGGAGACTGTGCTTGTTCTACCATTGTGCTCTTTTCGATTCTGGGTACTGCCCAAAAGAATGGAGCCTTCTGCCGCCTTGGAGCGGAAAAGGCTCATTCCATTGTAGCGGCAGGCAAGCCTCTGGAGGGGTTACTGAATCTGCATCGGCAAGGTCTGCATGTTAGCCAGCAGGTTGTAGACAAAGTTCAGCAAGGGGCTGAGGGCGAGCCGCAGAACAAAGCCGCCCACGAAGATCATCAGCAGGTAGCTGATCCAGCCGCTGATGCGGTCGTAGACCTGCATGGCGTTGTAGGGCAGCAGGTTGCGCACCACCCGGCTGCCATCGAGCGGCGGAATCGGCAGCAGGTTGAAGAACAGCAGTGAGAGGTTGATGACAATGGCCAGGCTGGCCAGGAGTGCAACGGGGCTGGCTCCGGTGCCGTCTTCCATGCCTATCGCCGCCAGATAGGAGTGCAGCGCCACAACCGGGCCGCCGGGCGAGAAGCGTGCCGAGGCCAGCAGAACCACGGTGGCCAGAGTAGCCAGAATCAGGTTTGAGGCGGGACCGGCCAGCGTAACCAGATTGTCGTCACGGACGATCTTGCGGAAGTTGCGAGTGATGACCGGCGTGGGCTTGGCCCAGCCCACAAGCATGAATGGCAGATGGAGGCCGATCAGCGGCCCGAAGATGACCAGGGCAGGAAACAGCAGGGTGCCGACCGGGTCCACGTGGTACATGGGATTGAGCGTAACGCGCCCTTGCAGACGGGCCGTCTGGTCGCCCAACCGCGAAGCCATCCAGGCGTGGGCGCACTCGTGGAAGCTGAGCGAAAAAATCAGCAGGACAAACTCGAAGACGCGGATCACGAAGGTGCTGGATTCCAAGCAATTACTCCCAAACTCGAAGACTCAGAGTAGCATGGTGGGTCCTGCAGATTCGACCGCGCAGTGGGAGCAAATCGGCCTCCCTGCTGTCGAATCAGGCCGGACGGCAAGCAGTTTCCTGGGCGAAAGGGGAAATGGAGGCACGCTTCTCCCGCGCAGCCTACTTCGCGCCCACCAGGAAGACTTCCAAACCCTGCTCCGGCCAGTTGAAGAGCGGCTCGTAGTGCCGGCCTTCAAGATATTGCTCGAGAGCCGCGTAGGTGTGCAGATCGATGCCGTTGCGGCCGGTCATGCGGGCCACCAGCAGGTGCTGCTCGTCCGGTACGCCGCTGGACTCGTAGTTGGCCACCTCGCGGTTGCGATAGAAGGCCAGTCCGTACTCCACATCGCGGCGGACGCGGAAGACGGCCACCGTATCCGTAGAGGGAGCCACCTGCGCCAGCCGGTCGGCGATGGGCCGGGCCGAGTAGGAGCGATCAAGCAGTTGAATGACGCGCTTGGAGGCGGCGACCGCGGGAATCCCGAAGAAGGGACCGATGCCGTAGAGGAAGACCGAAAGCACCACCAGCACCGTGCAGGTGGCCAGCCGCAACCGCGCCACGCCAAAACCCTTGGTCACGATGAGAATCAGCAGCGTTGCGCCGGTTCCAGCCACCAGCGCGGCGGCAATGGCCGGTACGGGCGGCAGCTTGGGCCCATGCGCCACGAACCAGGGCAACAGCAGCACCGCCGTGGTCATGACGCCGCTCAGCACCGAGTGGCCGAGAAGAATCCAGCGGTTCAGGCCTGGCTGGCGGCGGCGGAACAGGTAGTCGCCGGTGAGGATGGCGATGGGAGGCAGCGACGGCAGAATGTAGCCGGGCAGCTTGGACTTGGAGCAGGAGAAAAAAAGGATGGGGATCAGCGCCCAGAGAACCAGAAACTCGGGAAAGGCGTCGCCGGTGCAGTTTCCGCAGGGCTTGGAGTTCTTTGAGTGGCGTGCGCGCCACTCTGAGAGAGAGGTGAAAATGCCATCGGCCAGGGCCCGGACGGCAACCACCGACCACGGCATCATGGCCAGAATCACGACCGCAAAGTAGTACCAGAAGGGCTGCTGATGCTGGTAACGATCGGTGGCGAAGCGCTCCAGATTGTGTTCGAGGAAGAACTCGCGGAAGAAGGTGGGATTCTGATGCTGGACGGCGATGAACCAGGGCAACACCATGGCGAAGTAGAGCACTACGCCCGGCCACCAGAAGGAGCGCCGGATGATGGACCACTCCTTGCGCAGCAGGGCAAAGGCGCCGATGATGACCATGGCCAGGAACGGCGCGACCGGCCCTTTGGCGAGCGTGGCCAGGCCGGTGAAGAAGTAGATGTCGTAGAGCCAGAACTTTGAGTCGGTCTCATACCAGGCGTACCACCCCAGCAGGCCGATGGCCAGAGGCGCGGCCAGTTGCATGTCAGTGGATGCGCCGCGCGAGAATGCGATGATGCCCACGCAGGCCACGGTGATCAGAGCCGCGTCCACGTGCCCGCCAGGGCGGAATCGCCGCATGTGCAGGTAGATGAGCGCCACCATGATGAAGGCAAAGGTGGTGGATGGTAGCCGCGAGCTCCAGTCGTGGACGCCGAAATCCTGGAACAGGAACATGGCGCGCCAGTAGTAGAGAGCCGGCTTCTCCAGCCATGGTTTGCCGTAGAGATAAGGCGTAACGCAGGCTGAGAGCTTGCCCTTGACCGTATCGGCTTGGTCAAAGCGGTCCAGCATCTCGTGGGCAATCTGGGCGTAGCGGGGCTCGTCGGCGCCCACCAGCCCCAGGCCGGGTCCGCCCAGCATGGGGGTCAGGCCATAACAGAGGAAAAATACTGTAAATATAAGAAATACTGTAATTTCGCAGATGATCGCCCAGGAAGGAAGACGATCTTTCCAGCTCTTTGGAGGTTCAACTCCGGTTGGTTCCGTAGTCATTTCCACTTCTAGCCGCTCCCCTGCAGTGCTCAACTCTTCTTGAATGGAGCTCAACGCAGTGATTGCTTTAAAGTAAAGCTGCGCGATTCCTTCGCCCTTCAAAAACTGGGGCGGAACCACGCGTTTTCAATTTCGATAGGGCAAGGCTAACAGATTTGCACGGAATCTGAGTGAATCCCGTCGTTGGACGACCGGAATCTGGCTCGAAGACTGGGGGCTGGCCCGATCCGGTCCACTCGGCCGCTGAAGTCACGGCCAATGGAGAGGTTGATCTGTTTGCTCACGAGCTTGCTTCTGTCGTGCTTGGCTGGGTGGCGGTCCTGGCAGCCTTCTTCTGGCGCTGGCGGGCACGCGTCATCAGCTCGTCGATGCGGGCCTGGTAACGGCCGGAGCGATCAACGAGGAAGCTCAGTTCCGGCACATGGCGCACGCCGAGCCGCGCCTTGAGCTCGATATGGATGTACCCCTTGGCTGCTTCGAGGCCGGCGACGGTGTTTTCCTCGGCCTTCTCAATGTCGTCAACCTTGCTATCGACGACTACGTAGACGTAGGCTGACTTTCCGCCGGAGTTGAGTACGACCTCGGAAATGTGGCAAGACTCGATGCGGGTGTCGGTGAGCTCGCCCTCGATCATGGCGTCAATCTCTTCACGCAGGGCTTCGGCCACACGGTCCTGATGGTGTTTTCTTGCTCTGTGCTCCGGCATGGCATCCTCCTGTAGGTCGGGAAGGCTTCAGAATACCAGAGTGCGTGACAATCCAGGCCCGACAATCGAAGCCCAACGCTGTGTTCGAGGCCCTGTCAGGACGCGCTCAATGTCATTGTGCCCCAGATTCCCGCTGACACGCCGCATGCCCAAGGGTTGCCGAACTCATCTCTGAACCGGATGCCCAGGATTGCGCAGTAATTTCCGCGTTTGCCCTGACAGGTGGGCTGCCCGGAACCGGCTCAGTGTCCCATGATCTGCTCGGTCGAGTGAGGGTCGTTCTTGCGCACCAGAAACGAGAGAAAGAACATGGCCGTCGAGCAACAGGCCAGAAACATGTAGGCGTCGATATAGGAGAGCGTCATGGCCTGCATCTGCAGCTGCATGTAGGCGCGACCGATGGTAGCGCCCAGAGCCGTGGAGGGATTCATTCCCATTCCGCTCATGACCTGCACACCCGCGGCAATGTTGTATTGGAAGCTGGCGTCAGAGGCCACCGCGTGCTCGCCCAGCCGGGAGGTGTGGAACTGCATCCTCCGCACTAGAAGCGTCTGGACGATGGAGGTGCCAACGCTCGAACCGATGTTGCGCATGAAGTTGCTCAACCCGGAAACCGAGTCCGACTTATCCTGCGGAACGCCGAAGTACGAAGCCGTGGTTGCCGCGATGAAGATGAAGCCGATAGGGCAGAACTGCATGACCATCAGCAGGCAGGCGTAGCCAAAGCTGATCTGCAGCGAATGGATGCGGGTAGACAGAAACAGCCCCGTCGCCGACAGTGCCCAGCCGAAGAGCATGATGTATTTCACCGGGATTTTGGTGGTGAGCACGCCGGCGATGGGCAGGGTAAACAGCACCACCGTTGCCCCGGCCGAGACCACCAGACCCGCGTTGACCGCCGTGTAGCCCATCATGGTCTGCAGAAACTGCGGCATCAGAATGCCCGCCGTGAACGAGGTGGAACCCGCCAGAAACATGATCAGGCTGGCGCTGGTGAAGTTGACGTTCTTGAACAGGCGGATGTCGACAATTGGATTCTTGTGCCGCCACTCCCACCAGATGAGTCCAAGGATGCCGGTAACCGCGATCACCGCCAGCGTCGCGATGAAGTTCGAGGCCAGCCAGTCGTCTTCCTGGCCCTTGTCGAGCAGGATTTGAAGAGCGCCAATGCCCAGCACCAGCAGCGACAGGCCGCAGGTATCGAGCTGCATCTGGCCCGGCTTGAAGCGGCGCAGGAACGGTGGATCTTCCACCAGTTGGTAGATGAGCGCAAAAGCCAGGATGCCGACCGGGATGTTGATGAAGAAGATCCAGCGCCAGGTAAAGTTGTCGGTGATCCAGCCACCGAGCGTGGGCCCCAGCGCCGGCGCAACCACGGCAGTTACACCGAACAGGGCAAAGGCCATGCCGCGCTTCTTGGGCGGGAAGCTGTCTGCCATGATGGCCTGCGCCATGGGCTGCATACCGCCGCCGCTGGCGCCCTGCAGGGCCCGCGCCAGCAGTAGCGTGCCGATGTTGGGAGCAAAGCCGCAGAGAAACGAGCAGACGGTGAACAGTAGAACGCAGAAAAGGAAGAACCGCTTGCGGCCGAAGACGCTGGAGATCCAACCGGTAATGGGCAGCACAATGGCGTTGGCCACCAGGTATGTGGTCAGCACCCACGTACCTTCGCTCATGCTGAAGCCCATGCCGCCGGCAATGTGTGGCAGCGCAACATTGCAGATGGAGGTGTCAAGCACCTCCATGAAGGCTGCCAGAGCAACGACAACCGCGATGAGCCATGGGTTGTGCTTCGGCTTCCAGTTTTGGTTTGGGTTGCCGGTGGTCAACGTATACCTCGTACAGAAGAATTCTAAAACGAAACAGATTGTTTTGAATATAGGGATGCGGGTAGACTGAACTTGTCGAGTCCGACGGATTCGCCGAACCTATGGAAACGACCACCCCCCATCCCGAGACAGACAGCCGGCGTCAAGCTGGCCGCCCGCGCAGTGAAGTGGCCCGCAAGGCGATTCTGGAGAGCGCTTACAGCTTTCTGGAGGAGAAGCCGATTGCCGAGATCTCGACCATCCACATTGCGCAAAAGGCTGGCGTAAGCACGGCAACGGTGTACCGTTGGTGGACGACCAAAGAGGCTTTGCTGCTGGAGGCTCTGCTCTACTGCTGCGGCCACGCGGTGGTTCTGTCGGATGCGGGCACGCCGCTGGACCGACTGCGCGACTACGTGCTGCAGGTGGGCCGGTTCTTTACCGGCAAAAGTGGCATTGTGGTGGCGCGGCTGCTCACCGCTATCCAGGACAACGCCCTGCTGCGGCAGGAGTTTGTGGAGCAGATCTATGCGCCGCGCGACCGCGAGAATATGGCGGTGGTGGAAGAGGCGATCCGTATGCGGCAACTGCCCGCCAACACCGAGATGCGCCTGTTTCTGGACTCCATCTTCGGTCCGCTGCTGGTGCGGCTGCTAATTCGCCACGAGCCGATTGACGAGGCGTATGTGCTGGCGGTCTTTGACCACGTGGTGGCCGGCGCCAATGCGCGCGCCATTCCCGGCGCAACCCCCGCTATTGATCCGGCCCTCAAATAGAAGCACCGTGCCCCATCCATTTCGCAGGCTTTATTGCGAAATGGGCGGGAAGCCTACATCCGATTCAAGAATCGGATCAATAGTGAGCCTCATGCAAAATCCCCGAGACCCGCAGGTAGAAACGGGGATTCTCTTCTTTTGGCGGGCATTGTGATCGATAGCCGGTGGATTTGCGGCGAGTG
>Ga0302270_10005490_pt1 | contig 11555 bp, 7 predicted proteins | sample III_Bog_E2_3_FD_198773 | JGI IMG/M metagenome (GOLD analysis project Ga0302270, IMG submission 198773) | Peat permafrost microbial communities from Stordalen Mire near Abisko, Sweden - III_Bog_E2_3 | ecosystem: Environmental > Terrestrial > Soil > Wetlands > Peat | place: Sweden: Abisko...
TGCCGCTGGCGGCAAACTTCGCTACCGCACCGCGCGGCGTCGCCTTCGACATCTGTCCGCCCGTGTTCGAGTAAACTTCCGTATCCAGCACCAGTACGTTCACGTTCTTGCCCGATCCCAGTACATGGTCCAGGCCGCCGAAACCGATGTCGAACGCCCATCCATCCCCGCCCAGAATCCACACACTCTTCCGAACCAGTGTGTCCGCAATAGCCAGCAGGTTCCGCGCATCGGAAGAACTGTTACCCGCAAGCTTCTCGCGCAATGCCAGCACGCGCTTCCGCTGCTCGTTGATCTCCGGTTCCGTCTTCTGCGATGCATGCAGTATCTCGGCTACAAGCTCCACGCCGACTTCCGGCGCAAGCTTTGTCACCAGCATCTCCGCAAAAATCTTCTGCTGGTCCAGCGCGCTCCGCATCCCGAAACCAAACTCCGCATTGTCCTCAAACAGCGAGTTGGCCCACGTCGGTCCGCGTCCTTCCGCATTGCTGGTATAAGGAGTAGTCGGCAGGTTGCCGCCATAAATCGACGAGCAGCCCGTAGCGTTCGCGATATACAGCCGATCGCCAAACAGTTGCGTCAGCAGCTTCACATAAGCCGTCTCGCCGCAACCCGCGCACGCGCCTGAAAATTCAAATAGCGGTTGCAGCAGTTGAACGTCCTTTACCTGTGTGTGCGAAATCTTCGACCGATCGACTTCCGGCAAGCTCAGGAAGAAATCCCAGTTCTCGCGCTCTGCCTCGCGCAGCGGTGCCTGCGGCGCCATATTGATCGCCTTCTTGCTCGCGTCGCTCTTGCTCTTTACCGGGCAAACTTCCACGCATACCGCGCAGCCCGTACAATCTTCAGGAGCAACCTGCAGCGTATAGCGATCCTGCTCCATCGCCTTCCACTTCGGCTTGGCCCATTGGAACGTGGCCGGCGACTTGTCCCCAAGTTCGGGACTGTACACCTTCGACCGAATCACGGCATGCGGGCAAACCATCACGCACTTTCCGCATTGAATGCAAAGATCCTTGTCCCACACAGGAATGAAATCCGCAATGTTCCGCTTCTCCCACTGCGCCGTCCCCGTCGGAAATGCTCCACCCGCAGGAATCGCGCTCACAGGAAGCAGGTCTCCGTGTCCCGCGGCAATCTGTCCCAGCACATTGCGCACAAACTCCGGCGCTTTGCCGCTGATAGAAGGAATCAGATCGAACTCAGACGAAACAGCAGTCGGCAGCTCAACTTTTTCGAGGTGTGCCAGCGCCGCGTCCACGGCGGCAAAGTTCTTCGCCACTACCGCTTCGCCGCGCTTGCCGTATGTCTTCTGAATCGCCTTCTTGATCTGCGCAATCGCCTCATCGCGCGGCAGTACGCCACTGATGGCAAAGAAGCACGCCTGCATGATCGTGTTGATGCGCGTCCCCATTCCGGCTTCGCGTGCCACACTGTTGCCGTCGATCACGTAGAACTCAATCTTCTTACGCAAAATCTCCTGCTGCGTCGTCTTCGGCAGGTGATCCCAAACCTCGGCCGCCGCAAAGGGTGAGTTCAGCAGAAACACCGCGCCTGGCATCGCCGCTTCCACCACGTCCATCTTCTCCAGGAAGCTGAAGTTGTGGCACGCCACAAAGCTGGCCTGTGTAATCAAATAGCTCGACCGGATCGGGTTCGGCCCAAACCGCAGGTGGCTTGTCGTCATCGACCCCGACTTCTTCGAGTCGTACACAAAATAGCCCTGCGCAAAATTTGGCGTCTCGCTGCCGATAATCTTGATCGAGTTCTTATTCGCGCCCACCGTGCCGTCAGATCCAAGCCCGTAGAACAGCGCCCGCACCGTCTTCGGATCCTCTGTCGAGAACGCCGGATCATAATCCAAACTCGTAAACGTCACATCGTCGTTAATGCCAATCGTGAAGTGATTCTTCGGAGAAGGCTTGGCCAGCTCGTCAAAAATCCCCTTCACCATCGCCGGCGTAAACTCCTTCGACGACAATCCATACCGGCCGCCAATCACCGTCGGCTTCACCGCAAACGGCAAGTCCGCATTCTCCGCCAACACCGTCACAATGTCCTGGTAAAGCGGCTCACCCAGCGACCCGGGCTCCTTCGTGCGATCCAGCACCGCAATCGATTTCACCGTCGATGGCAGAGCAGCCAGAAACGCGCTCGCATCAAATGGCCGATACAGCCGCACCTTCACCATGCCCAGCTTTTCGCCCTGCTTGTTCAGCAGATCCACGGCCTCTTCCGCCACCTCGGCGCCCGAGCCCATAACCACGATCACGCGCTCCGCGTCCGGCGCACCATAATAGTCAAACAGGTGATAAGCGCGCCCCGTCTGCGCCGCAAACTTGTCCATCACACTCTGCACAATTCCCGGCACCGCAGCATGGAAAAGATTGCAAGCCTCGCGCGCCTGGAAGAACACATCCGGATTCTGCGCCGTTCCGCGAATCACCGGCCGATCCGGGCTCAACGCCCTCTGACGGTAGTCGATGATGAACTTGTCATCCACCAGCGCCCGAATCGTATCGTCGCTGATGGGGAAAATCTTGCCCACTTCATGCGATGTGCGGAAACCATCGAAAAAATGAATGAAGGGAATACGCGATTCGAGGGTCGCAATCTGTGCCACAAGCGCCATGTCGGCCACTTCCTGCACCGAATTCGAGCACAACATCGCCCATCCCGTCGTCCGGCATGCCATCACGTCCGAGTGGTCTCCAAAGATCGAAAGCGCATGTGTTGCCAGCGTCCTCGCCGTCACGTGCATCGTCGCCGGGGTCAGCTCACCAGCAATCTTGAACATGTTGGGGATCATCAGCAGCAAGCCCTGCGACGCGGTAAACGTCGTGCCAAACGCGCCCGCCTGCAATGCGCCATGCAACGCGCCCGCGGCTCCGCCTTCGCTCTGCAGCTCTTCCACAATGGGCAATGCGCCCCAGATATTTTTCTTGCCCTCCGAGCGCCATTGGTCAGCCCACTCGGCCATCGGCGACGAGGGGGTAATAGGGTAAATCGCAACCACTTCGGAAAGGCGGTAGGCTGCCGAGGCGGCCGCCTCGTTCGCATCCAGGATAACCATCTTGCTGCCTGACTTCTGTTCACTCATTCGCATTGCCTCACAGCGCGGGCCAAGGGAATTTCGCCGCTAGAAGGAGTCTCATCTCTACATCTGAGACCCGCTGTGATGAGAGACACATCGGGGATTCCTTGGCCCACATAATGGTACGAAACGTCGCATTACAACATTTAGGCCCGGGCGCCAAGCAATGCGAACCACGGATCGGGACGGTGGCGATTTGTTTGCGGCAGTGGAGATCTGCGGCGATCCCCGGCCCCAAAAAGCGAGGGACCGGAGCACTCTCGGTATAGTTTTTAGGGCGTTGCGAGCGGGGGCACCCGCCGAAGATATTTTGGTCGCTGAGAAATTAGAGCATTTTTTGCAGAGTTGCCTGCGCGGATTGTTGCTTTAACTTGTTGATTATGCTGTCTTTGGCCCGATTGCAAGTTCTCTAAAAATGTCGCAAAACGTACGGTTGCGGGAGGGCAGAAATCCGGCAGATTGTCGGGCTGCGATGGGACAAACGGCGAAAGAGGGGCCGGTTGCGGCAGAATGCCGGGTTGCAGGGGGACAATTGGATGCGGAATGTCGGGTTTGGAAGGGGCCATTTCATCGCAAATCGGCCTATTTTCGACGTTTTTTCAACGTAATCCGGGCTGTTTTTTTACTAGTTTTGACGAGCATTGAGACCCATTTCGCGGCGGGAAGCCGACGAGGCGGTTCCCCGGTCCAAGCCCGTTCGCCTTCGCGGGGACGGCGGTCCCACTCATCCCGGATACGGACGTGATGAATGGATCCCAGTCCCCGATGCCAGGATGGGTGGGCAGTCTGCTTCCATCGCCGGTCCCCAACTTCGAGGGGCCCGGGCACGCTCGGTGTAGGTTTAGGGCATCGAGACCGGGGCTGGTCGCCCCGATTCATTTTCTCGGTACATTTAAGCGGCATCGGGCAATGCCATAACAATTTCCCTGAGATTTAAGTGGATAACATAGGCTGCGAGAGTTTGTCCGTCCATGTACCACACTCCCACGCTCTTAGCGAAAGCCCTGGCATTCGGATCAAGATCGGAAGTTGTCCAGAAAGCGTATAGGGTTGGCACCAATGGCCCCAAGTTCAATCGGGCCGAAAGGCCGTGTCTATGTAGGACAGAGGCCCCAACAAATTCGCGTAGGCGGGTTTCGCTGATTGCAGCGCCCTCTTGGTATCGTTTAGCCTGCCCAATGACGAGCCCATGACATGAAATGGGCATGGGAAGCGCAGCCGGAACGACCTTTAGCTTTGTGGCGAAGAAGTCAATTCCGCCGTCGTTTGTGCGTTGGGTAACTGATGAATCTGCTCCGAGCGCAGACAGTATTTTCGCGCAAATGTCTTCAAATGAAAATGGATCAATGCGTCTTAGCTTAGCAATGAGTTTCTGGTCTCTTTCTACCGTTCGTCTGACATAAGGAGGAGACTCGTCGTCAATCTCAAATTCGCGAACTCTACCATCCTCTATGCAGCTCGCAAGGTCGTCTCTCAAATGCTCGGCTATATATGAGAGCTTATCCTGCAAGAATTCTAAGATGTCGAATTCATCCTTTTCCCATTTTCGCTTGAGGGTTTCGATTGCTAAATCTCGCAGCGATACCCACTGATCGAGGATCAACGAATCCTTGATCCAGAGCGATATTATCTGCGTGGATGGGGTCGCCAAGACTATGCCCCTTGCCCTAGCAAGCTGTTCCGATCTTTGAGCGCTTGTGTAATCCTCTCTGCAAGCTGCTCCAAGGTGGATATTGTCGCGTCATCCAGGCCTCTAAGCATTTCGGGCGTCAACGAGCGAACGGCGCTGGTTGCGGCTGTCACTTTGGGGTACCAGTCTTCCGGATGATCCACTTCAAAACGAGCTATTGCACGAGTAAGTGATCCGTCAGCTGATCGAAGGATGTTCATTGCGTTTTCATCTCCCAAAATGCCTGAAAAATCTCTAACGCTCTTTGCCTCTGGCAGTTTTGAAGTGCCGTCATCCCCCGGCGTGATCCATGAGTAAAACTCCTTGCGCTTATCTTCGTCTGCGAAGCCTCGCTCCTCGTCGCTCCACGAAAGCCATGCACGAACATTTGGACGACGAAACACCTCCTCGAAGTAGCTATACATCTTTGGCTCAGCCTTTTCCGAGAACTCATCGTCCTGCTTCATCTGTTCTAACGCGAGGAAACATTTGTACGCGCTATTTGCAGCCTTGGTTGAAAGCCCCAGACTTTGCGCGGAATCTTGCGGGGAAAGGCCGCTCTGACGCAGCGCATGGACCGCCTTTGCCTTTTGATAAGCTCCCCACTGTTTAATCCCTGAAACATGACGAAGTCCTGGAAGTATAAGCGTCGCGGAAGCAGGCGCGAGGTCATCGTTGAGTAGAAGACATTCTATGTTCGTGAAATTGTTTATTTGCTCCTCACTAAAACTTTCCTTGCCTATGTCATGCAAGTTCATCAACCATTTGAGGGCGGTGAGCCGACGGTTTCCTTCGATAACAATGTACCTTGCCTTTGCATCAGCAGCACCCGATCTCCACTTGCGCACGACAAGACGGTCCATTGGCAGGAACCCAATTGTCTTGATCGTATCTTTGAGCTCAGATACGTCGAAGATGTCTTCCTTCATTCTTTCAAGGGTCGCAGCTTGCACCTTCTCATCTGCGAACCGGTTCTCAGGGATCGGGTTCAAATCCTCTCCCAACTCTGAAAAGCGCGGATTATTCGCGTCCAGCAACAGCTGGTCCAAGCTGACGGCAATTGGCGCGAGCATACTGGGAAGATTGGCCAAGACACGTATCTCCTGAAATAAGGTGCCCAATTCTAACATGGGTGGGTGGCCACGTTCCCTCAGTCCTTTTCAAACTAAAACGAGGTTGGCCCCGGCCCCGCGCTTTTGGGGACCGGAGATGCAGTCACGGCCAACTTCCGCACCTACATAGAACCCATTCCCATGCGCACCTACACAGCAAACAAAATCCAAATAAACTACACAGTATCAACAGGTTGCGCCACTATCCCGTGCAAAATCAGAGCGCTTTCAAATAAAATGCTAATTTCTCTGCAACCCACTTGCTCGATTAATGAAACTCTCTGCAACCGAAACATCTCGAAAAGGCTGCCCGCAAGGTACGTGTCTCAACGAGTCGCAACCACAGGTTCAACCCTTTCGCATGTTTTGTAGCCATTTCTCCAGCCATTTCAGCTAGGTTGCGCAACCCTCCGATGCAACCATTCGCGCTCATAATCCGCAACTGGGAACTGTGAACTAAGATCTGTGCACTGTCGTCCGACCCACCCATCCAAAGTGACCCAAATCACAGTCTGCTTCATTCGCCGCTGCTAAAAAAGACACATCAGCCGATAGGGATATTTACTTGACGCCACCAGGCCCAACAGGTTGTGGTTTGATCAATTTGGCGAACGGAACCGGAGCTGTCTGCATCGCCTGTTGAGCCAACCGATAGAACAGTTTGCCGCGAGATCTCGACGTTCGGCGGTTGAATCGAAAGGTGAATTCGTCGAGGTAGTCATCCAAGTGGGCGTGAGCAATCGCGCCCTGATGGGTGCCGAGCAGCCATCGTTTCAGCAGCGAGATCGCGCGATGGACGCGCGGAAGCAGGCGTTCTCCGGCCTCTTGATGGCGCTGAATCTGGCGATCGTGAATGTATCCCTGCATTCCGAGGTAGGCGGGAAGGCCGTCGGTTCGAACCGTGCTTCCCGGCACAACGGACTGAGCGATGAATCCATGGAGAGTGGTCCTGGTCGCATCCGGTACACAGCGCATGCGAATGCGGCCAATACCCTTTCCATCTTCTTCGGCGGCGACGGCAATCAGGGCCTTGAGTTCGGCCCCTCTTCCGTCTGTGCCCGGTTCCTCGCCGCCCCAGTAGGTCTCGTCCACCTCGACGACGCCATCAAGCCGGTCGCGGCCAGGGCGAACCATGGCGCGGCGCAGTTTATGCAACATCGCCCAGGCGGTCTTGTAACTGCCCAGACCGAGCACGCGCTGTAAACCCAAAGCGCTGATGCCATTCTTTTGACTGGTAATCTGCCACATGGCGCGGAACCAGACCGTCAAGGGCATATGGCTGTCCTGCAAAATGGTCCCCGCCGTGACCGACATCTCATACCGGCACTTCTCGCAGCGCCGGCGACTCCGCCGGATCGACCAGACATCGGCCCCAGCACATCTGGGACATATCCAGCCGCCCGGCCAACGCAGAGTTGCGAGGTATTCGGCGCATGCCTCTTCGGTGCTAAAGCGCCCCTCCAACTCAAGCAATGTCCTCGGAAAATCCTCGTCCATGACCCCGAACACTACAGGTTGGGGTCAGTGGCGTCAAGTACATATCCCTATCGTGCGATGAAACTGCACGATGGATGGGGCACCCGGCTGTGGCGGTTGCGCGCAAGCAATGCCGGAGACTCCGGCAACGAGAATCACCAGCAGATTTCGCATAAATCCTCCGGGCCTTGCGCAGGCCAAGAATGAATCTTGCTTACGGCTGCGCCGGAGGTTGATTGTCCGCTGGGATCACGGTAATTGTGATTGTGTTGGACTTGACCGCTCCCTGCTTCTCGTCATTACCGATGAACCGCGAAAGTTGTACAGTGTAGGTGCCGGGCTTGGTAAAGTCGTAAAGCCAACGGATTAATCTCTCCCCATTTCCAGTGCTTTCCCCGGGATCGAGGTTGCAGAACTGATAGCGTTCAGGATCGATGTCAGTCTTTATCATCGACTTCCCATTCTCATCGAGCACATCGTAGAGATATCTCCTGTCAAAGGCGCCAACCATCGCGGATGAGCAATCCACGACGTGATCGGACATATTTGTCAGCTTAATCCGGATGTATACTCGTGAGCCGGCTACAACCGTCGGCTTGTCGGCGCTGATTGTGATTGAAAATGGATCCTTCGCAGTTTGCGCGATAGCCACGCTAGTGGATGCCGATATCATGCAAGCTAAAAGAAGCTCACCCGACTTCATCTGAGAAACTCCACGCGGTAAGGCCCCGAAGCAGGGATGATAATGAGGGTCCTGCCCCGAAAGCTGTTGCATGCGTGGGCGGGACGATCATTGGGCAAGGCGCTATTTGGTTTCCGCCGACGGTGGCTCAGGCGCCACAACGGTGATGGTGATTGTGTTGGACTTGACCACTCCTTGCTTCTCGTCGTTACCGATGAACCGCGAAACTTGAACCGTGTAGATGCCTGGCTTGGTTAGGTCGTAAAGCCAACTGATCCTACTTCCGCGGTTGCCTGTGCTTGTCCCCGGATCGAGATCGCAAAACTGATAGCCGCCGGGATAGCGTTCTGGATCGATTCCAGGCTTCAACACCGACTTTCCATTCTCGTCGAGAACATCATAAAGATAGCGTCTATCGAATCCGCCAACATATGCCGTTGCGCAATCCACAACATGATCGGACGTATTTGTCAGCTTAATTCTGATGTCTACGTTCGAGCCGGCGGTCACTGTTGGCTTGTCGGTACTGAGCGAGATCGAAAATGCGCCATTGGTGGTTTGTCCGAAGATTGAGCCAGAATAGGCACACGCCGCACAGATCAAGAATAGAGCCCCTAGTTTCTTCATAATTCCTCCACAGTCGCTGAATCTTCAGCCGAGTTCGGTTGAGGGCCGCAGGTGGGTGTTGCCAAGCCATTCCAGATTGGAATTCCGAGGGTCTTTTGCGGTTCGGTTGGGGACCGCGGGTTCGTTTGGGACGGATCAGCCAATTGGGAACCTTGATCCGTTCCGCCTCCGCTTGGGCTCCATATGCCTAAAATGCGATGTGCGCCCGCCTCGAACTTCCAGGGAACATAGGCCAGCGGGACTGGAATGGAATCGTCAGTGTCAGACTTCCAGAAGAGATACATTGTTGCATTGAAGTTTCGGGTGGCTCGGTTTTGATCGTTCGGCAGAGCGTCCTCCGGCGCGTCGACCGCAGAGGAGGGCTGGAAATCGCCTTGGTACGGATAATCGCCATCTATGCCGGGCCTCGCTCTGCAACCGTATGGAGTTCCTCTCCCGGTTTCATGTTCAATGTCGCTGTTGACGATCTGGACGAAGAATGTGTCGCCGTCTCCCGGTGGTGTTCCCTCCGGAAAAAACTGTATTCCGGGTTGACCTACTGCTGTGCACGGAGTGTGCGGGCCGTGAAGTACGCCGAAATCAAGATACGGTCCACCCGGCACACCATTGCATGCATCCAGGTGGTCGACGCTCGGCGATCTGTTGTCAACAACATTTATCGACGGCGAATCGTATCCGTCTACCTCGAAGGTTGCGTTTGCGGTGCTGCATTGGTTTCCTGCTTCCGGAATGTCAACACAGTATTCATAGGTCACCGTTGCGCTGGGTTCCGGATAGACCCAATAGAATGTTATATCGCTCTTCTTCAGGTCCTCGTCCTTCAGTTCCGTCACGCTCGCGCCGTCGGTGGTCGGCGCATAATCGGCAATCCTCGTTCCGTCCACCGTCCAAGTGGTTCTTGTTGCCGTGATGCCACTGGGCAGTGCGGGTGTGGTCAAGGCGATTTGCTGGCCTACGACTACGGGTGGCGGGCTTTTTGGATCGTTGACCGGGTTGTTCTGGAAGATAATCTGGTTGCCGAGGATCTGTGGTTGCGTGGTCAGGGTTGCTGGAGTGCCGGTGCTGAGGGCGGTGCTTGCGGTTATGGTGGCAGTCTCTGTTGGGTCGGCGGTGGGGGGCGCTACGCCGGAGAGGGTGATCTTCGTTTTGGAGTCGACTGTGACGCTGGATATCGGGACTGGGCTTCCGTCCGCGGCGGTGATGGTAATCAGGGTGACGGGACAGCCTGTTCTGTTTGAGTCGGCCGTTGTGGTGAAGCCGGTTCCAATGACTTTGACGTTGTCGTAGGATTTGCCGGCGAACCAGGTGCTGGGCGTTACTGAGGTGATAGTTGGACCGGGGCAGACCGGCACCGCAAACGGAACAAACGTACCGAAGTCGGTCGTAACTGTCGGGCAGGTGCCTCGGTTGGGGCTGGCTGTTTTTCGAACCACGTCGGCGCTAAAGTATTCCACCGTCACGCAGGCCGTCTGGGCGGAGTCGCCGGCCGGGACCGTCACGGTCGCAGTGACCTCAGTTGCGCTGAGGGTGGAAACATTGAAAAGTGCCGCGTCCTCGCCATTGGACAGGGTCACATAGAAGGGAATCTCGTTACAAGGTTGAGTAGGAGTCAGGAGCCCGGTTCCGGTGATGACGAGGTTGTATGTTTGGCCCGCTACCCATGGGCTGGGCGTGACTGAGGAAATGGTCGGCGGATTGGGGCAGTTCCACCACCCCGACTGTGCGTGGCTTATTGCTGGGATGAACAGCGGCAGAAGAATGACGGCGCGGAGGAATGGCTTTGCGATCATGCCGAAACGACCCAAGAGCTTGCGCATGGGTGCGGTCCTTTCAAAATCTTGGAACTGATGATGGTGACCATCTTAGCAGTTAGTGACCGGACGGATAGTTACCAAAGATGTAGACTTGGTTACGAGAGTAGGCCACCCTGGCAGCTACAAGGTTAGTCCAACGCTCACTCGGCTCATCTGGGGAAGTGCGGCCACACTCCCCGGTCCCAAGAAAATAGGGACCCGTGTCACCCGCGCCCGCAAGTTAAGGGTGCGTCGAGGGGGAATTAATAGCGCCAGGATTTTACGTCTGCGCCTGTTGGTGCGGTGGCTAGCATGTGGTCAACCATGAGCGGGAGTATCCTTTGTGCCCAATTGGCGTTGTTCTCCTGCATGGTGTACTCGGACGGACCGCCGGTGTAGCAGTGGGGCATGCCGGGGCCGTACTGGAAGGTTGCGTCGGAGTGCGGGTTGGTGCTGGATTCAAGCTGCTTTTGCAGCAGATGGACGGCGTTGTTGAGGAAGTAGGTGTCTCCGTCGCCCACGGTGAGGTGGAGTTTGCCTTCGAGTTTGGGGCCGAGTGTGGGCCAGTCGCGCTTGAGAATTGCGGTGAGGTCGTAGTGGTCGTGCCAGTAGTCGAGGACCTTCTTGTCGATATCGCCGGTTAGAGGGTCGATGATCTGGGCGGGGTAGCCGTCGGGGCCGGCGGGCGAGAAGACTGCCTGCCAGATATTCCATTGCTCGGTGGAACGGCCATGCGTGCCGAGAACGTATTCAAAGCCGAACTCGCCTCCGGCGGTGGCAATCACGGTTCCGTCGGGCTTGCGGTCTCCGGCGATGGGGATCTCGGCAAAGTCTCCTTTGCGCACGAAGGCGTTGGCGTCGTTGTAGAGGTCGATGTCCTGGTAGGCATGGAAGTCGACTGGGTCAGGGCAGGCGGCCCAGGTGCCGTTGTAGAAGTCGGGATAGAAGACCTGCGTGGCGAGCGCTTCCCATCCGCCAGTTGAACCGCCAAACGTGGCCCGTGCCCATCCCTGGCCGATGCCGCGATACTTCTGCTCAATGGCTGGGATCAGTTCCTGGTTGATGGCCGAACCATAGGGGCCGACGTTGGCCGAGTCCACAT
>Ga0302270_10005501_pt1 | contig 11537 bp, 5 predicted proteins | sample III_Bog_E2_3_FD_198773 | JGI IMG/M metagenome (GOLD analysis project Ga0302270, IMG submission 198773) | Peat permafrost microbial communities from Stordalen Mire near Abisko, Sweden - III_Bog_E2_3 | ecosystem: Environmental > Terrestrial > Soil > Wetlands > Peat | place: Sweden: Abisko...
GAATGCTTTCTCTGGCGACATTGCCGACCTGAAAGGGCGGTCAGTCGTTAAGGCGTCGTAAATGTCAACGGTCGTCATGATTCGGGCAGCAATCGGAATAGCCTCGCCCTTGAGTCCATCTGGATAGCCACTCCCATCCATTTTTTCGTGATGGTGACGGATGATGGGCAGCACGGACGAAAACGACCTCAAGGGCTGACAGATACGCTCGCCTACGATCGGGTGCTGCTCGACAATCTTGGATTCCTCTCTCGTTAGAGCGCTTGGCTTGAGGAGAATGAGGTCCGGTACGGCGACTTTGCCGATGTCATGCACAATGCTTGCCCTTCGAAGAGCAGCCCGCTGCTCCTCAGGAAGACCCAGTACGGTTGCGAGTCCAACAGAATACCTCGCGAGTCTGGCACAGTGTCCCTCCGTGTAGGGATCTTTGGCTTCGATACTCAGAGCCAGACTGAAGAGAACTCCTTCCGCACTCTCCAGGTCGTCGATGAACTGTTTCAAACGGAGGAGAGAGCGAACACGGGCGATCAATTCTTCCCTGCGAACAGGTTTATATAAGTAGTCGTCCGCGCCACAGTCAATCGCGACGATACGATCGTTGGTATTGATGAGCCCTGAGATAAGCACAACGGGTATTAGGCGGGTATCCGGATTTCCCTTGATGATGCGACACACTTCGAAACCGCTGCGACGAGGCATTTTTACATCCAGGAGAGCCAAGTCGATGTGCTTGTCAGCGAAGAACGTGGCGGCCTCTGCGCCATCTTTTGCGAGCACGACCTCGTAGCCGTCCCTTCGCAATATCTCGGCGAACAGCTCACGATTGTCTTCGTCGTCATCCGCGATCAAGATAGTGACTGGCGTTGCTGGATTCGCTAACAAGGTGACCTCCTTCCATTTGAGATGTCGTGACTCAAATGAGGAAATAGACATTCTTGTCGACACAACGCAAACCTTGAAGACAGACTTATCACTTCGCCCTCATCAGTCACCCTCGGGAGCACTGGAATTGCCTGATACAGCGGATGGCTCGTCTCGTGAGAGATCCAACTTTGTATCCGAATGCGATCCTGTTTGTACCCCCCTAGTCCGCTGCTTATCGAGCCAGCTCGAAAGAGCTCCCGCCGGGAGGGGGCGACTGAAGAGATACCCTTGTGCGGCGTCACAGTGATTTGTTCGCAGAAAATTGAGTTGCTCCTGAGTTTCGACGCCCTCGCCAACCACCTTCATACCCAGGTCATGACCGATTTCAATGGTCTTCTGCACCATGACGCGGTCCCTGTCATTGCAGTGGATATTTTGAACAAACGACTTATCTATCTTCAATTCCGTGGCAGGCACGTTCCGCAGTTGCTGCATCATTGCATAGCCGGTTCCAAAATCATCGATGGACAGCTGGACCTGTTTCATCCGCAGCCTGGTCAATACATCCAACGTTGCCGATAACTCTTTGATTAGTCCGCTTTCCGTTATCTCGATAGTCACATTCTTGGCTGACATGCCATTCTTCGCAGCAAGGGATAGGAACTTGTCGGGAAACTCCAGATCGCGCAAGGAATGCACAGAGACATTCAATGACAACGTAGGGATCGTTCCATGAGAATCGGCGAACTGCCCGACTTCGCGCATCGCGTGGTCAACAACGATCCAGCCGAGCTTGTCGATTAGGCCCAATTTTTCCATGCGTCCGATGAAGTTGTCAGGGAAAATCAGACTGCGGGTTGGGTGCCTCCAGCGGACCAAGGCTTCCACGCCGGTGACGAAGCCCGTCGCGATTTCGATCTGCGGTTGGTAGTGAAGTTCGAACTCGTCGCGCTCGATCGCTCCGAACAGTTCCTCATCCTTGACGATGTCCTGAGTCTTCGGCTGAATTGCAGGTGACACTCTTGGCGCCGTATTACGCTCCAATATAGTCTGCAGCTCTTTCAGCCTGAAGGGTTTGTTGAGATGGCCGATGACGTTCAGGCCAAGGCTCTGCGCCAACTGCTCGGCTGTTTCGAGGACGCGGCTGCCGACGCCGCTCATCAGAAGTATGCCGGACTTGCAATCTTGGCTGGCAAGCAGCCTTAGGAGCTCGATGCCATCCATCTTCGGCATCATCAGATCGAGCAGGATGAGCGTTGTCTCCGGCGCTAGTTCGCTCAAGAACGATGTTGCATCTGTCGTTGCACTGCAATGTAGACCCATCATCTGCGCGGCGGAACAGACAAATGCACCGACATCAGGTTCATCGTCCAAGATCAGAATTCTCTGATTAGCTCCTATCGGTTCACCGTTACGTGCTTGACAGACGATCGATGGGCTCATGGCTGCACACATTTTTCCTCATCCAATCTTGTATTCCTGCCTTCTAACACGGTGCTAACGACGGCCCTCAACTCAGCGCGCTGATAAGGCTTTCGCAATAACGGGCCATCGAGTAGCGGCATTTTTCTCTCCGCCAAAGAGTCTGCGGGAAACCCAGAGGAGTAAACAACCTTGATCGACGGCCTTAGTTCATGGGCACGCTGTGCAAGTTCAACTCCGTTCATCCCTCCGGGCATGATGATATCCGTCACCATAAGGTCGATCTGCTTATCTTGTTCAAGGATCTTTAGTGCACTGGCTCCGTCGACTGCTTGCAAGATCGTGCAGCCCATGTCTTCAAGGTACTTCCCGGCAATCATAAGTAGATCTGTTTCATCATCTACTATCAGCACTAAGGCACTTAGCCTTTTGGAGAGGTCTTCCTCGGTGATAGCGCTCTTCGTTTGCGAATCCTCAGCGACCAGGGGCAAGTATATTGACACGGTCGTGCCAATGCCGGGTTCGCTATATAGCCGGACTGATCCACCTGACTGCGTGACGAAGCCATGGACCATAGCGAGACCGAGCCCTGTACCTTTGTCTCGCTGTTTCGTTGTGAAAAATGGTTCGAAAGCGCGCGCTAGTGTATCCTTCGGCATTCCTTGTCCGGTATCCGTCATGGAGGCGCACGCATACCACCCAGGGGTCAGCTGTCCTGTGGCTTCCGGGGTGGATGGCCCTTCCACGTAGATCAACCGGGTGGAGATTGAGATGGAGCCACCCTTGGGCATTGCGTCACGGGCGTTTACGACAAGGTTTAGAAGCGCGCTTTCCAGTCCAGCGGCATCCACAAAGACATGCGGCAACGAGTCGTCAAACAGAGTTGTTATTGAGATTTCGGGGCCGAGCGCTCGGGCCGCCATCGCGATCATGTTTTCAATCGACGAATTTAGCGAAGTGGATGACGGCTTTAGACCACCCATTCTTGCAAATGCCAGCAAGCGTCGCGTGAGGTCGGCTCCGCGCGCGGCAGCCCGCTGAGCGGCCTGCACTCGACCAGTTGCCGCCTCGCTACTTGCGGCAAGGTCCTCCAGCAGGTCTAGATTGCCCAGGATTATGCCTAGCAGATTATTGAAATCGTGAGCGATGCCTCCGGTCAACTGTCCGATCGCATCCATCTTTTGACTCTGTTGCAGCTGGAGTTCCAAGTGCTTCTTCTCGGTAATATCACGCGCAATTTTTGAAGCGCCAACCACTACACCGCTGGCGTCTCTAATCGGAGATATGGTCAACGAGATTTGAATAATCGTGCCGTCTTTTCTCCTGCGCAAAGACTCCAGATGTTCGACGGTCTCACCGCGCTTTATTCGCTGCAGAATTTCGTCTTCCTCGTGCTCGTGGCCTACTGGCAATAGACGTACGACTGAGTGCCCCATCATCTCATCGGATCTATAGCCGAAGATCCTCTCAGCCCCACTATTCCAGCTTGTGACGAGGCCTTGCGCGTCTTTTCCGATAATCGCGTCCTCGGAATATTCCACGATCGCTACCAGCCGGCTGCGAGCTTCGTCCATCAGTTTGCGTTCCTTGATGTCGCGGAGGCTGACAATAATCTTTCTGCTGCCGTCTTGTTGAGTTATGATCGGCACCGTGGTCATTTCAACGTTGATAGATGCGTCAGAACCCTTCCTCCGGATGATCACTTCGGAGTCCTTGCAGAACTCTCCTTGAATTGCGCGCGCCACCGGCCAGTCTTCCGGGCGGAGTAACTCGCCCGCCGGAGAATAGGCTTCGAAAGTGTCTGCCAATTCCTGCAATGAAACTCTGTGGAGTCCGAGTCCTAGAAGTTCTGAAGCTGCCCGATTGTGTTGAACTGTACGATGTTCGCAATCCACGACAACGATGGCCTCAGTCATAGTGTCGAATACAGCCTGAAGCTGTAGGCGGCTTTCCGTGAAGAGTTTTGACTGCTCTACCAGCTTTGCTTTGGTCTCGTCCATCTGCCTGCGTTCGTTTACATCACGGTAGCTGAGGATGATTCGCGTGATCTCGCCGGTCGGAGTGGGGATCGGAGCTGTGCTTATTTCAGCGATCGTCGTCTTGCCGTTGTCCTTCCTGCGTAGCAGGAACTCCTGGTTCTCGATGAAGTCACCCTGCAAAGCCTTTATGGTGGGCCATTGTTCCCAAGGCAGCTTTGTACCGTCGGGAAGAGAGAGTTCAAACCCGCTGGCGATTTCTTTCCGGGTGATCGTTCCATCCGGCAGCCCAAGGAGGTACTTCGCTGCCCGATTGTTGTGGATGATATTCCGATCGCGATCAACAACGACGATTGCTTCCTTCATATGATCGAAGATCGTTTGTAGCTGCATGTTTGCTTCATCCGCGCGGAGCGTCTGCTGAGCAAATTGCTTGGCCGCTGTCGAGGTCACAAATACTAGCCCGAGAATGACCAGTGCGGCGATGGCGATACCGGAAAGGCTAAGGTCGGAAACGCTTATGGCATGCGCCATGCTCCCTTCCATGAGGGGCATAGAGATGAAGTGGACCGCGGCCATGCCAACATAGTGCATTACGGGAATAGAGAGGCCCATGATGAGGCCACCAACGACTCTGCGCCAATCCCAGAAAGTTGAGGCGGTTCGGAGGGTGAAAATTAGCTGCATGGCCACGCACGAAACTGCAATTGCCAGTACCACCGACAGGATGACTAGGGCAGCGGAGTAAACGCACATGGCGGGGAGCCGCATGGCCTCCATGCCGATGTAATGCATCGCGGAGATACCTCCGCCCATGAAGACACTGCCGAGAGTCGTCGGCAGAATGCCCATGGCGGGTCTACTCGCGATGAAGAGTGCGACGGCCGAGGCGAATATCGCGGCCAGAAGTGAGAGCAGAACGGTGGGCCAGTCATACTCTACCGGTACGGGAAGCTGAAAGGCCTCCATGCCGACGTAGTGCATCGCCCAGATGCCAGTGCCCATTGCTACAGAACCGCAGCCCAGCCAAACAAGCCGGGCCGCTCCATGCGCAGTGGTCACCCGGCCGGCGAGATCAAGTGCAGCGAACGCGGCGAGTACCCCGATGAAGACCGAGAGGGCGACCAGACGATAATCATAAAACCCGATGAGCGTCGGACCGTAAGCGTGCACTAGGACACCTTCAATTCATTACGACTAGAGAGAAGGAGGGAGTCCTCAATAGGATTCAGACTTAGTACGCTGGATCAACCTCAGAACAGCCGGTTTTCGAATAAGTGCGCCGGGCTAAGTTCGGTGCTGACACCTGAGCTGTTATATCGGCAGATTGACGTACGAGTTCTAGGCCGAAATGAATAGTTATTACCACTATGCTCGGCACTATAGCGATTGTGTCTCAGGCTGTCTGTGCGCTATTGCTCATCATCGATATCCTGCGCAAGGGGGCTCTGATGTTTTTGAGGATGTACTGACGCTGCTCCCGATTCCGGCAGGTTAGGGTCGATTTATAGGCGTATAGTACGGTCGGGTTAGCTTGTGCCAATATTCTCCAGTGAGCAACCCGCGATTGCACTTGCGGAGGGCACCGCTCTCATGAAGAATCAGCGACTTGCACGAATGTGACTGTCGATCACAAGCTGCTTTGGTATTCGAGTGATATTTCGGGATCGACAAGAGCTGAACGTAGATCCGCCGCGAACTGGCCCCAAGCCGGGTGCTCCCACAAGCATGCTTGAAAAGGCTTACGTTCGTTATTTCGGGGCCATAGCCATCGTTGTCGTCGCGTTCTTGCTTCGAAAGGCAATGATTGACTACCTCGGCGTGGAATTGCCGCCGTTCACCACTTTATATCCAGCAGTAATGCTGGTCGCGCTCTTGGCCGGGTGGGGGCCTGGGATGTTGGCCACACTGCTGGCCACAATGATGGCCTACTATTGGATATTTCCTCCGATCAGAAGCTTTGCAATTGCCAGCAAATCGGATGTTTTCGCCTGCGTCTTTTTCTTGGGTATGGGCGTTTTCATGAGCATTGTGGCGGAGCGGTACCGCCGAGGTCAGGAGCAGGTCGCAGCGCACAAGCAGCAGCAGGCTTGGCGCGAGAGCGCAGATAGGCTGCGGCAGGGTGAAGAGCAGTTCGAAGCGCTGGCAAACTCGATGCCACAGCTGTGCTGGATGGCGAATCCTGACGGTGGGATTTTTTGGTACAACCAGCGCTGGTACGAATACACCGGAACTACTCCTGAAGAGATGAAGGGCTGGGCGTGGCAGTCGGTTCATAATCCTGACACGTTGCCCAAAGTCCTTGATCAGTGGAAGACTTCGATCGCAACTGCTACTCCGTTTGAGATGGTTCTCCCACTGAAGGGCATAGATGGCGAATTTCGATCGTTCCTGACCAGGGTCGTGCCTGTTATGGATGGATCTGGCAAGGTCGTCCGCTGGTTCGGTACCAATACGGACATCAATGAGCGAATACAGGCCGAAGAAATACTTCTGAGGAGCAAGGCGCGGCTCGATCTTGCTGTTGAAGTCGCATGCCTGGGCGAGTGGGAGCAAGATCTGCAAAATGGCGCAGGTTCTCATTCCCAGCGTCATGCTGAGATCTTCGGCTACGAGACTCCACAGCGGGAGTGGAATTTCAAGATATTTCTGAGTCATGTGCTTCCCAATCGCCGCTCCGAGATCGAGGCACAGGTTGACGCTGCACTCGTCACTGGAGTCTGGGATTTCGAGACGCAGATTAGTCGGGTAGATGGTGCGATTCGCTGGATATGGGCTCGCGGCCGCAGAGTGCTGGACGCCGCGGGTCAACCGGTCAGGATGTATGGCATCGTGATCGACGTTACCCCGCGCAAGCTAGCCAAAGAGGCCCAGGCGGCCGATCGGGAAAAGCTTGATGTTGCGTTGGCCAGTATGTCGGACGCCGTTGTCATTTCCGACGTTCGCGGCGAGTTCATCAAGTTCAACGATGCCTTTGCCGCATTCTGCAGGTTCCGTAACACAGCGGAGTGCTCAGGAAGGTTCTCAGAGTTAGGAGAGTATCTGGACCTGCTCACTGGCGACGGGGAGTTGGTTCCGATGAGCGCCAGACCAGTTCCAAGGGCACTCCGCGGCGAGACTGCGACCAACGTTGAATACCACCACCAGCGCAAAGACACCGGCGAAACCTGGATTGGCAGCTATAGTTTTAGTCCTCTTCGCGACGGTACTGGCACAATTCTCGGGGCTGTGATGGTCGCTCGTGACATCACCGAGCGCAAGAGGTCTGAAGAGGTTCTGCGTGTGAGCGAGCGGCGTTACTCCGCTCTTTTCGCCAACAAGATCAACGCAATCGCCCACTGCCGTGTCGTTAGCGACGCGCACGGCCTACCGGTAGACTACTGCGTCCTGGATATCAACGAGGCTTACGAGCGGATCATCGGCATGAAGAAAGCGGACATCGAGGGTCGAAGTGCCAAAGAAGTCTTTCCCGGTATCGAGAACTACAAGTTTGACTACATTGGCGTGTTTGGCAAGGTCGGTCTCGAAGGCGGCGAGATCATGACCGAAGTGTTTCTTGAAGCAACCGGTCAAACTCTTTCCATTTATGCGTATAGCCCTGTGCGCGGCGAATTCACGGCCATCTTCACAGATATCACGGAGCGCAAACTTGCCGAGGAGGCCCTGCTCAAGAGCGAAACGCTCTATCGTGGTCTATTCAGTTCGATGAGCGAGGGGTTCTGCATCATAGAGTTGATCTTTAACCCAGAAGGCAAACCAGTCGACTTCCGATTCGTCGAGGTAAATGCTGCCTTTGAGGAGCAGACTGGTCTACATGAGGCGGTGGGCAAACGGATGCGCGAGCTTGTACCATCCCACGAGGAGTATTGGTTCGAGGTTTTTGGCAGGGTCGCACTTACCGGCGAGCCGGCCCATTTTCTAAACGAAGCCAAAGCCATGGACGCCCATTTCGAAGTTCGTGCATACCGCGTAGGCGAGCCGGATCAGCGCCGAGTTGCAATCGTCTTTGATGAGGTAAGTGAGCGTAAACGAACAGAGCAGCACATTCGGAAGCTCAGCCGCATATATGCAGTATTGAGTGACATCAATCAGACCATTGTCCGCGAGAAAGATTCTCAAGCGATGCTTAGTGCCGCATGCCGAATTGCCGTGAAACAGGGACAATTCCGTATGGCATGGATCGGAATGCTCGACCCATCCACCCAAGAGTTGAACCCAATCGCATCGAGTGGGATCGAAGACGGGTACTTGGATTTCAGAAGAATCAACATGCAGGAATCGACACACACCGGTGGGCCGGCGGCACGCTGCGTGCAATCTGGAAGACATGCCATTTGCAACGACATTGAGTTCGACCCGCTCTTCCTGCCCTGGCGAGATGATGCATTGCGGCGCGGGTATCGGTCATCTGGAGGTTTTCCGCTCACGGTCGAGGGTAAAGTTGTTGGCGTCTTTATGCTGTACGCTGACGAGCCTGCTTTCTTTGATGACGAGGAACTGGTCTTGCTCGATGAGATGGCGATGGACATATCCTTTGCTCTCGAAGTGAACCGGCATGAGGAGGATCGCCGGAAAGCTGAGGAAGAATTGCGCTGGCGGACGGCGTTCTTTGAAGCGCAAGTAGAGTCCGCACTAGACGGCATAATGGTGGTCGATCATGATGGAACGATAATTCTCCAAAACAAGCGAGTGAGCGAGTTATGGAAGATGCCCGCGGAAATTGAGAGCAAAGACTATTCAGCTCAAGTTGAATTCGTTGTGTCCAGGACGAAGAATCCCGACCAATTTGTAGAGAAAATGGAACATCTAAACGCCCATCCGGATGAAGTTAGCCAAGATGAGGTTGAATTGCTGGACGGCACGATTCTTGAACGGTACTCCTCGCCGGTCAAGGATAGGGTCGGAAAATACTACGGACGGATCTGGTTCTTTCACGAAATCACGAAGCGCCGGCAACTTGAGGGGCAATTCCGTCAGGCCCAGAAGATGGAGGCAGTCGGTCAGCTTACGGGGGGGATTGCGCACGACTTCAACAATCTGCTTGGCGTCATCGTCGGCAATCTGGATCTGCTTGAGCGCCTCGTTCCCGAGAACGAAGTAGCTCTGAAGCGTGTGCACACCGCGCAGAGAGCTGCCGAGCGCGGAGCCGATCTTACTGGTCGCCTACTCGCCTTCTGTAGCAGTGTTGAGCTGAGGCCTTCGTCAACAGATCTCCACGACTGTGTCCGCAATATGATCGAGCTCGGACGCGCAGTTGGCCCCGACGTTCGATTCACGACCCACTTTGACGATTCGGTGCCGCAGGTCTTCGTTGATGCTGCCGCCCTCGAAAGTGCTTTACTGAATCTAGTTGTGAATGCGCGCGATGCTATGCCGAATGGCGGCTCCCTCACCATCTCTACTCAACTCCGAAGCCTGGACGGAAGCTATCCGTTAGTCCAGGCTGGCGAGTTGCGGGCTGGCCGCTACGCGTCTGTTTCGGTATCCGATACGGGGCAGGGCATGTCGAAGGAGACTGTAGAGCGCGTCTTTGAACCATTCTTCACGACGAAGCCTCGTGGCAAAGGGACCGGGCTCGGTCTAGCCATGGTCTACGGCTTCGCCAGGCAATCTGGAGGAGCTGTTCGCATCTATAGCGAGCTTGGTCACGGCACCACGGTAACACTTTACCTTCGGCTTGCCGACGATGTCACTCAACCACTACCCGCTGTTGGTGCCACCCTCCCGACGAGAGCGCTAACTGGAAAAGTACTTGTGGTCGACGATGAACCGGACTTGCTCGACATCGCTATTGCCTATCTCGAGCAGACCGGTTTCACGGCATATCAGGCCGCAGACGGCGCAAGCGCGCTAGATGTACTTGAGCTGCACACTGACATCAACCTAATCGTCACTGACATCATCATGCCCGGCGGGATGAACGGTGTCGAACTTGCGCAAAAGGTTCATCAGTTGTTGCCGCAAATCAAAATTATTTACTCTTCGGGGTTTCCAGCAGACTCGTTGGCAGAACGAAATATGCCCGCCCTCGACGGCCCTCTATTGCGTAAGCCATACCAGCGAACGGAATTTGACGCTGCGATTCGCCGTGCCTTGAGTTAGATATCCAATTTTGTGCGAGGCAACTGTGAAACATCTCTCTCGAGTCATGGTTCTTGACGATGATCCCGATTCGGCCCAATTCGTAGCCGATGCAGCGGAGGCGATGGGGTCTCGCTGCGTCGCCACCACCGACCCCATGAGATTCCTGGAGCTGCTGACTCCGGACACAACCCTTATCTTCCTAGACATTGTGATGCCTCATGTTGACGGGGTCGAGATATTGAGGACACTCGGGCAAAGACAGTGTAAGGCCAGTATCATTTTGATGAGCGGCGCTGACTATCGGATTATGGAAGCCGTTGAAGAAATCGCAACCGCTCTAGGCCTTTCAGTCGCCGGTCATCTACAAAAACCTGTGCGACTAAAGGCTTTGGAGGCAATGATTGAGGCTTGCCGAGATATTCGTATTTGAATCGAAATAAAGCAGACACCATTTTGGATGCGACTCCATTTAGCCTTTCTGAAATTGCGAGCCGGACGGCACACCACCGACACCAGTGACGCACCCGACCGGGCCAGCCACTGAGGACTGTAAGGTGATCACAACCGACATCCCGGTACCAAACTGAGTCAGTAAGTGGCCTGGCCTGTGTGGGCCTAGCCGGAGTTCCGGCGCGTTCAAGGCCCGTATAAATACCGTCGAAGAATTTGCAGCCGCCGCCACGACGTGCTCTGATGCCTTTGCCAGCGTTGCGTAGTGGACTATTCGTACTCTCAATCGACAACAGAGCACGGGCCTTCTAAGCCGGAGGCCGACTCTGGAATTTTCGACTTGCGAGAACAGTCATTGTGGAGTGACCGACGCGATGCTATGACCGTGGGTTAGGCTGTGAGTTCGCATAGAGGCAAGCAGACCGTGGGAGCTGTTCAAGTCATAGGAGTTGACCAGAGCCCCATATCCAATCGCCTTCGACCATACATAGCAGGCCTCGATCGAGAAGCGGTGATTGAGTCGACGGGTCACTTTGCTTTGGGAGCAAATCGCAAGGCAGACGGCCAAGAAGTACGGATACCTTTTTTCTTCCAAGAGCGGAACCCCAAGGGATATGAACGTCTACCGCAGTCGCAAGATGACGGTAGTGCTCAAGTCCTTAGAGATACCGCAGGCAGGGTTCCATGCCTTCCGGCATTTCAACGTGGGCGCTGATGGACGCATTGCGTCGTTCCGCGGAA
>Ga0302270_10005512_pt1 | contig 11513 bp, 10 predicted proteins | sample III_Bog_E2_3_FD_198773 | JGI IMG/M metagenome (GOLD analysis project Ga0302270, IMG submission 198773) | Peat permafrost microbial communities from Stordalen Mire near Abisko, Sweden - III_Bog_E2_3 | ecosystem: Environmental > Terrestrial > Soil > Wetlands > Peat | place: Sweden: Abisko...
CGGTCCGCTGGTTGAGGGCGCGGCTGGTTGGTCCTGGGCCGGTTGAGACAAGGCGGGTTTGGACTCGGCGCGCGCGTGCGGGTTGGGCTTCGATCCGGTGGAAACTGGGTCTGGCGGCGGCTCAATCGGGGATTGCGAATCCGCTTGCGCGGGCATCAGAAAGACCTGGCCGACCGACGCTGCCCCGCCTTGAACCGGGTGTGTTGCGTTCGGAGCGGCATACAGATCCAGCAGCTTGCCCAGAATGGCGCGCGCGCGGGCGCCTGGATCCTGCGGAAGCGGCAGGGATTGCACCTGGGCCAGCATCGAGCTGTCCGCGTCGTTGGCCACCAGCAGGGTGGCCTGCTCGGCCGGGGCAACTGTGGGCGCGCTGGTAGGCGCAGAATCTTCGCCGGCTACCAGTCGCTGGTGAGCCTTGTCGCGCAAATGCCACAGCACCGCGCCCATGGCGATGGAAGCCGCCAGCAGGATGCAGAAAAGGACGGTTTGAAAGCGGGAGATCACGGCTGGTTCCCCTCCGTGCGTCCTGCATCCGTACGCCACTCGAGCAGGGCCGCGGCCAGTGCTGCGGCAACCCGCGCCTGGTAAGCGGGATCGTTGAGTTGAGCGGCTGGGGGCTGGCCGGGAGCGCCTGCTGCTGCAGATTCAGGTGCGACCTCGATGGCAACAGCAGGGCACGACATGCTGTCGACCGCAGGCAATGCGGTACGGCCAAGGGTCACGCTCATGCCGTCATGCAGCAGAACGGAGTTGAGCACGCCGGCCAGTGCCAGGCTGCGCGTTACCCATGCCGATTGCGCCGTCTTCCACGCCAGAAAGCGGACGCCCTCGGGGGAAGGAACCGGGGGTAGAGACGATACAAACAGATGGATGCCGGTACCGCTTTCTGAAGCGTGCAGGCTAAGGCAGGCCTGCGCGTTGGCGTGGTTGGCGATTTCTACGCGGCGGTTCAAATCCACGGTGGCATCCGATTCGCGGGTCGTGATCACCTGCATTCCGCGGGCTCCCAGCAGCGAACGGAGACGGACGCTGAGGGCCAGGGTGAAGGTTTTTTCCGGCTGGCCGTCGCTGAGCTTGCCGCCGGTGTCGTCGCCGCCATGGGCTGCGTCCAATACCACCATGAAGCGGCCGGGCGGTGGGGCGGGTGGTGCTTGGGCGGCGGCTAAGTGGCCGGCACCCGCACTAATCGACAGCACTAAAGCGATCAGCCAAAGGCGCGAGGCCGGGATGAAGGGTGCGGGAACGCGCGAGATTTCCAGACTTGCCACCAATCAGCGTACCTCAGTGGCCCAACCCGCTGCACGGTGCAACGAATTGTTCCCGCGAACTGCACATCTGGTCGCCAACCGGCATTAAGGGGTCTCGCCGCGCAGGTAAAGGCTGGGGCCACCGGAGTGGAGTCCTTCCGCCAGATGTGCCGCTTCCTGCTCGCTTACTTTGGTCACGGTGATGGGAGCGGCGAGGTAGAAATCCACCTGCGCCTCGGACGGGATTCGGATGCCCGGTCCAGGGGTCACTGCGGAGATCGCGGTGCCAACACCAGCTCCTACGGCGGCGCCGGTCGCCATGCTCACGGCTCGTCCCGTTCCATCCGCTTCCTGGACCCCACCCTTTGAGCTGACTCCGCTGGCCAATGCGCCGGCAATTGTGCCCACCGCGGCTCCCCGCATCGCCTTGGTCTCGGTCGGCTGCGTCTTGCTGGCGCCCGTCATTTTGAAGAGGTAAGTGTAGAGCGGATAGGTGCGGCCACCCAGGTCAAGAGAGACCAGCTTGATGATCAGCTCCGGGCTTCCAGTCAGCACGCCGGCTTTCTTTGACCGGACGACGACCCCATGCGCCGTTGCGCCACGCGGAATGGCCAGGGCACCGTCCACCAGCACGTCTTCATTCACCATGCATAGGACCGGGGTGCCGTCGCGCGCATGTTTGCTGTCGATGGGGTCGCTGGTTATCACCCGGATCATAGTGTCTTCGAGGATTGTGATTTGCTGTCCACGAGCGCCGTTGAAGGGGATTGTGGCCGGCTCCGGAGCAGATGGAAGTTGCGGGGAGGGCGAATCAGGCAGCGTCGCAGGTGGGGTTTGTGCGGGTGCAGGCGCTGCGTTCTGTGCAATTGCCGCCATGCCATTGAAGACAATCAGCACGGCCCAGGCAATTGCTTTGGACCGGCCCCGCAGGTTCATCGAGCCGATCCCATTTTCGAATGCCGTGTTTTGCCTAGTCCAACGCATAAATGGCCAGGCCACTCAGCAGCTTGGGGAAAAAGTCGGTCGATTTCTGCGGCATCACATCGCCTGCAAAAGCCACTTCCCGCAGTTGCTCCATCGAAACCGGATTGGTGAGGAAAGTCAGGTCCGCGTCGCCGCGGCGTACCTGGTCCACGGCCTCGGCCGCATCGCGCAGGTAGCGGATATTGGTCTGCTCGCGCACCTTTTCCACATCCAGCCCCAGCAGGCGGTCGAGGATGATGGTGTGCAGTTGGCTCAGGTCGAGGTGGCGCTGCCGCTCGGGCAGTTCGGCCAGCGCGGCGGCTGCGGCTTCCGGTTTGGAGCGCAGGAGCAGCGGACCGGCCGCCGTCACAGCGATGAACGCAGTCCCCTCCTGGCGTCCGAGCAATTCCATATAGCTGCCGGCGTCCGCTTCAGCCAGCGCCTCCACGGTGAAAAACTCCATGGCGGCAAAAGCAAAGGCGGCAGGGTCAAACTTCCCCTCGCCCGCACCCTGCAGGCTGTGCACGACGCGATGCGTAGGCAGAATTACCAGGCCGTCCGAATCCATGTTGACGAAGGTCATCATCACGGCGGCTTCGGGGTAGGGCGGGCGGGTGAGGTGGTTGGTGGTGTACTCAGGCTGTGCCGGGCCCGCAGGCACCTTTTCTTTCGAATAGTTCAGCGCCGTCTCATAGCGGTGGTGTCCGTCGGCAATGATCAGCTTCTTGTCGTCCATTGCGGTGGTAAGCAGCCGGATGGTTGCCGGATCACTGACGCGCCACAAGCGGTGCAGTACACCATACTCGTCGATAACTTCGGCTTCAGCCGGGCCGTTTCCGTCGTAGAGGATCTTGTCCACGCTGCCGGCCGGGTCAGAGTACAGCATGAAAATCTGCCCGAAATGCGCGTGTGTGGCCTTCAGCAGGTTGAGCCGGTCGCTCTTGGGTTTGGAGAGAGTCTGCTCATGGCGAAAAACCACCTGCTCGGCATAATCGTGGAGCTTGCCCAGGGCGATAAAGCCCCGGCGCTCCTTCACAATCTCAGTGCCGGGAACCTTGAAGCGCTGCGAATACGCGAAGATGCATGGGTCCTTCTCTTGCGTCAGGATGCCTTGCTCGCGCCAGGCGCTGAAGTCGCGCGAGGCTCGCGTGTAGACGCTTTCGCCCCGCTCCGCATCGAAGAGTTCGGGCAGGCCGAGAATGATTCGGACCAGGTTGTAGGGGCTGCGCTGGTAGTAAGCCTGCTGCATGGATGGGGAGATTTTGTCGTACGGCTGAGTTACCACGTCGTCCAGCCGGACAACGGACGGATTGTAGCGCCATGCACGAAATGGGTAAACGCGGGCCATACTGAAAGTCTTTCTCACCGTCTAAGTACTAATCTGCGTGCTGAGATCCCATTTTTTTCTGCGGCGGGAGGGCGGCGCGCTTAGGGTCGATTGTATCCCAGTGGCGGGCGGGGGAAAGAGATGCGGGCAACGCCGTGGCACAGCGGTTGTGGTCAACAAAGGGAAGACAATTCGAGAGACGCCAGCGCTGCGGCAACCGTGCTAAACTCGCGTTCAGTCGTTGGTGCGGGCGGCGGGACGATGGTGCCATCTAGGCCTATTTCCGAAGGCGGGCGGGGCAAGCTGCGGGTGATCCATTGCAGAATGGGGCGGCCGGTCGGTCGCTGGCTCTGGGTTTGCGGGTTGGCAGCCCTTCTTTGTGTTGTGCGCGCCTCGGCCCAGGACCAGGAAGACCCACTCAATAAAGTTCACGTCCCGCCACCCTCGGCCACCCCGGCAACCAATCCCGCCGAACCAAAGGGTGCTGAAGCTCCCGCGGCCAGCGGCGCAGACTCCCTCAAAATTCATCCCGGGTCGCGCATCCGCATGAATGTGGATATGGTGCTGGTTCCAGTCACCGTGACCGACCCCATGAATCGCCTGGTCACCGGCCTGGAACAGGAAGACTTTCAGCTTTTTGAAAGCACCGGTCAGCAGAAGATCATCTCCTTCGCCAGTGAGGACGCCCCCGTCTCCATCGGCATCATCTTTGACCTTTCCGGGTCCATGACCTCGAAGCTCATTCGCGCGCGCGAGTCAATTTTGCAGTTCATTAAAACCGCCAATCCGCAGGACGAGTTTTTCGTCATCGGCTTCAACGACCGACCCGAACTGATTGAGGACTTTACCAGCTCGGTTGAGGATATTCAGGCACGACTGGCCACTGTGCGCAGCGGTCATCGCACCGCGCTGCTCGATGCGATTTACTACGGCATGGTCAAGATGAAGGAGGCACGCCATGAGCGCAAGGCTCTGCTCGTCGTCTCCGACGGCGGCGACAATCGTTCGCGCTACACCGAGGGTGAAGTGCGTGCGGAGGTGCGGGAAGCCGATGTGGAGATGTACTCCATCGGCATCTTCGATCCCTATGCGGCTACGCCCGAGGAACGCTCCGGCCCACAATTGTTGAACGATCTGAGCGAAGAGACGGGCGGCCGCATGTTCCGGGTCGACGATCTGGCGGAGATGGGCGACATTGCCGAAAAGATTTCCACCGAACTGCGCAACCAGTATGTGATTGGTTACCGGCCCAGGGGTCTGACCTATGATGGCAAGTGGCGTAAAGTTAAGGTGAAGATTACTCCTCCCGCGGGATTGCCTCCACTGACTGTTCATGCCCGCACCGGTTACTATGCGCCTTTGCAATAATGCGGTTCTCGCGATTCTTGTGTTCGCAACAGCGGCTTCGCTGACGGCGCAACAACCGGCTACCCCCACAGGCGGAGGGAGCGCTAAACCCGCGCAAACTCAGCAAACCCCTCAGAGTCCCTCCCTCACAGTGGACCGCGACCCGGTGCGTTCGCCGGATGCCGAACCGCCCGGCACCGAAGTTGGCCCCATCCGCAAAGAGGGCCCGCAGGGATACACGCTGCACACCGAAGTGGACGAGGTGGTGCTGAACTGCACCGTGCTCGACGGCAACCGCCTGGTTCCGGACCTGAAAAAAGAGGACTTCTCCATCCTGGAAGACGGCGTGAAGCAGACGCTCATCAGCTTTCAGCACACGGATCTTCCGGTTTCGATCGCCATTGTGGTGGACAACTCGGGATCCATGTCGCGCAAACGGCCCTCGGTGAACAAGAGCGCTCTCGACCTCATTCAGGCCTCTAATCCGGAAGACGAAGCGTTCGTCGTCAACTTTAGCGACGAAGCCTTCATCGACCAGGAATTCACCTCGGACGTGAACAAACTGCGCGACGGTCTTTCGCACATCGAATCGCGCGGCGGCACGGCGCTCTATGACGCGGTAGTGGCTTCGGCAGACAAGCTTGTGGCGGACGCCAAACGTCCCAAGCAGGTGCTCGTCATCATTACCGACGGCGAGGACAATGCTTCGTCGGTGGACCTGGAGCAGACCATTCGCAAGGTGCAGTCACTCTCCGGACCAGTGATTTATTCGATTGGTTTGCTGTTCGGCGACGAGATGAGCCGCGCGGAAGTGCGTCATGCGCGGCGCGCTCTCGAAATGCTTTCCACCGAGACAGGCGGGATAGCATACTTCCCCAAGTCGATCGAGAATATCGACCAGATTGCCGCCGAAGTGGCACGCGATATCCGCAACCAGTACACGCTCGGCTATCACTCCACCAAGCCCAACACCGATCCAGGATTTCGCCACGTTCAGGTGACTGCGGAGGCCAAGGGTATGAGCAAGCTGACTGTGCGGACACGAACTGGGTATTACCCGGTAGCGCGCGGTGCCCGGAAAACCAGTGTGGCGGCCGCAAAATGAAGCCGAACCCGCATTGAGATAGACTGATTCAGTTATGGCCGTTGCCGTTTCACCTTCCCCCGCACTTCGCATTGCAGCCGACATTACTCAACTTGTAGGCCACACGCCCATGCTGCAACTGGCGCGCCTGGCGCCTGCACCTGCAGCGGCTGTTTTTGCCAAGCTCGAATTCCTGAACCCCGGCGGCAGCATCAAAGACCGCGCCGCGCTGGGCATGATTCTGGACGCCGAAGCGCGCGGGCTGCTGCATCCCGGATCAACGATTGTTGAGGCGACTGCGGGCAACACCGGCGTTGGGCTGGCGCTGATCGGCGTGAACCGCGGGTACACGGTCAAGCTGTTTGTGCCTGAGGGGTTTGCTGAGGAGAAATGCATCCTCATGCGCGGCTTTGGCGCGGAGGTTATCCGCACCCCGGAAGACGAAGGCATGGCTGGAGCAATCAAGCGGGCGCGCGCGGCCGGGGCGGAAATTCCAGGGTCGTTCACCGCGCTACAGTTTCAGAATCAGGCCAACCCGCGGTTCCATCACGACACTACAGCGGTTGAAATTTGGGAGCAGATGGAAGGCCGCGTGGATGGATTCGTGGCCGGCGTCGGGTCGGGCGGAACCTTCTCCGGAGTAGCGCGTTTTCTTAAAGAGCACAACCCGGCTGTAGTCACTGTCGCTGTCGAGACACAAGGGTCGATTCTGCAGGGCGGGCCTCCGGGCAAGCACAAGGTGGAAGGCATCGGCGTCAGCTTCATCCCGGAGACCTTTCATCGCGAGTTCTGCGACCGCGTGGTTGCCGTCACCGATGAACATGCATTTGGCATGGTGAAACGCCTCGCATCCGAAGAAGGCCTCGTAGGCGGATCAAGTTCCGGCGCGGCAGTGTACGCGGCGGTCGAACTGGCGCGTGAACTGGGCGCGGGGAAGCGCATTGCTGTAATCATTCCGGACTCGGCGGAGAGATATTTGTCGAAGAAGATATTTGAGGGTGGGGCGTAAAACGTGGCAAGCGACCCTGCTCGTCGGCGCGATAAGCTAGAAGCTAGGAGCTAACAGCCGCCATCATGTCCGACTACAAATACTCCACTCTTGCCGTTCACGCCGGCCAGCATCCCGACCCGCTCACGGGCGCGGTCAATGTGCCCATTTATCTTTCATCCACGTTTGAGCTCACCGGCATCGGCACGGACAAGGGCTGGGACTACTCGCGCGCTGGCAATCCCACGCGCGACCGGCTTGAAATGGCCCTCGCCGCGCTCGAAGGCGGCCACAGCGGACACGCGTTCTCAAGCGGCATGGCAGCTATTTACGCGCTGGTGGCCACGCTCCATGCAGGTGATCACCTCATCTGTTCGCACAATGTGTACGGCGGAACGCAACGGCTCTTCAACCAGATTATTCAGCACTACGGCATCGAGATTGAATATGTCGATACAGGCGATCTAGCCGCTGTGGAGGCCGCGATCAAGACCAACACCAAGCTGATCCATGTGGAGACACCCACCAATCCGCTCATGTCGCTCTCTGACATCGCGGGTGTCTCTGCCATCGCGCACGCGCATGGCGTTGAAGTCAGCGTGGACAACACCTTCATGTCGCCCGCGCTGCAAAGCCCCATCGCGCTGGGTGCCGACATCGTGATGCACTCGACAACCAAGTTTCTCAACGGCCATTCGGACGGCTTAGGCGGTGCGCTCATTGGCACCAAGCCCGAACACAAGGAGCGCTTCCTGCTGGTGCAGAAAGCGGCCGGCGGCATCCTGTCGCCCTTCGAATGCTTCCTGGTACTGCGAGGCATCAAGACGCTGCCCCTGCGTATGAAGCAGCACGAGGAGAACGGGCGCGCCGTCGCGGAGTTTCTTTCCACGCAATCGAAGGTCACGCGGCTCGCCTATCCCGGTCTGAAGTCCCATCCTCAGCACGAACTCGCCGTGAAGCAGCAGAAGGGCTTCGGCTCCATGCTGAGCTTCGATCTGGGCTCACGCGAGGCTGCCGGAAAGTTTCTAGCCGCGATCAAGGTTTTCCTCTGCGCGGAATCGCTTGGCGGGGTTGAGTCGCTCGCTTCGCATTCAGCTACAACAACGCATGCGGCGTTGAGCGAAGAAGATCGGACCCGGCTTGGAATCACGCAGGGATTGGTGCGGCTGTCGGTCGGAATCGAGGACAAGGAAGATTTGCTTGCGGATTTGGAGCAGGCGCTGGCTGCGGTCTAGCGGCCCATCCACCGGAGGAGCGACTCGAGATGGCCGATTCCGATTTGGAGCTTCATGAGTTGGTCGGAAAAGTCATTGCGGGAGACGCAGCGGGCGTTTCACGTTTGCTTGCTGCTTCGACCCAGTTGGCGCGCGCCAGCTTTCCTAAAGGAGCGAGTCGTCAGACGGGGAATTCATTCTTCCTCGACGAAATCAGGCGATATATCTACGCCGGCGATACCGCGTTGCACATTGCGTCTGCAGGGTATCAAGCGGAAATTGTGCGCGTGCTTTTAGCGGCTGGGGCAGACGTGCATGCGCGGAATCGCCGCGGCCAGCAAGCTTTGCACGCCGCCGCAGTTGGCTCGCCAGGTTCGCAAATGTGGAACCCGCCAGCGCAGGCTGCCACGATCGTTTGCCTGATTGAAGCGGGAGCCGATCCAAACGCCATCGACATGGATGGGGTCACGCCATTACATCGCGCGGTGCGAACGCGGTCGGCGGAAGCTGTGCGGACGCTGCTCACGCATGGCGCCAGTCCCACTCTCAAAAACAAAAGCGGCTCTACGCCAATGGTGCTTGCGATCCACAACACGGGCCGAGGCGGAACTGGATCGCCCGAGGCGAAGGCTCAGCAAAAGGAGATTGGGCTGATGCTCGCAGAAGCGCTCAAGGCGAAGTAGATCGTTCCTCAATGCCCCATCGGCGCAGCCACAATCTTCGCCGGGCGCTTCATCAAAAACGGCATGGGAATCAGAATCCCCGTCAACAACACCATCACCCAGCAGACGTCCACATAAGCCAGCAGCCGCGCCTGAATCTGCGCCATGCCGTAGATCTGCGCCCCCGCATGCGTCATCGCGTCGGCCATGGCTGCGCCGCGCTGCATCCACGCGCCGATCAGTCCGTTGCGCATCATGTCGAATGGCCCATTCCCGGCCACGGTATGCGCGCCCAGCATGGCCAAATGCTTCTGCGTCAGCCGCGCCAGCAGCGTGGTGACAAAGCTGATGCCCACGCTGCCGCCCAAGTTACGCATCAACGCGGAAAAGCCGCTCACCTCGTTGTACTTCTCCTGCGGGATGCCCGCGTAGCAAAGTGTGTTGATGGGGATAAACAAGAACGGCAGTCCCAGCGCAATGACCACGCGCCAACTCACGGCCAGGCTGAAGGGGACATTGAGATTCAGTCCGGTCATGCGATAGAGCCCGAACGTGGTGATGACGAATCCCATCGCCACCAGTTTGCGCGGATCGAATTTGGGCGCAAGTATGCCGGCGACGGGGAAGAGAAACATCAGCGCCAGCCCGCCGGAAGATACAGCCATCCCCGCCTGCTCGGCGCTGTAGCCCATAATCTCCTGCAGAAATTGCGGAATCAGCACAGTGGAGGAGTAGAGCGAAACGCCCACCATGAACATTACGAACATGGTTGTCCCCACGTTGCGCCGCAGCAATAATCGCAGGTCGAGGATGGGGTGCTCGACGTGCAGTTGACGCCACACAAACACTACAATTCCGATGGCCGAAACTACGAAGCAGGTAGTGATGAAGCGCGAGCTGAACCAGTCGTCTTCCTGGCCTTTGTCCAGCATGGTTTGGAGCGCGCCAATGGTTACGACAAGCAGGCCGAGGCCCCAGTAATCGATGCTCTCTTTGCGCTTGCGAATCTTGGCCAGGTACGGTGGATCTTCTACCAGCCGGTTGGTCAGATAAAGCGACAACATGCCCACCGGAATGTTGATGAAGAAGATCCAGCGCCAACTGTAGTTGTCCACAATCCAGCCGCCCACCGTGGGCCCCAGCACGGGCGCCAGCACCACGGCCATTCCATACACCGCAAATGCCATACTTCGCTTCGCCGGTGGAAACGTGTCCGCCAGAATCGATTGCTCGCTTGGCTGCAGTCCGCCTCCGGCCGCTCCTTGCAGCACGCGGAAGAACACCAGCAGCCCCAGCGTCGGCGCCATCCCGCACAGCAGGGAAGCGGTGGTGAACAGGAACACGCATGTCATGTAGAAGCGTTTGCGTCCAATGCGGTTGGCGATCCATCCGCTCAGCGGCAGTACGACGGCATTGGCGACGAGATAGCTGGTCAGCACCCAGGTCGCTTCATCGCGGCTGGCGGAAAGCGACCCGCCAATATGCTGCATGGCCACATTGGCAATGGAGCTGTCCAGCGCTTCCATGAAGGTGGCCAGCGTCACCGTAATGGCGATCACCCAGGGGTTGGCGCGAGGCTTCCATGTGTCGTGGAATGAGAGTGTCGCCGCGGCGGCCAAGGAGATCCCTTTCTGTGGGAGACGGAGATGCTGGTTGTGTCGTGATATCGCTTTCAACAGAGTAAAGGATCAGGGGTGGGGTGAAAATGTCGTCGGAGGGTTCTCATTCGATGCGTGCCAACTTAGCCTTTCGTAGTGTTTGATATAGCAGGCGTTCAAGGAGGGAGCTGGTCGATGGCAGAAAGACGCACGACATCCGAGATGAATGGGCGGTTGTGGGGTTCCGCGGCTGAGGATTGGGCCGCAATTCAGGAGCGCACCTGCCGTCCTGTCTACGAGGCGGTCTTCGACCATGTGGACCTGAAGCCAGGGTTGCGGTATCTGGATGTTGGGTGCGGGGCAGGGCTGGCCGCCCAACTGGCAGCGGCGCGCGGAGCCCAGGTTTCCGGGTTGGACGCAGCCGAGAACATGTTGGCGATCGCGCGGACCCGCGTGCCCGACGGAGATTTTCAGGTTGGAGAATTAGAGAGTCTCCCGTTCCAGGACGGCACATTCGATCTGGTGACGGGTTTCAACGCATTCCAATATGCCGCCAACCCCGGCGCGGCGCTGGCAGAAGCCAAGCGGGTTGCGAAAGCGGGTGCGCAGGTTGTGGTGATGACCTGGGGCAATCCTGAAGGCATGGAGGCGGCCTCGCTGGTGGCGGCACTGAGGCCGTTGCTGCCGCCTCCACCACCTGGCGCTCCGGGGCCGTTTGCGCTGTCGGACGAGACAGCACTGCGCGGGTTTGCGTTGGCGGCGGGCCTCGAACCACTCGAGTTGATGGATGTGGATTCGCCGTGGCACTACGCGGACCTGGCTACTGCGCTGAGGGGGCTTGGATCTTCAGGAGTGGCTGCACGGGCCAGAGATAACTCCAGTGCTGAGGCTGTGGATGGGGCACATACCAAAGCGCTTAGTCCATATCGACTGGCCGATGGTAGCTACCGGATCGGGGCACGGTTCCGGTGCCTGGTGACGCGCGCCTGAGACGGTTTCTGCATTCCCAGCCCCTCTTCCATCGTTGGAAAAACAGGCCGGCACTGGGAAACGGGACCGGTCCCGCCTGGACCGCCCGTTGAA
>Ga0302270_10005513_pt1 | contig 11513 bp, 9 predicted proteins | sample III_Bog_E2_3_FD_198773 | JGI IMG/M metagenome (GOLD analysis project Ga0302270, IMG submission 198773) | Peat permafrost microbial communities from Stordalen Mire near Abisko, Sweden - III_Bog_E2_3 | ecosystem: Environmental > Terrestrial > Soil > Wetlands > Peat | place: Sweden: Abisko...
TTCGCGGTTGCCGCCGGCGTTCTGGCCGTCGGAGAGGATCTTGATGCCGGGGAACTGGGCGAAGGCCTTCTTGGCGCCCGCGACGCGGTCGGTGACGGCTGAAACCGGGGGGCCGTTGACGATGACGACGTTGCCCTTGCCATTGAGGCGCTTGGCAATGTACTGACCGCCCTGCTCGCCGGCCTGGAAGTTGTTGGAGGTGATGGTGGCGTCGACGCCGCCGTCGGCGTTCACGTCCTCAGCCACGACGATGATTCCGGCGGCCTTGGCCTTCTTGACCACCGGGCCGATGCCCTGGGTGTCGGCGGCGCCGAGGATGATGATGTCCACGCCGGAGGCGATGAAGGTCTCCATCTGGCCGACCTGGGTGTTGAGGTCGTAGCCCGCGGACAGCACGGTGACCTTGGCATTGGGGTCGATCTTCTTGGCCGCGCTTTCGACGCCCTTGGCCATGGTGAAGAAGAAGGGGTTGCCGAGATCGCCGAAGGTGCCGGCCACGGCGAGGGGCTTGCCGCCCTTGCCCTTTCCGGATTGGGCGAAGACCGTGGCTGATGAGAATGCCATGGCCAAGCATGCGAGGATGAGGACGAGTCGCTTCATCGAAGCTCTCCTTAGAGAAGAAAAACGAAGTGCACTGACTGCCAGGTTGAGTTGAGGATTGTGCGGTGACTATAAAATTGCCGTTCGGTTTCTGCAATCTTTTTTTTCGTCCGTCGGCAAAGGCATCCCACCCTTGATCCTGGAAGTTCCTGTGGGTCCAAGCCCGGGGTCCACCGGCGGCTGTCCAGGACCGTTCCGGCCGCACCGCCTGGAGCGGCGTACCGTCTGGGGCTATCGCCGACTTTGAGTGGACTGGAACATCCTTTGCTCCATCCCTGCCCCCGGCAGCCCCCCCGGGAAGCCCCTCTCCCGATGGCGTCTGAGGACGAAATATTTACTGATTTCTCCCTTGCCGGTAATTGGTATCATGACACCACACCAATCTAAGCGGACAGGCGAGATTAAAATTGTCTATTAATTTGTTCTCCACAGGTGGGCCGTGCAACTGAACGTCTTCCGGAAGGGCTTCAACTACTCCCAGGACGGACCTGGCCATCGACTGGTCTATCACCTGCAGGGGTGCAATATGGCCTGCGGGTGGTGCTCGAATCCCGAGGGATTGGCCAAGGGAGCGGATCCGGATCGCGACCCAGGCCTGTTCCCGGCCCTCGCCTGGGAGGTGGAAGCCATGGCCAGGGAAGCCCGGCAATGCCTGCCGCTGTTCTACGACGGCGGCGGGGTCACCCTCACCGGGGGGGAAGCCACCGTCCAGTTCGAGGCCGTGAAGATGTTGCTGCGAAGGCTCAAGGACGATGGCATCCACACCGCCATGGAAACCAACGCCAGCCATCCCAAGCTCCAGCACCTGTTCCCCCTGATCGACTACCTCATCCTGGATTTCAAGCACTACGACGACTCGAAGCACAAGGCCGCGACCGGAATCGGCAATGCCGGGATCAAGGAAAATATCCAGAAGGCCTTGGCGCTCCATGGAAACCTGCTGGTCAGGATTCCCCTGATCGGGGGCATCAATGATTCCGAGTTTGACGCCACCCAGTTCGCCGCCTGGTTCGGCCGGTTCCACACCGGCCATGCGGCCTTCGAATTCCTGCCCTATCACGAATACGGCAGGCGGATGTGGGAGCGGATCGGCAGGCCCTACCGGATCGAGAACGGTTTTGTGGATGGGCAGACCGTGGCGGCCTTTGCAGCCATCTTCAAGGCCAACGGGTTGGAAGTGATTCATACCTGAGGAGCATTGGCATGGATATTCATTCCATCTACACCAACGGGGAAATCGGCCAGTTGGCCCAGGAGCGGTTCCAGGAGGAACGTCGCATCCAGCGCCTGGATGGCTGGTTCCTGGTCAAGGAGATCCGCAGGGCGTGCGACCTGAAGTACCGGGCGCTGCCATCGGAGATCCGGGCGGCGGAAACGGTGCGCGACATCGTGGTCGGGATTCCCCTCTCGATCAGTGGCAAGGCCATTTTCGCCGGCAGCCAGGACGATGCCTTCGCCCGCTCCTATGCCCTGATCAATCCGGCCTTCAAGGTGAGCGCCTTCACCGGCTACTGCGATCCCACCGCCGTATTCGAGGCCATCGAACCGGACGAGGTGTTCACCCGGGCAAGGATCGACGCCCTGCGTGAGTACGAAAAGACCCTGCCATTCATCGAGAAATTGAACCAGGCTTATGCCCTGGCGGGCGACAGCACCGAGGAAGCGGTCTTCTTCGTCGAGCAGGTGACCGGCCACCTGATCCCGGATTTCAAGCCCGTGCTGGCCCAAGGGGTAAGCGGTCTGATCGCCACCCTCGACGAGCAACGGGAAACCAGCTCCGACCGGTCGAAACGGACCTGCTACGAGGCGATGAAAATAGCCCTGAATTCGGTTGTGCTCCTGGCCGGGCGCTATGCCGCCTGCGCCCATGAGCAGCAGGCGTCAGCCCAGGGCAAGCACAAGGAGTCCTTGATCCTGCTGGAGGCGACCCTGAAATGGGTCCCGAACCATCCGGCCCGGAACCTCTATGAGGCCATCCAGGCCTTCCTCCTGCTCTGGCAGGTCATGTGTCTGGAGCAGGCCCCCAACCCCTTCGCCTTCTCCGTCGGCAACGCCGACCGCCTGTTCGAGCCCTATCGCCAGATGCGGGGGTCCAGTCGGGCCGCCAGCGCCGCTCTGTTCAAGCACTTCCTGACCTTCTTCAATGTCGGCGACCGCAGCTGGGCAATCTCCCAGAACGTGATGGTGGGAGGCAAGGCCCTGGACGGCACCGACCTCACCAACCCCTGTTCCCATGCCCTGCTGGATGCCTTTTTCGAAATGAACCTGCCCCAGCCCATCCTGTCGGTGAAACTGCACCGGAACACGCCCGTGGCGCTGTACCAGGAAATGGGACGGTTCTTCTTCTCGCCGGGGGTGCTCACCCCCTCGCTGTTCAATGACGACTCCTTGTTCAAGGTCCTGGCCAAAGCCGGGATCGAGCCGGACGACCTGGAGCAGTACGCCATCGCCGGCTGCCAGGAACCGCTCATCGCAGGCAAGGACAACGGCAATACCACGAACAGCTGGCTGAATCTGGCCAAAATCCTGGAACTCACCCTCCATGACGGGGTGTCCGCCATCACCGGCAAGAAGCTCGGGCTCGATTACCGGGCCCTCGGGCTGGAGCCGGATCAGCCGGCGAGGATCCTGTCCGGAATCCGTGCCGCCTTCTATCGGCAGGTGGAGCATTTCGTCGCCACCATGGCGCGGGCGGCCAACGAGGCCTCCCGCGCCATCGCCCTGTGGCCGGTGCCCTTCCTCTCATCATTCATGGGCGGCCTGGACTCCGGAATCGACCTGAGGGACAGCGAACGCCAGGGAACCCGGTACAACGGCAGCGGCTGTCTCATCCATGGCCTGTCGATCGTGGCCGACTCATTCATCGCCATCGACCGTTTCCTGGAAGACCGGCCCGGCCAGTCGGAGCGGCTGCTGGAGGCCCTGAAAACCAACTTCAGGGACGACGAAGAGCTCCGGAATTACCTGAGGAGCTGCCCGAAATTCGGCAACAACCTGCAACCGGTGGACCTTGAGGCGAGGACGGTGGCGCTGCGGATCCATGGCATCCTCGCCGGGCAACGGAACTACCTGGGCAACCGGTTCCGGCCCGACTGGAGCACGCCGTCGACCCACCTGCTCTATGGCTACTGGGTCGGGGCGACGCCGGATGGCCGGCAGGCCAGGGAGATGCTCGGCTACGGACTGGATCCGCTGTTTGGCGAAGCCCAGGCCGGCTTGGGGTTCCGGGTCCTGTCCGCGGCCAACCTGCCGTACGGTGGCATGAGCGGAGGCTATGCTTCCCACTTCGGCGTGAACCCCCAGCATTTCCGGGGCGCGACCCTGGCGGAAAAGGGGGTGGAATTCCGCAGCAAGGTCGTCGCCCCGCTGTTCACCCGCGACCCCCAGGAGGAACCCGGCCCCTTTTACCTTTACGTCAATGTCACCACCCCGGGCACCCTGCGCAAGGTCCTGGCCCAACCCGAGCGCTACGCCCCGAGCGGAATCTACATCATGCGCATCCATGGCACCTTTGTTAATTTCCTCGACCTGTCCCCGGAAATCCAAGAGGATATCATCAAGCGGCTTGACCCGGAATCCACCTCCATCCCATGAAACCCACTGAAAACGACCGTCTCTATCAGGTTCTGAAGAACCAGATCTGCTCGCGGATTTTCCATGGCGAGTACCCGGATGGAGCGTATCTACCGGCCGAACGCACGCTGGCGGAAAGTTTCGGTATCAGCCGGGTGACCGTCCGCAAGGGGCTCGCCCTGCTCGAAGCCGACGGGATCCTGCACCGGGTGCGGGGCAGCGGCAATCGGGTCGGCCTGGCCCAGGCCGGCTACCGGGGGTCCATGGACCTGATCGCGGTGCTGGCCCACGGCCAGAACGTATTTTTTGCATCGTTCATCGACACCTTTCAGCGCACGGCCGAAGCCAAGGATTCCCTGGTCCTGTTCAAGCGGAGCCCCCCCGGGGAGCGGCTTGAGGAGAGCCTGTTCAAGCTGTTCCAGAAAAACATCCGCAACGCCGTGATCTGGCTGGAGGACCAGCGGATCGACCTGGAATACCTGAGGCGGCTGCGCGGTCTGGGCATGAACATGGTGTTCTTTGATGTGGTCGTGCCGTCGCCGTACGCCGATTGCGTCCTGCTCCACAACGAAGCTGCGATCAGGACGCTGAGCCGCTGCCTGGCGGATCGGGGCGCCCATCGCCTCGGCTATGTGGGATGGGACAACGAGACGATTTCAAGCGTGCAGGAGCGGGAACAGGCCTTCACCCGGCTGGAGCCGGGACCGGCGTTCATCCACCGGGTTTCCTGGTCCGAACGGGGCAATCTGGGAACGGCTTCGGAACAATTGGCCGACCGGTTGAAACGGGCGGCCGACCCGCCGGAAGCGATCCTGTGCGGCGATGGCGAAATCGGCGTCGCCATCAAGAAGGCCCTCCTGTCCCGCGGATTGGCCGGGATCCAGGTGGCTTCGCCCGACGAGTATCCGGAATCGCGGGCTTTGGCCATCCAGGTCTATGCCCAGGACTTCGGCAAAATGGCCGAGCGGACCTTGCAGTGCCTGGTAGACCAGAACCGGCCCGGGTGGACCGCGTCGATCTACCCGATCGACGGTGAACTGGTGCCGGCATCCAGGTGAGTTCTGCTCATTTGGGATAGGTTATGATGGGGGAAGACCAGGGAACCCACCGTGCAGCAGACTGAAAACCTCAATATCGAATCCTTTGACGCCATGCCCACTCCCGAGGAGGTCCATGGCCGGTTTCCCCTGTCCGAGGCGGCGGCCCAGACCGTGCTGGAAGGACGCCGGACGGTTGAGCGGATCCTGGACCGGGAAGACCGCCGCCTATTCCTGGTGGTGGGTCCCTGCTCCATCCACGACCCCGAAGCCGGGATCGACTATGCCCACCGGCTCAAAGGGCTGGCCGACGAAGTGGCGGACACCTTGGTCCTGATCATGCGGGTCTACTTCGAAAAACCCCGCACCACCACCGGCTGGAAGGGCTACATTAACGATCCCTTCATGGATGGTACCCTGCAGATCCAGGAAGGATTGCAGCGGGCCCGGGCCTTCCTGCTACGGATCAACGAAATCGGCATCCCGGCGGGTACCGAGGCGCTCGACCCGATCACCCCGCAGTACCTCGGCGACCTGATCACCTGGACCGCCATCGGCGCCCGCACCTCGGAATCCCAGACCCACCGGGAGATGTCGTCGGGCCTGTCCACCCCGGTGGGGTTCAAGAACGGCACCGACGGTTCGGTGCAGACGGCGATCAACGGCATCCTCTCGGCCTCGGGGCCCCACAGTTTCCTGGGCCTCAACAACCAGGGCCGGTCGGCGGTGGTGCGGACCCGGGGCAACCGCTATGGCCATCTGGTGCTTCGCGGCGGCGGCGACCGGCCCAACTACGACACCGTCAGTCTCACCCTGGCCGAGGAGGCCCTGGCCCTGGCCAACCTGCCCCGGAACATCGTCGTCGACTGCTCCCATGCCAACAGCTACAAGAAGCCGAACCTGCAACCCCTGGTACTGAAGGATTGCCTGAACCAGATCGTCCACGGCAATCGATCCATCGTCGGCCTGATGGCGGAAAGCTTCATCGAGGCCGGCAGCCAGTCCATTCCCGAGGATCGGGCCGAGCTGAAGTACGGCTGCTCGGTCACCGACCCCTGCCTGGACTGGCCGACCACGGTGGCCATGGTCCGCAACGCCCGGGAGACCCTGGGCGGCCTGCTGGCCGATCGCACGATGCCGTGATCTTCAGACCGGACGCGCTGGCAGGATGCACGGGAGTCACCTCGCCAAATCGGACGCCCTTTCCTGCCGGTCGGCGGTCAGGACAGCCTGGAGCAAGCCGGGATAAGCCGTTTCGAATTCCTCCCAGCAGACCGACATCAGCAACGAAGTGCCTTCCCGCCGAGTTCGAGTCAACCCGGCCTGTCTAAGCACGGCAAAGTGGTAGCTGAGCAAAGTCTTCGAGCCGAGGTCGGCGAAGCTGAAGCAGGGCTGCTCCCCCTCGAGCAGGCGGAGCAGAATCCTGCGCCTGGTGGGGTCCCGTAGGGCGTTGAGGATTTCGGAGAGAGCGGAGAGGGCCACTGGCAGTATCCTGTCCGGCATAGTCTCTCATCTCGTTTGTTATCAGTATAGTTCAAATCTCATTGGACAAAAGGGACCCTTCTACCCACACTTGTTCAACAGGTACTGGACAAGGTTCATTGGGAGGCAATATGAAACAGTCAGAAGACTACCGCGCCGCGGCAGAAGCCTTTCTTGAAGCGTTGGGACGCAGCGACTGGGAAGGCCTGGCCACCCTGTTCACCGAGGACGTTGTGTGGACGCTGCCAGGCAACAGCAAAATTTCGGGGCGGGCGGAGGGGATCGCGGCCGTGGTCCAGCGAGCACGCACCATCACCAGCTATGGTTTGACCTTCACCCTGAAGCACATCCTGCTCGGCCAGTCCGGAATGGCGCTCTCCCTCAACAATACCGCCCGCCGGGGCGACCTGGTCCTGGATGAGCATCTGGCGACGGTCTGCGGCTTCCGGGCAGGAAAGATCAGCCGTATCGATTCGTTCCTGTCCGATGTGCCGATGGCCGACGCGTTTTTCGTATAGCTACGCGAAGCCGCCGTTGGCTCGTGGCGAATCAGCAACGGTATCATCACCGCCGGCCAGAACCCGGACGGATCCGCCGGAGGAGGTCGATGACAACGTCGCCCGACGGTAGTTCTGGTTTATTCAACCAAGATGAATTAGCCTTTCCTTCCAAGTCGAATGATTCCAGGGAAGCCCCCCGACGGAAGGGCCAGCGGAATCCTTGCAAAAGGTAACGGTCGAGAACCATGATTGCTTTGGAGGGTAGCGGCGATGAGGGAAAATGATCCGGAAGGCAGAGCCGGCGGCGCAGGGTCGGGAACCTACCTGCCCATGCGGACCAATCTCGTCTTCGGCATGGCCGGTTCCGGCGGCGACGGCATCGTTTCGGCCGGAGACTCGCTGCTCCAGGCCGCGGCGGCGGAAGGCTACCACGGGGTGATGACCAAGAGCTTCGGCTCCCAGATCCGGGGCGGCGAGTCCTCCTGCCGGGTCCGCATCAGCACCGATCCGATCCTCAATCCCGGCGGCAATCTGGACGTGGCCGTGGCCCTGAACTGGGAGGATTTCCTCAAGTTCGGCGCGGAACTGCCGGTGAGCGGCACCACGGTGGTGATCTACGAGGCCGCCACCAACATCCCCGAGAACCAGATCCCCCTGGTGGGCATCATGCCGCTGCAGGTGATCGCCGTGCCCATCGCGGCGATGGCCAAGGCCACCGCCGGCACCGAACGGGCCAAGAACACCGTGGTGCTCGGGCTCATCGCCGGCTGGTTCGGCATCGGCGCGGTGGCGGTGATGAAAGGCCTAAGGAAGAAGCTGGCCAAGAAGGGCGAGGAACTGGTCGAGGCCAACCAGCGGGCCTTCGACGCGGGCCGGACCTTCGCCATGGAACATCCGCTCAAGGTCAGCATGCAGCTCGCGCCTTCGCCCAGCAAGGGGGCGCAGAAGCTCATCACCGACGGCAACGACATGTGCGCCGCGGCGGCGATCTTCTCGGGCTGCCAGTTCTTCGGCGGCTACCCGATCACCCCCTCCACCGAGATCATGCAGTTCTTCACCGACCACGTATGGAAGTACGGCGGCACCGTGCTCCAGGCCGAAGACGAGATCGCCGGCATCGGCGCGGCCATCGGCGCCTCCTTCGCGGGCAAGAAGGCCATGACCGCCACCAGCGGCCCCGGACTGTCCCTGAAAACCGAGATGATGGGCCTGGCCAGCATCGCCGAACTGCCCCTGGTGATCATCAACGTCCAGCGGGGCGGACCCTCCACCGGCCTTCCCACCAAGAACGAGCAGTCCGACCTGTTCGCCGCCTGCTTTTCGGCCCACGGCGACGTGATCCGGCCGGTGCTCGCGCCCACCTCCGTGGCCGACACCTTCTCCACCACCATCGAGGCCTTCAACGTCGCCGAGTACTACCAGACCCCGGTGATCGTGCTCTCCGACCAGGAGATCTCCCAGCGCAAGGAGACCCTGGATCCCATCGACACCAGCCAGTTCACCATCGTGGACCGGTTGCGCCCCGCCGGGTCGGACCTGCAGGACTACAAGCGGTTCAAGCAGACCGCCAACCACATCAGCCCCATCAGCCACCCGGGCATGCCCGGCGGAACCTACCTGGCGTCCGGCATCGAGCACACCGAAGGCGGGGCGCCGACCAACAGCGGAACCGTCCATGCCCGCATGAACACCAAGCGCACCAAGAAGTTCGATTCGCTCAAGGAGCGCAAGGATCTGTTCGAGGTGACCGGCAACCCCGACGCGCCCTTGGCCCTGGTGGCCTGGGGCAGTCTGGCCGGGATCTGCCGGGAGGCGCTGGCCCTAGCCAAGGCCGACGGCTTGAACGTGAAGCTGCTGGTGCCCTACCTGCTGTACCCCGTGGCTGAAGGCACCTACCGCGACTTCTTCGCCTCGGTCCAGAAGGGCTTCATTATTGAGCAGACCCATCTGGCCCAGTTCCACAAGGTGCTGAGGATGCACCTGGACCTGCCCAAGGGGGTGAAGTCCATGGCCCGCAGCGGCGCGAACCCCTTCCTGCCCGGCGAGATCGTCGCGGCGCTCCACCGCCTCATTTCGGAACTGCAGCGCAGCCACGAACACAACCTTCAGCCCCAGGAGTGAGGTCGATCATGAGCCCAACCGGAACCTGCGATTACCAGCCCAAGGACTACAAGAGCGACCTCAAGCCCATCTGGTGCCCTGGATGCGGCGACTTCTCCGTGGTGGCGGCCATCTACCGGGCCCTGGCCGGGATCGGCCGCCCGCCCCACGAGATCGCCTTCGTTTCCGGCATCGGCTGCTCCAGCCGCATCCCCGGCTACACCACCGCCTACGGGTTCAACAGCGTCCATGGCCGTTGCCTGCCCATCGCCCAGGGGATCAAGCTGGCCAATCCGGACCTGCTGGTGCTGGCGGCGGGGGGAGACGGCGACGGCTTCTCCATCGGCGGCGGCCACATCCCCCACCTCATCCGCCGCAATATGGACATCACCTACATCGTGATGGACAACCAGATCTACGGCCTGACCAAGGGCCAGCTCTCGCCGACCTCGCCCAAGGGGCGCAACACCTGCACCTCGCGCCTGGGCAGCCTGGAGGCGCCGGTCAATCCCCTGCTCTACGTGCTGGCCTACGGCGCCGGGTTCGTGGCCCAGGCCGCGCCCACGGACCTGGCGGGCATGGCCGACGTCATCGAGCAGGCGATCCGCTATCCCGGCTTCGCCTTCGTGAACATCCAGTCCCCCTGCGTCACCTACGGCGAGGAAGGGCAGCAGATCAAGGGGCTCAAGGCCATCAGCGAAACCCTGGAGAGCCTGGGCCACAATCCCGCGGATCGCCTGGCGGCCATGGATCTGGCCCAGTCCTACGGCAGCAAGCTGCACCTCGGCGTGTTCTACCGCAACCCCGAGCCGCCGCCCACCTACGGCGACCTGGTGAAGGAACGGCAGGACCTGCTGTCCCAGGGCGCCCTCCCCAAGGAACGCATCCTGGAACTGTTCGTCAAGAAATGACAGGAGTTCCCATGGCCATCCGCGGCATTGATTTCCCGAACCTGGTTTTGATGGACGCCCTCGACCTGGCCATCCTGGTCGAAGACGAAGCCCAGGAACGCTACGAGGAGTTCGCGGCGCAGATGGAGCAGCACCGGACCCCCGAGGCGGCCAGGTTCTTCCGCTTCATGGCCGAAAACGAAGCCAAGCATGGACGGGAACTCACCGCCCGCCGGCGCCAGCGGTTCGGCACGGCCGCGGCCAGCGTCTCCCGGGCCATGCTGTTCGACGTGGAGGCCCCGGACTATGATGCCGCCCGGGCCTTCATGAGCTCCCGGAAGGCCATGGAGGCCGCCCTGGCTTGCGAAGTGAAGGCCCACGACTTCTTCGACCAGGCCCTGCCGGCCATCCGGGACGCTGAGGTGCGCGGCCTGTTCCAGGAACTCCGGGCCGAGGAAGTGCAACACCAGACCCTGGTCGCCGCCGAACTGGCCAAGCTGCCCCCGGACAGCGGGCTGTCGGACGAGGACTTCGTGGACCCGCCGGCAGCTCAGTAGCCTCCCCAACCGGGTCATTCAAGGAACGATGTTCACCGTTCCGGTGCCATTCACCCGGTCCCCCGCCTGGTTCTGGGCGGTGGCCTGGACCTGGAAGGTGCCGGGGGCGCTCCCGGCCGCGAAGCCGATGCTGTTGGTGCCCTGACCGGAGGTGAGGGTGGCGCTGCCGGTTCCCGGGATGATTGTCCAGGTGTAAGTCATGCCCGACTGGGGCGGAATGCTGGCGGTCAACCCGGCGGTTCCGGCCTTGACCGCGACCGGCAGGGAAAAGTTGGCGAGAGGCACCGGCAGGATCGTGGCCTCGGCCCGGCCCGAGAGCTGGCCCGAAGGGGTGGTCACGGTCACCTGGGCGGTCAGGGTGCCCTCGGCTCCGGCCTTGAAGGTGATGGAGGGCGTCCCCTGCCCCGAGTCGAGGCTGCCACCCGAGATTACCCATTGATACTTTGCTTCCTTGCCCTGGTCCGGGGTGCTGGCCACCAGGTTGCCCAGGGTGGTGGTGACAAAGGCGGGAAGGGTCACCACCGGCTGGAGCACCGGTTCGTTCACCGAGAGGGTCACGGTGGTGCTGGCCGAGCCGCCCTTGTTGGAGGCGACCACCTCGTAGGTCGCCTTGGCGGCCGCGGCGCTGGGGGTTCCGCTGATGACGCCGGAGACGGGGTCAAGACCCAGCCCCGCGGGCAGGGCCGGCCTCACGGTGAAGGAGGCCGCCGGACCACCACCGGTGGAGGGATTGTTGGGCGGGATCGCCACGCCCTTGGTGTAGACGTTGGGGTC
>Ga0302270_10005514_pt1 | contig 11513 bp, 7 predicted proteins | sample III_Bog_E2_3_FD_198773 | JGI IMG/M metagenome (GOLD analysis project Ga0302270, IMG submission 198773) | Peat permafrost microbial communities from Stordalen Mire near Abisko, Sweden - III_Bog_E2_3 | ecosystem: Environmental > Terrestrial > Soil > Wetlands > Peat | place: Sweden: Abisko...
CAGGCCGGCGAAACCGATGATCTCGCCCTTCTTCAGGGTGAAGCTGATGTCCTTGAGCACCGACCGCTGGGCGGTGTCGGCGCTCCAGTTGGAGACTTCCAGCACCACCTCCTCGGAGCGGACGTGGGTGCGCTTGGGAAAGATGTCGTCGATCTCCCGCCCGACCATGTGCTTGATCAGCGCGGATTCGGTGACCTCGCCCTGGTGCGCGTCCAGGGTGCAGACGGTCTGGCCATCGCGCAGCACCGTCACCTTGTCGGCGATCCGGATCACTTCCTTCAACTTGTGCGAGATGAGCACGCAGGTCACGCCCTGCTTGCGCAGCCCGTCCATGAGCATCAGCAGGTTGTCGCAGTCGTCCTCGTTCAGGGCCGCGGTGGGCTCGTCCAGGATCAGCAGCTTGACGTCCCGGCTCAGGGCCTTGGCGATTTCCACCAGCTGCTGCTTGCCGACGCCCAGGTCCTTGACCAGGGTGGCCGGATTCAGATCGAGCCCCACCTTCTTGAGCATCTCGGAGGCCCGGCGGATCGTCTCGTTCCAGTCGATCGCGATGCCCTTGCGGATCTCATGCCCCAGCAGGATGTTCTCGTAGACCGTCAGGTCCGGCACCAGCGCCAGTTCCTGATGGATGATGGCGATGCCGACCTTTTCGCTGTCGGAGATGCCCGAGAACGCCTGGACCGTGCCGTTGAAGAGGATGTCTCCGGTGTAGCTGCCGAGCGGATAGACACCGCTCAATACCTTCATCAGGGTCGACTTCCCGGCCCCGTTCTCCCCCACCAGGCAGTGGATTTCCCCTTCCGCCACCTGAAAACTGACGTTGCTCAGGGCCTTGACCCCGGGAAACGTCTTGGTGATGGCCTTCATCTCGAGAATATCCAGGCTCATGACTGAGCCGGCTTTCCGAACCCGTTCCAAGCCAAGGTCTTTATGCTATATGCAAATAGCAATATATTGATCTCGAATTTACCCATTGGAACACCCTCTCTCAAAAAAGGGTAATCCTTGGACGCTTTTTAACCCATCAGGCGAAACCCTTAATCTGAGCTACGAAAAACCCGGGGGGTCCGGCTACGAAATTCCCCTATCCCTGCAAAGCGCTAGAATAATATAGCATTTACCTTGACATCAGGCAGTCCAGGCCATACTATTCGCCCGTGAGCCCATGCTTCTGGACGGGAGCCCCAAACGCCAATGAAACCGGATTCCAAGCGCCAACCCCATGATAGTACCCTGTTCAATTTTCAGTCTTTTATGCACGAAAAGATCAATGAAATTGAAAATACCGAAGAAGGCATCCACTTTCTGCAAAATGTCCTGAAAGAGACTAAAGAACGCTTCAATCTCCTATATCAAACAGCGCCATTTATTTTTGACACCCTGGACGAAAACGCCCATATCCTTGAGGTCAACGAGGCTTGGCTTATATCCATTGGATTTGCCAGGGAAGAAGTCATCGGTAGGCCGCTTACCGATTTTCTGACCCCCGAATGCAAGGTCGATATGGAAGAGCACTGGGAGTGGCTTAAAAAGGCCGGCTCCGCTAACGACATCAATCTGAAGTTTGTCCGCAAGGACGGCTCGGTGCTCGACACGACCACGTATGCCAGGGTGCTCTACGACGGCGAGGGCAAGTTCTTCCAGAGCCATGGCATTTCCTATGATTTGACTGAGCAGAAAAAGGCCGACGCGGCCCTGCGCAAATCCGAACGGGAGAAAGCGTTGATCCTGGGCATCATGTCCGACCGGGTGATCTACCTCGACCCGGACATGAAGGTGATCTGGGCCAACAAGAATCTCATGGAGCCGTTCCAGTCGAACCTGGAGCACCTGGTCGGGACCCATTGCTACCAGACGCTGTATGGCCGGGAGACGCCCTGTGTCGATTGTTTCGTCATCAAATCGCTGAAGTCGTTGTGCCCGGAGCAGGGCGAACTGGTCTTCGGCGGCACCAGCCTCGCCGCCCACGCCTACCCGGTGCTGGACCACGAGGGGGCGTTGACCGGGTTCGTCCAGGTCTCCCAGGAAATCACCGCGCGCAAGCACCTGGAGCGCGACATCCTGGACATCGGCACCAAGGCCCAGCAGAGCCTGGGCCGCGATCTCCACGACGGGCTCGGCCAGCTCCTGACCGGCCTGGCCTTCCTCAGCAGGGTCCTGCATTCCCAATTGAGCTCCCAATCCCTGCCGGAAGCGGCGGACGCCGCCAAGGTCGCCGACATCGCCGAGCGCGCCCTGTCCCTCACCCGCAACCTGGCCAAGGGTCTCTACCCTGACGGGCTGGATGCCGACGGCTACCTGGGAGCCATCGCCGACCTGGCCATGAACACCGAAGCCCTGTACGGAATCACCTGTTCGTTCAACCCCGAAACAACCAGCTTCCAAGTGGACAAGGGGCTCTCCATCCACCTCTACTACATTGCCCAGGAAGCCATCAACAACGCCGTGAAGCACGGCAAGGCCAAAAACATCCGCATCACCCTGAAGCGCCGGGACGGCAACGTGACCTTGACCGTCCAGGACGATGGCAAGGGCTTGCAGCTATCCTCCAAGCGCGGCAAAGGCATGGGCCTTCGGACCATGTCCTACCGGGCCAGTGTCCTGGGCGGCAAGCTCACGATCCAGAACAACCCGGACCGGGGTGCGACCCTGACCTGCTCGTTCCCCCTGGCGAAAGGGGCAAAATTATGATCAATTCAACGCCGAAATCCAGGATCATGATCCTTGACGATCACCCGATCGTCCGGGAAGGCCTGACCAAGCTCCTCGAAGGGGAGCCGGACTTCGTCGTGAGCGGCGAAGCGGAGGACATCCCATCCGCCATCGCCCTCCTCAGCCAACTCATCCCCGACCTGTTGATCATGGATCTCACTTATCCCACCGGCAACGGCATCGACCTGATCCGCTACGTCCGCAAAGACAATACCCGCCTGCCCATCCTGGTGCTGTCCATGCACGACAGCTTTCTGTATGCCGAGCAGGCCCTGCGCGCCGGAGCCAATGGCTACATCACCAAGGTGGAAGCACCCAAGACCCTGGTGCGGGCCATCCGCAAGGTCCTTGCCGGGGACATCTACCTGAACGACGAGACCGCATCGGCGCTGCTCAAACGCTCACTCTCCCTGGCCAAGAACGCAGCCCGGGACGAGCACGACGTGCTCCGCCTGAGCGACCGGGAACGGGAGGTCTTCGCCCTGCTGGGCAGAGGACTCGGCACCCGCCAGATCGCCGAGAAACTGGCCGTCAGCATCCGGACGATCGATACCCACCGGGAGAATATAAAGCATAAACTTAACCTCAAGAATGCTTCTCAACTCCTGCAGTGCGCCATCGAATGGACCAAGGCCGGCCCGGAATAGGAGTGAGCCATGTCATCCCCGTACAACGCTGCCCGCATTTTCCTTGCCCCTGCCCCCCGCGCGGTGGGGGATATCTTCGACGGTGATGACCTGGCCCGCCTGCGGGCGCTGGGGCAACTGGCCATCCATGAGGATGGCCCGGTCACCGACGCCGTCTTTGCCGAGAAGGCGTCCGGGGCCACTATCCTCATGGGCCAGTTCGACCTGCCGGAGGAGCGGTTGCGCCGCCTCCCCGGGCTGAAAGTGATCTTCAACGTCGAAGGCAATTTCCTGCCGAACATCGACTACGCCCACTGCTTCAGCCACGGGATCCGGGTGCTCAACGTCAGCCCAGTGTTCGCCGAGCCTGTGTCGGAAGTGGCCCTGGCCATGGCCATCGATCTGGCCCGGGGGATCAGCCGCTCCGACCGCCACTTCCGGAACCAGACCGAAAAGTATGGGCTGGAGGCCAATCGCGATGCCTACACCTTGTTCCGTCAACAGGTCGGATTCATCGGCATGGGCGACCTGGGCAGGGCCATCCTACCTTTGCTGGCTCCGTTCCACTGCGAGATCAGCGCCTACGACCCCTGGCTGCCCGCCGATCACCTGGCCGCCCTGGGCTGCAGGGCGGCGACCCTGGAGGAGGTCCTGCGGCAGTCGCGCACCGTGTTCGTGGTGGCCGGCGTCACGGCCCAGAACCAGGGCTTTCTCGGCGCCGAGCAGTTCGCCGCCATGCAGCCCGGCGCGTCGCTGGTCCTGGTGAGCCGGGCCTCAGTGGCGGATTTCGAGGCGCTGCTGGATGCCGCGGCCAGCGGCCGCATCCGGGTGGCGACCGATGTCTTCCCGGTGGAACCGGTGCCCGCCGGGCACCGCCTGCGCACCATGGACAACCTGCTGCTGTCGCCCCACCAGGCCGGGGCGCTGGACGGCGCCTTGCGGCAGATCGGCAAGCGGGTGGTCGCGGACGCCGAACTCGTCGCGCGGGGCCTCGCACCGGTAATGTGCAAGGCGGCGCAACCCGAGACGGTAGCCCTGTTCCGGAGCAAGCCGGTGGCAGAAAGTTGAGCGTCCAGCGACCTCGACCCAAGGCTGGAACCCGTCAAGGCCTGCGCTCTCCCAGCCGGTTCACCTCCCCGGCCGGGGTCTGCTCCTCCAGCTTCACCGGGAAGCCCCAGAGGTAGGCGACGTGATCCAGGACATCGGTGAAATCCCCGTGCAGCGGCCGGCGCTGGTAGCTGAAATAGCGCAGGGTCAGGGCACGGTCGCCGCGGGTGTCCATGTTCCAGACCTGGATGTTGGGCTCGCGGCTGCCCAGGTTGTACTGGTCGGAGAGCCGCTGGCGCAGGACCTGGTAGCCCTGGTCGTCGTGGATGGGGCCGACCCGCAGCTTGGGACTGGCGTCGTCATCCACCACGGTGAAGAACCGGAACTCCCGCATGAGCCTGGGTGACAGGTACTGGGCGACGAAACTCTCGTCCTTGAAATTCTGCATGGCAAAGTTGAAGGTGGCGCGCCAGTCCGACCCGGCGATTTCCGGGAACCACTCCCGGTCCTCGGCCGCGGGGGCTTCGCAGATCCGCCGCAGATCCCGCCACATGTTGAAGCCCAGGGCATAGGGGTTGATGCTGGAATACCACTTGCTGTTGTAGGGCGGCTGGTAGACCACGTTGGTGTGGGACTGCAGGAACTCGAACATGAAGCCGTCGCTCACCCGGCCCTCGTCGTAGAGGGTGTTGAGCAGGGTGTAATGCCAGAAGGTGGCCCAGCCTTCGTTCATCACCTGGGTCTGGCGCTGGGGATGGAAATACTGGGCGATCTTCCTCACGATCCGGATCACTTCCCGCTGCCAGGGTTCCAGCAAGGGCGCATTCTTCTCGATGAAATAGAGCACGTTCTCCTCGGGCTCCTTGGGAAACCGCTTCTCATCCGAGCCGCCGTCCTTCCCCGGTTGGGGCGGCAGGGTCCGCCAGAGCTCGTTCACCTGGGCCTGCAGATAGTCCTCCCGCTCCCGTTGCCGGGCCTGCTCCCGCACCAGCGACAGCTTCGGCGCCCGCTTGTAGCGGTCCACCCCCAGATTCATGAGGGCATGGCAGGCGTCCAGCAGCCGCTCCACCGCTTCCTGGCCATGGCGCTCCTCGCATTCGGCGATGAAGTTCCGAGCGAACACCAGGTAGTCGATGATGGCGTTGGCGCTGGTCCACTGCCGGAACAGATGGTTGCCCTTGAAGAAGGAATTGTGGCCGTAGGCGGCGTGGGCGATGACCAGCGCCTGCATGGGCAGGGTGTTCTCCTCCATCAGGTAGGCGATGCACGGGTCGGAATTGATCACGATTTCGTAGGCCAGCCCCATCTGGCCGCGCTTGTAGCGGCTCTCCGTAGCCAGGAACTGCTTGCCGAACGACCAGTGGTGGTAGTAGACCGGCATGCCGATGGAGGCGTAGGCGTCCATCATCTGCTCGGTGCTGATGATCTCCAACTGGTGGGGGTAGCATTCCAGCCCGTAGTTGCGGACGATCCGGCCGATCGCCTCGTCATAGGCCTCGATCGACTCGAAACTCCATTCCGAGCCGCCGGGAAGGGGCAGGATCTTTTTTCGGGGCATGGACCTCTCCCTAGACGCGCTTCTTGAAGAGTTCGTGGAACACGGGATAGATGTCGGTGACGGTCTTGATCCGGCGCATGGCGAACACCCCCGGATTGGCGGACTGGACCCTCTCGTACTCCTCCCACAGGTTCTGGGGAGTGTCCTCGGCGATCTCGATGTAGGCGAAGAACTGGGTCAGGCCGAGGATCTGTGCGTGGAGGAGCTCGTAGCAGAGGGCGGAATCCTCCAGCCAGTTGTCGCCGTCCGAAGCCTGGGCCCCGTAGATGTTCCAAAGGCCGCTGGCATAGCGCTGGTCGATCACCTTGCGCATCAGCTTCAGGGCGCTGGAGACCACCGTGCCGCCGGTCTCCCGGGAATGGAAGAAGTTCTCCTCGTCCACCTCCTCGGCCACGGTGTGGTGCCGGATGAACACAACATCGATATGTTCGTAGGAGCGGTTCAGGAACAGATAGAGCAGGGTGAAGAAGCGCTTGGCGATGTTCTTCTTCTGCTCGTCCATGGAGCCGGAGATGTCCATCAGACAGAACATCACCGCCTGGGTGGTGGGCTGGGCGATGCGAACATGGTTGTTGTAGCGCAGGTCGAACGAATCGATGAAGGGGACTGCCGAGATCCTGGCCCGCAGCCGGGTGATCTCCTGGCGCACCCGCTTGACCTCCGGGTCGCCCTCCCCGCAGGCCAGGAGCAGCCGGGCCAGTTCCGCCTCCAGTTCCAGCATCCGGGACTGCTGCGGGGCGCCGACTGCGATCCGGCGCCCGGCAGCGCCGCGCATGGTGCGGATGAGGTTGATGTTGGTGGGGACGCCGGACTGGGAATAACCGGCCCGCACCCGCTTGAACTCGGTGATGCTGGCCAGGTGGCGCTTGAGCAGGTTGGGCAGGGCCAGTTCCTCGAAGAAGATCTCCAGGAATTCATCCCGGGTCAGGGTGAACACGAAATCGTCCAGGCCTTCCCCGTCCGGGCTGGCCTTGGAGCCCCGCCCGCCGTTCTGGCCCGAGGGCCGGTCGAAGGTCTCGCCGGTGTTGAACCGGTCGTTGCCCGGCAGCACCTGCTCCCGCACTCCGCCCTGGCCGGTGCTGAACTGCGGCTCGGCGATATCCCGGCCGGGAATGCCGATGCGTTTGCCCTCGGCCAGATCGCGAATACCGCTGCGGTCGATGGTGTCGGCCACGGCCTTCTTGATCTGGTTCTTGAAACGTCGGATGAATCGGCCTCGATTGACGGAACTCTTGTTCTTGCTGTCAAATCGGCGGTCGACGATACGGATCATTGGCTCCCCCCTCCCGCGGTCCGCCCCCGGCCCGCCCGCTGCATCAGGACGACTTCCTCACCCGCAGGTACCAGTCGCATAGTAGCCGCACCTGCTTCTCGGTATAGCCCTTGCTGATCATCCGGTCCAGAAAGTCCTGGTGCTTCTTCTGGTCGTCGGTGCTGGCCTTGGTGTTGAAGGAGATGACCGGAAGCAGTTCCTCGGTGTTGGAGAACATCTTCTTCTCGATTACCGCGCGCAGCTTCTCATAGGAGGTCCAGAGCGGGTTCTTGCCATCGTGTTTGGCCCGGGCGCGCAGGACGAAGTTCACCACTTCGTTACGGAAATCCTTGGGATTGGAGATCCCGGCGGGTTTTTCGATCTTCTCCAGTTCCTCGTTGAGGGCGACCCGGTCCAGCATCTCTCCGGTATTGGGGTCGCGGAATTCCTGGTCCTGGATCCAGAAATCGGCGTAGGTCACGTAGCGGTCGAAGATGTTCTGGCCATATTCGGAGTAGCTCTCCAGGTAGGCGGTCTGGATCTCCTTCCCGATGAATTCGGCATAGCGGGGCGACAGGTATTCCTTGAGGTAGCGGCGATACTGTTCCTCGGTGGCGGGCGGAAACTGCTCCTGTTCAATCTGCTGTTCCAGGATGTACATGAGGTGCACCGGGTTGGCGGCCACCTCCCGGTGATCGTAGTTGAAGACCTTGGACAGGATCTTGAACGCGAACCGGGTGGACAGGCCGGTCATGCCCTCGTCGACCCCGGCGAAGTCCCGGTATTCCTGGTAGCTCTTGGCCTTGGGATCGATGTCCTTCAGGTTTTCGCCGTCGTAGATCCTCATCTTGGAGTAGACGCTGGAGTTCTCCGGCTCCTTGAGCCGGGACAGGACCGAGAACTGGGCCAGCATGCGCAGGGTGTCCGGGGCGCAGGGGGCCTGGGTCAGGGAGGAGTTGTCCAGCAGCTTCTGGTAGATGTTGACTTCATCCGAGACCCGCAGCGAGTAGGGCACCTTGACGATGTAGATGCGGTCGAGGAAGGCCTCGTTGTTGCGGTTGTTCTTGAAGGTCGTCCATTCCGCCTCGTTGGAGTGGGCCAGGATCAGCCCGTCGAAGGGAATTGCTCCGAAACCCTCGGTTCCCTTGTAGTTGCTTTCCTGGGTGGCGGTCAGCAGGGGATGCAGGACCTTGATCGGCGCCTTGAACATCTCCACGAACTCCAGCATGCCCCGGTTGGCCAGGCACAACCCGCCGGAATAGGAATAGGCGTCCGGATCGTTCTGGGAATAGGTCTCCAGCTTGCGGATGTCGATCTTGCCGACGAGCGAGGAGATGTCCTGGTTGTTCTCGTCGCCCGGCTCGGTCTTGGCCACGGCCACCTGGGACAGCACCGAGGGAAACAGCTTGACCACCCGGAAACGGGTGATGTCCCCGCCGAACTCGTGCAGCCGCTTGACCGCCCAAGGGCTCATGATGGTGCCCAGGTAGCGGCGCGGGATGCCGTAATCGCCCTCGAGGATGCCCGCATCCTCAACCGGGTTGAACAGCCCCAGGGGCGACTCGTTGACCGGCGACCCCTTGATGGCGTAGAAGGGCACCTTCTCCAGCAGGGACTTCAGCCCCTCCGCCAGGGAGGATTTGCCACCCCCGACCGGGCCGAGCAGGTAGAGGATCTGCTTCTTTTCCTCCAGGCCCTGGGCCGCATGACGGAAGTACGAGACGATCGCCTCGATCACTTCCTCCATGCCGAAGAAGCCCCGGAAGGCCGGATAGATCCGGATCATCTTGTTGGCGAAGATGCGAGAATTGCGGTCCACCAGGTGGGTGTCCATCACCTCCGGCTCGCCGATGGCGGTCAGCATCCGCTCGGCCACGCTGGCATAGGCTGATGAATCTTTCTTGCAAAGTTCCAGGTATTCCTGGACCGACATCTCCTCCTCCCGCGCGGTCGAATAACGGTTGAGGTAGCGATCAAAGACTGACATGGCTGCTCTCCCTTGGTTGAATTGTTGCTCGACTGGTCCCTTTCCCTGTCCCGGTTTCGGATTACCCGACCTTTGTAGTAATATTAATGTATTCTTTTTCTCGTGCCCGTTTAAACTTAAGCCTCTTCATCTTTATCGGTTTTTTATGTGATAAATCCATACTATTTTTGACGAGTAGTTCATCTTTTTTGTTGCCCGCCCCATCACTGCCATGATGGTCCAACCGGCCATCCCGTGCCAGTTTCTTTCCGCTTCTTTTCAACGAAATCGAAGGAATCCTGTGCGGATGGAAGCGGAGTCGCCCTGAACCGCCCGACCTGGGCGGGCGATGGAGGCATAAATGCGATGTTCATTAATTCTGGAAAGCCGGACATCTCATTCAAACATGTATGGATTATCTGCCGTGAGCCTGGCCGCCCCGGGGCCTGGTTCCCGGGTCCAGGCGGTTGCGCCCCCTTCCCCGGCGACATCCTGCAATCGGGACCGGTTCGCATTACCATGGGCTCCAACTGCCGGGCCATTCCCCGCTGGAGGAACCATGCACCTCACCAAAGCCTTTGCCGCGACCGCCGCGAACCTGCCCCTGGAACCGTTCGAACTGCACCGCCGCGACGTGGGCCCCCACGACGTCCTGATCGAGAGCGCCTTCTGCGGGGTCTGCCACACGGACATCCATCAGGTGCGGAATGAATGGGGGGGATCCATGTTTCCCATGGTTCCCGGCCACGAGATCGTGGGCCGGGTCGCCCAGGTGGGAGCCCGGGTGAAGGGCTTCAAGCCCGGCGACCTGGCCGGCGTCGGCTGCATGGTGGATTCCTGCCGCACCTGCCCCAGCTGCGCCCGGGACCTGGAGCAGTTCTGCCAGAAAGGCGCCGCCTTCACCTACAACGGCACGGAAATGGATCGGAAGACCCCGACCCAGGGCGGCTATTCGAGCCGGATCGTGGTGGACGAAGCCTTCGCCTTGCACATCTCCCCCGCACTGGACCTGGCCGCCGCGGCGCCGCTGCTCTGCGCCGGCATCACCACCTACTCGCCCCTGCGCCACTGGAACACCCGCAAGGGCGACCGGGTGGGGGTGGTCGGCCTGGGCGGCCTGGGCCACATGGCGGTGAAGCTGGCCGCGGCCATGGGCGCCGAGGTGACCATGCTGAGCACCTCCAAGGCCAAGGAGGCGGACGCCCGCCGTCTGGGCGCCGCCGGCTTCGGCCTGACCTCCGAGGACGCCACGTTCACCCGGCTGGCCGGTCAGTTCGACCTCATCATCGACACCATCTCCGCGCCCCACGACTACAACAAGTATCTGGGCATGGTCCGGCTGGAAGGCGCGATGGTGCTGCTGGGGGTTCCCCCCGCGCCCACCCCCATCGCCGCCACTTCCCTCATCTTTGGCCGCAAGACCCTGAGCGGCTCGCTCATCGGCGGGATCAAAGAGACCCAGGAGATGCTCGACTTCTGCGCCGAGCACCATGTGACCTCGGATATCGAGCTGATCCCGGTCCAGCAGATCAACACCGCCTACGAGCGAATGCTCAGGGGGGACGTCCGCTACCGGTTCGTCCTGGACCTCAAGACCCTTTGACCAAGGAGCCTAGGCGGTCGGGCCATCGATCTCGGAATAGAGGGGGTGGCTCAGGTAGCGCTCGCCGGTGTCGCAGAGCACCGCGACCACGGTCTTGCCCTTGCCTAGTTCCACGGCCAGCTTGATCGCCGCATGAACGATGGCGCCGGTGGAGATGCCGGAGAACAGGCCTTCCTTCCGGGTCAGGAGGCGCGCAACGGTCACCGCGTCCTCGTAGGAGACGTCCTCGACCCGGGTATAGGCGTCCCGGTTGAGGATGGACGGGATGAAGTTGGCGCCGATGCCCTGGATCTTGTTCGGACCGGCGGTGCCCTTGGTGAGCAGCGGGGAGGTCTCGGGCTCCACGGCCACGACGATGGTCCCGGGCTTCTTCTGGGCCAGGATCTCGCCCACGCCGGTGACGGTGCCGCCGGTGCCGATGCCGCCGACGAAGGCGTCCAGCTCAGGCACCTGCTCCAGGATCTCCAGGGCGGTGGTGCGGCGATGGACCGCGGGATTGGCCGGGTTGTCGAACTGCCGGGCCAGGAAATACTTCGGGTCGGTCTTGGCCAGTTCCTCGGCCTTTTCCACAGCGGCCTTCATCCCGCCGGAGCCCGGGGTGAGCAGCAGGTCCGCGCCATAGGCCTTGAGCAGCGACCGGCGCTCCAGGGTCATGGTGTCGGGCATGACCAGGGTGATGGCGTAGCCCTTGGCGGCGGCCACGAAGGCCAGGCCGATGCCGGTGTTGCCGCTGGTGGCCTCCAGGATCA
>Ga0302270_10005515_pt1 | contig 11512 bp, 8 predicted proteins | sample III_Bog_E2_3_FD_198773 | JGI IMG/M metagenome (GOLD analysis project Ga0302270, IMG submission 198773) | Peat permafrost microbial communities from Stordalen Mire near Abisko, Sweden - III_Bog_E2_3 | ecosystem: Environmental > Terrestrial > Soil > Wetlands > Peat | place: Sweden: Abisko...
CCTGAATGACGACCGTCTTGCCCACGCCGGCGCCACCGAAGAGTCCAATCTTGCCGCCCTTGAGGAAGGGCTGGATGAGATCAATGACCTTGATGCCGGTCTCGAACATCTCGGCGCGCGTGGACTGCTCGTCAAAGGCGGGCGCGGCGCGGTGAATCGGCATCTTCTTTTCGGCGTTGATCGGGCCAAGGTTGTCCACTGGCTCACCGATGACGTTCATCACGCGGCCCAGCGTCTGCCGGCCCACGGGAACGCTGATCGGTCCGCCCTGGTCAATGGCCTTCATGCCGCGCACCATGCCTTCGGTGGGCTGCATGGCGACGCAGCGCACGCGGCCTTCGCCGAGGTGCTGCTGCACCTCCAGGATGACGTCAATGGGGGCCGGAACCGTAAAGCCGTCGCTGACGACGCGCAGAGCGGTGTAGATGAGCGGGATCGCCGCCTCGGTGAACTGCACGTCCACCGCCGGGCCGGCGATCTGAATCACGTGTCCAATGTTCTCAGGCATACTCGGCTTCTCTACTGCCGGAGCTTTGACGGCCCCCGGCCAGCGGTAAATTGGTAAATCCTTTTGGAGACTTCCACCTTTGCGGGCGGCCGCCTCCGAAACTTGTTCGCAGCGCAAAGGCGCTGCTTTAATTACAGCGCGGCGGCACCGCTGACGATTTCGATGATTTCCTTGGTGATGGCCGCCTGCCGTGCGCGGTTCATCGTCAGGGTCAGCGAGTCAATCAGCTCACCGGCGTTGTTGGTCGCCGAATCCATGGCCGTCATGCGGGCGGCATGCTCAGCGGCCACCGACTCCAGCATGGAGCGATAGATCTGCGCGATGACGTACTTGGGCAGCAGCTCGCGGAACAACTGCGCGGCCGGCTGCTCGTAGATGTAATCCACATGGCCGTCCACAAATCCCGCGGCATGGCGATCCACCTCACTGGTGTCCTGCGGCTTCAGGCTGACGCCACTGGTGACCGCCGCTTCGCCGGCGGCCTCGCGCTCTTCCTGCGAGAGTTCGATCGCCTGCTCGATGTTGTGCTCGCCCAGCTTGCCCACGGGGAGAACCTGTTCCACCACCAGGCGCTGCGCGATGACCGACTTGAACTCGTTGAATACCACGTAGACAGCGTCCACCTCGCCCCGGCTGTAACGCTCGATGATGTCTTCGGCGATGGGCGCGACGTGGCCGAACTGCGGAGCCTTCAGGATGCCCAGGTGTTCGCCGGTGACGCGCACCGGGCTCTGCCGCACGGCTTCAGCCGACTGCGCCGGATAGCGCCGACGGAAGTAGTCGCGGCCCTTGCGTCCCACGCACTCGATATCCAGGTTGAGGCCGGCCTTGGAATCCACAAAGCGCTGTGCCGCCTTCAGCAGATTGCTGTTGAAGCCACCGGCCAGTCCGCGGTCTCCGGTGACCACCACGACCACGATGTTGCGCTCTGGCCGCGTCGCCAGCAGCGGGTGCTTGGCCAGTCCGGTCTCGGGATCAATGACGTCGGCGCGCTCGTAGAGCGACTTCAGCACGCTGGTCAGCATCTTCGCGTAGGGACGTGCCGCCAGGGCGCGCTCCTGCGCGCGGCGCAGCTTCGCCGCCGAGACCATCTTCATGGCCTTGGTGATCTGCCGCGTGCTCTTCACGCTGCGGATGCGCCGCCGGATGTCCAGAACGTTTGCCATGGTCTCTCAGTCTCCGGGCGGCCTTAGTTGGCGGCCGCTCCGCGCTCGGCCAGGAAGCGCTCCTTGGCCTCCTTGATGGTCTTGCCCAAGTCGGCCTTGATGTCGTCGGTCAGCGCCTTCTTGTCCTTCAGAGCCTGAATCAGCCCAGGGTTCGCGCTTTCCACGTAGGCGTACAGAGCCTTTTCGAAGGGCCGCACATCCTCCACCGCCAGGTCGTCCAGGTAGCCGTTGGTGCCGGCAAAGATGGCCATCACCTGATGCGTGAACGGCAGCGGCTCATACTGGCCCTGCTTCAGCAGTTCCACCAGGCGCGCGCCGCGATTCAACTGCTGCTGCGTCGCCTTGTCCAGATCGCTGCCGAACTGCGCGAAGGCCGCCAGTTCGCGGTACTGCGCCAGTTCCAGCTTCAGGCTGCTGCCCACCTGCTTCATGGCCTTGACCGCCGCCGAGAAGCCCACGCGCGAGACCGAGATGCCGACGTTCACCGCCGGACGAACGCCGGAGTTGAACAGGTCAGCCTCAAGGAATATCTGGCCGTCGGTGATCGAAATGACGTTGGTCGGAATGTAGGCCGAAACGTCGCCCGCCTGCGTCTCAATGATCGGCAAAGAGGTGATCGAACCGCCACCGTTCGCATCGCTCAACTTGCTGGAGCGCTCCAACAGGCGGCTGTGAAGATAGAAGACATCGCCCGGGTAGGCTTCGCGGCCCGGCGGACGGCGCAGCAGCAGCGAAATTTCGCGATAGGCCGCAGCGTGCTTCGAAAGATCGTCGTAGATGACCAGCGCGTGGCGCTTGGTGTCGCGGAAGTATTCCGCAATGGCCGTGCCCGAGTACGGCGCGATGTACTGCAACGGCGCCGGGTCGCTGGCCGAGGCCACGACAACCACGGTATAGGCCATGGCGCCGGCTTCCTCCAAGGTCTTCACCACCTGCGCCACGGTCGAGCGCTTCTGCCCGATGGCCACGTAGACGCAGAGCAGATCGCCGCCCTTCTGGTTGATGATCGTGTCCAGGCAGATGGCGGTCTTGCCCGTCTGGCGGTCGCCGATGATCAGCTCGCGCTGGCCGCGGCCGATGGGAATCATGGCGTCAATGGCCTTGATGCCCGTGGCCATGGGTTCGCGTACCGGCTGGCGGGCGATGACTCCCGGAGCGATGCGCTCCACGGGATTGAAATCGTTGGTGACGATGGGGCCCTTGTCGTCAATGGGTTCGCCCAGGGCGTTCACCACGCGGCCGATCAGGGCATCGCCCACCGGCACGCTCATGATGCGCCCGGTGCGCTTCACCTGGTCGCCTTCCTTGATCTCGGTGGCCTCACCGAGCAGCACCGATCCCACCTGGTCTTCTTCCAGGTTCATCGCCAGTCCGGCGATGCCGTGCGGGAAGCTGAGCAGCTCGCCGGCCATGACCTTGTCCAGGCCGTGGATGCGGGCGATGCCGTCGCCGACGCTGATCACGGTTCCAACTTCATCCACCGTGATCTTGTTTTCGTAGTTTTCAATCTGCTCCCGGAGGAGTTGTGTGATCTCGTCTGCTTTAATCTGGGCCATTGTCAGCTCTCAGCCTTGCCGGCGGGCGTTACTGCCCGCGCGGGAAAAAATCAAAATCAAACTCGAAACCATTCGCCGCGCCATCCTGATAAGAACCGCACCGCGTTGTTACAAAATCCGCTGCAAAATCCGTTCTAGCTTTCCGTCAACTGGCGGCGGATGCGCTGCAACTGCCCGCGCACGCTGCCGTCGTAAATCGTGCTGCCCACCTTCACCACCACGCCACCCAGCAGGCCGGGATCGGTGGTGTAGCCGGCGGCAACCTGCTTGCCGGTCAGCCGCGCAATTTCGGCCGTCAGAGCCTGGCGCTGCTCATCGCCCAGCTCGCGGGCGCTCACAATGCTGGCCTCCACGCGTCCGGCGCGGCGGTTTAACTCTTCCTCCAGCTCGCGGGCGATTACGGCAATCAATCCAATGCGGTCCTGGTCAATCAGCACGGCCACAAAGTTGCGAATGGGCCGGTCGGTAACACCGACGCGCGCGCCCAAAGCATCCAGCACCTTGCGCTTCTGCTCCACGGCAATGGCCGGGCTCTCCCAAACCTCGCGCAACTCTGGGCTGATCTCAAAGGCGGCGGCCATGGCGTTGAGCTGTTCCAGGGCGTGGCCGGCATCGAGCTTCGAGTCGGCAATCACATCGGCCAGGGCGCGGGCATAACGGCTACTGACAACGGAGGCCATTACTTGCCATCCTTTCCGAGCTGGGTGGCAAAGCCCGTCACCAGCGCCTTGTCGGTGGCGTCATCCACCTTGATCTTCTGCTCGGCCAGGTCCACGGCCAGTCCGGCGGCAAAGCTCTTCAGGTCGCGCTGCGCCACGCGGGCCGCGGCGGCGATCTCCTGCTCGGCGGCCACCACGATGTTGCGTGCGTCCTCCTCGGCAGCGGCCTTGATGCGCTGTTCTTCCACGCTGAAGTCGGCTTCGGAGGTGGCCTTCAAGGCGGCAATCTCCTCGCCAAGGTGGCTCAGTCGCTCTTCGATCTCGCTCAGGCGGGCGCTGGCTTCGGCACTGGCTTTGCGCGCTTCCTCAATACCCTTCTGAATCTGGGCCGTGCGCGGGGCAAAACCCTGCGGCATCACCTTCTTGACCACCCAGCCCAAACCGCTGGCCAGGATGGCAAAGTTGATGATCATGAAAATCCAGTAAATGGCTTCCTTGCTGAGGCCGGTAGCCTTGGCCACCTTCAGCACAATGCCGGAGTACTTGAACTCGGCGTTCTCCTCTTCCTCCTCCGCAACCTTGCTCGCGCCTTTAGCGGCCTTCGGAGCCTCCACGGCCTTTGCGGCCTCGGCTTCAGGAGTGGTTTGTGCGGGAACGGAAACCGAGGGAGCGGAAGCAGAAGATGCGGCGGGTTGCGGAGCGCTCTGCGACCACAACAGCAGCGGCAACAGAAGAAGTACGGCGGCAACAAAACAGGTACGAAGGGTCTTTGACATTATCGCCCGCCCACGGTGGCCGGAGCAGAACCGGCGGACTTCAGTACGGCTTGAATGATCTGGCTGGCGATGGTCTCGCTGCTGGCGCCGAGGGTGGCGCGGGCCGAGGCGGTATCAAGCTCCAACTGCGCCTTGGCTGCCGATACCTGCTGTGTCGCCCGCTCGCGGGCGGCGGCCACGGCGGCCACACGGGCCTCCAGGGCCTGCTTGCGGCGGTTGTCCAGGGCTTTGAAGACGGCTAGACGCGCCTCGCGCAGACGATCCTCGTACTCGGTTGCCCGCTGCGAGGCCAGGGCGATGTCGGCCTTGGCCTTCTCCACGGCTCCCTGGGTGCGGGTGCGGCGCTCGGCCAGCACTGCCTCCAGGGGCTTATGCAGCAGGAAGGTGTACAGACCATACAGCGTCAGAAGCAGCACCATCGTAGGGATGGCGCTAAGCAGTAATTGACCTAGTTGCCTAAGGGTCTCTTCCATCTCAATATCGTGGGTGCGAACACCGGAGTATGCGCTGGGATTCTTTTGGGAACTATTGAAGCTAACATTCCCTTGGAATCGTTGTCAATGAAACACTTACAAAGGTCGGTCTGCGGCCCGAATCGAACCGGAAACCAGCGAAAACTTACGACCTGCGGCTACGTTTGCTTGACAGCCGCTCCGATGGCGCTACCATGTCCCCATCGCCTCGATCCATACCGGATCGAATAGGCCTTTGGATGAGGAATTTACGTGCCACTCCTCACGCCATAGGCCTATTTAATTTTCTTATGAAATGGAAAGCAAGAAGTTTCTTGCACGCGCGTCTGTTTGCCCTGCTTTTGCCGCAGGATGTCATCAAAGTACATATCATTTGAGCCACAGAGAGAGACGCCGCCCGCGCCTCAGGACTTCTTCTTTGCCGGGCGCCGCACGACGCTCCGCGCACGCGGCTTTTTCCCGGCCGACGCGTTCTTCGCCGGTTCGGCCACGCGGAACTCCGCCAGCCGCCGCAAAAGGCTCTCCGGAGCGTTCACCTCCAGCTCCACCGAGATGCCATCGCCGCTGTACTCCCGCCGCAGGATGACCGCGTGAGCTTCCAGGCTGGCCAGGGCACGCCCTTCGCTCTGCGGAATGCGCAGCCAGGCACGCTCCACCGGGTCGCCGGTCAGCCGCTCGTCCATGGCGGCCAGCAGACGGTCCAATCCCGCACCCTTCGCGGCGCTGATGTAGACCTTCTCCCGGGTATCGCGCAGAGCCTTCTGCTCCGCCGCGTCGAGCAGGTCCGTCTTGTTCAGCACGTGAATCTGCGGCTTGCCCTGGCAGTCAAGTTCGCGCAGCACATGCTCCACCTGTTCCATCTGCTCGGCCGCCGTGGAACTGCTGGCGTCGGTGACGTGCAGCAGCAGGCTCGCCCGCTGCACCTCTTCCAGCGTGGCGCGGAAGGCCGAGACCAGCGTAGTGGGCAGGTTGCGGATGAAGCCCACCGTGTCGCTGAGCACCACCTGGCGCCGCGAAGGCAGGGTCACGCCGCGCAGAGTGGGGTCGAGGGTGGCGAACATGCGCGAGCTTTCCAGCACCCCAGCCCGCGTGAGCGCGTTGAACAGCGTGCTTTTGCCGGCGTTGGTGTAACCCACCAGGGCCACCACCGGCACCGGAACACTCTCCCGCCGCTGGCGCTGCTGATGACGGACGCGCCGCACATCTTCGATCGATTCTTTGACGTTCTTGATGCGGCGATGAATCTTGCGGCGATCGGTTTCCAGCTGCGTCTCGCCGGGGCCGCGGGTGCCAATGCCGCCGCCGAGCTGGCTCATGTGGACGCCGCGGCCGGCCAGGCGGGGCAGCATGTACTCCAACTGCGCCAGTTCCACCTGGAGCTGACCCTCGCGGGTGCGGGCATGTGCGGCAAAGATGTCCAGAATAAGCTGGGTGCGATCCAAAACGCGGCAATCGAGGTCGCGCTCCAGGTTGCGCTGCTGCGAGGGGCTGAGGTTGTAGTCGAAGATGGCCAGCGAGGCCTCGGACATCTTGATGGCCGCCGCGACCTCCTCCACCTTGCCACTGCCAATCAGCGTCGCCGCATCGGGACGGTCGCGGCGTTGCAGCATCTCTCCGGCAATCAAGGCGCCGGCGCTCTCGGCCAGTTCGCGCAGCTCGGCCAGACTCTCGGCGGAATCAAAGGGTACGGCGTGTTCTTCGACCTGGAGGCGCACGGGCTGCGAGGCCTCTCGCGCCTGGCGCGCCTGGGGTGGAATGGGTTTTACGCGGCGGGCTTCGCCCTTGGATTCGGCCTCTTCACCCGGCTGGAAGCGGCGCGCGCGGAAGTCCACGCCCACCAGAAAGGCGCGCTCCCGCCTGTCATCCCGGCCGCGCGCGGCGGCCTCGACCGCCTTCTCAAGCTGAGTGGGGGAGCGGCGCTCAGCGATAGCTCACCCCTGGGTGCCGGACGGCGGAAGCGGAACCGCCGACGCAGCCGATACGCCGGCCGTGCCATGCGTGGGGCGATCCAGGTGCGGCGCCCGCGACATGACCACCGTCGAGATGGCGTGCTTGAAGATCAACTGCTCCTGGTTGTTCGTCTCCAGGACCACGGAGTACTTGTCAAAGGAGCGTATGCGGCCACTCAGCTTGACGCCGCTCAGCAGGTAAATGGTGATCACGGACTTGTCCTTGCGCGCCGTGTTGAGGAACGAATCCTGTATGTTCTGTGCCGGCTTGCCTTCCATCGGTCACTTTCTCCTTCCAAAAAAACAGCCATAGAGCCAATCTCGCAGCGCCGTCCCTGCCGCCCCACGGGCGCGTGCAAGCGGCCGGGTATGGGAACATCGCGTCACCCGGTCAGCCAATACGATACGGCGAAGGCCGCGCAATTTCAACTTGGATGGAGTTTTCCGGTTGCCATTCTCTTCCGGACCGGGCTGCGGGGCCGGAAAACAGGCCCGCCGGCCAAAAGAAAACCGGGGAGCCACGATGGGCTCCCCGGGAGTTACCACAAACGCTCAAGCTAGAACGTGTACTTGAGGGTAAAGCGCACGGTGCGGGCCGCCTGGAAGGAGCGCGGTTTTCCGTACGTGCTGGCCAGAATGATGTCATCCGAGTTCAGCAGGGACTTCCAGTCATAGGCATGCTCATAAGCTGCGTAGGCTGCGGCGCTGCCGATGGCATAACCGCCCGGATACAGAGCGTTGCCGTAATTCTCGGAGTTGATTCCCGAGTTATACGAGGTGACCGAGCGCTGGTTGAAGAGGTTCTGAACGGTGACTCCGAAGCTCACCACCTGTGCCGGGTTGTTTGCGTTGATCTTCACGTCCTGCAGTAAGCTCGCATCCGACTGGATATACCAGGGGGTGCGGCGCGTGCCGACGCTGGTGACCGTAATGTCACCCGTGCTCTGATCCTGTACCAGGTTGGCCCATTTGCCACGGCCTTCCGGATACACCGGATATCCACCGGCCGCGCCCACATCGATGTAGCTGCTCAGCGGGGTGCCCTGATAGAGGGTCTGGAAGAGGCCAACACTGGTGCTGGCGCGTTTGTGTGCCCAGGGCTTCTGATAGTACGCATAACCCTTGAAGGTGTTCGGACGATCCGTACCCAGCGGTCCGCTCGAGCTGCGGCCATACGCATCGTACTGGAAGTAGGTTTCGTCAAACGCACGGCTGTTGTTCGGGGAGTTGCGTCCGCCACCACCGTCGGCCAGATCGGTGCTGGTCAGGCCGGAGTAGTTGCCGCGCAGTGTGCTGTACGTGTAGCTGAACATACCGAACCAGTTGTGATCGAGCGACTTGGTCACGCGCAGTTCCAAACCGTCGTAGCTGCGGGCAGCCTTGATGTTGTTCGGGCAGGCGGAGCCGCAATCGGTGTTGGTTGCGTTCGGCCCGTAACCGGGGTTGACGATCTCAAACACTTCGTTGCCCTGGCTGAACAGTGCCGCATCCTCGATCACGCGATCCAGACGGCGGCGATCCCAGCGGGCTTCAAACGCAATGTGTTTGCGGAGCTGATAGTCCACGCCCAGCACTTCTTCATGCTGGCGGTAGGGCTTCAAACCGTTGACCACACCTTCGTTTCCGCGGAAGTTGATGTTATCCACCAGTACGTTCTGCGTCGAACTATAGGTGGTTCCGTTGACGGTGCTGGTGGTCGGGGTCAATAGAGCCCCCAGCGTGGTGTCGTTGTACCCAGACGAGTTCTGGCAATAACGGGCGTTGGAATCGGGAGCGGCGACGATGTCCTTGTAGTTCGGATCGAAGAGCTCGTAGGTGCAATTATCCCAATACTGGCCGCCAAAAGAGCTGATGGCCAGGTTCAGCTTCATCATGTCGTTGAACACGCCATGGCTTCCGAAGACCTTGAGCTTGCCATCCTGGAAGACATCCCACGCAAAACCAACGCGCGGAGCGATCTTGGAACCCCATCCGAAGTTGATCGGATTGGCCGCCTGCGTGCCCTCCGTGTTGTTCTCCGAGGGAACGTTCTCGTGCTCCACGCGGATACCGGCAACGATGGTCACACCCTTGCCGATGGTCCAGGAGTCCTGCGCGAAGAACGCATGGTTGTAGCTCGTCGCCTGTCCCCTGGTACCAAAGTCCTGCACTGTGGCCGCGCCGTATGTTCCAGCCACGTCCGTACCATAGTAGTAGGAGTAGGCTGGTGCGCCCGGGAAGACCAACACGGCCGGGGCATTCCAGCGCTGATAAATATCGTTGGAGATGCGGTTCAACTGGTAGCCGAACTTGAAGTTATGCGTGCCAGCCAGGTTGCTCTTGAACCAAGCAATATCCTGGTCAAGCTGGAAGTGCTTGTTGGAGTTTTTGATGGTGTAGTTCTGGTCGTTGCCGGCCGTGAAGTAACCGTTCGGCTGAACCAGACCGGCTGCAATCGAGGTGGGATCACTGGAAAGCGCGGTGCCTGTGCAACTGGCAGAGACGGGCACGGTGAAGTCACCCGGGGTGCAGAGGTTGCCCGTGGTACCGGCCGTCTGAAACAGATAGAGGGTGCCGGCCGTCGGGAAGCCGAAGTCGTGATAATTCTCGAAATAGTAACCGAAGCGTGTGGTCGAAATCAGCCTCGGTGTGATGGTGATGTCTGCACCAGTGTTAATGGTCAGGTTCGGTGCGGAGAAACCGTAGCCATGCCAGAAGCCAACCAGCGGAGACGCCACTGAGACGTTGGTGAGACCGTTCACGGAATCAGCAGCGGGCAGGTTTTCACCGGTCTGGCGCTGATACTGCGAGAGCCAGGAACCGAAGACGTTCACGCGACTGTTGACCTTTACATCCACGCGGGCGGTGGTGTAGTAGGTCTGCGTGTCGCGGTTGAAGGTCTGCACGCCAGCGTTGTCGTCATTGGTGCCGAAGTTGACGCTGCGGTCCTGCGAGGTGTACTCCGGAGCGAATCCGAAGAAAGCAAACACGCGATCCTTCACCAGCGGGCCGCCGATCATGAAGCCGGGCTGGATATCGCGGGTGTGATCCCTCTTAGGCTGATAGTACTGCGCATCGTAGTCGAAGCGCGGATTTGTGAGGGAGGACGAGCCATAGCCCACCGCACCATTCGGATCGTAGCGGGTATAGGCCGCTGGCGAGCCGTCCAGGAAGCCGGGTTCCACCGCAACCGTGAAGGCGCCATGCCAGCTGTTGGTGCCGCGCTTCATGAGGACGTTTACCACGCCACCCAGCGCGCCGCCGTGCTCGGCTTCAACACCCGAGGTCTTAACCTGCACTTCCTGAATGAACTCAAAGGGAACGTTGGTGTGAGAATAGCCGCCAATCAGATTGGCCGTGTCCTGGCCTTCCACCAGGTAGGAGTTCTCCGAGTCCGCGCCGCCGGCTACCGAGAAACCGAAGCCGCCGCCGTTGCCGCCGTTGCCCGGCGAGTTGCTGCCAGAGCCGTTGCCGCCTGCGGCACCATACGTGCCGGAACCCGCCAGAGGCTCATTGCGGGCCGAAGGGGCAAACTGAATCACCGACTGGAACGAACGTCCGTGCGGTACGTCCTCAATCACGTCCGAGGTGACGTCAGTGGCCGTCGCCGTGGTCGTAACGTCAATGAGTGGAGCTTCCGAGGTCACTTCGACGACCGTCTGCTGGCTGCCCACCTTCAGGGTGAGTTCCAAACTCGGCAGGTGGCCGACCTCGATCGTGACGCCCTCACGCTTGAGTGTGGCAAAGCCCGCGGACTTCACGGTGACGACATACACGCCCGGGGGCAGGTTGGCGAAGCGGTAGTAGCCGGCCGAGTCAGTCGACAGATTTCTCTGGCCAACCAGCGTGGTGCCGGTCAATTCGACCTGCGCCTTCGAGATCAGGGCTCCCTTTTCGTCCTTGACTGTGCCCTGCAGGCCGCCCGTGGTTTCCTGGGCGAAGCTGAGAGTGAGCAGGAGGGCCATCATGATGGCCAAAGCAATCATCCTGCTGCTAAATCGGAAAACTTTCATTGAGTCTCCTCCGTCCTAACGGATTGCTGAATTCAACGAAGCAAAAATGGAATCCCTACGCAGGCCGCAACCCTGATTCCTGAGGAGTGCGGCTGACACTTGCTGACTTGCAGTACTGGAAAATCCTCAGCTCGCCCGTCTTGCCGAGCATCCTCACATTTGGCTGGCGAGTAGTTGTTGCTGTATATGCACGCGGAATTCCAAACGATGCTTCCGCTATCTCGCTGAATTGAATGGCAATTCACTTTTACGAGCACTCTGAAATACGAATACACGAAGTTTCTAATGACGGGAAATATGAAAAAACGGAGAACACGAGGTTGATACGCGTTTTCATATAGGCGCTATAAGTTCTTTTTATATAACACTTTAGTGTCGCTCACCCTAGCCGAAAAGTGGTGCTCAGCCGAGGTTGGAGGATTCTGTGTTGGGA
>Ga0302270_10005541_pt1 | contig 11483 bp, 9 predicted proteins | sample III_Bog_E2_3_FD_198773 | JGI IMG/M metagenome (GOLD analysis project Ga0302270, IMG submission 198773) | Peat permafrost microbial communities from Stordalen Mire near Abisko, Sweden - III_Bog_E2_3 | ecosystem: Environmental > Terrestrial > Soil > Wetlands > Peat | place: Sweden: Abisko...
GTGTTCCAGGTTGCCAGTCCAGAACCACAATAGGGAACACAGAGCGGCGTCGGCTTCCGACCTGGAGCCGTAGCCGTCGATTTCGCCCGCCCACAGCGCCTTGAATTTTGGCCCGTTCTTCGCGTTGCTGGCGCGGTTGATGATCTCTAAGTCGTTCAGGGCGGTGCTCGTCGAGGCCTCCGGCTGAGTCCTGGCGGGTTCCTTCGCGCCGAAAACCTCGCGGTATAACTCGTCGATCACGTGCTGCCGTACCTCGACGTTGCCCTTGAATTGTTCCAAGCGTTGTCCGGTCAATGTGAAGAATCTATTTTCCCGGTAAATTTCGACGCCGAGCTTGGAATCATGCCGTCCGGTCTTGCCGTCGAGGTCATGGGCAGCACGCACCCAGACCTTAACGCCTCGCCCACTTGGAGAAATCTCGGAGTATGAATCGAGCCGGGATAGCCACCTCGCGGCAGGGTGACTAGAAATGACATTTCCGTAGTGATCAAGGCAGTCATCAAAGTCCACGCCCATTATGCCGACTTCGGCGTCAAGCATTCGTCCAACTCCCTGCAACTTATCCCGGTGTGCTTGAAAGAACGCAGTGGCCTCGTCGAAAGTGCCCCATGTAGCCCGATTATTAGACTTGGCCCTGTTGCCCGTATGAGGGTTGACCGGAACTTTTGTAGGCTCTCCATTGCGGATTTCTTCTCGCCAACACACGAGGCGCTTACCATCCTTCAACTCTTCGGGCACGTTATCCAATTGCGCTACGTCGAGCGGCTTGTATGAGGTGCCAGCGGCGGCAGCGCGCACTTCAGGCTTGGGCTCGCCATCCCGCTTGACTGGACAGGCGCCGTCGCCGCTCTGCGTGTTGGGCCGCTGTTGCTCGCCGGTGATCACTTCGCCTCCGAAAGGAAGCGTGTGACCTCATCAGGGGTGAACAGCAATCTGCGGCAGATGCGCGTGGGCCTCAGCCTGCCGCGCCGGATCATCGCGCGGACAGTGTGCTTGCTGATGCGGAGCAAGTCCGCCACTTCCATCAAGGTCAAGAGCCGTTCGGCGGTCACTTTGCACCAGCCTTCCGAATACGGTCATCAACTGCGGAGCACGGTATTTGCCAGCGGTTGTCAGAGCGTGTCGCCTGTAACTTTCCTGCCCATAGAAGGGCATAGACGGCATTCAGGCCAATGTGCAGCCTGATTGCGGCCTCTCGCGGACTCAGGAACTCAACCTTCTTCATAGTCACCTCGATTGGGAGTGAAATATATTGCTATTACTCCTACTCTTGCTATACTAGGTTGGAGTGAAAGCAAATGACAATACTCCCAACCAACCGATTCGTAAAGTGCGCCTTTTACACTCCCATTGGAGCGACGAACGTCCGCTTGCATGGACCTGAGATTATCGGCGATTGGAAGCAAAAGGCATCGGACTATTACGGCGAAAGAGGCCTGACGCTCGCGCAAAGGTTCGCTGTTCTGCCGTGCGATGCGGAGAGCATTCTCAAATTCACTCAGCGGTGGGGTCCGCTCTTAGGCGACCCCTATGACGGCAGAGAGGGCTTTCGCTTCAGCATCGAAAGTTGGGTGCAAACCCAGATTGAGTTTACGAAGCTCTGGCGCGGCATTCAGCGGACCGGCGCGTCACCGTGGGAGAGCGGCGAGCGGATTTGGATTGAGTTTAAGCCGAAGGCGGTCACCGTGCGATGTCCTGACCTCTTCACCTTCATGGTCTTTGAGTTGCTGAGCAACGCAAAAGCCCTACGGGTGTGCGAACGGCCAAGCTGCCCACATCCCTACTTTCTTGCACAGCATGGGAAGGAACGGTATTGCTCGACCGAATGTGCGAAATGGGCGCAGAGCGAGTGGAAGAAGCGTTGGCACGATCAGCAGCGGCAAAAGCGGACGAAGGGGGAAACTGATGGCACTCAAAAAGCGCGGTGATACATGGCATACGCATTTCTTTGTGGACGGCGAACGGTTCCGCAAGTCGCTGGACACAAGCGATTGGCGGGAGGCGCAGCGCAAAGAGCGGGATCTGATTACGGAAGCCAAGAAGGGTAAGCTGATGGCTTCAAGAGACGAATTCTCACGCCTGCCCTTTGGTGAAGCGGCAGACAGGTTCATTGCGGACCGGCTTCCCCGGCTTGCCGCGCGCAGTGTTCAAACTGAGAAAGAGCGGGTGAAGCCCATCAAGGCTGGAATCGGCAGTGTCCCGGTTTGGCGGCTGACGGTGGAACAGGTTCGCACCTATTTCCGGGACCGTAAGGCGGCCGGCCGGGCGAATGCGACACTCAACCGGGAACTGGACATTATTCGCGGAGTCTTGAAGAGAGCGAAACGCTGGCATCATTTCACGGATGAGATTCGCCCCCTGCCGGTTCGGGAGAACATCGGGCGGGCGCTCACCTATGAGGAAAAGGTCAGACTCCTCAAACGGGCCGCGGCGCGTCCTGAGTGGCAGAACGCGATTTGGGCTGCTCGACTGGCCTTGAACACCACCATGCGCGGATGTGAGATCAAGGGGCTGTGCTGGCGTGATGTGGACATGATGGGCCGCGCTGTCACGATCAAGCGAAGCAAGACGGAGGCAGGGGAAAGGGTCATCCCGCTCAACGCGGATGCCTGGGAGGTCATTCTGGCCCTGTACAGACAGTCTCAGGCGTTGGGCGGCTTTGAGCCGGGGCATTTCCTGTTCCCGGCCATCAAGTCGGACCGCAAGGCACAGCAGCAGGGCGAGGGCAAGATGGGAAAGGTGAAGATCGACCCTACGCGCCCATTGAAGAGCTGGCGGACGGCATGGCGGCGCCTAACACGGGCGATCCAGTGCCCAGAATGCGGCCTACTGCAAGACCCCGCCTTTACCTGTACAGGCTGCAAGGCGGACACCAGGGACGTGAAAAGCCCCTTCAACGGTTTCCGATTCCACGATCTACGGCACCAAGCAATCACGGAACTTGCCGAATCCAAGGCGAGCGACGGAACGATCATGGGGATTGCCGGTCACGTCTCAAAGAAAATGCTCCAACACTACTCACACGTCCGTTTGGAAGCGAAGCGCAGCGCACTGGACGCGCTCTCCATGAAGCCGGTTCAAAAGGGCGATTCCGGGGGCACAACGGAAGGTTACGACACAAACAACGACACAAAACTGCGGCGGGAGATGGAAGGGATGCCGCAAGTTGTTGAATCTTTGGTGGAGCTGAGCGGGATCGAACCGCTGGCCTCCTCGTTGCGAACGAGGCGCTCTCCCAGCTGAGCTACAGCCCCACGACATATTCATCTTATCAGCGATTTCGATGCATGGGAAGCTGTGCAGGGCCACCGGAAAACGGGGTATGTTCAGATCCGGCGCGGACTAACCCACCGCACAGCAACAGCGTCAGCGCACGTACGAATACGTTCCACACAGGTTTGGCGAATGCGCGATGGCGTCGAATGTGAACTCGGGTGCTTCTTCACCGGAGAAGAATGCCACCTGCAGCGATTTGCCCACGACGTAGGCAGCCATCCATTGCGTATCCTGCATTCCGCACAACGTGGCCTTGTGGAGGAACCGCTGCTCCGCCGATACCTTCAACCGATAAAGCGTGCCAGGGCCAGCTGTGTTCGCGTCCGCGTCGAAGACCGCGCTAACTTCCGCCGGCTTCAGGCTGCGGATGGGTGCAAGCGGGAATCCTTTGAAGTCGATCGTGATCTTTGCCTCTGAGATGGAGATGTCACCGGTGATGGAGGCCGCGGTGTTGCTTGCCGCCTGCCAGTAGCCTCGCTCCTGGCTCTGCGCAACCAAGTGCAGCGCGTATGCCAGTATCAGCATCGCAACTGGCGCTTTCAACATGCTTCGCATCGCTAGACCCCGCTGCGGGCCGGCAAGAAAGGCCAGGACGCTCCCTGGCCTTTCTGTTTGCCACCACTCAGCTTACAGTTGGTTCATGTTGGCCAGGAACTCGGCGTTATTGCGCACCTTCTCCAGACGGCTGATGAGCAGTTCCATGGCTTCGACCGGCGACAGCGGGTTGAGGACCTTGCGCAGAATCCAGACGCGCTGCAAATCCTCTTTTGGAATGAGCAGTTCTTCCTTTCGGGTACCGGAGCGTTGGATGTCGATGGCCGGGAAGACGCGCTTGTCGACGAGCTTGCGGTCGAGGATGATTTCCATGTTGCCGGTGCCCTTGAACTCCTCGAAGATGACTTCGTCCATGCGGGAGCCGGTATCGACCAGGGCCGTGGAGATGATGGTCAGCGAGCCGCCTTCTTCAATGTTGCGAGCCGCGCCAAAGAACCGCTTGGGCCGCTGCAGGGCGTTGGAATCGACGCCGCCGGAGAGCACTTTGCCGGAAGGAGGCACGATGGTGTTGTAGGCGCGGGCGAGACGGGTGATGGAGTCAAGCAGAATGACTACGTCGCGCTTATGCTCGACGAGGCGCTTGGCCTTCTCGATGACCATCTCTGCCACCTGGACGTGGCGGGCTGCCGGCTCGTCGAAGGTGGAACTGATGACTTCGCCCTTGACCGAGCGCTGCATGTCGGTTACTTCCTCGGGGCGCTCGTCAATGAGCAGGACGATGAGCACGACCTCGGGGTGGTTGGTGGAAACGGAGTTGGCAATGGCCTGCAAGAGCATGGTTTTGCCGGTGCGGGGCGGCGCGACAATAAGACCGCGCTGGCCCTTGCCGACCGGTGTGAGCAGGTCCATGACCCGGCCACTGATTCCCTCGCGGACCGTCTCCATCTTGATTCGTTCCTGGGGATAGAGCGGCGTGAGGTTGTCAAACAGAATCTTGTTGCGGGTCTCTTCAGGCGACTCGAAGTTGATGGCCTCGATCTTCACCAGCGCAAAATACTTCTCGCCCTCGTGCGGCGGGCGCACATTGCCGCTGATCGAGTCACCGGTCTTGAGATCGAATTTGCGTATTTGGGACGGAGATACGTAGATGTCGTCCGGTCCGGGCAGATAGTTGTAGTCGGGAGAGCGCAGGAAGCCGTAGCCGTCGGGCAGAATCTCAAGCACGCCCTCGGCAAAGATGTGGCCTTCCTTTTCGCTTTGTGCCTGAAGGATCTTGAAGATCAGATCCTGCTTGCGAAGGCCGCTGGCGCCTGGAATCTCCAGGGTACGCGCAATACGGCTCAATTCAGTAATGTTCTTTTCTTTCAGTTCAGCGATGGTCATGTTCACCTGCAAAAGGAGGGATGTGTGGGGGAATCCGAGAGGGGGAAGTACTCCAGGAAAAAACAGGATGGATATTAAGAAAACCGGCGGCGTGGGCCGCGCTTGAAGCGTTTCCGGAATTCAAGGGTAATGTGGATACGCGGGAACGGGCGGCCTTTTCGGGGATAACTCTCCCCAAAATGCTGCCTGATACAACTATACCCTGCTGTACACGCCGTTAAGCCGCGCGGCGCTGTTCCACCGGCTGGACCGCGGGCTCGGAAACGGGCGCCACGGACCCAGGATTGGTGGTTTGAAAACGGCCCAGGACTTCATTGGTCGTATCCTGCAGCCGTGTGTTCGGCTTGTGAAGCTTGCGGGTTGCCTTGCTTGCCAGTTGGCAAAGCTGGTAGCGATTGGACACATGAGAGAGTGCCCCAAAAACCAAATCGGAACGCATTGCGAGTTTCTCCTTGTTGTGATTCCTGCCCGGCCGGAACTGCTTGGCGCCGCCGGTGCAGCAGGGGAGCCAACGGAATGCCAGGCTGCCCTAATTTGCCTATTCAGGTTTTAGACGCACAACGTCTGCATCCAGTTCAAAATATTCCGCACTTTCGCATACAACGGAAGAGGCATTCTGCCCTCAGCGAAATATGCATTGCTGCCTTGGGAATCCACGAGCCTGAATTCCCATTTCCGGCGGGCATGAAAAACGCACCGAGGGGCATCAAAACATGAGCCTCAGCTCAATATGATGCGGGAAAGCGCAGACGGGCTGTGCAATTTTGCTCACAACAATCAGCCCTTATGGATGGTACTCACCAATGTATACTGGTCAGCATTGCGGGTCAACATTTTTTTCAGGGATTTTGCGAAGGGCAAACCGGCTAGCGGAGCGCCATCGGGATACTCGAATAACTATTTTACAATCAATAATATAGAGCAACAACCTCCGCCTTGGATGGCATAATAACCAGTCGCACGCACCGAAATGCGGCAAAGCGGAACATTTCCAGTTACCCTGCAGCGGACCGGGTTTGGGCTGAAGCAGGGGGGCGCATATGAAGAGAATGGCAGGCGTATCAGGCCATTCAGGCCCAATAGCTGCGGTCGAGAGTGCGGTATTGGATGGCCTCGGCGAGGTGAGAAACTGTCAGATTCTGCGCCCCTTCCAGGTCGGCAATTGTCCGCGCCACCTTGAGAATGCGGTCGTGAGCTCTGGCGGTGAGGCCCTGCTGCTGCATCGCCCGTTCCAGAAGGCGCTCGGCATCGGCGCCCAGTTCGCAGTAGGCGCGAATCTGGCGCGTGGTCATTTGCGCATTGGAGTAGATTTTCTCGCCGGCCTTCAGGAACCGCTGCTGCTGCCGCTCCCGCGCGGCCATCACACGGCCGCGAATCTCCGCCGAGCCCTCAGCCGCCGCACCGCCGCGCAGCTCTTTATACTGCACGGCCGGAACCTCGATATGAATATCGATACGGTCGAGCAGCGGCCCGGAGATTTTTGCGACGTAACGCTGGATCATCGGCGGCGTACACATGCACTCGCGCGACTTGTCGTTGAAGTATCCGCAGGGGCATGGATTCATGGCTGCCGCCAGCATGAAGCGAGCGGGAAAGGTGAGTGACATGGACGCACGCGCGATGGTGACGGTGTGGTCTTCAAGCGGCTGGCGCATCACTTCGAGTACGTTGCGGGGAAATTCGGGCAACTCATCGAGAAACAACAAGCCATTATGAGCGAGCGACACCTCGCCGGGCCTTGGCATGATTCCGCCGCCAATGAGGCCGGCGTCGGAGATGGTGTGATGGGGGGAACGGAATGGCCGCTGCGTGACTAGGCCGGCGGCCGCATCCAGAACGCCAGCTACCGAGTGAATTTTGGTGGTCTCGAGTGCTTCTTCAAACGTGAGCGGCGCCAGGATGGACGGCAGGCGCTTGGCCAGCATGGTTTTTCCCGAGCCGGGCGGGCCGATCATGAGGATGTTATGGCTGCCTGCCGCAGCCACCTCGAGCGCGCGTTTGGCGGTCTGCTGCCCGCGTACATCCTTGAAGTCCACGCTGAAGTGCTGCAACTCGCCCAGCAAGGCTTCAGTGGACACGCGCACCGGCTCACGCTGAACCACACCCACAACGGTGGAGTTGAGCAGTTCCAGCACATCGAGCAGCGTGGAGACGGGGTATACGTTGACGCCCTCGACCACGGCAGCCTCGGCGGCATTGGCGGTGGGAAGAATCAGATTCGGTATATTCTTTTCGCGCGCCAGAATGGCGATGGGCAACATACCCGGCACGCCGCGAACGGCACCGTCGAGGCCCAGTTCGCCCACGAGGAGAAATTGGCTGAGATCGTTGTTTCTGAGTGCCCCGTAAGCGCCAAGAATGCCGACGGCGATGGGCAGGTCGAACCCCGCGCCTTCCTTTTTCATATCCGCCGGCGCAAGGTTGATGGTGATAAAGGTTGGCGGAATCATGTAGCCGGAGTTTTTAATGGCGGCGCGAACGCGGTCACGGCTCTCGCGCACCGCGGCGTCGGGCAGGCCGACGGTGTGGAACACGTCCTTGTCCATGACTACGCCGCTATAGTCCACCTCAACGTCGATGAGGTTGGCGTCGATGCCGTAGACAGCCGCGCTGAGAGCCTTGAATAGCATGATCGAAAGTTGCACGGAGTTTACCAGATGATCGACAACCCTGTTTGTGACCGATGACCATTGCATTTGCAAACGAGTTGCGTCCCTGAAACTGCTAGACAAGAGAGGCCGCCTGCGCTTCAATTGAACCCGATGGCAAGATCCTCAAATCTATGGAGTTCTCTCAAGGCCGCAGCGATGACCGCCCTGACAATCTTCTTTGGCAGCCTGTTCATCATCGTTGTTCGCGGCTTGATCGACTTTGCTTTTGACGGGAAATTCCACATCGATTGGCCCCTTAACCTCAAGCTCGCAGGAGTCTTCGGATCGATCTGGTTCATCGCGGTTTTCGCCTGGGGCATGATCGTCGGCATCCGCTCGCAGCCGGTCCTCGACATACTCGATGAAGACCCCGAGGAATCCGCGCTGCTCAAGAAGCCACTCAATGGCTTTGTCGCAATGGAGTTCTTCTGGCTCATCTTGAATCGGACCTATATTGTCTTCATCGCTCCTGAAGGCCCCTATGGATGGCAGGCCCATGGGCCTGTGACCAACCGCGATCTGAATTTCTTCCAGCCCTACCAAAACATGGTTGACAATCGGGATTTCATGCGCGATCTGGCCTCAATGCAAAAGCTCTCCCGTCTGCGTGGTGGATTCTTCATCGACCGCGCAGCGATCTCCACCATCGAAGTGAATGATCGGCCCAAGTGGGGCATGGGCGGAATTCCCGAGAGCGGCCGTATTGTTCTTCGCTTGACGTCCAACAAAACCCGGGAGTTCATCCTCCTCGGCAGCGTCTATCCGGACACCATCCGGGACAAGATCATCCTTGCACCCCCTGAAGGCGTAACCTCGATCAGGTAGGCGAGCCACCTATGACGACCAGGCTTTCCGACCTCTACAGAATCGGTGTCGGCCCTTCGAGTTCGCATACTATGGGACCCATGCGAGCGGCTGGACAGGGTAAGCCGGAAATCTCTGCCAACCGGCCGGTCCCTCTTTCTCATTCTTGAAATGATGTTGCCAGCCGTGCCATGGTGTGACGGCGGTCAGCCACATGGCGGCTATGACAGAAACAAATCCCGAGGATGACGATGACTCCTTGTTCCCGGTCACGCCTGGGCAAGCCGCCTGCCGCATCCGTTCTCAGGGAAGGACGGCGACAATTGCCGATGAATGAGCGTTGGACAATCGTGATGTTCCGGTGACTTTTCTGTAAATAAGTTGCATTTTCATCGGTATAATTATTTTCAACGCGAACTTTCCCTTCTATTGGGCCCCTGAGATTCTTCCCCAGAGGTTTTTCTTGGATGTCTTCTGAAAACGTTCTCACGGTTGCGGTATGCAATCCGCAGGCGGATTACTGTGCATACACCAAAGGCATGGAGTACCTGATTCAGGTAGTCCAGGATTTGTCTCTGGCCCGCGATCTGCCGAGGGTCATGGAGATTGTTCGCCATGCCGCCCGGGTTCTGACCGGCTCGGACGGCGCAACCTTTGTGCTGCGCGAAGGCGAGCAGTGCTATTACGCCGACGAGGATGCCATCGGCCCGCTCTGGAAGGGCTCGCGATTTCCCATGAGCGAGTGCATCAGCGGCTGGGCGATGGACCACTGCGAGACGGTGATGATTGAGGACGTTTACGCCGATGAGCGGATTCCGGCGGAAGTCTATCGCCGGACGTTTGTTCAAAGCCTGGCCATGGTTCCCATTCGCTGCGAACAGCCGGTGGGCGCCATAGGAAACTATTGGGCCACCAAGACTCTACCCACGCCTGAGCAGATGAGGCTGCTGAAGGCCCTGGCCGGCACAACCGCTGTGGCACTGGAGAATGTGCGCATCCACGCGGAGATGGAGCAGCGCGTTCACGAGCGGACCGCGGAGTTAGAGGCGGCCAACAAGGTGATAAGCCGGCTTTCGCTCACCGATGAGCTGACGGGGCTCTACAATCGCCGCGGCTTTCTGCTGATGGCTCATCAACAGTTGCGCGAGGCGCATCGTTCCGGAAAGACGGCCGAACTTTTGATGGCCGATGTGGACGGACTCAAATCCATCAATGACCGATTCGGGCACGAGGCAGGCGACCGGCTGCTGATCAGGGCCGCGCAAGTGCTTCGCGAAACGTTTCGCGAAATCGACGTAGTGGCCCGCATTGGCGGAGATGAGTTTGTGGTCTTCGGAACCATGATGCAGACTCACGACCATCTTCGCCAGCGGCTTCAAAATGGCATTGCGCGTTCCAACCGCGGATGCGCCGACGGCATTCAGCTTTCCATGAGCATAGGCGTGGTGCGTTGCGCCGCGTGCAAGGACTTCACGCTCGAGAAACTGCTCAACGACGCCGACATTGCCATGTATCATGTCAAGCGCACACACCATGCGGCCAGCCCTCGTCCAACGGTGAATTGAAGAGCGCCAAGCTTCTACTTCCGTAAAACTGCATCCGAAGCTCCGCAGAATGGTGGCGGGACACTTCGAGTGAAATTGGCCTACAATCTCATCCGTGACCACGAGTCTCTTCGATCTGTATAAAATCGGTGTCGGCCCTTCGAGTTCGCATACGATGGGGCCCATGCGCGCGGCTTGCCGCTTTGCGCGCGAACTTGCGCCCCGCGGCGTGCTGGACACAGTGGCGCGGGTGAAGGCAACGCTGTATGGTTCGCTTGCGCTGACCGGCCTGGGTCACGCCACCGACCGGGCTGTGCTGCTGGGTCTTTCAGGGAACGAGCCGGCGAACATCGATCCAGCGGCAATCGAATCCACGGTCGCGGGCATTCGAGCCGCGCAGAGGATCGACTTGGGCTGCGAGCGGACTATTCCGTTCCATGAAGCTTGCGATCTTCTCTTCGAGCGCTCCATCATGTTTCCGCCGGGATCAATCACGCGGCATCCCAATGGTCTGCGGTTAACTGCGTTGGATAGGGCCGGGGTGCGTCTGGACGAGCGCACGTTTTTTTCGATCGGCGGCGGTTTCATTCTCGAGGACGGCGTTGACCCTTCCGCGCAGAATCAGCAGCCGGCGATTCCGTTTCCGTTTCACAACGCGGCGGAACTGCTGGCCACCGCGCACGCAAACGAACTCTCGATTAGCCAGCTTATGCTTGAGAACGAATGCGCATTGGTTTCGCGCGACCAGGAACGAGCACCTGTGGAGGTAGTGAGGCAAGGCATCGTGCGTATCTGGCAAGCGATGCAATCGTGCGTGGAGCGCGGCATTGGAGCGGAAGGAATTCTTCCGGGCGGCCTGAACGTTCGCCGCCGGGCGCACGGGTTGGCAGAGCGGCTGCGCGCAAAAGAGGCCGACGGATTGCGCGGCGATCCGCTTGCGCCGCTGGATTGGATAACGGTTTACGCGATGGCGGTGAATGAAGAGAATGCCGCGGGTGGCCGCGTGGTGACCGCGCCCACCAATGGAGCTGCCGGTGTAGTACCGGCCGTGGCCCACTATTACCATCGCTTCATGCCCGAGGCGGACCATGAAGGACTGATGCGCTTCTTTTTGACTTCGGCAGCCATCGGCATCCTATATAAGGAGAACGCTTCGATCAGCGGCGCGGAGGTGGGTTGCCAGGGCGAGGTGGGCGTGGCTTGCTCGATGGCTGCCGGTGGACTTACCGCCGCGCTGGGCGGCACCAACGGTCAAGTGGAGCACGCCGCCGAGATCGCAATGGAGCATAACCTGGGCATGACCTGCGATCCGATCGGGGGCCTGGTGCAG
>Ga0302270_10005545_pt1 | contig 11480 bp, 8 predicted proteins | sample III_Bog_E2_3_FD_198773 | JGI IMG/M metagenome (GOLD analysis project Ga0302270, IMG submission 198773) | Peat permafrost microbial communities from Stordalen Mire near Abisko, Sweden - III_Bog_E2_3 | ecosystem: Environmental > Terrestrial > Soil > Wetlands > Peat | place: Sweden: Abisko...
GGATCCGCGGGAACCAAGATCACCCCCGAGCCGTTGAGGAGGGACCGAGGTGGTGGCGTGGAGGAAACGGTGGACTGCAGCGCCTTTCGGACCTGGCGAAGCAGCCTCGAGCGCGGCCACCAGGAAGTGATGCTGCGGAATCCCACGATGCGACCAGCTCCTTCCCGCTTTGCAGTCCAGGCTTGAAAATGGTAAGAAAGGGAACCGAACATACATTTGACGATCTGGGAGGTTTCCCAAGTGGGAGTGTTCCTTCAGGCCTTGGCCTCCATCCTGTGGATTCTGGCAGCGACGGGATGGTTCATGGGATCTCACCTTCTCCCGGGCATCTCCGGAGGGCGGGGGCTGGTGGTCTTCGGATTGGCAGGCGCCGCCGCGGCCTTCTCCGCGTTGTTCCTGCGCGCCGACCTGCGGAGGTCCGGTTGCTTCGGGGCCCTTGCCGCCTTGGGAGCGATCCTTGCCCAGGTCCTCCTGACCCCGGAAAATCCGCTCTGGTACCCGGTGGCCCTCGGGATCTGGACGCTGCCTTTGCTCCCGATCGCCGGATCCAACCGCGACCGCTGGCACCTGGTCGCCGCGGCGGTGGGAATCGCCTCCGCCCCCCTCCTCGCCGGGAAGCTGGCCCTATGGGGAGCCGTCCGACTGCCCGCCCTGGAAACGGACACGATCCTTCTCCAAGCGGCTCTCTGGGGTGCGCTGTTCCTGTTTTGCCAATACGCCTTCCAGAAGGCGAATTCCCCCCGGGCCCGGATGGATGCGATCCCGGGGGGCAAGGGTGGGCTGGCCCTCTCGACCAAGGCCGCCGATCTTCCCGCCAACGCGCCCTCGGTGGTGGTGGCGGCCTCCTCCAGCGGATCCTTTTCGCGGGCGATGGCCTCCGGCATCCTCCCTCCGCCTCCACCTCCCTCGGACATGCGCGCCTCCGGCGCCGTCGCGCGCTCCCGGGTGAGCAGCGCATGGGAAGATCCACCCGGTTCGGGGCTCGACGACGTGGATCCTTCCGCCTCGCAGGTCCTTTCCCGGTCCATCCTGTCCGAACAGGACGAGCAAGCCAGACAGCAGATGTCCAAGTTGCTGGGCCCGGTGGTCCATCTCATGCACAAGGTCTTCCGCGCCTATTCGGCCCTGGGGTTCCTGGCCGACCCCGCGACCGGGGACCTGGTCCTGAACGCCAAGTTCGGGAAGGGGAACGTGCTGCCCGACGCGCGGATCACGCCCGGTCAGAATCTGGTGGGACACTCCATCCGCTCCGGGCTGCTCACCGGCGACATCGCCAACTACGGGGAGTCGCCGGAATACTACCCGGAAGGCGAGCGGGTCCTGTCCCTGATGGCCTTGCCCGTGCGCAACGAGGAGACGGGGGAGCTCCAGGCCCTCCTGGTGGTGGACCACAAGAGCCCGCGCGCCTTCAGCGACGAGCACTACCAGTACTTCAAGAGGTTCGCGGGGATCGCATCCGCCCTGGTGACGGTCCAGACGGCCCGCAATGCCGTCCAGCGCCAGGCGGCCATCACCAACACCTTCTACGAGATCCAGTCCCGCCTCACCCGCCACCTCCAACCGGACGACCTGCTGTCGGTCCTGGAATCCGCGCTCCGCGACCTGTTCCCGATGGAGCGCTTGGCGGTGAGCATCTGGAATCCCCAGCGCAACATGGCCCAGATCCAGATCGTGGCGGGCACGGTTCCGCTGCCGGCCAAGGGTGCCTATTTCGACGCGACGGATCCGAATTCCGTCGTGGGATCGGTGTTCCGCTCCGGTCGCGAGGCGCTGGTCCGGGAGGCCGTGGAAGGATCCCGTCCCGTTTTCGAAGCCCGACTGGACGCCGAGGTGGGATGGAGCGGTCGCGAGACCATGGCGGCACCGCTCCTGAACGACGATCGCCAATGCTTCGGGGTGCTCACCCTGGAGACCGCCAAGGCGGGATCCTACGCGGAGATCGACGCCAGGCTGCTGGCGGCCATCGCCTCCATCGCCGCGGGAGCCCTCACCCGGGCCCGGATGTACCAGGAGATGGAGAAGCTCGCCACCATCGACGGCCTCACGCAGGTGCCCAACCACAGGCACTTCCAGAGCCTACTGAACCAGCAGATCGAGGTCGCGAGCCGCTACGGGCAGCAGATCGGGCTGATGCTCTTCGACATCGACCACTTCAAGATCTTCAACGACACCTACGGCCACGCCATCGGCGACCTGGTCCTCAAGGAAGTGGCGCGGGCGGCCCAGAGCGCCATCCGGGCCTCCGACGTCCTGGCGCGCTACGGCGGCGAGGAGTTCGTGGTGCTCATGCCGCAGACGAACACGGCGGGATCCATGCTCGGCGCCGAACGCGTGCGCGCCGCCGTGGAGGCCATGGCCATCCCCCACGAAGGCAAGGTCCTGCGTGTCACCATCTCCATCGGGGTCTGCCTCTTCCCGGACATGGCGGGGGTGAAGCAGGACTTCATCGACGGGGCCGACAAGGCGATGTACTTCTCCAAGAAGTCGGGCCGCAACCGCGTGACGCTCTTCGGACCGGAGTCGGAAGAGCTGGCGCAGGAGAAAGAGAAGGTGAGCGGCGGGCACTGAGTCCCGTCCCCCTCACTTGGAAGGGCAGCCTCCCCAGGCGGCCACCAGGGCGCGGGCTGCCTTCAGAGAGACGTCGCGGGCCAGGATGGCGGGGTCTTCCTGGGCGGCGGTCTCGCGGTGCACCACGGTCCAGGAGGTGCGGCCGTCGGGGTCCACAACGTCCAGACGGATTCCGACCGCGGTGCTCCGACCCAGCAGGTGTCCGCGCCGGTAGTCCGTGACCCTGCCCACCACGGAAAGGTCCGCACCCACCCTCTGGGCGATCCGGGAGGCCTCCTCCCAGGTGATGTCGCCGTTGGCGACGCTCCCTTGGACCAGCGTATCCAACGTGTCCAGGTTCGCCATCGGACAGCCGCTCTTGCGGAACTCGCGGACCAGCGCCTCGCGGACCACCGCCGGGGCGTCGTCGGAGAGTTCCCGGTCCGGGGGGCCGGTGCGGGCGTCGGTGGGCAGAAAAACGGCGAGCTTCACGGGCGGCACCGGCGACGCCTTGCCGAGGGGAATCGGGACCAGGGGCGGGGCGCACCCGCAGAGCAGCACGGTCGCGATGGTGGAAAGACGCCGCATGAGTGGGGTCCAAGGTAGATCCCGCCCCCGGGGAGGGACCACCACACCCATCCCCGGTGGGAGAAGAAGCGTGCCCTGGCCGGGAACGGGCTGGCGGCTATCTTTGCCGCATGGCATATTCTCTCGTGATCGGGCTGGAAGTCCACGCCCAGCTCTCCACCAAGACCAAGCTTTTCTGCGGCTGCGAACTGTCGTTCGGGGAAGACCCCAACATGCACACCTGCCCGGTCTGCCTGGGGATGCCCGGAACCCTGCCCACGCCCAACGCCACCGCCGTGGAATACGCCGTGAGGCTGGGCCACGCCCTGGGTTGCACCATCGACGGGAACGCCCTGTTCACGCGCAAGAACTACTTCTACCCCGACCTCCCCAAGGGGTACCAGATCACCCAGACCGGCGGCATGCCCATCTACGACCGCCCCATCTGCGTGGGGGGGCACCTGCACCTCAAGTCCGACTCCATCGACAAGGACATCTCCATCGTCCGCATCCACATGGAAGAGGACGCGGGAAAGCTCCTGCACGACCGCGGCGCGGACAGCCTCTTCGACGCCAACCGCTGCGGCACGCCCCTGTGCGAAATCGTGACCGGACCCGACATGCGTTCCATCGCCGAGGCCATCCTCTACCTGCAGAGGCTCAAGCAGATCGTGGAGTACCTGGGCGTGTGCGACGGCAACATGGAGGAAGGCAACTTCCGCTGCGACGCCAACGTCAGCTTGCGCAAAGGTGAAGACGCCCCCCTGGGGAACCGCGTGGAACTCAAGAACATGAACTCCTTCTCCAACATCGAGAAGGCCATCCAGGTGGAGATCGTCCGCCAGGCCGAGATCCTGGACAACGGCGGCATCGTGGCCCAGGAGACCCGCGCCTACGACGTCGCCAAGGGCACCACGCGGTCGCTGCGCTCCAAGGAGGACGCCCACGACTACCGCTACTTCCCGGAACCCGACCTGGTCCCGCTGGTGGTGTCCGCCGAATTCGTGGAGAACGTCCGCGCCACCCTTCCGGAACTTCCGGAGGCCCGGGTGCGCCGCTACGTGGACGCGCTGGGCCTGCCGGAATACGACGCCCGGGTGATCACCGCCGACAAGGTGCAGGCCGACTGGTACGAAGGGATCCTGGCGGCCGGAGCCGGGGCCAAGCAGGCCTCCAACTGGTTCATGGGCGAGGTCCTGCGCGAGGTGAAGGAGACCGGAAGGACCGTGTCCGAACTGCCCATCGGACCCAAGCACATCGCCGACTTGATCCTGCGCATCGAGGACGGCACCATCAACGGCAAGATCGCCAAGGATGTCTTCGCCGAGATGGTGGTGTCCGGACGGACTGTGGACCAGGTGATCGACGAGAAGGGCCTGCGCCAGGTGACGGACACGGGCGCCATCGACGCGGCCATCGCCGCGGTGCTCGCCGCCAACCCCAAGGAGCTGGAAGGCTACCGCGGCGGCAAGGAGAAGCTTTTCGGGTTCTTCGTGGGCCAGGTGATGAAGGAGACCAAGGGGAAGGCGAATCCGGGTTCGGTGAACGACCTCTTGAGGAAGGCGCTGGCGGGTTGATCTGGGCCCTGCTCCTATCGGTGACGTTTTCCGTCCCGCTGCCTCCCGGAGTGAGCCAATCCCAGATGCAGCAGCTGCAGGGGAAATCCTTCTCGAACCAGGCGGATTCCGTCGCGCGGGCGTCCACCAGCCTGGCGGATTCGCTGGCGCGGACCGACTCCGCGGCCAAGGCGATCCGCGACAGCTCCCAGTTCAAGAAACTCCCCGACCGCGTTCTCCCGCTCTCGCTGCAGATGATGTACGCGGGGGGATTCATGGTCTTCCTGGCGCTGATGATCACGAGCCTGCAGAACCTGAACCCCAACGACTGATGGACCTCGCGGACCTGGAATGGCTGTCGGGCGAGGGCGCCGCGGTCCTGGACCGGTGGACCGCCGACGCCCCGGAGGACCCGTTGGAGGCCGCGACGCTCCTTCGCCGCGACCTGGGACGGGAACGATCCGCGCTGGTCCTGGAGCAGGTGGGACTGCGCCGACGCGGGTTGCGCAAGTTCGGACCGGGCGCGTCGGGAATGCTCTTCACCAAGAAGCTGCTGGAACAGGCGAGCGGCCCGGACGTCGCGGCCTTCAAGGCGCGCCGGTTGGCATCCGCAGGTGCCCTGTCCGCCGCCGACCTGTGCTGCGGCGCCGGCGGCGATGCGCTCTCCCTGGCGCGGGCGGGACTCGCCGTCCATCTGGTGGACCGCGATCCCCTGGCTTTGGCCCTCTCCTCCCACAATCTCCGCAAGGCCGGATTCCTCGAGGCGTCGCGGACGGAGACCACGCTCCCGGACCTCGGAGGCCTGGCGGTCGACGTCTTCCACCTGGATCCGGACCGCCGCGCCAAGGGAAGGGCCGAGGAAGGAGAGGAGCGCTGGGACAACCAGGGGTTGAGCCCGGATCCCGATGGAATCCGTCAAATCGCGTCCAGGTTCCGGGGCGGGGCCGTGAAGCTTCCCACGGGGGCCCCGGCCGGATTCCTGGACATCGAAGGCGAACTCCAGTTCCTGGGCGTCGCGGACGAACTGCGCGAACAGGTCCTGTGGACGGGAGAACTGGGAATTTCCGGCCGGTTGTCCGTGGCCGAGCTGCGGCATGGGGAATGGGAGGAGTACACCGGAACCCTGGCCGACGCCCAGGATGCCTTCGGGGAGGAACCCGCCGAAGAGCCGGCGACGTGGATCCACGAGCCGGTGAAGGCCATGGTGCGCAGCCATCTGTTCGCGGCCTTCGGACGCGACCGGGGCCTGCGCCTGTTGGACGGCACGACCTCCTGGCTGACCGGCGGACCTCGCGACTCCCGTCTCCTCAAGTCCTACCGCGTGCTGGCCCACGGGCCTCTGCGTGCGGGCGCGGAAGAGGCCCTGCTGCGCGAGGCGGGCCGGTCCTGCGGAGCGGTGAAGAAGCGCGGCGTCGCGGTGGTCCCCGAAAAGGCCCTGCGCGAACTGCGGGGCTTGCCCGGGGATCCCGCGATCCTGTGCTACCTGCGCTCGTGCGGTCGCAAGTGGGTGGTGGTGGCCCAGGCCGCCGGAGACGAAAATTGACACACCAGCGGACCCCCGAATTCGACCGCATCGCGCGGGCCTTCGGGTGGAGCGGCGATCCCCGCCGGGTGGGCGACGATGCCGCCCTGCTCCCGGGAAACCGCCTCTTCTGCTGCGATGCGCTGGCGGAAGGTGTGCACTTTTGCTGGGACTGGTCCAGCCCCGAGGACGTGGGCTGGAAGGCGGTGGCGGCCAACGTCGCCGACATCCTGGCGATGGGCGGCACACCCGACGCCGCGGTCTGGTCCCTCGGGATGGGCGAGACTTGGGCCGACGAGATCTTCTCGGGTCTGGCCCGCGGAGCCCTGGAGGCCTGCACCGCCTACGGGTGCGACCTGGTGGGAGGCGACACGGTCCGCTGCCAAGGACCAGGGTTCGTGAGCCTCTCCCTGCTGGGGACGCTGCGCTCCGCGAATCCCTGGAAGCGCTCCGGAGCCCTTCCCGGAGATCGGCTCGTTCTGGCAGGGACGTTGGGCCGTTCCGCGGCGGGACTCTCGGCGCTCCAGGCGGGCCTCGCGGCGCAATGGACGGATCTTGTCGCCAGTCACAGGCGACCGGCACCCCCCTTCGCCGACGCCGCGGACCTGTTCGAACGGGACATCCACGCCGCCATCGACCTCTCCGACGGCCTCTCCTCGGATGCCCTGCATCTGGCAACCGCCTCGGGCACGGCCGCGATTCTCGAAACCTCGATGCTGATGCCTTCGGCGGACCAGATCTCCCTCGCGTCGAGGTTGGGCCTCGATCCCCTGGACTGGCTCCTGCACGGCGGCGAGGACCACTCCCTGCTGATCGCGGTTCCTCCGGAAGCCGTCCTGCCGGAAGGGGTCCGCGAGGTCGGTCGAGTGGAGGCCGGCGACGGAATCTGGCTGGAAGGCCCCACCGGTCGCGATCGGCTCGAGCCCGGTGGCTGGCGCCACGCCTGAGCTTTTCTTGGACTGCGTCCGTCCCCTGTTGCGCCTGGCGGCGCGGCCTCCCTCGCACAGGGGCCAATCGCGGCCCCTGTGAACCCGGCGGCCAGAGGGTCCGAGTGCGCGAACCCTCTGGACTCCCGCGCACCGGTGGTCTCGGACTCTCCGGGTGTCCCACTTGTCCGACTCCATCGGCCCGCAAGGGCCGATGGCCGACCAGGACGCCCTCCGAATAACCGAGCCCCCCTGGACCCCCAACGCTTCGTAACCGCATTTGGACGGAAATTGACATCAAGGATTGCGCGCTCCGAATGCCGCCACCCCGACCAGACGGTATCACGCCCCCCGCCGCCACGCCGCCTCGGCGTGCAGGCGGGTGCGCGAGCCGGGCAGCCCCTACCCACCCTGCCACGTCCGCCGCTCCTTGTGTTGGGGTGCAGGGGGACGGCAGTCCACCGCTGGCGGGGTTTCCCAAGGGGTGCGCCACCGTACCCCTTGGGCCCGGGTCCAGGGCCTGGGTAGGCCCTGGGAATAAGCCCGGCGCAGCCGTGAGCCCACCTCGAGGTGTATGGCCCAACGCCAGTTGGAGGCCCGGCGCAGCCGAGGGCCCACCGCGAGGTGAACGGCCCGACGCCAGTTGTGAAATCAAACCGCGAGCCGAGAGAACCCGTACCTTCCCTTCCAGACTCGAAGAAGGAGAATGGATGTCGCCAGACAAGCACGTCGTGATCGTGGGGGGAGGCTTCGCCGGACTCAATTGCGCGAAGGAGTTGGGCAACGCCAAGGGGATCCGGGTCACGGTTTTGGATCGCCGCAACCACCACCTCTTCCAGCCCTTGCTCTACCAGGTGGCCATGGGCGGTCTGAGTCCCGCCGAGATCGCTTCGCCCATCCGCAGTCTCCTCTCCGAATTTTCCAACATCGAGACCTTCCAGACCGTGGTTTCCGGGTTCGACCTGGATCGCCGCCTCGTCCTTTGCGACGCCGGCGACATCGAATACGACTACCTGGTGGTGGGGGCCGGCGCCAAGCACAGCTATTTCGGGAACGAGCGATGGGAGGAATTCGCCCCCGGCCTCAAGACCCTGTCGCAGGCCACCGAGATCCGCAGCCGCGTGCTCGTGGCCTTCGAAAACGCCGAAAAATGCCGGGACCCGGAACTCCAGAAACAATTCCTGACCTTCGTGGTGGTGGGCGGCGGCCCCACCGGCGTGGAGCTCGCCGGAGCGTTGGGCGAAATGGCGCGGTTCACCTTGACCAAGGAATTCCGCCACATCGATTTCGGCCACGTGCGCATCCTGCTGGTGGAGGGAGCCCCGCGCCTGCTCGCCGCCTTCACTCCCGCGCATTCCGCCAAGGCCGCCCAGGTCCTGGAACGCCTGGGTGTCCATGTTCGCACGGGGGTCCATGTCACCGACATCACCGCGGACGGTGTTTCGATCGGGGAGGAATTCATTTCCGCCAAGACGGTCCTTTGGGGCGCCGGCGTGCAGGCGAGTTCGCTCGGAGCGAAGCTGGGGGTGGGAACGGACAAGGCCGGCCGGGTGGAGGCGGGGACGGATCTCAGCATCCACGGGCACCCCGAGGTCTTCGTCGCGGGGGACATGGCCAAGGTGACGACGAAGGACGGTCGATCCGTACCCGGAATGGCTCCCGCAGCCCTCCAGGAGGGCAAGTACCTGGGACGCCTGATCAAGGGCGAACTCCGCGGGGTTTCCCGAAAGCCCTTCCAGTACCTGGACAAGGGACAGATGGCCACCATCGGCAGGTCCCAGGCGGTCCTGGAATCGGGCTGGCTCCAGATGTCCGGTTTCCCCGCCTGGCTCGCCTGGGTGGTGATCCACATCTTCTACCTGACGGGCCTGCGCAACCGGGTTTTCGTGGTGTTCTCCTGGGCCTGGGCCTGGCTCAACTTCAACAGCGGAGCCCGGCTGATCGTGCGCAAGGAATGGCGCTTCTGGGGGCCTGGAGCCTAAACTCTTCGTGCGGCTGGCGGCGCGGCCCCGCCCGGCGGATGCTACACTTCCGTGTACTCACTTTTCACGGGAATCCATTGGCCCAGAGACGACGCAGGAAGAAGATCGGCGAGATCCTCCTCGCCCAAGGCCTGATCAACCAGGAGATCCTGGACCAGGCCATGGAGGAGCACAAGAGGACCGGCACCAGCCTGGGGACCGTCCTCGTGGTCATGGGGCACATCACCCAGGACACCCTGGAGAGCGTGCTCGGGCTGCAGTTGGAGTTGTCCGGCCAGCGAAAGCGCATCGGCGAGATCCTGGTGGACCAGGGCTTCATCACCGAGGAGCAGATCGGGCTGGCGCTGGAGGAGCAGAAGAAGTCCGGGAAGCAGCTGGGCAAGATCCTGGTGGACAAGGGCTTCATCGAGGAGAACAAGCTGCTGGACGTGATCTCGGCGCAGATCGACGTGCAGCGCGTGATCCTGGAGAACATCAACCTGGACCCGGCCATCGTGAAGCTGGTCCCCCAGGACATGGCGCGCTCCTACAAGGTGATCCCCATCTTCGAGCGGGACAACGTGCTCACGGTGGCGATGGCGGACCCCACCAACCTGCGCACCCTGGACCACATCAAGTTCAAGACCGGCCACGACGTCGAGCCCATGATCGCCACCGAGAAGGAGATCGTCTCCGCGATCGACCGCGTCTACGCCTCCGCCAGCGGCGGGAACCTCCAGGAGATGTTCCAGGGGTTGGCGGGCGACGACAAGGAACTCGACGTGGTCAAGAACCAGGTCGAGGAGGAGCAGCTCGCCGACGAGGAAGGCCGGCAGGTCGTCAAGATCGTGAACATCATCATCAACGAGGCCGTGGCCCTGGGCGCCTCCGACATCCACCTGGAGCCGCAGGAGAACAGCCTCCGCCTGCGCTACCGCGTGGACGGCGACCTCATCGAGAAGCCGCAGATCCCCGCCAAGCTGATGTCCCAGATCATCTCCCGCATCAAGGTTCTCGCGAGCATGGACATCGCCGAGAAGCGCAAGCCCCTGGACGGGCGGTTCACCATCCGCCACAACCAGAAGGAAGTGGACCTGCGCGTGAGCTCCTTCCCCACCATGCTTCGCCAGCGCGGGGTGAGCGAGAAGATCGTGATGCGGATCCTGGACCCCAACGCGAACAACATCGCGCTGGAGAAGATGGGATTCGCGCCGCGCATGTACAAGGTCTTCGAGGAGATGATCAACCTCCCCGACGGCATCATCCTGGTGACCGGACCCACGGGCTCGGGGAAGTCCTCCACGCTGTACTCGTGCATCCGCAAGGTGCTCTCCCCCGAGGTCAACATCGTGACCATGGAAGACCCCGTGGAAATGAACATCGGAGGAGTCAGCCAGGGCCAGATCAACAACCTCGCGGGCTTCACCTTCGCCGCCGGCATCCGCGCCATCCTGCGCCAGGACCCGGACATCATCATGCTGGGCGAGATGCGCGACAGGGAAACCGCCGAAATGGCCGTGCAGGCCGCCCTCACGGGCCACCTGGTCTTCTCCACCCTCCACACCAACGACTCCGCGGGCGCCTTCACCCGCCTTCTGGACATGGGGCTGGAGCCGTTCCTGGTCTCCAGCTGCGTCAAGGGCGTGCTGGCGCAGCGACTGGTGCGCAGGATCTGTCCCAAGTGCCGCGAGGAGAAGATCTACCCCGACGACACCCTCATCCGCGTGGGGATCCGGCCCGGCACCAAGTTCTTCGCGGGCAAGGGCTGCAAGAACTGCCAGGGGAGCGGTTACCGCGGACGCATGGGCATCTTCGAGCTCCTGGCGCCCGACGAGGCGCTGCGCTCCATGATCCTGGGCCGCGAGAGCTCGGACGTCATCAAGAACTACGCGAAGGCCCACGGGATGATCACCCTGCGGCGCGACGGCCTGGAGAAGGCTCTCCAAGGCCTCACCACGATCGAACAGGTGATCGCGGCGTCCCAAGCCGACACCTGAGGGAGAAGAAATGACCCTGGAAGAGCGGATCCGCGCCGAACTCAATCCGGCGCAGGCGGAAGCCGTCCTCGTGAACGACCGTCCCCAACTGATCCTGGCTGGGGCCGGTTCGGGCAAGACCCGGGTGCTCACGTGGAAGATCGCCTGGCTGATCGGCGGGCTCGGACGCCGGCCCGGCGAGATCGTGGCCTTGACCTTCACCAACAAGGCCGCCCGCGAGATGCGCGAACGCGCGGAGAAGCTGATGGGGCAGTCGGCGCCCCATTGGATGGGCACCTTCCACGGGATCTGCGCCCGGATCCTGCGCTCGGACGCCGGATACCTGGGCTACGGGGACGCCTTCACCATCTACGACGACGACGACCAGCGCAAGGTGATCGCCGAAGCCTGCGCGCTGCTTTCCA
>Ga0302270_10005553_pt1 | contig 11473 bp, 10 predicted proteins | sample III_Bog_E2_3_FD_198773 | JGI IMG/M metagenome (GOLD analysis project Ga0302270, IMG submission 198773) | Peat permafrost microbial communities from Stordalen Mire near Abisko, Sweden - III_Bog_E2_3 | ecosystem: Environmental > Terrestrial > Soil > Wetlands > Peat | place: Sweden: Abisko...
CGCTGCCGAGCTTGGACATCTGCCATCCCGCAGCGGTGTTGCGCAGGAGATGAATCCCTTCGAAGCTAGCGGTGAGGATGTCGTCGCGGCCGTCGCCGTCCCAATCGGTGATGAAGATGCCGTGCAGTACGCCATGCAGATCGCCATTCACGAGCTCGCGCTTCCATGTTCCAGGGCGGTATAGCGATAGAGATATGGCGTCCCGATAGTCGGGAGCGACCGATTTCGGGCCCGCGAGCGGCGCATTGATGAAGGCCAGTTCGCCGTGTGTGCCCATCTTCGCCACGCGCAGCCGGTGCGTGGTGGGCAGGTTGTCGATGAGGCGCATATCCCACGGTTCGCGCGGGTCGCCCTTGTGACGCAGGAGCCAGACGTTGCCCGCGCTTGCCGCGGGATTCATTTCGAAGCCATCGGCCAGAAGCAACTCGGGGATGCCGTCGCCATCCACGTCCGCCGCGGCGAGGTTGATCATGTGCGAGCGGCCGGCGACGATCACATGGCGCTGCCAGCCGGGGTTCTCATACCAGACCAGCTCGGACAGGCCGTCGGCGAGCGCGATGATGTCGGGCTTGCCGTCGTGGTTCAGGTCGGCGACCACGACGTGGTATCCGCCCGTCAGGCCCGTTGCGATGGTATGCGCTTCGAATCGAATATCGGGCGGGGCGGCACACGCGAGCGAGCAGAGCAGGGAACCAGCCGCGAGGAAGAAGTTCGCTTTGGTCACACTGACACTTTACGTCAATTCATTAGCGCCGCTGCGCCCAAGTGAGTTGCGGGGACTGGAGTCCCCGCGCGGCTCTGGGGAACCGCTCCACAAGCAGCGCTGGCGAAGCTCTTCAAGCCGTTGAAGATCTTCCCGAATCTGTGGCGCCTGTTGACCCGCGGATGCAATCAGCTTCTCAATGGTTCCGATCAGCCCGTCGAGCCGGCGGAGAGATTCCTTTTCGAGCGCCGATAGCGAAGCGTTCGCAATCTCCTGCCACTGGGTGGCGAGCCTCGAGAGGTTGGCGAAGACAAGCTCCTCGACTTTGCGCTGGTAGTGTTTCAACACGACACCCTTCACGAGACCCATGGGCAAGAGCCACGACAACAGTTCCCAGTTGCGGTCGAAGATTTTCCCCACGCGAACGTCGGGTGATTTGGGGTCCGCCGTTTGGAGATCCATCTCCGTCGTGCGGAGCGGAACGCCGAGCGTTTCCAGCATCCGCTCCGAAAGCCGGTTGCGGAAGTCCTGCAGCGACTGCGAAAGCTGACGGCTGGTCCGCCGCACCGGCTCGACAAATTCGTTGCGGTGCATTCGGGACAGCTCGGCCATCTCGCTGGTCAAGACAAGGCTCAGCCAGTCGTCGAACTTCTCCATCGCAACACGCAGGCTGCGGGTCCACGCAGGGAACTCGTGCTCAAGGCTTGCCTCAAGCTTGTTCCGGACGGGCAATTCGTTGGGCTTCAACAGCGCTTCAAATGTCGACCGGGTGTTTCCAATCGCGTGCCGGACGATGAGCTTCAGCGCCAACCGGGTGTCGTCGAAGGATTCCTTCTGACCGAGAATCTTACGGCGCAAAGCGTCCCGCTCCGAGTCCGCGATTTCCGCAGCCTTGAGAGCGACGTTCAGGTAGTCGGCGCATTCGCTCAACAGCGAATCGAGCTTGTGGCGCAAAATCGCTGCGCGCTGCTCGCCAGCCTCGGCGCGTAGCTGCGACAGCAGGCTGTCGTCGAGGTCCGCGCGCAAGCGCTCGAAGCCCGGCCGGACGGAATAGGGATACACCGGCACGGCGTCGTTCCAATAGCGCGCCAGTTGCTTGCGGACAAACTCTTGCACCTGGTCCCGCTCGCCTGCGTCCAGGAGATCAACCTTGGTAAGCAGAAGCGAAATGTTCGGCGTGTACCGGCTCAGGCTGCGGATCAGCTCGATGTCGTGCTGGGACAGCGGCGGGTCGACGCCGACCGCAACCAAAGCCAAGCCCACGTTGGGAAGCCATTCCAGCGAGGATTCGGTGTTGTGCTCGAAGACGCTCTCCAGTCCTGGCGTATCAACGAACCGAATCCCCCGGAAGCGTTCCAGCGAAGGCAGCTCCACGCGCACGCGCGCCACTTGTCTGGCGTTCTCCGGGTTCTCGTTCTCGGAAATGAACTCACCGATCCGCTCCACGCTCACGCATTTTTTGCGGCCATCGGCAAATTCGATTGTGGCCAATTCCTGCGATCCCCACTGGATTTCAGTGACGATGGCGGTGACCGGGATCACGCCAACCGGCAGCAACGGCCTCCCGAATAGTTGGTTGAGAAAGCTGCTCTTGCCCGCCTTGAAGCGTCCAAGGACCGCAATATTCAGCGTCTTCTCCAGCGCGAAACCGCGGCAGCTCTCCAGGAAGTCGTTCAGGGCCGCAATCCCGTAACGCCCGCACAGGGCCTCGACCATATCGAGCACATCGTTCACGGAGCCGGGGTGGAGCGGGATTGTCGAAGGTTGAGTCATGGCACGAAGCTTGTGAGCGTATCCATGCGCAGAGGCAGGAATTTGATATGCCGCCCGTCCTGGTATTCGGGACGGCCGGCCATCCGGCACATCGTCAGGATTTGTCCAGGGTTGCCTCGCGCGGCGGTCAGCACTTTGCAGCGGAACGCATCAAGATCGAACGATTCCAGCCGGTAGTTCGCGGATGCCGCTTCGAACAAGCTGAGCGCATCCCTTCCCGTCAACGGCCTGAGCACGATCTGCTCGCGCGGGTCCCAGAGCAGTTTGCGCAGGTGGCCCAGGCACTCGCGGGATTCCGAAGTGACGATCAAGGAGACACCGGGCAGATAGTAAACATGCTGCAGGAAGCGGTACATCCTCGGATCCGCGCGCGCCACGTCTTCCAATATCAGGCACCGGGGCGAGGTTCGAAGAGCATTCAGCGTGCGGGCTTGGAGCGAGATGCTGGTAAGACAGCCGGTCCCACAAGACAACTGCTCCGCCAAGCTCGTGAGAAGTTGATGAAGCACTCCCGCTCGTTCGAGACACACGAAGGGTTGCTCCGCGGCCGCGAGCGCCTCCCGCAGAAGCCTGCTCTTGCCTATGCCGATGGGACCGGCAATCAAGCAGGACGTCCTCGCCCGAAGCGCAGTCGCAAGAGTCCTCAGCTCGTCCTGCCGCCCGAACAGCGGGACGGACAGGTCGCGAATCTGTGAGGACTCAAGCGCCCTTGCCTTCACTCGCTGCAACCTTGTTCTGAACGCGAATCACTTGAACATCCGACACGGCGATCAGGCCAGTGTCCATCAGTTCCTCGACGACGGGCACCAGTCGAGCCAGATTATCCGGCGTATCGACGATTGTGATCACGATGGGCTGATCATGGCGCGCCAAGTGGGACACGTGCATTTCCGCACTCTCGCCATACCCTTCGAGACCCCGCAAGACGGTCGCCCCGGCGATCTTCAGCTCGCGGCACTTGGCGACGATCGCTTCGTAAAGCGGCTTACCCTTAACGCGATCGCCTTCCGAAATGTGAATGCGCAGGAGTCTAGCTGGATATTCTTGTCGCATCGGCTGCCTCCGTGGTTTTGGAACTGCGTACCAACCGGACAATCTCAGCGTCGGAGATGACAATCAGACCGTCTTCAAGCATGCCCTCGATAACCTCGGCCGCGGCGGAGATCTTCTCGGCCGTATCGATCACCGACACCATGATCGGCAGATCCCGCGTGGGATGAAAGAACGTCGCTTTGTGGTCGTGGCCCTTCGCCCCATATCCGAGGATGCCCTGATAAACCGTCGCGCCAGCGATGTCCATCATGCGCAACTTCTTGACGATGGCCTCGAAGAGTGGCGCGTCGTGCCACTTGTCCGCTTCTCCCATGAAAATGCGCAGGAGTTTGGCGGACCCTTCCTTGCGCTCATGAGGAACCTTGGGCTCGGGCTTCGCCAACTTGCGCGCGAGTTTCACGACCGTGGTGTCCTGCACTTCGATCAGCCCATCGGAGACCATCTCATAGAGCGTGGGCAGGATCTCGTCGACCTTTTCCCGCGTCTCGACGAACTCGATGCGAATCGGCAGGTGCAGCGCCATCACCTCGATTTTTGGCGTGTGGAGCATCTGGTGCGACCCGAAGCCCGAGTAAGCCCGGGTGGCCGTCGCGCCGGAAACTCCTTTGTGCATGAGGAAGGCCATGATGGAGTCGTGCAGAGCCATCATGTGGTGTTGCGTGTCTTCGTTGATGAAGATCGTAACCTTCTTTGCAGGACCTTTGGTTAGCATTGCGCCTCCAAGCTCATTATCGGCGCACGGCCAGAGTCGCGCCGGGCCAGACAGCTACATCGCCGAACAACACACTCCCCGCAGCATAAAGCGTTTCCTTCAGCTTCACGTGTCGAGGTCTCCCACGGGTTCGCCGTACACGGATTCTCCCGAGTCCTGCCCGTTCCCGGGCAGGAGATGCCGCGGCATGAACCAGGCGTTCGCAATTGCGGTCGGAATCACGGCGCTGCCAATCACCGTGGCCACCAGGTGTGAGTACTGGGTCTGGTTGATGATTCCATGATTCAACCCAAACAGCGCCGAGATGGTGCCGAACGTCAAGCCGGTAGACATCATGAGCGAGTAGTAGATCCCGTCATGCCCGCTGTAGCCGAAGGCCCGCACCGTGGGCAGCAAGCCCAGCAATTTCGAGCCCATCTTCGCGCAAAAGAGCGCGACGAAAGCCAGCGGCGCGGCGACCAAAGCGGGCACGGAAACGAAGCTGCCCGCGCGGATGAAGTAGAAGGGCGTCAGCAGCCCAAACGTCAGAGTCCGCAAGCGGCGGATGAGGAAATGGTCTTTGCCCACCGTCCCCGCGAGCACCATTCCGATCAGATAGGCAGGCAGAACCGCTTCGCTGCCGGACCATATCGCCAGTCCGCCCATGCCGAAGAGCAGGAACAGGATGTACTTGGTCTCCAATTCGGAGACGCGTCCGCCATATCTGTCGAAGAACCAGGGCGTGACGAACGGCAGGATGAGGAACAGGACCAGGCAGGCGCCCAGGAATATGACTGTCTTGATTGTGAAAGGCGAGAAGATAAGGCCCAGCGCGATGACGGTGCCCAGATCGTTGATGAAACACGCAGCCAGGATCGCTTTGCCGTACTGGGTCTGATTGAAACCCAGCTCCAACATGACGGCATAGACCACCGCTACCGAGGTCGTCGAGAGCGCCACGCCAGCCAGCCAGGCGGGGCGCCAACCCCAGCCCAGAACATAGTGCGCAACGAGCGCCGCTACAAAAAACGGCGCGATGAAGCCGACGAGGCCGACCGCGGACGATTCTTTCCATTTCGCGCGGAATACGCCCGGATCGAGCTCGGCCCCAGCCAGGAAGGTGAGCACGATGGCGCCGGTGCCGGCAAGGAAGGTGATCCATTCCGCCTTGGCTCCCAGAGCACCTCCGCCGACGAGCGCGCCGATGACGAGTTGGGCGACGGTGCCGACGACAATCTCGGAGAGCGCGGTGGAGATCCTGAGCCAGTTGGCTGCGAGGACCGCGACCAGCGCCAGCAAAAGCCAAAGGGCAGCGACAAACCACACTTGACCCATTGAAAGGATCTCCTCATCGTCTGTGTTGTGGTTTGCTGGAGGGACTTGGCGAACACTCCCACAGCGAAACCACTGTAGGAGTCATTGGCCATCAGGAATGGCGTCGAGCGAACTCCACCGCTACTGCAAGCTCGAATATACGCCTCACGGCGCGAGGAAATCAACACCCGCTGCTATCGAATCGTTGTCGCAGCAAGCAATCTCGCGCGCTCTAAAGTATAGGCAAGGACCAGAACGCATGAAGCTGCTCATCGTCTCCGACATTCACGCGAACCTTGAAGCGTTACAAGCGGTCCTTGGAGAATCGCATGACGAGCTATGGGTACTCGGCGACCTGGTGAATTACGGCCCGAATCCCAGTGAGGTCGTCGAACTCGTTCGCCGGCGCGCGTCAATGGTTATACAAGGAAACCACGACTATGCAATCGGCAACAGCGCGGACCCACAATGTTCGCGCCCGTTCCGCGAGATGGCGCGGGCCGTGCAGGACTACACGGAATCCGTTCTGAATGCGGAGCAGAAGGAATTCCTGCGCAATCTGCCACGCACGGCGGCGCGCACGATCGACGGCTGCCGGTTCTTTTTGTGCCACGCCACGCCTACGGATCCGTTGTTCAAATACTGTCCCGCCGAGCCTGCGCGGTGGGCGCCGGAGATCGTGGGCTTGCATGCCGACATCGTCCTCACGGGGCACACGCATCTACCATTCACGATGGACCTGGAAAAGCAGCAGATTGTGAATCCGGGCAGCGTGGGACAACCGAAACACGGCGCTCCCATGGCCTGCTACGCGCTCTGGGAAGACGGCCGCCTGTCGCTTCAGTCGCATCTCTATCCTTTCGAGGAAACAGTCAGGAAGATTCTCTCCTTGCCAGTCTCGAACGAGATTCGCAGCCAGCTTGCCGCGGTCCTGCGCTCGGGATGCGCTCCCGGCTAAAGGCCGCGGCTTGCGATATAGTGAAAGCCGAAGAGTCTACACGGTGATGGAGTCTCACCGGGAACCGTCTCAACTTTGTTGAGTCTGATAGCTCCTACCCCAGCGGTAGGAGCTTTTTCAGTTTATGGCCAGTCGTAATCATCGAGAAGGAGTCATGCATGACCGAGATCGTTGAAGTAAGAGGCCGCGAGATTCTGGATTCACGGGGCAATCCAACCGTGGAGGCGGACGTCGTTCTTGCCGATGGCAGCTTCGGGTCCGCCGCCGTGCCGTCCGGCGCCTCAACCGGCGAAAAAGAAGCCGTGGAGCTGAGGGACGGCGACAAAGCCCGATACGGCGGCAAGGGCGTCACGAAGGCCGTGGGCCATATCAACACCAAGATCCGCAAGGTCGTGACCGGCCTGGACGCCTCGGATCAACGGGCGGTTGATGCGGCCATGATTGCCGAGGACGGGACTTCCAACAAGGCCAAGCTGGGGGCAAATGCCATTCTTGCCGTGTCGATGGCCACTGCGCGCGCGGCCGCGAACGCGCATCGCTTGCGGCTCTATCGCTATCTGGGCGGCGCAAATGCATGCCTCCTGCCTGTCCCTTGCATGAACGTGCTCAACGGCGGGAAGCACGCCGACAATACGGTCGATTTCCAGGAGTTCATGATCGCACCGCACAACGCGCCGACGTTTGGCGAAGCGATCCGCAAGGGCATGGAGACGTTCCATGCGCTGAAGCAGGTGTTGCGCGACAAAGGCTACAGCACGGCTGTCGGCGACGAGGGCGGATTCGCGCCGGATCTGAAGTCGAACGACGAAGCCGTCGAACTGATTCTCGAAGCGATCGTCAAAGCGGGCTACAAACCGGGCGAGGACATCTCCATCTGTCTCGATCCGGCCGCCAGCGAGATGTGGGACGACGGCAGATATATCCTCTTCAAGTCAACGAAAAAGGCCATCACTTCTCAGGAACTCATCAAGATCTGGGAGTCGTGGGCGAGGCAGTACCCGATCGTTTTGCTCGAAGACGGCATGGGCGAGAACGATTGGGAAGGGTGGAAGGATCTCACTTCCGCGCTTGGGTCGCGCATCGAGCTGGTCGGCGACGACATCTTCTGCACGAACCCTCGCATTTTGCAGGAGGGAATCGACAAGGGCATCGCCAACGCCGTGCTGATCAAGCTCAACCAGATTGGTTCCGTGAGCGAGACCCTCGACACGATTGAGCTGGCCAAACGCAATAACTACCGCTGCTTCGTGTCGCACCGTTCGGGCGAGACGGAAGACACTTTCATTTCAGACCTGACGGTGGCGACGGGGGCGGGTCACATCAAGACCGGCTCCGGGTGCCGCAGCGAACGCGTCGCGAAATTCAATCAGTTTCTGCGCATTGAAGAATGGTTGGGAACGCAGGCGCGCTTTGCCGGCCGCGGGGCCTTTGGGCACTGAGAGGCGCCGGGCGGCATCCATCGACAGGACCTGGCGAGAGGGAAGCCATCACAAGCACGAGTGGCTCAGGCCAGCGCCCTCGGCGCTGGCCACGGAGCCGTCCCATGTTTCGATGGCTGCCCTGATCCTGGCCCCTTCGGAGGCGCCTCAAAGGATGCTGGCCCGATTCTCTCCGCTTCAGTTCGGCTGCTGGCGAATTCGACCCGGACGCTCGTGGACTTCAGCGCCCTTTCGCGAGGCGGGATCTCTGACGCGAATTCACGAGTTCGAGCCTTGTCACCCTTGTTGAATTGTTCACCATCCGATTGAAGGCTAGCGGCGTTGGTGCGTTCCCGCCGGCGGCTCGGTGACGCAACACCGCGGATGCCGGAGCGAGGGCCGCGCAACGACGGCGACGTTGTGGTACAAACCCGCCGCGATCGCCGTGACGTTCGAGAGGCCCGCCGGAAGCGTCGTCTGGCCAAAATTGTTCTCGCCCCAGGCCACGAGATCTCCGCTAATCCTCAGTGCGAGACTATGAGCCTCGCCGGCCGCGACCGCTACGGCGAGGGTAAGACCCGCCGGAACCTTAGCCTGGCCCCAGGAGTTGTCGCCCCAGGCCGCCACGGTGTTGTCGGTCTTTAGCGCGAGGCAATGGGATCCCCCTACGGCGAACGCGGCTGCATTCGTGAGGGTCCCCGGCACACTCACCTGGCCCCAGGAGTTGTCGCCCCAGGCCACGATCGATTCGTCGGTCCGCAGCGCGAAACTGACCGCTCCGTTGGTCGCGATCGACGTGACCCTTCCTAGGGTGCCCGGGATAGCGAACTTGCTGTCGGTGCCCTTGTTGCCCCAGGCCACTACCACTCCGTTGCTCTCCAACGCCAGGCTATAGGTTCCGCCCGCCGCGATCGCGACGACATTTGCGAGGTCCGCCGGTACCTTGGTCTGGTCGAAAGTCTTATCCCCCCAGGCGACGACCGTCCCGTCGCTCTGCAGCGCGAGGCTATGATGGGCTCCCGCAGCAATCGCGATGACGTGATCGAGGCCCGCAGGCACACTTGTCTGGCCCGAGGAGTTGTCGCCCCAGGCCACGACCATTCCCTCACTGGTCAATGCGAGACTGTGGGAATCGCCTGCTGCGACCGAGACGATGTTATCGAGGCCCGCCGGCACATTCGTTTGCTTGGAGTCGTTATAGCCCCAGGCCACTGGATAGCCGGTCTCCACAACGGAGGTGAGATCGCTCGCCGTGTTGTTGGCCGAATTCACATCGCCGCCTCCGGAAACCGTAGCCTTGTTCGTCAGCCGCCAGCCGGCATTCTCTGCGACGCTGACCACCACTACGATTTGGGGATAGAAATACCCGCCGACACCCACCGCGTCGCTACGGCCGCATGTGTTCAGGGTGCAGGTCCAGCCATCCCCGGACATGGAGGTAATCGTCAATCCGGGGGGCACGTTCTCCGTGACCGACACGAAACCGGACGACATCACGGTGCCTACGTTCGACACTCGCAGGAGATAGTAGGCATTGGTTTGCCCAAACTGGAAGGTGCCAGTGTGTGTGGACGTGATTGTCAGATCCTGCCCGCTGGCCAGGGGAGAACCGCCCAAAAGGCCCAGAACACCGAGAAAGATCCAACCGGATGCCGCAGCAAAAAGACTTCGCATAATTCGTCGCTCTCCAGCGAATAGAATGGCTTGCGGAGATTCCGATCTCCCAACAAGCTCTCTCGATCCGGACTCAGCGCCGCCTGCTCACGCCCGATTCCAGGAGGGCCTCAAGTAAATTCTACGCCCTTTATGATTTTATACCGGCGGTAATCCACGGGACGTTGCACGGCATCGCCCATGATTAGAACATGTTAACGCGCCTGAGTGAGGACTGCGTTGCAGGGTAGCGCTGCCAGATACGGCCGAAGGCCACGCCATGAAATAACCACACCACGATGCCACCGTCCTCCCGGAAGTCATCCCGCGTTCCATTGCGTCACTTGCGAACTCCGCGTTGAAAGGAGCCGATCTGGAGATCGGCGATCCCAGGTGCGGTCGCGGCTTCGTTCCGGCTTGGCGGTCGTGCGGAGGCGCGCTCTCAGGTGCGATAGCTGGCGTTGATGGTGATGTAGTCGTGCGTCAGATCGCAGGTCCAGAACGTTGCGGCGCCCGGACCCTTTTCGCCGAGTTGCAGGCGGATGGCGCAGTTGGGCAAGTCGAGTTTCTTCAATAACGCAGCCTCATCATACTCGGCAGCCAGACCTTTGCGGCAGACTCGCACGCCCTGCAACCAGACATCCGTCTTTGCTGGATCGAAGTCCACGCCGGCATAGCCCGCCGCGCAGAGGATGCGGCCCCAGTTGGGATCGGAGCCCGCAATGGCGGTCTTGGTGAGATTGGAGTTCGCGATGGCCCGCCCGATCTTCGCGGCTTCGGCTTCATTGCGCGCGCCTTCGATGCGGATCTCGATGAACTTCTTCGCGCCTTCGCCGTCGCGCGCGATCTGTTTGGCAAGAGACTGGCACACCTCGCTCAACGCCGCTTGAAATGCCGCGCGATTCTTCGGGCCAACCTTCACGCCGGAAGCCCCGTTGGCGAGTACCAGCAGCGTGTCGTTGGTGCTCATGTCGCCATCGACGGTCAGGCGGTTGTAACTGGTCGCGACAGCCTGGCGGAGGGCTCTATTGAGGTCGGCGGGCGAGACCGCCGCGTCGGTCAGGACGTAGGCCAGCGTGGTGGCCATGTTCGGGCTGATCATGCCCGAGCCCTTGGTCATGCCGGCGATGCGAAAGCCGCCCGCTTCCACCGTGGCGACCTTGCGCACGGTGTCGGTGGTGAGAATGGCGTCGGCGGCGTCGGTGAAGCGCCCGGCGGAGAGTCCTGCGATCAGGGCGGGCAGGGCATTGACGATCAGGGCCGGATCGAGTTCGACGCCGATGACGCCCGTCGAGGAAGGAAGCACCTGTGCGGCGGGCACCTTCAATAGCATTGCAGCGGCGCGACCGGTGGACAGGGCGACCTTATCGCCTGTACGCGTGGCGCAATTGGCGTTGCCGGCGTTCACCAGGATGGCGCGTGCGCGGCCGCCAGTGGCGTCCAGGTTCTTGCGGCCGAGTTTCACCGGCGCAGCTTTCACGCGGTTGGTCGTGAAGACCGCAGCGGCGGAAGCCTCGGTGTCAGAGACGATCAGGGCCAGGTCTGGTTTCTCCACCTTGCGAATGCCCACGTACAAGGCGGAGTAGCGAAACCCTTCAGGCAAATTCACGTCGATGTCTCTCCTTCAACTCGGTCAGGACGAACGCGTCGTGGCGCACGCTTTAGCGTGCCGTGGCGGCATTCATGCCGCCATGCCGGGCGTCGACAAGCGTGTCAACGTAGCACGCTGAAGCGTGCGCCACAAAGCCCGGTCGAAAGCCATTCTCAAACCCTCCGCGCCGCGACAATAAGCTGCCGATCTGGAGATCGGCGATCCCAGGGCTTATCCCAGCATATCGTCGCCGGAGAGCCGCGTGCCGTTCAAAAATGCCGAGGCGGGCACACGCTTGCGGCCTTCCAACTGGACTTCC
>Ga0302270_10005555_pt1 | contig 11471 bp, 16 predicted proteins | sample III_Bog_E2_3_FD_198773 | JGI IMG/M metagenome (GOLD analysis project Ga0302270, IMG submission 198773) | Peat permafrost microbial communities from Stordalen Mire near Abisko, Sweden - III_Bog_E2_3 | ecosystem: Environmental > Terrestrial > Soil > Wetlands > Peat | place: Sweden: Abisko...
GCGCTTTCTCTTTTCTTGTACTTCCCATTCTCAGTTGGCGGAAATCGGGAAGCCTGGTTTCAAAGTATGTGCCAACGTGGCACTCTCTAGGCTATCCGGTTTGGGTTGAACCGGGCAAACGATCTAAAAACCTGGTAGTGGATCAGTTTGAAGGGGACGGGCTTGAGATGAAGGGTACGGGCTTCAGCCCGTACATTTAGACCCACAATATCAACGTTGGGCTTTAGCCCCGGAGGGAAAGTTTTTTTAAACTGACCCATTCCGCCCGCACCGCCCACCAACCCGCGAACTCGGTTGTGGCTCCAAGCGGGCGCTATCTTGCTAAGTTCATTCCCAGGATTCCCACTGTCGCTCTGTTCAGATTCTTCAATCGCCAACCCGCTTCGCCCTGTTTCTTATCGGAAACTGCGACTGCCAGGATTGATCGGATACGGCGCGCGCGGGTGCGGGGGCCCGCCCATGACCGCCAAGATAAGCCGTCCGGACAGTCGCCCCATATTCATCGATCGGGAACGAAGTTCCGCTCAACGATGGTTTCCGAGGCAGCGACCATCCAGGAACTGCCGCATCGCTAGACCCTGCGCCATTCTTCGGTACTGAACCAAATGCATTGCTTTCCGGATTGCCCGTGATTCGCGCGGAATCTGGCTCCCCACACTGAACACATTGAGAGCTCCTGCTGCCTGCATCCAGTCATCCTCGAACCCCTGCAACTCCTGCCTCAGAGTCTCAGACGCCATGGCTTACACTCAAACAGTATGCTCAACCGGGGCTATGCCTACACCACAATCATCGGCGGCAAACACCATTCGAAAACCCTGCTCTCCCACCTGGCAAGCCTTTATCCCCACTCAACCCCGCAAGCCTGGCAACAAAAACTGAACGACGGCGAAGTCACCCTCAACGGCGTCGCCGCCTCCGGAAGCGAATCGGTTGCTTCAGGCCAGATTCTTGTCTGGAACCGTCCGCCCTGGATCGAACCAGACGCCCCTCAGCACTTCGAAGTCCTGTTCGATGACTTACATCTGCTGGCCGTCAACAAACCCAGCGGGCTGCCCACCCTGCCCGGCGGCGGCTTCCTGGAAAACACCCTCCTGCGCCTGGTGCAGAAGCAAACTCCGAACGCAAACCCTGTACACCGGTTGGGCCGAGGCACCTCCGGCATCGTCCTCTTCGCCAAAACACCGCAGGCGGCCGCGAATCTGGCCGCAAGCTGGAACACACCCAAAATTCAAAAAATCTACCGGGCGCTGGCTCAAAACATTGCACAGCAGGACGCCTACGAAATCCTCACACCCATCGGCCCGGTACCGCACCCGCGCCTCGGTCAAGTTTGGGCCGCGAACCCAGGTGGCAAACCGTCAAAGTCATTGGCGAGGGTGATCTCACGCAGCGCAAGCATGACAGCAGGCACGATAACGGGCACCACGCTAGGCACCACGACATTTGAAGTAAGCCTCTATTCGGGCCGTCCTCATCAAATCAGAATCCATCTGGCATCCATCGGCCATCCGCTGGTAGGCGATCCTCTGTACGGCGCAGGCGGCCTACCACTTGAGAACCTCCCCGGCCTTCCCGGCGATGGAGGATATTTCCTGCACGCCCAATTCCTGAAATTCCACCACCCCATCACCGGCGAACAGATCAACCTTGAGGCACCTTTGCCGTCCGGATTTTCCCCGGTCCCCAACAGCGAGGGACCGGGGGCACCCTCGATGTAGTTTTTGGGCGTCGTGACCGAGGCCACCCGCCTAAAGCCCGGTTCATTTTGCCGGCTTTTCGGCACGACTAAAGTCGTGCCCTGACACAGAGCCGGGCGATTATCATTCACCAAACAATGCCTAGTGGTCTTCGGAGGTGTAGGGCTTGTCATAGCGGGTTTTCAGCTCGGGGATGGGGCGAGAAGTGTGCCGCCCTCCCCGGTCCCTCGCTTTTGGGGACCGGGGACACCCTCCTCTGCGATGACAAGCAAAACCATATGGTCTATAATGCCATCATGGAAGCGCAATGAAGGCCGATCTGCTTTTTCACCAGCGCATCGACTACGACGATGGTGGAATCGTGGAGATGACTTTGTGGCGCGTTCCATCGCCCGTTCCGCCGACGACTCACGGTCTGAAATATTCGCTGTTTTACGGCCGCGAAGGCGCTCGGGAAATTGGGTACGATAATGAGCGAGGCAAGGGCGATCATCGGCATTTTCAGGGCGTCGAGACGGCCTACGTGTTCAGCACCGTCGAACAACTGATCGCTGATTTCTGGGCCGATGTCCGCAGATTGCGAGGGACAAAATGAGCAATGTGAAATTCACTGTCGCCGGAAAGATGGAGGACAAGATGGAGGACGATGCGTCGGGCCGCTTCGTTGATGCCTGGCATCGAGGCGAGCGCGGCGAGACCTTCCACGAGCGCCATCTGTCCTTTGAAAGCTGGGATGCCCTGGCGCGCGTCGTCACCGGCAAGCGTATGGAACTTTTGCGCTACGTGCGCCGCAACCATGTCCCCAGTGTGCGGGCGCTGGCCAAAGCGCTCAGCCGCGATTACAGCAATGTCCATGCCGATGTAAAGGCCCTGGCCAGCGCCGGCCTGCTTGAGACCAGCGCAAAAGGCGTCCGCGCCGACTACGACGCCATCGAAACCCGCATCGCCATCTGAGGCGCGTGGCCACGATCTCACGCGAAATCACATTAAGTTGACGGTGCCCCCGGTCCCTCGTCCGCCGCGGCGGAGGGACTGGGGAGTTCGAAGCATCGGAACGACGATTGCGCATCCACTCGGGCAGTTGCCGCCCTCTCTTGCGAAGGAGCCCACACCGATGGGTCTTGCCAAAAGGGGTTAGGGGTCTTCAGTGGTGTAGGGCGTATCATACCGGTATTTCAGCTCGGGGCAGGCGATAAAAACCTTGTCGTCGCCGCAGTTCTCAATCTTCCTGGGAGGCCGGGGAACAATCTCGATTTTGAGAGAGATTGGCGCTACGGGCATCTTCGGTTTCACCAATCCCTTTTCCACAGACGGAAGCCCAACCGAGGCTACTTTCACAGTTGAGCCCGACCGGGTTCCCCTGGCAGCGAGGCCGCGGCCAATCGCCGACGGGGCCAGAACCGCCGACGGGGCTAGCCCCGATGCAGCGGGCGCTTTCGGAGGTGCGCCTGCGTTGCCCGGAACGCCAGCGGCTGGGATGGATGCGGCCAGGCCAGGGGGCGCGACATGGGCGCTTGTGCCCAAAGAGGCTACCGCATTGCGAACAGGAGCGGGGGGCCGGCCGGGGGGTTCCTGTGGAGGGGAAATCACGGCCCGCGGCATGGACGCCGACAAAACCGGGCGCGGGGTTTTACTGGCTCGCAGTGCCTTGGACAGTGCTTTGATTGCGGGGCGCTTCGACCTGTGGCTGCTGGGCAACCGGGCCGGCCTGACTTCGACAGGGGGAGTCTTCACATCGAGGCTGGGCCCCTGATTGGCTGGTGCATTGAGCTGCGGTGAGGAACCGGGCTTCGGCCGTTCGAGTGTGAACGGAGTGGAGGTTGCGGGTGGTCCGGGCCTTGCTTCAGGCCTCTTGATTTCAGTTCTTACCAGAAATGCTGCCAGGAGAACGTTGAAAATGAACATTGCTCCGACGAGGAGACGCGCGGAGAGAGGCCATGACCGGCGAGCCGTTCGGACACGCGAACGAGCCTGGCTGACCTTGGTTCTGCCCCTCTCGGACTCGTCAGAGATACCCAACTCAATGCTCCCGGTTGTTCCCTCCAGGCGGGGGAAACGGATGTGCCGATTTTTGCTGCGCCCAACTTGCAGCAAGGCGTAACTGCATCATATTCCCGATGCACGCCGGTTTGGTAGTGGCAAAGCTTGCACCCTTCCAGTCTTCCGGTGATGCCACCAATCCTCGTACAACTGGCTTCCACCCCAGCGCACAGCGTTCGTGCGCCGGAAGCCCCGGGGTTTCGATGGATGTCTTGAAACGTCTCGTGTGTCGAGAAGTTGAAGTCATCCTCATGCGCCTGCCAGAAGGGTCTCGCCCGGCTTCGCATCGACACGGACGCCGGACCGGGGCCACCCGCCAACAGTTGAGCCAAGGCTTACTTATCCGGGTAGGCGCCTATTCGGCCATGGGACGAGAAGCGCGCTTGAGCCAAGCTGCCTCCCGCCACCCATCGCCGTATCTCGCGCATGACGATTATCAAAACTTCAACTTCTTATTTCGCCTGCGCTAGCTCCGCAACAACTGCGGCAATTTTATCGAGTACCTGGTTCCAGCCCTCCATTTGACCGCTGTTTTTCGCGCTCTCCATGGGTTCATTTCCAATGAAGGTGAGTTTCGTCTGGCCGTTTCCGAGATCCTCAAAGATGGTCACGTCGTACGCACCCTCTATGGCCTCATGGTCGATTCCTAATTGCGCAGGGTCGATCTTGTTTCCCTCTGGGTCGGAAAAGTACATCAAGGAAACGATCTTCTCGTGCAGAACAATCTCGTGGTACTCGACGGCATTCCAGAACTCCTGCCCATCCGGCGCTCTCATGCAGCAGAGAAGTTTTCCCCCAACGCGAAAATCCCCCTTGCAAACAGGCGAAGTAAAACCCTTCGGCCCCCACCACTGCATGATGTAATTCGGGTCTGTCCACGCCTTCCAAACCAACTCGCGTGGGGCATCGAAAACTCTTGTTACAACCATCCGCTCAATTTCGCTAACCGTGTTTTCTGTCATCTCTGACCTCCTCTTTTTTCATTTGATTTACAACTACTTCCAGTTTGTCGAAACTCTCTTCCCAGAATCGCCGATAGTTAAAAGCCCAGTCGCTGACAGTCTTTATCGCCTCTGGCCTAAGCGTGCACACGCTCTCTCGCCCACGCTTCGTCTTGATCACAATCCGCGCCCGAACCAGGTAGGCAACATGTTTTGAAATCATCTGCTGCGAAAGTGCAAACGGTTCCGTCAACCGATGCACAGAGGCAGGCCCGCGTGAGAGCCGTTCGATCATCGCCCGCCGGGTGGGATCGGACAAAGCCGCAAATGTTGCACCCAACTTATCCACAACCATATGGTAGTGGATTTCCCAAATGTGTCAAGGATCAATTTTGGCAGGTGGCCCACTCATCATCCGGGAATCAGGAACTGTGGCAGGTGGCCCTGGTCTTCTACCGCGCATGGTCAAGTTGAGGGTGCCCCCGGTCCCTCGCCTTTGGGGACCGGGGAGGGGGAAGCGACCTGTCTGTTGCGCATCCACGCAGGCAGTTGCCAGCCTCTCTCGCAGGCCGTCCACTCCGATTCAATTTCTACGGTCCTGTGCATTCCCGTTTGATAATGGCGATAGCTTGACCAGAGCCACTCCTCTGGCTTTGCCACCAGCGCTCGCCGCACAGGGTTTCGATGAATGTAGCGCAACTTCTCCACGAACCTCTGGTGCGATGGGACGTTGAAATCGTAGTAATGCGCCTGCCAAAAGGGTCTTTCGCGGCTGCACATTGAAACCGACAGCTTGAGGGCCTGAACGGTTCTGGATAAAAGCCCGCGCCCTGGCTCATTGACCAACAGATGCACGTGTTCCGGCATCGCCACGTAACCAGCGACTGCAAAGAGATAACGCAGCCGAACGCGCTCCAACGAATCCTCAAAAAGCTCCATGGCCGCTGCCGTCGACAAGTATGGCCGACGCCGGAAACTGCTGAAGGTAAGGAAGTGAAGCTCCCCCGTCTGCTGATAACGGATGCGCTGGCCTTTCATGGACTGCAAGGTTACTCCAAATCCGAATCGGGCGGTCGGGGAATGTGCGGCCACCCTCCCCGGTCCCCAAGTGCGAGGGACCGGGCGCAAACTCCCTACGGGATTTTCGCCACGGGCCACCGAATCAGGGCGCGAGTCCGGTCCAGGCGCTCGCATGACGCAGGGGCACCTTGGCGCTCCTGACCGGCAGCCGAGTTCCTACTGATTAACACACAAAGTAGGTGAGTTCAAAGGTACAGGGCACCCTCAATTTGGTTTGGACAGGTCATCGAGACCGGGGCCACCCGCCTGGGCTGCTCCCAAGGCGCAAAGGTCGACGGCGCTTGCTCCATAGAAATGCCCTGTCAATATCTTTCTCATTCCGAAATTCCCTTGTCGATCGATAATCATTCAGCGTCGTGAGCTTGCCCGCAGAATGCGTATCTCTTAACCGGTCGGGTTTTGAGGATTAAATTCATCCTCGTGGTCGTCGAGGCGGTGGGAATGTGGAAATCGGCTTCATCGATTTCCACATTTCCACCGCCTGTCTCGATCACCGCGAACTCTCAGACGGCGATCTTCATCGTTGCATCCATCCAGTCTTGTTCGAACTGCACTGGGCTGACGTAGTTCAGCGTCGAGTGCATTCGTGTTCGGTTATTGTCCGTGCCGATCAAAAGATAGCCGATGATCCCGTCTTGAGCATCGCGCAGGGCCGTCACCGACACGACCGCCGGGAACCTGCTGCCATCCTTTCGGATGTACGTCAGTTCGCAATTGTCCTCGATGCCGCGAGATGCCTTGAAGACCAGGGCTTCGAAGCCCGGTGCAATCGGAGTTTCGAGTTCTGCGCTGAGCGCTTGCGCGCGCGCGATCACTTCTTGTGGGTCCGAAATGTTTGCGGGTGTTATCTTATTCACGACGTCCGCGGCCGCGTAGCCAAGCATGCGTTCGGCGCCTACGTTGAAGATCTGAATGACGCCTTTCGCGTCGGTGGCGATCTTTGAAAAATTGGCGCTGTTGAAAATCGCTCTCTGCAACGCCTCTGCCGTGAGCAGTGCCTGTTCCGTTTCTTTCGGTTCGCGGATGTCCCGAATCACCTTGGCAAATCCGCACAGCCGGCCATTCTCATCGCGCAACGCAGTTATAACCACGCTGGCCCAATACTGGGACCCGTCCTTGCGCACGCGCCATCCCTCCTCCTCATAGCGCCCCTTTTCCATCGCTATCTTCAGTTCGCGCGAAGGTTTGTCGAGCAATACAGCGTCAGCGGGGTACAACGTTGAAAAATGGCAGCCGATGGTCTCCTCGGCGCGATAGCCCTTGATTCTTTCCGCGCCATCGTTCCAGGTGACTACGGTGTAATGGCACTAACAGAGAAGCCTGCAGGAAGCGCAAGCCCAGCACAAGGTTGACATGAAAGGGTGGTGATAGAGGCTCCCCACCCCAGCGACGAAGACCTGTCGCCGGGGGCCCCAGCTCCGGATGGTGCCGAGGTGTTCATTCTATGCCGCAGCGCGCAACGGCAGCAGAAGGAACAGGCCATGCACGCCCGCTTTGAGAAGCGCATTGAAGAGGGATTGCGCAAGATCGAAGCGGCCTGCAAAAAGGGCAGGCAGAACCCGCTGAAGATCGCCCAGCGCGTGGGCCGCCTGCTGGGCAGCAACACCCGTGCCGCAGGATTGTTTCAGGTCGAGGTGGAAGCCGACGGGAACGGCATGGCCCGCCTGCGCTGGAGTCGGTCGGAACCGTGGCGCGACTGGGCGCGGTTAAGCGAAGGCTGCTATCTGCTGCGCAGTAATGTTCTCGACTGGACCCCGGAAGAACTGTGGCGGGCCTACATCCAACCGACCGAAGCCGAAAACGCCTTCCACATCCAGAAGTCCGATTTGCAGCTGCGCCCGGTCTGGCACCAGAAGCCGCAACGGGTGCAGGCTCATATTCTGGTTTGCTTCCTGGCCTATGGGATATGAAACGCTGGAAGCGCAATGCCGCCAGGCCGGCCTGGGCGACGAAGCAAGGAAAGTCTTCCGCGAGCTGCTGGAGATCGCCATGGTGGATGTGGCGCTGCCAACGCGCAACGGAGTCACGCTGCGCAAACGCTGCATCGGCCAGCCCAACGAGCATCAGCTTGTGCTGTTGCAAAGGCTCGGAGTGAAGCTCCCGGCTGTACCGGAATTCGCGCCGATGTAGTGGAAACTTCACCCCGCCGGCGCTGAAAAAAGGACTTCTCGCTCAAACTGCGGAAGTTGGGCTAGGCATGGAGAGGTTGGCTCAAGCCTCAGGGACTTCAGCGAATCAAAAGACTCCCCAGTAAAGGCGTATCGTCCGAAGAGCCACCGACCATCACTTGATATTCTCCCTTCGTCAAATTCCAGATATTTTTCTCTTCGTCGAAGGTCTGAAGAACACGGTCATCGATCACAATGGTGATCGACTGCGATTCGCCGGGTGCAAGCACTATGCGTTTCCACCCGGCCAGTCGTTTGTAGGGCTCGTCTGAACCTTTCGGAAGCCGCCCATAGACCTGAGCAATCTCGGTGCCGGTTCGCTTGCCGGTGTTCTGGACAGTGAAGCGCGCGGTCTTGGCGGTTGAATCGACAGACAGGCCGGAGTATGCGAAGGTGGTGTAAGACAAACCGAAGCCGAAGGGAAACAGTGGCTTCTTATTCTGTGCTTCATACCACTTGTAGCCAACCTCAGGCCCCTCATCGTAGTGGACAGCGTAACCAGCGTGAGCCGAAGCATTCGCTGAGGGCGCGCCGTCGTTGGCAACCTCTCCAGCGCGCACCTGGCTCCTGGATGGAATCCTTGGCGCATCAGGATGCGGAAGATCCGCTTCGCTTATCGGGAAAGACAGAGGGAGCTTGCCCGAAGGATTGACGTCTCCAACGAGCATGTTTGCCAGCGCCCTGTGTCCTGCGCTTCCGGCGTACCACGCCTCGACTACGCCCGCTACCTTGTCGATCCAGGGCATCGTGACGGCAGTGCCGGTTTCGAGCACGACGATGGTGTGAGGATTGGCTGCCGCCACCTGCTCGATCAATGCATCCTGGTTATTCGAAAGCGAAAGGCTCGGCACGTCCATGTCTTCTGCCAGCCACTGATATGCAAAGACGATGGCAAGATCGGCAGACTTGGCGAGGTTCGCAGCCGACTTTGGATCTGTTCCCGGGTTGAAATCAATCTTTGCGTTCGGCAGCTTCGTCTGAAGCGCCTTTAAGGGAGAGGTTGGGAACCAAACGGGCTTCTGCCAGATCGTCGCGCCTTGGCCAGGAGGCATGATGGCATTGCCGCCGGGAGGATCGACTTGCGCCGATCCTCCACCGGAGATCATTCCCACGTCGGCATGCCCGCCAATAATCGCAATGGTGTGGACGCTGGATGGATTGATCGGTAGCACAGTCGGGCTGTTCTTCAGCAGAACAATGCTCTTTTCCTCTACTCGCCGGGAAACTTCAAGTCCCCTCTCGACATTCACCGCGCCTGTCTTCGGCGGATCGTCCACGATTCCCGATAGAAACTCGGCATACAGAACTCGGCGTGCATGGTCGTCAATTTCCGATAGCGGAACCTTGCCGGCTTCAACTGCTTTTTTCAGCTTTGGACCAAAGAAGTCGGCCATAGGCTGCTCCTGATCAAGACCCGCTGCGGAGGCCTTTTCCGTACTGTGTGTTCCACCCCAGTCGGATAGGACGAGTCCCTTGAAGCCCCATTCATTCTTGAGCACATCGTGCAGCGTGTAGGAGTTCTCACAACCAAAGTCGCCATTGATCCGGTTATAGGAGCACATCACTGCACCGGGATTCGCGATCGAAATGGCGATATGAAATGCGAGCAAATCCGATTCCTGCATCGCCCGCTTCGAGATGACGGAGTTCATAAAGAAACGCCCCGTCTCCTGATCGTTCATCACATAATGCTTGATGTCGCCGACCACATGCTGCGCCTGTTCACACTTCATAAGGTTGCCGACGACGGTGCCCGCGAGGAGTGGATCTTCACCCGCATACTCGAAGCTGCGTCCATTCCGTGGCTCGCGGGCCAAATCTACCCCGCCTCCCAACGTCATGTTGAACCCTTGCGCACGGAGTTCCTGGCCAATCAAGGCGCCGAAGTCGCATGCGGAGTCCAGATCCCAACTAGCCGCAGCGCCCAGGCTCGAGGGCAAAGCTGTCGAATACCTTCCGTTCGCCGCGCTGTCTCTCACTCCATAGGCCGCATCGGAAATTACCAGGGGAGGAATTCCCAGGCGCTTGACGCCCTCAACGTATCCCGCGCCGCCGTTGGCAAGGTGTGAAAGAGGCATCTGCCATTGGGGCGCGTGAGCCATTCCGTTCCCGTGCAATAAGGCCAGCTTCTCGTCGAGAGTAAGCTGCTTGAGAACCATATCGGCACGTTCTTCTGGGGTGAGTGTGGGATTCATCCACGGTCCGGCCGCCACCTGAGCGACGGCTACGGAGGTTGCGAAGATCGTTCCCAAGGCTGCGATGACGGTGCAAAGGAAGTAAAAACCAAACTTGCGATTCTGCATTTGTCTCCCGACGGGACTCATTTAGACTCCACTATCCCATTTTGAAGTATAAATTTGGCGTTGCTGGTGTGAAGCTCCTGCAGGTACGAAATCCCGTCCACAACGGATGTGACCACGCCGGTTCCGTGAGCTTGCCCGATGTGCCTCTGCTCTTTCGACACTTCTAGCGCAGTAAAATCAATAGATTAAAGAAACTTCTCAACCGCAGCCAGCAGATCTTCGGCGTAATCCGCGACAAATCGATATCTGGATCGCAGAAAGAAATGAGATGCAGCAAGAGCGAGTGGTTTCGTGGGTCTTCAGCGCATGGCTCCGTCCTGATCCCGGCGTTACCGGCTGTAAACCAAACGGGAACCCTGCCGAAAAGCAATCGGCCCCAAGGCTTGAACCGCGAGCCGATCCATTTTGCACAGACTGTGGAAAGATGAATCTGGAATTTGACCAATTGCACGGTAAGATCCTCACAGCCGGCATGCGGTGGAATTCGAGGCAGGCATTCAGGCGTTCCGCGCGTAACGATAGGCCGCTTCCCAAAATCAATATCCGCAATGCAATGAAGATAGTTAAGGGAACAGGATTCAGGTTAGGCGAGAAGACCCGATATCGCCCAAGTAGTCATGGGGAGCCGCTCAACGATCCCCATTCAATCGGGCGCTGCGAGGTGTCTGAGGGAGCGATTTTTCGAAAACCGCTCCGCGCTCCACTTCCCAGTTTCCGCGGCCATCTTCTAAGCAATTCATTCTAAATAACTATGGTGAGCTCGCTGGGATTCGAACCCAGGACCCACGCCTTAAAAGGGCGTTGCTCTACCAACTGAGCTACGAGCTCGTTCAAGACCGCTAAGTTCAAATTATCACAGTACGGAATCTGCCGCTTTCGTCGCGCCTTTGCGGCCCAGATTCGATCGGTCCTAAGCCCCCTCGTCACTCCGATCAAAGCCGGGTTGTTCAGGGCGGGGAATTCTCGATTCCGGATCATCGAAGGTTGATTTATTAATTCTAATTCTTGTTATAATAAATAAATTCAATAAAAACTATTGACAAACTTAAGAAAAGTTATCATACTTCTTTTTGTACTCAAGAAGAGAGATCCGATGCCGACGACTCCAGACAACAAGCCCGCCACAGAATGGCAAGAGCTGCTCCGCATGGCCCAGGGCTCCCCGATGGTCATCGAGCGCGTCCGGCTGCCTGAGAAGCAGATCTCCATCGAGGGTCAGTTCCTGCTGCCAGAGCTGGC
>Ga0302270_10005558_pt1 | contig 11465 bp, 13 predicted proteins | sample III_Bog_E2_3_FD_198773 | JGI IMG/M metagenome (GOLD analysis project Ga0302270, IMG submission 198773) | Peat permafrost microbial communities from Stordalen Mire near Abisko, Sweden - III_Bog_E2_3 | ecosystem: Environmental > Terrestrial > Soil > Wetlands > Peat | place: Sweden: Abisko...
CTCGCCGCCGAGGTGCCGGCCAGCAGCGGCCAGGCAGCCGTTGCCAAGGTTGACGATGCCCTGCGCCAGACGCCGGGGGTGGCATTCGTCACGCCGCCCCAGTTCGACGCGGCCGGCGACACGGCGGCGATCATCGCGTATCCGACCACGTCGCCCCAGTCCGGCCAGACCGAGGATCTGGTACACCGGCTGCGGAGCCAGGTGCTCCCCGCTGCCACCGCCGGCACGGGTGTCAAGGTACTGGTGGGAGGGGAGACGGCGGCCAGCGTCGACGCCTCGAGCTACCTCTCGTCGCGCCTGTTCCTCGTGATCGGCGTGGTGCTCGTCCTGTCGTTCATCCTCTTGATGGCGGCCTTCCGCTCCCTCGCCATCCCGTTGAAGGCGGCAGTGGTGAACCTGCTCTCGGTCGGCGCCGCCTACGGCGTGATCGTGGCGGTGTTCCAGTGGGGCTGGCTCGGAGGGGTGATCGGCATCGGTGCAACCGGGCCGATCGACCCGTGGATCCCGCTCATGATGTTCACCATCTTGTTCGGGCTCTCCATGGACTACGAGGTCTTCCTGCTCTCGCGCATGCGCGAGGAGTGGCGCCGGTCCCACAACAACTCCGAGGCGGTGGCCGACGGTCTGGCCAAGACCGCGCGCGTGATCACCGCGGCGGCGGCCATCATGATCTGCGTCTTCGGGTCCTTCGTGATCGGCGACCCACTGCGGGTGCTCAAGGTGTTCGGGCTCGGCCTGGCGTCGGCCATCCTCATCGACGCCACCCTCGTGCGCATGGTGCTCGTTCCTTCGGTGATGGAGCTGCTCGGCGATCGCAACTGGTGGATGCCCGCGTGGCTCGACCACATCGTCCCGAACCTGGGCGTCGAGGTGGACGTCGAGCCCCCCGAGGACAACGACGCGGACGTGCACGGCACCGACCCGGTGCCCGTCGCTGGCTGACCGCCACCACACGAGAGCGCGCCGGGATCGGCGGGTAGCATCGCCAGCGGGGCACGCCAGGAGGGGGGAAGGCGGTGGCGCTTCGAGATCTCGGGTCGGTGCCCCACGGCGCCGGCGACCTCACGGCTCCCTGGCTGCGCACTGCGTTGGCCAACGTGTCGGAAGGCGCGGTCGTGGCGGTGACCGCAGAGCCCATCGGCAACGGCATGGTGGCCGACAGTCTGCGGCTCCACCTCACCTGGGACCCGCCGGCCGCCGGCCCCGGCTCGATCATCGCCAAGGTGGCCTCGTCGCGAGAGGAGAGCCGCCAGGCGGCGGCGATGACCCGTACCTATCTCCTCGAGGCCGGCTTCTACAACGAGCTGGCTTCGACGGTCGACGTGCGCTGCCCCACCAGCTACCTGTCGATCTATGACCCGGCGAGCGGCGACTACGTCGTGCTGCTCCAAGACATGGCCCCGGCGGTGACCGGTGACCAGCTCACGGGCTGCAGCGTGGACGAGGCCGCCGCAGCCCTGCCGCAACTCGCCGCCCTCCACGCCCCCCGGTGGTCCGACCCCTCCCTCGAGCGGGTCGACTGGTTGGAGCGCCCGTCGGCCGAGGTGGGAGAGGGCTACAGCGGGCTGTTCGCGTCGCTCTGGCCCGGGTTCGTCGAGCGCTTCGACCGCCGCGTGGATTCCGATGTCGTCGCCCTCATGGACGGCCTCCTTCGGCACCTGCCGCGGATCCTGGCCGCACCGCCGCGACCGTGGACGCTCCTCCACGGCGACTTCCGCCTGGACAACCTGCTCTTCGACGACGCCGGGGTGGTGGTCCTCGACTGGCAGACGGTCAGGATCGGCCCGGCCATGAACGACATCGCCTATTTCCTCGGAGCGAGCCTGCTGCGAGAGCAGCGGATCGAAGCCGAGCACGAGCTGGTCGCCGAGTACCACGGGCTGCTCCGCGCCCGGGGTGTCGACTACGACTGGGACGAGTGCTGGGCCGGCTACCGGACGGGCGGTCTGGGTGGCCTCCTGATGGGGTTCGCCGCCGCAATGCTCGTCGCCCCGACCGATCGGGGCGACGAGATGTTCCTCGCCATGGTCAACCGCCACGGGGCCCAGTTGCTCGACCTCGGCGCCGAGGCGCTCCTCACCGAGCGATGACCAAAGGGGGCGGGCCATGGTCCGGCTGACGGCATGGGACGAGCAGTTCGTCCACCAGCTCCCCGAGCCGCTGCCGCACGTCGTCACCCCCCATGAGCATTGGCGCGAGAGCCTGTTCTTCGTGCTGCACCCGCGCCGCCGCTCCGGCGACGTCGTGATCCTGACCCTCGCCACCTTCCCCACCCGGGGCGAGATGGACAGCCTGCAGCTGGGGCGGGTGGGGGAGACCCCGACGATGATGCGCCACGCCCGCTCGCTCGGTGACGACCCGCACACCATGGCGGTCGGCCCGGTGCGCATCGACATCACCGAGCCCTTCCGCAGCGTCACGCTGCACGTCGACGACGACCCCGGCGCCCCGGTCGCCTTGGACATCGAGTTCCGGGCGCGCACCGCTCCCTACGGGCTGCGGCGCGGCACCATGCGCGCCGGGAACAGATCATCTGGGACCAGAGCCACATGGTGCAGTCCGGCACCTTCACCGGCACCTACACCCACGAGGGCACCACCTACGAGCTCGACGACTGGTGGGGCCAGCGCGACCATTCGTGGGGGATCCGCGACCATGCCCGCTGCCCACTGTGGATGTGGCTCGCCATCCAGCTGCCCGAGGGCATGGCCGCGGTCTGGCACTGGGAGCTGCCCAACGGCGCACGCGTCTACACCGACGGGTGCTTCGCGCCGGCCGACGGCTCGAGGCCGGTCCCGCTCATCGACTTCCGCCATGACCTCTCGTGGATCTCCGCCACCGGTGAGGCCCTCGACTACGGGCGCCTCGGCTCCGACGTGGCCGGGGTGGCCGGCCGGGTCGAGCTGGTCCTGGAGGGAGGCCGGACCCTCGGCGTGGAGGGGACCGGGAGGTGGGCGCAGCGCTACGGCGACCTCGGTGGCGGGCTGAACGAGATGGTGCTGCGCACCGACGACGGGGCAGAGGGCACGGGCATCTTCGAGCTGACCGGGGCATCGCACCACCGCTACTTCCCCGTGGCCCGAGCCGAGCGGCTGCCGCCTAGAGGGTGACGTCAGCGGGGCGCAGTGCCAGCATGAGCGATGAACCGTGATGAGGTCGCCAGCTGGGTGGCGCGCGCCGAGGAGGCCTGGCGCACGCCCGGCTCCCAACTGTGGGAGAGCGCTTCACCGACGATGCCCGCTACCAGCAGTGGCCCTGGGCGGAGCCGATCGCCGGCATGGCGGCGCTGAGGGCATTCTGGGAGGTCGAAAGGAAGGGAGCGACGAGCCCTTCGCGTTGACGAGCGAACTGCGCCCGCTTCGAGGAATGGCCCTTCCGGCCGACAACCTATGGGAACCCAGGTTCAACGAGCCGGCGTGATCACGATGCCGCAGTCCCCGTAGGGGATCTGCTTGCGGCGCAGCATGCCGCCGATGGCGCCGAGCGCCTTGGTGATGGTGGTCATGAACCCGTACTTGGCCTTCACCTCGCGCGAGATGGCCTCGTACTCGCCGCCCCGCACGATGGTAGCTGTGGCGTCGGTCGGCGACGTCCCCTTGGTGACCCGGCCACGGGCGTCGCAGGGCTGGACGGTGACCCGTTCGGTGTGGGCCAGGCGCTTCGCCTTGCCTGACCCCGAACTGGTCCAGCACCCGATCCGGCCCCCGTCGAGGCCGACCACCCACACCGGCGTGGCCACCGGGTTGCCGTCCCGGCGGAACGTGGTGAGCAGCACGTACTTGGCCGAACTGAGCTCCATGGCGCCACCGTACCGGCGTCGCGTACCGCATGCGAAGAAGGCGCCGCGCCGGCGTCGCGTGCCACCCGGCGCCGCCCGGGTGGTGCCGTGGCGCGACGGGGCTGGTGGGAAGGCTGGGGCACGGCCCCGGTGCGTGCGCCCGCGCGCTCGCATAGGTTCGCCAGTGGCCGAGCGAGTCGGCCAGCGAGCGGTCAGCACATCGGAGAATCCGAAAGGGATGATGAGCATGTCAAACCACTTCACCGGTCTCGACCTCGGACCGCCCCTCGGTGACCAGCGACTCGACCTGTGTGACCTCTATGCCTTCTCGTCGCCGGGCGACCCGACCCGCACGGTCGTCATCCTGAACGCCAACCCGTCGGCCGATGCGCTCCACCCCGACGCCATCTACCGGGTGGGCATCGACAACGACGGCGACCTGCGCAACGACATCGCCATCAGCTACGTCTACTCACAACCGAAGGGCGGCGCCCAGACGTTCGACGTGTTCCTCGCCACGGGCGACGAGGCGCGCTCGATCGAAGCGCTGGGCGAGAAGGTCGTGGACGGGGCCGGCGTCTCCTTCGGGACGGACCCGAACATCGTCACGGCCGGCGACCACACTTTCTTCGCCGGCGTGCGCAGCGATGCGTTCTTCTTCGACTTCGACGGGATCAAGAACCTGTTCGACACGAGCGGCGGCCGGAACTTCACCGCCCCGCACCTCGGTGGCGAGTCGCCGTGGACCGACAAGGACTCCAACACCGAGGCAAACATCTTCTCGATGGTGATGGAGCTGCCCACCGGCGACCTGGGTGCGGACCCCGAGGTCCGGATCTGGGGGCGCTGCAGCCTGCGCAAGGACGACGGCGTGCTGCTCCACGTGGACCGGGCCGGCCATCCCTCGGTCAGCAGCTTCTTCAACACCGACGAGACCAAGCTGGAGTACAACGCGAGCGAGCCGATCAACGACCGCGCCCGGTGGACGGACCAGTTCGTGCACCTGATGGGCCACACCGGTGGCTACAGCCGGGAGGAGGCGATCGCCGCCATCGACGCGCACGGCCTATTGCCCGACATGCTCACCTACAACCCGTCCGAGCCCGCCACCTACCCCAACGGGCGCGTCTTCACCGACGACGTCATCAACCATCGGCTGGCCTTCCTCTCGAAGGGTGACATACCCCCCGACGGGCTCGCCCCGCACACCGACACGCTGGCCACGTTCCCCTATCTCGGCACGCCGCACCCGGCCTCCTGAATCCTGCGCGCCGAGGGTGCGCGCGATGGTGGGCAGCCATCGCCGGCTCGTGCCTGGAAGACTGACGACATGGTGGAGGTGCGAGCAGCCTTGCCCGACGACGCCATGGACGTCGCCGGCGTCCATGTCCGATCGTGGCAGGCCGCATACCGGGGAATCTTCGACGACGAGTTCCTGGACTCGCTGCGGCCCGAGGACCGCGTCACGCGCTACTCGTTCGGCAGCGACGACCCGTCATCGCCGACGACGATCGTGGCCGAGGACGACGGGACCATTCTCGGGTTCGCCACGACGGGCGCGTGCCGCGATGAGGACGCCTTGGGCCTGGGTGAGCTCTACGCGCTCTACGTGGACGCCAGTGCCTTCGGTCTCGGCGTCGGCCGGCTGCTGCTGGCCGAGGCGCGGGGACGCCTCCTCGGCGCCGGCTTCACCGAAGCGGTCCTGTGGGTGCTGGCCGACAACGTGCGCGCCCAGTTGGTCTACGAGCGAGACGGTTGGTGGCGCGACGGCGCGGCGCGACACGAAGACATCTGGGCGGTGCCCGCGGACGTCGTCCGCTACCGCCGCACGCTCGCCGTCTGATCCCCCCGATCCCCGGCACCGCGACTGCGAGTGCCGTGGCGGCAATCGGGCAGACTTCGAGCACGCAGCGGTATTGCCGCGCGGGGCGCACCGCCTGTCCCGACGCCCGCACGAGAGCATCCCGGAGGGGCCATGACCGGACCGTTCACCACTGGCGCGACGGGGCCCAACCGCCGGCGCTCACTCTTGAGTCGGCTCCTGCGACCGGGTCCTCTGCGCGGTGGCCGTCACCGAGACGTCCAGGGAATGCCGCACGGGCGGCGGTGCTTGGCGTCGGAGACGGGCTCATCGCCAACGTCTCGCTCATCCTCGGCGTTGCCGGCGCCAGCCCGAATGCGAGCGCGATCCGCCTCGCCGGTGTGGCAGGCCGCCTCGCCGGTGCCTTTTCGATGGCGGCCGGCGAGCTGGTCTCGGTCAAGGCGCACGACGATCTCGTCGAACATGAGATCGAAGTCGAGCGAGACGAGATCCAGTCGGAGAGCGACGCGAGCTCGCAGCCACGTACCGTGCCCGCGGCGTGCCGGCCGTCGACGCCGACACGGTGGCGCGCATCTTGATGTCGAACCCCGCGGTGGCGCTCGACACCCACGCCCGCTTGGAACTCGGGGTCGATCCGGACGATGCCGGCTCCTCGCGTCAGGCGGCCGTCGTCTCCTTCTTCTCGTTCTCGCTCGGCGCCGTCCTCCCACTACTCCCGTGGTTCTTCACGAGTGGGGCGACTGCGGTCGTTCTTTCGGTCGCCATCGGAGCGATCGCCGCATTCGCGCTCGGCGCCGCGATCGGGTCGTTTTCCGCCCAGGGGGTCTGGCGGACAGCGTCTCGACAGCTCGCCGCCGCGGCCGTCGCTGCGTCCGTCACGTATGCGGTGGGGCGTCTGATCGGAACCCGCTCCAGCTGACCCGAACCCTTGGGGCCGGGGCGCGATCGAAAGGGGGCGCTACGAGGCGTGCGCGCCGCGGGGATGGCTGATCTGCTCCGTGCCCTCGGGCCGCACGATGACGAGAGGGCAGGGCGAGCGGTGTGAGCACTCGTGGCTGACCGAGCCGAGGGCGAACTCTTCGAAGCTGCCGAGGCCACGTGAGCCGACGACGAGCAGGTCGGCGCCCTCACTGGCGTCAATGAGTGCCCGGGTGGCCGGAGGGTCGGCGGCGATCCCGACGACGGCGAGTGACGGCTCGAGGGACCGCGCCCGCGCCACCTCGGCGTCAAGGACGGCCTGCTCGTGGGTGGAGGCGTCGTCGAAGACATCGAGGAGCTCGCGGCGGAAGTACATGGCGTAGACGACCTCGAGCCTTGCCCCTCGGAGGCTTGCCTCATGTGCGGCCCACTCGAGCGCGAGCCGCGAGGGCGCCTCACCGTCGACGCCGACCACCACCCGGGGGCCGTGGGCACTTGCTTGCTCTGACATTGTGACTCCTTCAGTGAACCTCCTAGAGCCACGGTGACACAGATCAGGCCCGACGCCAAGGGCTGAAGGTCATGACCGTCCCGCTGCCTCCCGGCGGCGGCCGGACCGGGGCCGGGGCCGGGACCTTTGACCCTGTGCACCCCCGGGTCAACGGCGCGACGCTGGCCAAATGCCCCCAGGAGCCGGACCGAGGAGCGCCGCCGACCGGCCGTGTGGCGCGGCCACTCGAGCGGACATCTTGGACATCATGACGTTGCTCCGCATCGTCGCCGACCGGCTCGAAGCGGCCGACTTCGGGGCCGACGCGCTCGATGGCCGCACCGAGATGTGCTTCGACCAGGCCAGCCAGGCGGTCTACGTGGCGCTCCAGGAGATGCAGGAGTGCCTCGCCGGGTGAGCGGAGGCGGCGCAACTCACTCAGCCAAACTGTGGGCCTCCGACTGCCTCGCACCCCGGACGATGACCACCGGACAGGGCGCGTGCAGCGCACACTCCCGACCGATCGAGCCACGGAGCGCCTTTTGTACCGCGCTGCGCGTGGCACCGACCACCAGGAACTGGGCGTCGGCGCAGGCCGCGAGCAGGGCGGGTACCGTTGCGCTGATCCTGTCCTGGCACTCGAAGCGCACGCCTGGCGCTGCCTCCTGGGCGGTCGCCTCCGCAGCCTTGACGATGCGGGCGACCATGCCCTCGTAGCCCTGCCGGGGACCGGCGATGAACGAGCCGACGGGTGGATAGAACCAGGCGTAGACGGCGCGCACCGGGACCGAGCGGCGCTCGCCCTCGGCGAGGGCCCAGCGCAGCGCTGCCGTCGCCTCCCGGGAGCCGTCGATGCCGACGACGATCGTCGACCCCGAGCGCGTTGTCGCCTCGCCACCTGGAGCGGACCGCACGATGAGCACCGGGCAGTGGGCGCTCGTCGCGCACCGGGCACCGATCGAACCGGGCACCAGGGCCGACAGCCCGCCCTTGTCCCGAGTGCCGACCACGAGGAGGGAGGCCCCCTCGCTGGCGCAGAGCAGCGCCTGGGTCGCCGTCGCATGGATGATGTCGGTTGCCACGTCGAGCTCCGGGTGGCATGCCGCCACGAGCGAGCGGGCCTGGTCGAGCACCTCGTCAGGGGTGGCGTCGCCCCCCATGTCGCCCTTGCGCCGCGTCTCGCTGGCCTGGGCCAGGACGACCCGCAGGCCCACACGCCGCACCGCGGCCTCGTCGGCAGCATTGCGCAGTGTGGCGAGCGAGTGCTCCGAACCGTCGAACCCCACGACAACTGCGCCGTTCGTGGTCTTGGTGTGCTCCTCGGGTGTGGGTCGCATCGGGTGCCTCCGAGGCATGACTGGTGCCTCACCACCATCGTCGGACTGCGGACCCCCTGTCGCCAGGGCACAAGGTCCCCCCAGTGGCGATTCGCCGTGAACGGGGCCGAAGGACTCTGGAAGAAGTGCTGCTCGGGTGCCACCGTGGTTCCATGTGGATCGACCAGCGTGGTTCCGAGGTGCTCGCCGTCCCGGAGTGCTTCCGGTTGCTCGCCCACGGCGTCCAGTCGATGGGGTTCGGCCGGCTAGGGGTTTCCACCGCCCAGGCGCCCGTCGTCGTGCCCGTCAATTACGCGGTGCGCGACCGTGAGGTGCTGGTGCGCATCGGCGTGGGCTTCTTGCTCCAGGCGGCAGGTGGCGAGCTCGTGGCCTTCGAGGTCGACGAGATCGACCTTGAGGGCGGTGTGGCCTGGAGCGTGCTGGTCCGGGGTCTGGCAACGGTGATCGGGGAACCCACCGGGGCGGACATCGATGCGGCACCCACGCCGTCGGTGCCCTCACCCGGCGATCGGATCCTCTCGATCCGACCCGACGTGGTGACCGGTCGCCGCTTCCCGCTGCTGGCGGGCGCTGCTCCCGGGGACGTGGCCCGGTCGACGTGAGTGGCGGCTGTGAGGGGTGGGCAGGATCGAGCAGTCGCCGGTGATCGGCGTGCCAGAGCACCAGCTGTCGAACACCGTGCTCACGCACCACGAGCTGCGCGAGCTGCTCGACCAACTGTGCGACGAGGCTGACGAAGGCTCCACCTGGGTGCTCGTCGTCCCCGACGGACCAGCCGAGTCCGTGCCGGTCCACGAGAGCTGGCTCGCCCTGGCGGACGGCTCCTTCGGTACGCGGGGCTCCCTGGAAGAAGGTGGTGCAGGCTCGGCGCCTGCGGTCTATGTGGCCGGTGTCTACGACCGGGCGCCCGACGGGGGCGAGAGGCTGCTCGAGGTGCCCACTTGGACCCAGCTCGCCATGCGGGCGCCGGAGCCGGGCGACCGCGTCCTCGACCTGCGAACCGGAGTGGTGCTGCGCAGAGCGCCCGGTGCGCGTGGGCCCTTCCGCTCCGCCCGCTGGGTCTGCCTGGCCCGGCCGGGAACGGGCGTGCTCGTGGCGGAAGGCTCCGACCTCGTCCCCGTGCCCACTCCCGCGCGCGTCGCCACCGCTGTGCGCTCGTCGCTCGACGGCGTCGTGGCCGGCCTCGTCGACACGGTCGGCGTGAGCCAGGGGCGCGGCGAGGCACCGACCTCGCTGGCTCGCATCACCTCGATGACCGACGAGCTGGAGCGGGCACCGTGGTCCTATCTCGCATCCCGGCAGGAGGAGGCCTGGAGGATCGGCCCGGTGGCGCTGCTCGACGAGCAACGGAACGCCTGGTCGCAACGCTGGAGGGAGAGCGACGTTGAGATCACCGGCAACGACGAGCTGACCCGCGCCGCGCGCTTCGCCATGTTCCACGTCATGGCCTCGGCGGCCGACCAGGTCGAAGCAGCCGTCGGGCCCCACGGCCTCACCGGCCCGGGCTACGGCGGGCACGTGTTCTGGGACGCCGACGTCTTCGTCCTGCCGGTACTCGCCGCCACCCATCCGACGGCCGCGCGCGCCATCGTCGAGTACCGGATCCGGCGCCTGCCTGCGGCCCGCCGTGCGGCGGCGGCGAGCGGCCACGCCGGCGTCCGCTTCCCGTGGGAGTCGGGCCTCGACGGCTCCGACGTCACGCCCAAGTCAGGCCCCGACGGGCACGGTGGGATCATGCCCATCCACACCGGGGAGCTCGAGGAGCACATCACCGCCGACGTCGCCTGGGCCGCGTGGCAGCTCTCCTCGTGGACCGGCAGCTGGCACCTCTTGGGGCGGCGGGGCCGACCGCTGCTGCTCGAGACCGCCCGCTACTGGGCGAGCAGGATCCGCCTCGACGACGCTGGCCGCGGGCATATCGACCACGTCATCGGGCCCGACGAGTACCACGAGGACGTGAACGACGACGTCTTCACCAACCGCATGGCGCAGTGGAACCTCGAGCGCGCCGCCGAGCTCGTGCTGCGCCGCGGCGATGCGGAGGACCCCGCCGAGGCCGCTCGCTGGCGTGACCTCGCCCACCAGCTCGTGTCCGGCTACGACGGGCGGGCCGGTCGCCACGTCCAGTTCGACGGCTACGACCGGCTCGAGCCCTTGCGCGTGGAGGGCCTGACCCAAACCGCGCCGATGGTGCTCGGCTCGGCTGGCGTCGCCGCGTCGCAGATCGTGAAGCAGGCCGATGTCCTGATGGCGCACCACCTGGTGCCAGAGACCATGCCCGAGGGCTCGCTCGAGGCCGACCTCGACTACTACGTGCCCCGCACCGACCACGGCAGCGCGCTGTCCCATGGGATCCACGCAGCGGTGCTGGCCCGTGCCGGTCGCCTCACTGAAGCCTGTGCCCACCTCGAGGCTGCGGCCGACATCGACCTCGGCGGTGTCGGCAGTATGGCGGCAGACGGTGTGCAACTGGGCGCCATGGCGTCGGTGTGGCACGCCCTCGTGCTCGGCTTCGCCGGTGTGCGCGCCACGTCGCCGGACCAGCGGGCTCTCGTGCTCGACCCGCATATCCCCCCTGACTGGGGGGAGCTGCGCATCCAACTCCGTTGGCATGGCCGCCCGGTGGCGTTGCGGTGCCGGAGCGACGCCGTCCACGTGGCGTGCCTGACGCCGCTGCGGGTCCAGCTGGGCGGGGGACCGCCGGTGCGCGTCGCCCCCCCGGGCCGCTGGGTCGAGCGCAAAGCGCCCTGAGCGGCTCAGCCGGGGTAGGGGCGCAACGGCGGGAGGAAGCGGGCGATGGTCGACATCGGCCGGTAGGGCTCCCACTGGCCCGCGGACTGGGCGAGCCGGTCGGCGATGATGAACAGCACGACCGGGTTCACCCCGAGACCGACATGGCTGCCCCAGACCTCGATGTTCTCGTGGCGCCCGTCGGGCTCCTGCAGGCAGGACTGCCAGGCCACCACCCCGTCGGTGCGGCTGTAGATCGAGGTGGCCGGCACCGGGAGCGGGCCGCGCTCGAACTCGTTGGGCATGCGCGAGCTGAGCCGCGGGCTGTGGAACCGGGCCATGGCCCGGTAGAGGCGCGTGGCGTGGGTGGCCCGGTGGTGCACCAGGTTG
>Ga0302270_10005567_pt1 | contig 11455 bp, 11 predicted proteins | sample III_Bog_E2_3_FD_198773 | JGI IMG/M metagenome (GOLD analysis project Ga0302270, IMG submission 198773) | Peat permafrost microbial communities from Stordalen Mire near Abisko, Sweden - III_Bog_E2_3 | ecosystem: Environmental > Terrestrial > Soil > Wetlands > Peat | place: Sweden: Abisko...
CTACGATGACGGCTTCGGGCAGGGCAGCTTCGGCCTCTGCCCAGGCCTGGGCGCCGCCCTCGGCTTCCCGCACTGCCCAGCGAAGTCCAGTGAGAGTCTGGGAGAGCCGTTGGCGGAAGCTGCGATCCGCGCTGGCTACCAGCGCCGTGCGCGAGCGGGTTCGGGTGGCAAGCGAAGGAGTCGAGACGAGAGCGGTGGCCATGGAATTCTCCTGAAGATGCGCGGTTGGGATCGAGGATTGGAATCAGCACGCCTCAAGAAACGGCGGAGCGGCGGAGGGCGGAATCGCGGGCAGCGGAAGCGGAGACAGGACTGGAAGGCCAAGGTCGCTCTCCGGAGGCACCATGTAGCCCTGCCCGCGCACGGTGCGGATCAGTTGTCCGGGAGGCCGGTCCTTGAGCTTGCGGCGCAGGTAGTTGACGTAGACATCCACAATATTGGTGGTCTGCGTCGGCTCCAGGTTCCAGACCGAGTCCAGCAGCTCGACCCGCGAGACGCACTGGCCGCGATTGAGCATCAGGTGCTCGAGCAGGGCAAATTCCTTGTTGGTGAGCAGAACCGGCTGGCCTCCGTGGCGGGCCGTGTGGTCCAGCCGGTCCAATTCGAGGTCGCCGGCGCGCAGCAGCAGGCGCGCCTCGCGCTTGCGGCGCAACAGAGCCCGGCATCGAGCCCGCAGTTCGTGCAGGCTGAAGGGCTTGATCATCAGGTCGTCGGCCCCTAGGTCCAGGCAGCGGACGCGCGTATCCACCTCCTGCCGGGCGGTCAGCACCAGCACCGGCAGATTCGCGTCGAGCGCGCGCACCTCTTCAAGCACCTGCTCACCGTCCTTGACCGGCATGTTCAGATCGAGAATGGTAAGGTCGGGCAACTCCTGGCGGAATGCCTCCACGGCGGCGGCGCCATCATGGGCCAGACGGACACGGTGACCGTCCGCCTCCAGGCCGCGGCTCAAAAACAAACCCAGCGCTTTGTCATCTTCGGCAATCAATAGCCTCATGGCAACCTTTCTCTTTGGGAAACGCCGCCGGCCGGCAAAGTCTGCCTGCTCCGCGTTCCCATCGAGCCGGCTTAGTGTGCGCTAAGGAACGGCTCCTTATTACCTTCACGCGAAGGAGAATGGAACTCAAGATTGGAAAGAAGAAAGAAGAGAAGGCGATTGCAGAAACGGGACTGAAGCCGGGGGAATTCCCAAAATGGCGCGGGTGTTTTGTTAGAAGTTAGAGTGTTCTCACTCACTTCCCGAAGAGAATTTTCACGGTTTGCTGATTCGCGCTTCGGTTGCCTTGCGAACAGCCTCAGCGTCCGCAATGTCTTGCGGCCTCCCGGCAGCCAGCTTTGACGCAATGAGGTCGGGGGCGGCGATGAAAAACGCCTTGAGGCCACTTTTTTGATCGAGCACGCCTTCCACGCGCCTTCCCCAAGCGGCCTCGAAATCGACGCCCGGAATGTCAGGAAGAATATCGACGCAGCGCGGATCGTGTCCGAAGCGAAAGAAGCAGCCTCGCACGGAGAAGTCCTCCGGCTTAATGCCCTGAAGCGGCGCTCCGAACGCGGCGAGCGCGGCGTAAGTCGCTTGCGCGTTAGCCGGATCGGCTTGGATGAAAAGGTCGATGTCCTTGGTAAAGCGGGGCTGGGCGTGAAAGATGACGGCATAGCCGCCAACAATCAGGTACTTAACGCCATGGGCATTGAAGGCGGACAAAAGGTCTTTGTAGTCTTGGTACATCCGGCTCGACCTCCCAACCTTTCAGCGCATAGGCGGCGAGAACCATCTCCTCGGCCGCGTCGATCCGCTCATGCGCGGGCCTGCTCTGCCAGTAACGATACTCGTCGGCCTTCATCTCGTCGAAGCTCGTGTACTTGCGAAGGATCGTTCCCATGCCTCTATTGTTTCACTGCAAAGTGCCGGATTCAACGCCTATTTTGCGACTGAATCTTGAGACTCGCTGATCTTTTTCAGGGCACGGCGTGGCGTCCCAATTTCCGTCCTTTGTGAAACACACTGCATGCAACAGATTCTTGGGGACACTCCAGCCATAGGACTAATGCTGGCTGCTTCTGGCCCGCGACGCCGCTTTCTCCTGGTACATTCCGGCGTCGGCCCGGTCGACAAGCTCCTTCATCGTCTCGCCGGGGAGCCGTTCGGCAAGCCCTATCGAAGCTGCCACGCGCAGTTTTCTGGGCGCGGAGCTTCCCTGCACCGTGTAGTTTCCGCAGACCCACTCCTGAAGCCGGTCAACCTGCCCGCGGGCCTCCCTGATTCCGCAATGCAGCAGGAGGATGAATTCATCGCCGCCCCAGCGCCCAATGGTGTCGGTTGCGCGGCAAACCGATCGCATCTTGGCGGCAAACTGCTTTAACAGCTCATCTCCAACCAGGTGGCCGTGCTCATCATTCACGCGCTTGAACTCGTTGATGTCGGCGATGGCAACACAGAACGGCGCGCCGAGATGAAGGGATTGCTCGATCTGGCCTTCCACCCACGGCCGGCTGCGCAGGCCGGTGAGCGCATCGCGCGAGGCGATCTCCTCGGCTTCTTCCAGGCGGACCTGATAGTTCGAGACCTCGACCCGAAGCTTGTCGATTGCCTCTTTGCCTTCGGCGGCCATCCTGTCGATCGAGGTCTTCAGATCCGAGGCGCTCTTCTTGATTGATTCGCGGATTTCAGTCAGATCTTCAAGCCTGGCGATGCCTTTGAGCCGCGTTGTCACCTCGGTAATCTGCTCAGCGCAGCGCTGATCCCGTTCGCCAACCGACTCAGCCGTCCGGGCCATCACGAGAAGCAGCTCCTTTACCTCACTGGTCTGTTGCCGGTGGTGCATGGCCGCGCGACGGCCCCAGCCTTGCAGTTGCTTTCGTACATTGGATTCCGTGCTTTCAACAATTTCAATGGAGAGCTCCGCGCAGAGCTTCTCCCGGAGCTCGGCCAGACCCTGCTTCAGCTCCTCTCCCAAGGCCGGACCGGCGTCCTGAGCGCAGTTGCCCATCTCCACCAAGGCGGAGCGGTACGCGCCAAGTGTTACCGGAAGAAGAGCTGCCTGCCCCCGCTCGAAGGAATCGGCGGCCCCATTTTGCGGTTGTTCAAGATAGTGCTTGATCGAAATCATCTGACCTCGCATGCGTTAGTGCAAAACCGGGGATACCATATCCTGATTAGCCTCGTTCAAGGTCGCCGCTCCCTGTTGGTCACGTCGACATTGAGTGCTGTGGTTCCGGGATACATCATCCCTGGTTTTGCTATGGCGGACAGGCCGTTGAAGCGCGGACGCACCACCTGTGCTTATCGGGTTGTTCTCAGCATTTCTTGAGCGGAGCTTTGAATCTGCTCACCAACCCGGATCGGCGCTCCCGCAAGCCGCTGCTGAATTGTCCCGAAAAGACCGCTTCCGAGGCAAAATACCGGGTGAACTGAAGAAAAATGAAAAAAACTCTTGCGGTTCGCCTTTTATTCGCTATAATGCGCTCATGGCAGTGACCCGAAGGCAAAAAGAGATTCTGGATTTCCTGGAGTCGTTTGTAACGCGCAACGGCTACTCCCCGTCCTTTGAGGAGATTGCGCGCGGCATGGGGCTCAAGAGCCTGGCAACCGTGCATAAGCACATTACCAACCTCGAAAAGAAGGGGTTGCTTGACCGCGTGCATAACCGCAGCCGCTCAATCGATGTGCTGCCGCCGGGAACGCGGACCCGATCGAGCGAACGTCTGCCCCTGGCGGGGCGCATCGCCGCCGGGATGCCGGTGGAGGCGATGGAGACCGAGGAGAGCATTTCGCTGCACGACGTGGTGGGCAACCGCGACGTCTTCGCTCTGGAAGTGCGCGGGGATTCGATGCGCGACGAACACATCATCAGCGGCGATTACGTGCTGGTGGAGCGTACGCGCACGGCGCGGCAAGGGGAGATCGTTGTGGCGCTGCTCCATGGCTCGGAGACAACGCTGAAGCGCTTCTACACGGAAGGCAATCAGGTGCGGCTGCAACCTTCCAACGTGGAGATGGAACCCATCCGGGTGAAAGCCGTGGATGTGGCCATCCAGGGGCGGGTCCTGGGCGTGTTGCGCAGGTACAGATGATCAAGGCTGGTTGAAGGCGACCTGGACCGGGCAAAACGCGATGCCGTTGTCGCCGCATGGCTGCCTTACACCTTGAGGCACAGTTGTTTTTTCTCCCCGCGGAGAAAAGGCTCTGGCTGCCTCCCATCCTCAACCTCAGATTGGAAGTGAAACTTGATAGATGACATTGATTACGAATCGATTGCCAAGATGATCGATCACTCGCTGCTCAACCCATCCCTGACTGCCCCGGAACTGGAAGCAGGCTGTGCTCTGGCGGTGAGATACAACGTGGCAAGCGTTTGCATCCTGCCGTACTACCTGGCCAGATGCGCAGAGCTGCTGCGTGGAACCACGGTAAACGCCAGCACCACCATCGGCTTTCCGCACGGCGGGCACACGACCGCCATCAAGATTGCCGAAGCCCGGCAGGCGCTTGAGGACGGTGGACAGGAACTGGATGCGGTGATCAACATCAGCAAGGCCCGGAGCGGGGATTGGCAGTATGTGCGGGATGAGCTTCTGGCGCTCACACAGGCCATCCACGGCGGCGGAGCAAAAGTCAAAATCATCTTTGAGAATGCTTATCTGGACGATGCCGCGAAGATTCGGTTGTGCGAGATTTGCGGAGAGATTGGTGTCGATTGGGTCAAGACCTCGACCGGGTACGCCCCCAGTGGCGCAACTCTTTCCGATCTCGAATTGATGCGCAGACATTCTCCGGCAAGGGTTCAGGTAAAGGCAGCGGGCGGCATTCGCGATCTCGACACCCTTTTGACCGTTCGCGCGATCGGCGTCAGCCGTGTGGGAGCCACGCGCACTGAAGCCATTCTGGAAGAATGCCGGAAGCGGCTCGGGCTCGATCCCATCACCCAGCCCAGCCATTGAAAGGCAGAAAAGAGCCCGGCGCAGAGGCCGGGCTCTTTTTGTGTATCATCATTCTTGCCGCGGAAATTCATTAGGCCAGAAGACGTTTGACCTTCTCCTCAATCTCTTCCTGGGGCCTGTAGCCCACCACCTGATCCATCACTTTGCCGCCCTTGAAAAACAGCAGCGCTGGAATGCCTCGAATGCCGAAGCGCGAAGGCGTTGCGCCATTCTCGTCCACATTCACCTTGGCAACCTTCAACTTGCCGGCATAGGCTGCGGCCACGCCATCCACGATCGGCGCGATGGCCTTGCAGGGTCCACACCATACAGCCCAGAAATCCACCAGAACCGGCTGCTCGCTCTTGAGCACCTCCTGGTCGAACGTTGCATCACTCACTTCCAGAACACCCAATCCAGCCATGATCCTCCTTGCGGCAACCGCGCACTTCAAGTGTACGTTAGCCAGGCCTTCATGGGATGCTCCCGCGGGCCGGAAAGTCGCAAGCCGTTCCTTGATCGGCGACAAATAGCGGAACACCCCAAACCGGACAATGGCGGGGATTCAGAGCGCGATGCCGTCAACGCAGGATGGCTCCGCCCGGATGCACCCAAATTAAAAGCGCCCGGGTCCCTTCGGGACCACGGGCGCTAGAGCAGCCCTCCCCCAGAACTGCCCACGCTGAAAATGTAGGGGTTTCACGAGCGAATAGCAAGGAATCTTGAGTAATTGAAAAGAGTAATCAGATGGCACAAGATCCAACTGCAATAAGGTAACCTGCGCACGAGAAACTGTGCGAAGCTTTCATCCCCGCCAAGGCTGGTATTTCATGAAGATCCTGCATATCTCAGGCCAGCGCACGTCAAGTTGCGCAGCAAAACCTCCGCCTCAAACCTCGCGCGAGGCGAAAAAGGACTCGCTCGCTCCGGCCGATTCAAACCGGCAGACCTTGAGCTCCGGCTCCGTCATGCCTTCCAGCGCGGCGTGGATTGCATCCCTCGCGCCTGGAACCGCCTCCTCGCTGGCGACGATCACCAGAACCGAGGGCCCTGCGCCGCTAAGCGCCGCTCCCAGAATGCCATGCTCACCGGCCAGCGGCAGAAGCCGTGGCAAAAGCGGGCAGAGAGGCGCGCGGAAGGGCTGATGAATCGAGTCCCGCATGGCGACCCGCACCAAGTCGGCCCGCGCCTGGGCGAAGGCCAGCCCCAGCAGCGCTGCGGATTGAATGTTGGCGACCACGTCGGCGCGAGGGTAGCAGTCGGGCAGCAGATCGCGCGCCTTGCTGGTGGGCAGCGGCTCGGAGGGAAGAACGACGATGGCCCGCCACTCAGCCGGCGGCACGACGCGGGCCGCATATACTTGGCCGCCCTCGCAAAGTGCGGAGACAAAGCCGCCCAGCCAGCAGGCCGATGCGTTGTCCGGATGGCCCTCCAGCGCCGAAGCCTCCTCCAGAATGCGCTCCGCGCTCCAGTCCAAATCGCCAAAATGCACCGCCAGAGCGATCGCCGCCAGGCGTCCGGCCGCCGACGAACCACAACCCATGCCGAGAGGAATCTCATTGGCCATCTGAATGGCTAAAGGAGTCACCGGCCGCCCGTTGCTCTCTAGCAGCCCTTTATAGATTTCCAGGATGAGGTTGTTCTCGAGCCTTGCAATATGCTCCTTGTTCCGGCCCGTCGCGGAGATCGAAAACTCGGCAGCAGGCACAGCCTCAATCTCCAGATAAAAGTCGAAGGCTATTGCGACCGCATCGAAGCCTGAGCCGAGATTCGCGGAGGTGGCCGGCAGGCGCAGCCTGAATCCTCCAGAATTCCCGCTTCTACGAACCGCGCTCAGAGCTTCGCTCATTCCACACTGCCCTTCAGCGCGGCCAGGACCGCGGCCGGTGTGGCCTCAACCACTTGCGCATTGCGCTGCAACCCAGCGATCTCCGCTTTCAGGCCGGCGCTCTCGTCTTCGCTGAGCAACGTTCCGCGATGGAAGTCGATGGTGTAGTCGGCGTCCTTGAGCGTGTGGCCGGTCAGCACCAGAACGACCGTCTCATTGCCAGCGATTCTGCCCTCGGCGCGCAGCTTCTTCAACCCCGCCAGCGTGACTGCGGAGGCCGGTTCACAGCCGAGGCCCTCCGCGCCCAACTCGGCTTTGGCGATGGCAATTTCGGCTTCGGTCACATCGAGGCACCAGCCGCCGGTGTCCAGAATGGCGCGCGCGGCCTTGCGCCAGGAGGCCGGATTGCCGATGCGAATGGCGGTGGCGCGAGTGTGTGCCTCGACCGGCTCCAGCGAGGTCCCGCCATTGTCGGCCAGGCTGCGCACCAAGGGATTGGCGCCCGCCGCCTGAATCACGGAGATGCGCGGCATCCTCGCCACCAGTCCCAACTCGAGCAACTCGCGGAAGCCCTTGCCCAGGGCCGAGCTGTTGCCCAGATTCCCGCCGGGGACGATCAGGTGGTCGGGAACATTCCAGTCGAAGGCCTCGGCAATCTCGAAAGCGGGAGTCTTCTGTCCTTCCAGCCGGTACGGATTGACCGAGTTGAGCAGGTAGATGGGCGCTTCGTTCACAATCTGCGTCAGCAGGGTCAGGCAGCCGTCGAAGTCGGTCCTTAACTGGCATGTGATGGCGCCGTAATCCATGGCCTGCGACAGCTTGCCCCAGGCGATCTTCCCGTCGGGAATCAACACAAGGCTGCGCAGCCCCGCCCGCGCCGCATAGGCTGCCATTGCAGCCGACGTGTTTCCGGTGGACGCGCAGGCCACCCACTCGAAGCCTCGCTCCCTGGCCACGCTCATCGCCGCGGTCATGCCAGTGTCCTTGAAGGAGCCCGTGGGGTTCATTCCCTGGTGCTTGGCGTAAAGCTGGTCGATGCCCAGGGCTTTGGAGGCGCGCGTCAAGTGGTACAGCGGCGTGTTGCCCTCGCGGAGGGTCACGGCGTCGCCAAAGCTGTCGAGAATGGGCAGTAGCTCACGAAAGCGCCAGACGCCGGAGTGGTCCAACTCCTCCGAGGAGCAGCGCCGCTCGCGCCAAAGCCACTTGAGAGCGCCGGGATTGGGACGGTCGGGGCCTCCGCGCTGTCCCCAGCCGGGGTACTCCACTTCAAACAAGTCCCCGCAGACGGCGCAACGAAAGTCCGGCCGGGCGTCCGCGCCGGAGATTCGCGCTCCGCATCCGAAACAGCGCAACTGGTGCAGAATGTCATTCATGGCTGAAGATAGGTTACCAGCCACCGGGAGATTTTGCTGCGCAACGCGCTGAGCCTTGTCTGCAGGAATGTGCGGCGGGTGGGCAATCCTCCACTGGATCCGGACAGTATTGCGGATTCAGTGTCGATTGGCCTCTGTGCTGTCCACCAGCGGATATTATTCGATTTGAATCGTTTAGGTGAGGCCCCACGGTTTCACGGACAGATGGCAAGAGAGCTCGAGCCAGCGTTGGCTGCTTTGCGAAGGGACCGGGGTGGGATTGTCCGAGCGCGGGCAGCAAGCGGGAATGGCTCTGGCGGCGCGAGGAATCGCGGCAGTGTTTCAAGGATGTACCTGGCTGTCGCGGAGAGTGACGTGTCGTGCCGGAGTGCCGGGGTTCGCGCCCTGCGGCAGGAATCGCATTCGCCAGATGTGATTTCTATTGGAGTGGAAGTTTCTGAAAATAACTTCCCATTTTTGTGCAAGTTCTTGCACATTGCCCCAACTGTTCCAGTTTTTACTGAATCCTTTGCTCGCCGGATATGCTCTTGCAAATCAGAAGGTTAGTCGGAATCCGGATAAATTATCGAATTGGACACGATTGGTCCTTAAACTGCTACAACCACAACAGGATTCCCCTTTCCATCTGGGCCTTGGGCCCAGAAAACTGCCGAAGGAAGAACCGCCGGCTGTCGCATGATGGCCGGCTCGGCGAATGCACGAATTGTTGAATTTTAAGGAGATTGAATGAAGGGTACGATCAGGAAGCCATCGGCGCGGGCAAAAAGTCTGCGCAAAGCAATTGCCATGGGTTTTGCAGCCGCCGCAGTTTTGGTGTTTGCCGCACCTGCGCGAGCAACGAGCCTGGTAACCAACGGCAGTTTCGAGGAGACCACAAACGGCCCCGGCCAATTGGGCTACAACACGAACGCCACCGGCTGGACGACGACAGGCTACAACTTCCTCTATGCCTCCGGAACCGCGGACAGCTTGACCAATGCTGCTCAAGGTCAGTACGGTGTAAATCCTCTTTGGGGACCGAATGACGGTTCGGCCAATGGATTTACGGCCAGCAGCCCTGACGGCGGGAACTTTATCGCCGGTGACGGCGACTTCGATACTGGCCCAATCTCGCAGACCATCAACGGCCTGACAGCCGGAGACCAGTATGCGGTGAGTTTCTACTGGGCAGCCTCCCAGCAAGAGGGCTACACCGGCGACACCCAGCAGTATTGGGCGGTCAGCCTGGGAAGCCAGACCTTCGACACGCCCACTTATGACCTCGCCAGCGAAGGCTTCTCCGGCTGGATGTACCAGACCGAGACCTTCACCGCGACGAGCACCAGCGAGGTGCTCTCCTTCCTCGCCGTGGGCAACGTTCCTGTTCCTCCCTTCGCCCTCTTGGACGGAGTCACGATGAACGACGAAAATCAACCGTCCCCGGTTCCTGAGCCCGGATCCTTGCCTCTGCTCTTCACCGGTTTAATGGGCGGGCTGGCGGTGCTTCGTTCGAAGAAGTGGCTCCGGCGCTGATTGCGAATGGTCTTCTTTGAAGAACGAGGCAGTGCCCTACAATGGGTACTGCCTCGTTCTCATTTTCAGGCATCCTGGTTGGGTACTCAATGCATGACATCTTAGAACAAATCATGGATTTGCCCCCATTCGTGGTGGACATCATCCGGTTGAGCATATGGCTGTTCCTGCTTATGCTTCTTTTCACTCCGCTGGAGAGACTCTTCGCCCTTCGTCCGCAAAAGATCTTCCGCAAATCCTTTTTCGTCGATTTGGGATATTTCTTTCTGAATGGCCTCTTGCCCAAGTTTCTCCTGGTGTTTCCTGCGGCTGCTATCGCCTGGGTGATGCATCGTCTGGTCCCCGGCGCGGTTCACCATTGGACGGCTAGCCTGCCGCTGGGAGCGCGCCTGGCTGCCGCATTGGTGGTTGGAGAGGTTGGGTTTTATTGGGGACATCGCTGGACGCATGAGATTCCCCTGCTGTGGCGCTTCCATTCCATCCACCACGCCCCTGAGGAGATTGACTGGCTCGTCAGTTCCCATGCTCACCCCTTTGATTTTGTCTTTGTCCGGCTGTGCGGAATTGTTCCCTTGTATGCCGTGGGCCTGGCCCAACCGGTGGCCGGAATGCAATTGGATGCGGCGCCTTTGTTCTTCCTTCTGGTTGGCTCCATGTGGGGGTTCTTTATCCACGCCAACCTGCGCTGGCGCTTCGGCTGGCTGAGCCTGCTGGTTGCTACGCCCGCCTTTCATCATTGGCACCACACCAATGACGAGCACGTCGACAAGAATTACGCCTCGATGCTGCCCATCATGGATATTCTCTTCGGCTCCTGGTATATGCCCAGGAAGCAGTGGCCGCCCGTATACGGGATCAAAACACCGATGCCTCCGGGGCTGCTGGCGCAAACCGTGCACCCCTTCCTGCCGCAAGAAGAGAAAGTCGACTGAAGAGCCATCGAATGGGCTGAAAGACCGGGCGGCCTGGACCTTGTGAAGAGGCGTGCTGCTCTGAGCAGACCCTGGGGAACCGGCCGTGCTCAGTACCCCACCATCACTGGTTCCATTTCCAGACGGATTCCAAAACGATCTTCGACCGCGCCGGTGATTCGCGCGGCGAGCGCCAGAAGATCTGCCGCTGCCGCTCCGCCGCGATTGATGAGCGCCAGCGTGTGTCGCGAGGAGATGCCGGCAGCGCCCAGTGCGTAGCCTTTGGCAAATCCGGCCTGCTCGATCAGCCAGGCGGCGGGAACCTTGACCATGCCGGAATTCTCTGCTCCGGATCCGGCGGGAAAGCGCGGCGGGGCTTTGGCGCCGGCGGCTTCGATTTGCTGAAGCTGCTCCTTGCCGACTATGGGATTCTTGAAGAAGCTGCCCGCGCTGCGGCAATCCGCATCGCCCTCGACCAGAAGCATCCCCTTGGACTGGCGGACGCGTCGCACAGCGGCGGCCACTTCGGCAAGGCTGGGTTCGCCGGCTTCGCTTCCCCGCTCCGCAAGAGATCTTTGCAGATCCGCGTAGCGCACGGCGGGCGCACCGCCGGGGGTGAGCCGATAGTCCACGCGGGTGACAATATAGCAACCACGATCAACCGAGTTGAATCGGCTGCGGCGGTAGCCAAAGCCGCACTCTGCCACTGGAAACTCGACAAAGCCGCGTTCCTGAAGGTCGAAGGCCCGCACCCGCTCAATCGCCGAGGCGACTTCCTGACCGTAAGCGCCCACATTCTGCACCGGCGTCCCGCCCACCGTGCCGGGGATGCCGGCCAGGCACTCGACGCCCGCGCAGTTGTCGTTGACTGTGCGCTCGACGAAGCAGTTCCAGTCTTCGCCTGCCGCAACCTG
>Ga0302270_10005570_pt1 | contig 11452 bp, 8 predicted proteins | sample III_Bog_E2_3_FD_198773 | JGI IMG/M metagenome (GOLD analysis project Ga0302270, IMG submission 198773) | Peat permafrost microbial communities from Stordalen Mire near Abisko, Sweden - III_Bog_E2_3 | ecosystem: Environmental > Terrestrial > Soil > Wetlands > Peat | place: Sweden: Abisko...
CAACCGGGCTTTAGCCCCCGAGGGAACACTTGCTTGGTCAACCAACTCATAAACGCCCGAAGATAGGGGATGTTATTTCCGGCGGATACCACTAGATCGGAGCGGATATCCCTCGCAGTGGTACCATGTTGTCGCCATGCAAAAACTATTGCGAAAGACCGTTAATGTTTTCTTGAGGTATCCCATCCTCTGGCTTCCGTACATTTGTGCGTATCTGCTGCAGAATTGCTTAGGGTGGTTAAGGAGCCTTGCGCGAAAGGAAATCCTCGCATGGGGCATGACCGGGTACTCGGTATTCGGTGGTCCCGGTATTCCTTTCTCAAATGCTTCTGGGACCGTGAACGCCATCCGGTTGAATCAGGTGCTGGAATGCGGCGTTGATTATATTTATGCGTGGATTTGGGCAATGGCGCTTGTGGTAACGGCAATCCTCGTTGCCATGATCTTCCGTAGCGAACCGCTTGCCTGGAGGAACGTTGCAGTGGCAGCGCGGGGCTATTTGAAACGAGCCCTCGGTTACTCCGCGAAGCTTTGGGTTCTATCGATGGCTTTGATGGCGCTGGCGAGCGTATCCGCGATCTTTCTGACCATGCCAACGGCCAATCGGCCAGCCTCCCTCACTCTTTTGTATACGGAGATCAAGATTGTTGTGGGCATCTTTTGTTACGGATGGATTATGGCTCCGCTGTCCATCCGGCTTCTGCGTCCAGTCGATGCCCAGCCGGTTACTGCGGTTGAGAAGCAACTGGGACGCTACTCTATCATCTGTGCAGCCATAGCTGCTCATGTGCTTGGTGCGCTGCTTCATCCGGCGTTGCAAGCTCTGGCTCAGACTTCAAAGATCGCACAGACCCTTGAGGTCGATCTCATTCACCCCGTGTTGTCGTTTCCGACTCTGTTGGCATTGATCGCGATCGGATTGATTGCAATCGGCTCTGAGCCGCTCGTGGATAACAGCACGCCGCGAGTGGATGTTCGCAAGTACTTGCGTGCGCTCATGCCTTTGCATTATGGCCAAGCCGACCGGTCTGCCGACGAGATGGGCGAGGAACCGCCCCCGCAGGAATAAGTCTTCTCAGGTAGAGCCGGGCAGGGGAATGCAAAATTACCAATCCGGCGCAAGAGATTAGCATTCTGGTTTCCCACCCTTTCCGCAAAGAGCGCGGGAAGGATGGGGCACCCGAAGTTCTGTCCCAGAGAATTCTGTTGCAAAGGAAAAGGCCACTCCTCAGGGAGTGGCCTTGAAGTTTCTGTCTGTAACAGAGCTTACCGGTAGCTCTCGTCGCGGTGGATGACGAACTCAGGATATGCGCCGCCGCCCAATTCGTGGAGATCCAGCCCCATGCGCTCGCCGTCGGAGTCCACGCGGAAGGGAAGGAAGCGGTTGAGCGCCAGGAACAGGAAGTAGATCAGGGGCAAGAAGAAGCCCAGCAGTACGCCTATGCCGATCAGCTGCGCCAGCAGTTGGCCGGGTCGCGGAGAGAAGATGCCAGCAGCCAGCAGCCCCCAGATGCCGGCGATGGCGTGCACGCCGATGGCGCCGGAGGGATCGTCGATCGAAAGCGCCAGTTCAAACAGTTCCACCAGCAGCGGGGTGGCGATGCCGGCCACCATGCCCACAAAGAGCGCACCGATGGGCGGGGCAACCGAGGCGATGGCGCTGGAGGCGACCAGTCCGGCCATCCAGCCGTTGGCGCAGAGGCTGGCGTCGGGCTTGCCGAAGCGCGAGCGGGTGACGGCAAAGGTGGCCGCCGTGGCCGCCGAGGCTGATAGCACAGTGTCGAGCGCAATCTGGGGCAGGGCCGACAAGGGCGCATGGAGCCAGATGAGCGCGCCCGCGGCGTTGAAAGCCTGCCAGCCAACCAGCGCCAGCAGACAGCCGAACAGCACGTAGACGGCGTTGTGGCCGGGCATGGCGGTGGAAAAACCTTCTTTGGGGAACTTGCCGCGGCGGGGTCCGGCGATCCAGACCACTGCCAGCGCGGCCAGGCCGCCCAGCACGTGGATAGTGGCCGCGCCGCCGGGATCGAGGAAGCCTTCGCCCAGTGAGAAGTTTGCGCCCAGCGAGCCCAGCCATCCGCCGCTCCAGCTCCAATGAGCCGCTACGGGGAACACGAGCACGGCCAGTACGGCGGCCATGCCGCAGCCGGCCAGCAGACCTACGCGGTCAGCGCCCGAGCCCCAGGGCAGCAGCACCAGCAGGGCCACGGCCGCGACCTCAAAGAATAAGGCCAGTTGCGACTGAAGCGGCGCAGAGCTGAGCCCGGAGGCGAGCAGCGGACCGGCTCCGAGCAGGTTCCACGGCTTGCCGCCCAGCGTAAGGATGTGACCCGCGCCGCCCGGCAGCGCTCCGGCAAAGGCCGAGCCCACCAGCGCAAACAGAATCACGGCCACGGCGACCATGGCCAGGTTACCCAGCAGGGTTTGCGCGGCAGAGCGCGAACGGCCCAGCCCGACGTTGATGAGCGCCACGCCGGCCACGGCCAGCGGGGCCAGGAATAGCAGTCCGAGAGCCAGAGCAAACAGCGTGTCGGGAATGGGAGCGGCAGGATTCATAGGTGGTGTTCCCCCCTGGCAAGCAGATGGCCGCGCACAGCAACGCCCAGGCCCAAGGCCTCTATCGCCAGTCCGCAAACGACAAACGCCGTGCGCTGGACAGGGTCGGTGAACAGAACAAGCGCTGCCAGAGCAAGAAAAAGTCCGGCAGGCATCACGAGCAATCCGGCGTACTTCATGGCGTTCCTTTCCAAGTACCTGCAGAGGCGGCGTGGGCGGCACAATGTGCGGCTGCCCGCCGGATCTCAACTGAGTTGAAAATCCGCGCTGCCGACAGGTTTTTCCGAGAAAGACAGGCTGTTGAACCTGTACCCATAGTAAACGCTGCGAGGTGTTGCGGAAGCGGTTCTGTGGGATGCGCGGCGGTAGCAGCGCGGAAGACAGACAGATCTGCGCTATTGATCCCGTCCTCAAAAGGCGTGCCGCCTTCCCACCATTTCGCGAAGATGAATATCAAGTTAGGCGCTGTGCGTAAATAAGTGCTTCAACTGTTTGGCCCTGAATTGTCTCAGGTCCCGGAGGGACCGTCCGAAAATAGCCCAGGGTGGAGCGCAGCGAAACCCTGGGACCCAAGCAGGATCACAGCTTCGCGCCCCGGAGGGGCGCTGCGAAACCAATGCGCGAAGCCTCAAACGGATTCACTCAATTGCATTGCCGGCACGATCAACTGAAGCTGTTATTTACGCACAGCGCCTTAGCTCAGGTCCCGCTGCCCCAAGGAACGAACGTGCAGGGTTTTGTAATAGTTCTGCACCAGTGCATCCGGCCCGCGATGGATGAAATGTATTCCGGTGCGCCCCGCGCCGTAGGCGCAGTGCAAGTTAGCCCCACGTTTCAACGTGGGGAAAGCACCCCATCAAGCCTGCACGAGTCCTGTAGGGACGACGCAATCGTGGAGTTTCTTTTTGGGCGCGTTAAAAGCTGGTCAGAGCTAACTTGATATTCATCTTCGCGATAAAACCTGCGAAGTGGATAGGGCACGGTGCTTCTATTTGCGGGCCGGATCAATAGTGCTACGGCGATAGCCTGGGGTGCGGCGCAATGCAAAAGAAGACGCCACTCCGGTAGGAGTGGCGTCTTCTTTTGCTGGTTGCCGCGCGGTTACTTGCGGCGGGTGGTTTTGGCGCGGCGCGCTTTGGGAGCCGGAGTTACAGGTTCAGGCGGCGGCGCGGGAATATCAGCCTCGTGGGGAGCGAAGAAGCGCACGCCCTCAAGGTTGTGCTCGCCCATCACATGCAGGCGCAGGAAGTTGGTAGAGCCGGACTTGGTGCGGGTGCCGGCGACGATGGCGATCACTTCCTTGGAGCGCACATAGCCGTTCTGTTCGAGCAGGCTCTCGGCGCAGTCCACCAGAGCCTCGGTGGAGTTGACCTTGGGGCAGCGGATGGGCGTGGTTCCCCATAGCAGGTTCAGGCGGTTGATGGTGATCTCAACGGGGCTGAGGGCAAAGATGGGCGCTGCGGGATGGTACTTCGAGAGCTGGCGGGCAGTGGCGCCGGACTCAGTAAACAGCGCGATGCCGCGCAGGTCAAGATCGTCGGCGGCGTGGGCCGTGGCTTCGCAGATGGTCTCGGCGATGGACAGGCTGGCCGTCTGGATGCGGGTATCGTTGGGCGCCTGCTGCTTGATGTGGCGCTCTGACTCGGAGATGATGCGGGCCATCATTGAGACGGCTTCCACCGCATACTTGCCCACGGCAGACTCGCCGGAGAGCATGACGGCGTCGGTGCCGTCGTAGATGGCATTGGCCACGTCGGAGACTTCGGCGCGGGTGGGGCGCGGATTCTCGATCATCGACTCGAGCATCTGCGTGGCCGTGATGACCGGCTTCGAGTACTCGGCGGCGCGGCGGATGATCTGCTTCTGGATGGCCGGCACCTTCTCGGGCGGCACTTCCACGCCCAGATCGCCACGGGCCACCATGATGCCGTCGGCAGCCTGCAGGATGGCGTCGAGGTGTTCAATGGCCTGGGGCTTTTCGAGCTTGGCGATGATCCAGGTCTCGCTGCCGTAAGCCGTGACGCGATTGCGGACCAGCTGCACATCCTCGGCGGTACGGACGAAGGAGACGGCGATGGCGTCAACGCCTGCCTTCAGCGCGAACTCCAGGTCTTCTGTGTCCTTTTCGGTGAGCGAGGGAACACGAACCGGAATGCCGGGCAGGTTGATGCCCTTGTTCTCGCCCAACATGCCGCCGTTGATGATCTCGCAGACCACGTCTTCGCCCACAACTTCGTGAACTCGGAGCTCGATGAGGCCGTCGGAGAGCAGAATGCGCGAGCCCTGCTCGACGTTCTCAGCCAGGGTCTTGAAGGTGGTGCCCACCAGCGCGGCGGTGCCAGGAGTTTCACGCGGGGTGATGGTGAGGCGGCCGCCGGCCTTGAGCAGAACCGACTGGTGGTCCTTCAGCTTCGAGGTGCGGATCTTGGGGCCCTGCAGATCGGCCAGGATGCAAAGCGGCTTGTGCTCTTCGCGGCTGACCTTGCGGATCATGTGGATCAGGGCCGATTTCTCCTCGTGGGTGCCGTGGGAGAAGTTGAGGCGGACGACGTCCACGCCTGCCCGGACAAGGTTGCGGAAGACGGGTTCGGTGTTGGAGGCGGGACCGAGAGTGGCAACGATTTTTGCGCGGCGCTGGGCGGGGGTCTCGGAGAGGCTAAATTCTGCGAACGTCATCGATTAAAACTCCAGAGAAGCATCGAAATTTGTTAAAAAAAAGGGAACAATCAGGCAAACGAACTCTGCGGGGGGCGGCCCGTTTCATTGTACATGGCGTAATTCGTCAAACTCCCCATACCATGATGGGGTTTCGGTGAAACGAGAGTCGGTGAGAGCGGTCACAGTCGAATTCATCGGCAAGGAAGCCCCGGAGCGGGGGAAATTGCTGAAAATCCCGATTACCGAAGTGTTTCCAGCGCTTTACCGGTGGGAATTCTGGCGCTCGCGATAGAGCTCGCCATTGATTTCAGCACCCAGAAGGACACTGAAGGCCGTGATATAAAGCCAGACCAGGGTGGCGATACCGGCGCCGAAGGAGCCGTAGAACATGGAGTAGTCGGCAATCCGGGTCACGTACCAGCCGAAGGCCAGGGTAGCCGGGAACCACAGCAGCGTGCCGGCAATGGCGCCCGGACCCACGCGCGTCCAGTGCTCCTTGCGCAGCGTGCCGAAGTGGTAGATGGCCATCATCACCGCCGTGCTGGCAGCCAGCGAGATGAGCCAGCGGACCATGCGCCAGAAGAAGACTACGATCAGCCGTATCCCATGGCCGGAGTTCAGGATCATCCAGTGTTCGATGTCGTGGCCGAAGACGATGAAAAGTGTGGCGACGGAGAGCGGAATCAGCGCGATGGGGACCATAAGCAGGGCGCGGACGCGGCGGCCCCAGAAGCTCCAACCCTCGATGGGCAGATGGTAGGCGCGGCGGAAGCCCTCCATGAGCGAAAGCATGACGCCCAAGCCGGCGAACATGCCGAGAGCGGTGGCCGAGAGAACCAACTGTGTGGAGTAGATATGGCGGCTGAGCAGGTAGGACTGCACCATGTCCATGGCGTCAGGGGGAAGGAACTGCTCAAACAGGCCACGCATCTCGCGCACCAGTGTGGGGCCCTCCTCTACCTGGGCCAGCATGGTGGCGATGACCAGAAGCGTAGGGAACAGCATCAACATGCCGGAGTAAGCGGCTGCCTTGGCGGTGTTCACAATGTCGTGCTCGAAGGCCTGCCAAAGGGCCTTGCGCAGATGAAATGCAATTCGACTCATGCCAGCTAAAGCCAAGACTATTCGATTTTTGCGGTTTGGGCGAGTTTTGATTTCGTAAAGATACGAAAGGTTAAAAACGGCGGCGCGCTGAAGAGAGAAATCGCATTTGCGAGACCTCTTCAGCGCGCCGGTGGGGTGCGGTTTATGCCGTGGGACGGATCTCGTATTCGAGCTTGTCCTGGGCCTTGAGCTCGACCACAACAAAGTTCTTGCCGGGCACGGGCGAAACCGATTGCGCTTTGATGGTGGAGGCGGCCGAGGAGACCACGCAGGCCGCGTCAAAGACGGGAACGCGTTCGACGATGGCGCCTGCGCGCTGGATGGAGACGCGGATGCGGTCTTCGCCGAAGATCACGTGTTTTTCGCCGCCGCCCGGCAGCGGATAGCGGATCTGGGTGTTGCCGTCCAGGTACTCGGCGGCGACGCCCGCGGCTTCAAACGGCCGCGCCGCGCCGTCGGATGCGCCCCAGGCGGTTTCCGTACCGTTGGTCTGCGATTGCAGCAGCACGCCGTTGGCCGGAGTCCACACAAAGGTGAGCCCCAGGCGCTGCTGCTCGCTGATGGGTTTGGGTGCGGAGGCAAAGGCGGCGTAGTAGCTGGGCCGGCGCACGTAGGTGAAGACGATGGGCTCGCGCGTGTCTTTGCGCTGCTCGACGAAGTTGCGCTCGGCCAGCGGGCGGACCAGTTTGCGCGCCTCTTCAATTTGCGGCGCGGTGGGGCGCCAGTCGTAATGCGCGCGCTGCAGGAAGCGGTAGGGGCCCATGGCGTCAAATTCGCCGACCGGTAGCGGGTCCACATGCGGCCACTGCTTTTCAAGCTTTTCGCGTGCGGCGCGGATGCGTGCGGCGCGCAGCTCGGGCGGCGTGGCAAAGGCGCGCGCGATGATGCAGCGCTCGGCCACCGGCGTATCAAGGTGGTCGTAGATGGCGTGCTGCTGGCGGCACTCAATGGAGCGGTTGAGCACGAAGAAGTTCTGCCCCGGCTCGGGCAGCGCGTTGAAGCTGAGCCACTCGCAGAAGCGCTGTTCCTCCTCGACAAGCTGCGCGGCGCGCGGCGTCTGGCGCCAATAGCTGTAGGCCATGCGCACGTTTTCGTGGTGCGTGTTCAGGGTGTAGCCCAGGTCTGGGCCGTCTTTCTCATACATGTAGCCAGCCGGGCTTTGCAACTCGGTCTTGCTGGCCAGGAAGCGCTCGTCAAGCCGTGCCGAGAGCGTGGCGTCCGGGTAGAGATCCAGGAAGGCCGGGCCGCCCGCAAAGATGTTGGTGTACTGGTTGGAGTAGGTGCGGCCGTGCTTCAGCAGGTCTTCGTTGTACAGCACCGCGTGTACTGCCTTGCGGCAGCAGTCGATGGCGCGCTGGTGCAGCGCCGCGTCAATGGGAGGGCCGCTCTTGAGCAGCCGCAACGCCTCTGAGGTGAACTTGACGGCGAACGATGTAGCCGCCAGATTCCATCCGCCGGGGCCGTACTCGCTGAAGCGTCCATCGTCGCTCTGCATGTTGCACCAGAAGGTCAACGCCGCTTCAAGCCGCGCACGCAGCGCAGGGTTGCCGCGATACGGGTTCCACTTCTGCGGTGCGGTGTAGAACCACACCAGCGTAAGAATGCTCTCCATGATGCGCGCGTTGTAGGGATGAAGATTGGCGGTGCCGCGCCATACGGAGAGCGAAATGAAGCCGCGATCCGGCCCGCTCATCTGCACGCTGTTGGCCAGGCGCGCAAAGTGCGAGAGCGCAAAAGGCAAGTCGAGGTCGGCATCGGCAAAATCCGACGGACGAATGGTGGAGGCATCGAGCGCGGGCACTTCGGCCTCGTCGGCCAGTGCGTACTTTGAGAAAACCGCAGGCAAGAATGCGGCTGAAGCCGCCTGTAAAGTAAATGTTCTTCGATTCATGGGTATCATTCCTTTTCATTCCCGGCTGCGCGAGTTCAGGCAGCCGTGAGCATGGTAGTTGAGCGGTGGAGACGGGTGTCAAGGCCGCAGTCTTCCGCCCACTCTTCGACCCACTCCAAGATCGATGAAAAACAGCAAAGAAATGTTGTGTGCGGCCCTTGACGGGTGCGGCTCCGTGGTCTGACCATGAGGTGTTCAGCGGCAAGCGGCTTCGGGTTAGCTGAACGGGGAAGGGGCCGCGGGCTCGTAGCGCTTCCTGGTTGAAACAACTTGTACGATAACAAGACAAAACGGCCACATGGAGGGTCGGAAAATGGCTTTGAATGAAACCAATCGCAGAGAGTTTCTGAGAGCGGGTGGGGTTGCCTTGGCTGCTACCGCATTGGCCACGAACGCCAAGAGTTATGCGGCAATTGTGGGCGCAAACGATCGCGTGAATGTGGGCATCGTCGGCTGCGGCGATCGCATGAAGGGTGGCGACCTGCCAGCTTTCCGTGCCAGCGCCAAGGATTTGAACTTCCAGATCACGGCGATCAGCGACATCTGGAGCCGCCGTCGCGAAGAAGGCGTGGCGTTTGTCGACAAGATGTTCGGCTACAAGCCTGACACCGTGCGCAACAACGATGAGCTCTACGCCCGCAAGGATGTGGATGCCGTCATTATCGCCACTGCCGACTTCCAGCACGCGCTGCATGGCGTTGAAGCTGTCGAGGCTGGCCGCGATGCGTATGTGGAGAAGCCCACCGCGCACACCATGGATCACGCGCGCAAATTCCGCGCCGCCGTCCACAAGACCGGCAAGATTGTGCAGATCGGTACGCAGCGTCGCTCCACGCCCGCTTACATGAAGGCTGCCGAGTACATCAAGTCCGGCGCATTCGGCGACATCGTGATGGTGGAGATGAGCTGGAACGTGAATCAGCCCGGCCGCTGGCGTCGCCCTGACGAGGTGCCGCTGCTCCAGGAAGCCGATACCGATTGGGCCCGCTATCTGCAGGACAAACCGAAGGTGCCCTTCGACGCGCGCAAGTATCTTGAGTTCCGTTTGTTCTGGCCGTACTCGTCGGGCATTCCCGACCAGTGGCTGGTCCACCAGATCGACACCGTGCATTGGTTCACGGGCCTGCCCCATCCGCGCTCCTGCGTGGCCAATGGCGGCATCTATTTGTGGAAGGACGGCCGCCAGAACTGGGACACCATGACGGCAGTGTTCGACTACGGCCCGCTCGACGACCTGACCAAGGGCTTCCAGGTGCAGTACACCTCGCGGTTCACCAACTCGGCCGGCGGCGTCAAGGAGCTTTACTACTCGAACGGCGGCATGATCGACATGGACAAGCAGACCGTGACGCCCACCGGTGGGCTCAGCGCGCGTTCGGCTGCCGAAATGAAGATGCAGCCCAACCTTCTCCCCGGCTTCTCGCTCGCCGAAAAAGCAGAGGCCGTCGAGACCGATGCCAACACCCATGGCGATCCGCAGACTGCGGCCAACATGCGCAACTGGATGGAGTGCGTGCGCTCGCGCAAGACGCCCAATGCGTCGATTGAAGCCGGCTACAGCCACTCCATCGCCTTGTGCATGAACGTGGCCGCTATTCAGACCGGCCAGAAGGTCACCTTCGATGAGAAGACGCAGCAGGTAATGGCGGGGGGCAAGGTCTATGCGTAGGCTCAGCCAACTGCTGGCACTGGCAGCAGGCTTCGCAATGGCGGCTGGCACGGTTGCCATTGCGGCCCAGGGCGCAGGCGCAAAAGCGTCTGCGCCCGGCAAGGGAGTTACCGTCAAGGCAGACGAGGCCAACCGCCGCGTTGACATCGCCATTGACGGCAAGCCTTTCACTTCGTTCCTCTGGCCCGCCAACCTGAAGAAGCCGGTGCTCTATCCGCTGGTGGACGCGGGCGGCGTAACGGTTTCGCGCGGATGGCCGATGGAACCACGCGCCGGCGAGCGCACCGATCATCCGCACCACGACGGACTCTGGTTCAACTACGGCAACGCCAACGGCTTCGACTTCTGGAATAACTCGGAAGCTATCAAGCCGGAGAACCGCGTGAAGATGGGCTCGGTGACCATGGACCGCATCGTCGCGGCCAGGAGCGGCGCTCACGAAGGCGTGCTTGAAACCGAGTCCACATGGATCACCGGCAAGGGCGAAAAGATTCTGGTGCAGACCACGCGTTACGTCTTCTCGCAGAAGGGCACAACGCGCGTCATCGATATGACTGCTACGCTGAAGGCGCTCGACAAAGTGGTCTTCAACGACGACAAGGAAGGCATGTTGGGTATGCGCGTGGCGCGGTGGCTGGAGTCGCCTGAAGAAAAGGGCGGCGCCTTTACCGATGCCAATGGCGTGGCTACACAGGTGGCCGCAACGGCGGAGATTCCCGGCGTTGCACCGCCCACCGGCGAGTACCTGACCAGCGAAGGCGTGAAGGGCGGCAAGGTGTGGGCCACGCGCGGACGCTGGTGCGCGCTCACTGGCCACACCGGCGACCACGTCGTCTCGATCGCCATCTTTGACCACCCCAAGAATCCCGATTATCCGACTTACTGGCACGCGCGCGGCTACGGCCTGTTCGCGGCCAATCCGCTGGGCCGCAGCATCTTCGATCCCAAGCAGACGCCGTTCAAGTTCACGCTCGAAAACGGTGAGTCTACGGTCTTCCACTATCGCGTGGAGATCGCGCTCGGCGCGGCCGATCCAGCAGCGCTCAACAAAGAGGCTGACGCCTTCGCGGCAAAATAGTTTTTTGTGAGGTAACTCTGGCTCTCCACTCATCGCTCTGATCCAGCGATGGGTGGGGTTTTTTTCTGTGCGGAAGGTTTGCGGAAATTGTAACTTCCGGTTAGGTGGCAACTAGCTCGTTACCCAAACAAAACGCCTGTCATGTTGAGCGGAGGCGGGTGGCCCATCCTTCGCTTTTTTCTAGCGAAGGGTGGGATACCACGATCCTTCTTCTTGCCTCTCCGGTTGACTCTTCCAGATGTTTAGATGGAGCTTAAAGGTGATCTGCATCGCTTCATGGGTGTGCCAAGCTGGATCATCCGGAGACAAACCGGCCGGCTTCGTTCATGGGAAGGCGATTTTTCGCGGCATTCAAGAATCGATCCTGGCGAGATCGGCGTTTTTCAGGAGTAATGTGAGCAGCAAGTCTCAAAGGTCGAAGAATCTCTCTCTCAACTCTTCGCAAGCGCCATCGAATCCAGGGAATAGCGAGCCGGCGGTAATTCCCATAACACTA
>Ga0302270_10005581_pt1 | contig 11435 bp, 10 predicted proteins | sample III_Bog_E2_3_FD_198773 | JGI IMG/M metagenome (GOLD analysis project Ga0302270, IMG submission 198773) | Peat permafrost microbial communities from Stordalen Mire near Abisko, Sweden - III_Bog_E2_3 | ecosystem: Environmental > Terrestrial > Soil > Wetlands > Peat | place: Sweden: Abisko...
CGCCATTTTGTCGAGTCCATCGCCTGCGCCCGCGCCCTGCCCGCCGGCATTTCCACCCTTCTCGACTTCGGCTCCGGCGCAGGCTTCCCCGGCCTTCCCATCGCCCTCTGCCGTCCGGAGATTGCCGTCACCCTGGCTGAGTCTCAGGGTAAGAAAGCCGCGTTTCTCCGCGAGGCGGTCCGTGTCCTGGGGGTTACTACTCTGGTTCACTCCGGCCGCGCGGAGTCGCTCACCACACGCTTCGATTGCGTCACCCTGCGCGCCGTCGACAAAATGGATCGCGCCGTCCAATCAGCAGCCAAGCTCGTTCGTCCCGGCGGCCGACTAGCGCTGATGACCACCACCGCCGCACTTCCCGCCCTTCAGTCCTCTGCCGGCGCAGATTTCTCCTGGACCGCCGCGCCTTTATTTCCCGGCAACGACGATCGCCAGCTCGCCCTCGGCAAGCGCGCCCTCAATTCGCCATCTTGATCAGCGCCAGCTTCTTGATCGCGGCCAGGTCCTTCGCCGCCTTCACCATCAAGCGCACTCCCGTACCCTCCGCATAGCGCGGAGCCTCGTCAAGCAGCTTCAACGTGCCCTTCGCCAGATCGCTCTTCCGCGCCGCCGCCACCGCCTTGTCGCCCAAAGCAAACGCCACGCGAAAGCAGCCATCACACGGGCCTAGGTAGACGATGTTCCTCTTTTTTTGTTTCAGCTTCAGCGCCCAGCCCGCCTTGGGCGAGTACGAATTCCACTCCCGCTCGCCTGCTCCCTGCTCCGCCATCCAATCCACCAACTGCTTCCACAACTCAGCCGTAGCGCCCAGCGCCGCACCAACCTCCGCCTCCGTGGGCGCCTTGGTTTTTCCGATAAAAGCGTTTACCGTTTCCATCCTGCTCCTTCTCGTGCCGGAATCAGCCTAGTGTCCTGAATCTGAAGTTCGCATCATAATGCGCTGTCATACTAAGCGAATATATGCGCGCCTGCGCGAACGCTTCTCCCGTAGGGAGAAACGAAAATAGCCCAGGGCAAGCGAAAGCGCAGCCCTGGGACAGCATCCCATCACAATTCGCACCGTCCCGGAGGGCCGGTATGAAATCTACCGCTTTCCGGGTCAAAACAAGCCGGAATCGAAGAAACCAATATTCGCCTTATCTTCGCCATACCTTACCGCCGGAACTGCCGCCGAATCGCCGGCAAAAAAAGCGCAAACAACTACAAGGAATCGCGCGGCATCTAGTGTCCTGAGTCAGAAATACGCATCACAATAATTGCTGACATCCTGAGCGAACGGGGCCCCAGGCGCACTCTTCAGCCTGGGGATGGTGAGTCGAAGGATCTGCTGTTGTTCTTCAATGAACTTCTGACTCACCACACGAGAACAGGTTCATTCCCCCGGCAGCAGGGGCAGAGTCAAATTCTCGGCAGCTGCCGGTCTGCTGCGCGGGGCCTTCTTGAAGGTAGCGTCGCGGCGATGGAGGGGATAGTCGGGTTGCTTGCCGTCCAAAATTTGCTGAATAGTGAGGATTTGCAGGCGGGGATACGTGGTGTTGTCGGTTGATTTATAGAGTCCGGCTTCAGCAGCTTCGCGGAGCATGGGTTTGGTCGGTTCCTCAAAGCAGAGGAAGACACCGATCTCGGCTTTTTCTCGGGTGAGGACGCCAACGAGATCGCGGACCTGGGGAACGGAGACGCCGCCCGCCTTGACGGAAAAGATGATCTGCTTGGATTGGCCGGAGTCGTCGTCGTGGAAGTAGAGGCGACCGTCGATGCCACGGTCGGCTCCTTTTTTCTGCTCGGCGGGGCGCGCGCCCACCTGACCCAGCGCCCACCACTGAAACTGGTACTTGTCCTCGGCGGCAAGTTGGCCGGCGCCGGCTAAGTCGGTGGGTTCACCAATTACGTCGTAGGTGGATTTGATTTCCGGGCCGAAGGCGTCGGAGAGGCGCTTCTTGATGAGGCCAATGGCGAGGTGGGTGATGTCGATGCCGATCCAGCGGCGGTTGAGCCGCTGGGCTACCTGAACGGTGGTGCCGCAGCCGCAGAAGGGGTCCAACACAAGATCGCCTTCGTTGGAACTGGCCTTGATGATGCGTTCGAGGAGGGCTTCGGGTTTTTGAGTGGGGTAGCCTAGCTTCTCCTGTCCAGATGAAATCTCAATATCATCCCAGAAATCGCTGACTGGAATGCCTTCTTGCTCGTCTAAATATCGCTTGTATCTAGGTATACCTTTTCCTTCTCTTGGTACGACAATTCTTCCTTTTTCGTACTCCGCGAGCATTCTTTCCCTTGTCCACCTCCAAACCTTGGTAGTTCCAAGGAATTCATAGGTCAGGTTTGGCCGGTTGGCATTGGGATTAAGAAGGCTCTTGAGTTGGTATGCTCGCCCATCCTTGTCTCGGAGGCTATATTGCTGTTCAGACCGATCAGGGTCGTGTGGTGTGTGTTGCGGATTCCACTTAGGTGGGTTGCCCTTTGAGAAGGACAGAATCACATCGTGATTCCGCGCAAACCGTGTAAAAGCAAGGCCCTTCGGATGTGATCGTCGCCAAGAGACTTCATTGCGGAAGAACTGCGGCCCGAAGACCGCGTCCATCAGAATTTTTAGGTAGTGGCTAGCGGTGGGATCACAGTGGAGGTAGATGGAGCCGGTCTCTTTGAGGACGCGGCGGAGTTCGACGAGGCGCGGAGCCATCATGGCGAGATAGGCCATCATGTCGGAGCCGTGGAGGTAGGACTCGAAGGCGCGGAGGGCGTCGGCCACGCGACCGCCCTGCTCGATGACCTGCTGCAAAGCGCGCATGGACTCGGTGTTCCACTCCCAGGTGTCCTCGAAGGCGTGAATCTGGGAGCTGGATTGGGAGCCGTCCTTTTCCGCGAAGAGGACGTTGTAGTCCTGGCGGGAGTTGAAGGGCGGGTCGAGATAGACGAGGTCCACCGACTCGTCCTTAACGTAGCGCTGGAGGACTTCGAGGTTGTCACCGTAATAGAGCTTGTTTTTTTCGGTAGTCACGGGGTTGGGTAGAGATTAACACAGAGGGACGGGGATAATCCCAGGTCTCTGGAGCGAAATTCTGAGTATCCGATTATAAAATTATTTGGTTAGCGGATTTTGCGAACCTCCTCAATCACTTGCTTCCGCAATGCCTCGCCAGCTACCCCAATCTGTCGTTCTGTATCTAAATACGGCTTCATGAACGCCAATCCATCAGTATCACCATTTTCGTATAACCGTTTAAATTCGGCTTCGATCTGATTCAACTTCGAGCGCAATTGCACGACCTTATCGTAGGCGATTCGGGTGGCTGGGAAATACACGTCAATCAGCATCTCGAACCGCATAATGATCGGCGCGGTCTTCTTGTTCTTTCCCCACTCGATATCCTGCTCTAGGCATTCGTTGTATGTGATTTCTCCTTTCATCACGCCGTAGCGCCGTAGCGAATAATGGAAGAGCCCTTCCAACCACTCAACCACGGTACTGTATAGTTCCTCGCCACGATCTCGCCTTAACTCCGTGTTTTGCCGTAATGATTGAATTCGATTGTTAAGGTACACACCACCTAAAGCTCCGAAGACACCGATCAGTCCGCTAATCAACGAGGACACTAAGGCTGCGCTGTCATTAAGCATAGTTAAGCCATTTCGTTGGAGATGAGGAATACCATAGTACGCGGAGAGCGTCGAGATTGTCGCCGTAGTGGAGCGAGTTTTTATCGGTGGTCACGGGGTTGGGTAGAGATTACCACAGAGGTGCGGCGCAGAGCAGAAAGTTCGTGGTTTCCCAGGTCCCAAAAGCGGGTTCTGGGGAACCCGGCACCCGGCAGCCAGAAGGGCCGGCATCGTTTCACGAATTACGAAGACAACTGTTCGATTAAGGTTGATCGGCGTTCTCAATTGGAGTAGGAGGCTCCTCAAAAGGTAGCCATTCCTGGTTGAGCGGTGGCTTTTGGGAACCGGGTGGTAGGGAGCTGAGATAGCTGTGTTCAAACGCATAATTCCACCCGCAGCCATGCGCGTCGCCGCCACACCGCCTGCATGTACAAAATCTCCAGCGCTCACGCTTGCCGTTATAGCATTGAGGCGTGCAATAGGCGTGACGCGGGTTCCGACCAGCTAGTCCGGTCGCGGATGGGATCCGGTTCTTTGCTTCCAACGTGTTCTCTGCCATAGCTAATAAGGAGATATATCATCATCCGTTGCTATGCGAAAGTGGTATTTATTGAGGCAGACGATCTGGGGCACCCGGCTGGTTTGGGTTTGTGGTGGTTTCAATCCCCGCATGAACCAACAGAATCATCGCGAGCTTTAGACTTGGAGGACGCCCAGCCGAAGGAAATGCGAAGGCGGCTCGCAATTAATATGCAACATTCCAAAGTTTATTTGCGAGGTGCCAATGTTCCACGTGGAACAATTCGGGAACCAGCCCAACCCGGAAAATGTTCCACGTGGAACAATTTGGGAACCAGCCCAACCCGGAAAATGTTCCACGTGGAACAATTTTGAGAGCCAGCCCATAGCTGGAAATGTTCCACGTGGAACACTCCCAGCCAGACCCAAACAGGCGTAATCCAAAATGGCGAACCGCGGAAACCCACCTTCCGCCACCCGTTTTTTTAGTCAAAATCCCGAAAGTTTTCCACCGAACAGCTTTTTTCGCGCTCCCCCCGCCGCCGCCCCGCACCCCGCCGTGAAACCCTTCCCCTATATAGGTTTGCTCCCCACGAGGCCCGCCGCGCCAAAAACGCTTTCCACAGGTTTGCGGGGTTCTCCACAGACTGTGCCGCTATCCTCAACCAGCGCTTCCCGATAGTCTGGATTGCCATGGGTAAGATTCTCGGCCTCGTTAACCAAAAGGGCGGAGTGGGCAAGACAACAACGGCCATCAACCTGGCCGCCTGTCTTGCTCTCGAAGGCCTCAAGGTTCTTCTGGTGGATTGCGATCCCCAGGCAAACTGCTCCTCCGGGCTGGGTTTCCAGCGCGACGACAACCGCCGTTCCATCTACGACGTGCTGATGGGCGACGCCCCGGCGGAGCAGGTGATTCTGCCCACCGAGATCGATCTTCTGTCACTGCTGCCCGGCTCCAAGAACCTGACCGGCGCCAATATCGAATTGGCCACGGCCGATGATCGCGCGCTTCGTTTGCGCCACGCGCTGGCGCCGATTCAGGCCGATTACGACCTGGTGGTTCTGGATTGCCCGCCGGCGCTCGACCTGCTCACCGTCAACGTGCTGGCCGCGGCCGACACACTGATTGTTCCCATGCAGGCGGAGTATTTTGCCCTGGAAGGAATTTCAGAACTGATCTCGACGCTGGAGCGGGTGCGCGCCGCATACAATCTGACGCTGACCATCGAAGGCGTTTTAATGACCATGTACGACGACCGCACCAACCTGGCGCAGCAGGTGACGGACACACTGCGCGAGTACTTCAAAGACCGTCTCTACCACACCGTGATTCCGCGCAACATAAGGCTGGCCGAAGCGCCCAGCCACGGCAAGCCGGTGGCGCTTTACGATCCCCGCTCACGCGGCACCGAGGCCTATTTCGAAATGGCCGGAGAGTTTATGGCGCGCAACGGCATCGAGTCTCCACTGAAAAAAGAACGCGCCGCCACAGAGCCCGTGGCCGAGGTGAGTGTTTTGCCAAGCTCCTGATGGCTACTCATAGACAGGCCGTCGCAAACTTCCCCAACAAGATTCAACCCCCCGGCCACTCTTCCAGAAAGAGGTAATTGAACTATGAACGCTATCGACCTTAAACGCCGCGCCCTGGGCAAGGGCCTGGACTCCCTGTTGCCGCGCGTTCCCGCCGCGCCCTCCGCTGTTGAAAGCGAGGGGGGCAAGCCGCTGGAGATTCCCCTCGACCAGCTTGATCGCAACCCGTTTCAGACGCGCTCGCAGATGAACGAGGAGCTACTGGGTGAGCTGGCTGCGTCGATCACCGCCAATGGAGTGGTGCAGCCGGTGCTGGTGCGCCCGCTGGCCAATGGCCGCTTTCAATTGATCGCGGGCGAGCGGCGCTGGAGGGCGTCGGAGCTGGCCGGCAAGAAGACTATTCCGGCAATTCTGCGGCGGGTTTCCGACGAGCAGGCGATGGAGATCACCATCGTCGAAAACTTGCAGCGGATGGACCTGAATCCGATGGAGCAGGCGCGAGCTTTTGAGCGGCTTGGGCGCGAGTTTCATATGACGCAGGAGCAGATGGCGGTGCGCACCGGCAAGGACCGGGCAACCGTGGCTAACTTCCTTCGTTTGTTAAGGTTACCTGCAACCGTGCAGGCGCGGGTGGAGTCCGGCGAACTGAGCTTTGGCCATGCGCGGGCGCTGCTGGCTTTTGAGCACGCCGAGGACATGGAAGCGGCGGCGCAACGAGTGTATAAACTTTCGCTTTCTGTTCGCCAAACAGAGGCTTACATACAAGCGATTACGAATCCCGAGCGCGGCGCGAAAAAAGAGGAAAAAGAAGAGCGGCCTATTGATCCAAATATTCGCGCGGTGCAGGAGCAGTTGCAGCGAGCGCTGGGACTGAAGGTTCATATCGAAGACCACAACGGCCACGGCAGGGTCATTATTGAATACGCGCGGCTGGAAGATTTTGATGGGCTGCTGGAGCAGTTGGCAGGGGAATGAAACTCAAAGAGTGTCACACACGATAATGCATTTTGGTGGTTAAGATTATCCGGCGACCCTTATCGAGACCTTCAATTCAACATCTGTTCCACCCGCCCTCTCGACTTCGATCTTTAGATCCTCGGGCTTGATCGAGCTCAAAGTTGAAAAGAGGCTTGGTTGGTATGGCACGGACTCGGGCTTCGGTGCAGGGCCGCCATATGCGCCAACTCCAAAAGGCACGCCGCGAAACGGAAGTTGGGTTGGCCAATTGATCAAAAGCCGTTCGATAATATATGGCTTCGGCGTCGTCCTGCCAATCACATAGGAAGAAATTGCGGCACGCGTAACTCCCCCCAGCGCGTTGCACATCGCGCTTCGGGTTACTCCGGATTTGAGCACACTGACAATGTGGTCCCGGACCGCCATGTTGTATGCATCTCTATCTGGATCAGGCTTGGCCATTTATCGATTGTTGATCTTAAACTCTTATTTGTCAACAAATGTTGCAATACAATGTCAACATTTGTTGACAAATCGCGAAAAATCTGATATAAAAGGGCAGCTAGTAGGACTGCATTGATCTCAGCTGTTGTTCGGCGTTACCAGTGAACAGCGCAGATGAACTTGGCGGGCCTATAATGCGTCGATGTATTTGAAGCACGGAATTCTCGGCTGATACTACTTCAGCCGATGAAATATCGAGGTGCAGCTGATCCTCGGAGGTGTATATGATCACGGCCGTCGTATCCGGCAGTTTTCACCGCCACATGGACGCGATCACCAAGGCTGTCTATGAGTTGGCGACGCTCTCAGTGCGAGTGCTATCTCCCGCCGATCCTCGCGTAGTAGCAATGCAGGGAGAATTTTTGTTTGTTGCCAGCGATCGCGTCAGATCTGTCCGTCTGGTCCAGGACCGTCACCTGGATTCGATTCATGCGGCCAATTTCCTTTGGCTGGTTTGCCCGGATGGATACGTCGGCCAATCAGCATCCATGGAAATCGGCTATGCGGCCGGAGCGGGGGTGCCGATCTTCGCTACACGCCCACCTGCCGATCTGACCCTACGCGAGTACGTAGGCATCGTACCTACGCTCGCTGAGGCTGTTCGCGTGGCTATGACCCGCCCGCAGCCTTTGCGTTCGGAGGGTGTGCTGATCAATCCTCACGCTTCGATCGAAGAGGTTCACCAAGTCCTGGAGCGAATCGAGATTGCACTTACGAATCAGGACGGTACTGGAGACCCAGCCCTTCTCGTTCATCGGGAGATGACAGGTATTCAGCACAGACTGAGACTCCCAACCTGCATACAGTGACAAGAGGCTTCGCATGGGATTCGACTATACCAAGCTAGAGGCTCTCCGACTCCAATCGAAAGATATTCTAAAGGACCAAGTTGCCTCTCTCAAGTATTTCGCATATGAATACGGCTTTCAACATATAGTAGACGACAGCAAAATAAAAAAAATCTCAGTCTCAAGCACAGCCACGTGTGTTCTCTCTTTGGTGGCCACCGACAAATGGAGAACCGACAAGCCGCAAACGAGGGCACTGCTGAAGTTCCTGCTTCCAATAAAAACGAGCTCTAAACTTGAGGAAGATAATCCATTCACGACCGCGTGGATTCTTGAGGCTGTCACGGCCTTAGAAAAGGGCTTTTCCGATCCGCTTGATAATGAAGACATTGCTGAGATTACAAGGAAAGAAGGGATTCTCCAGACGGAAATTGATAAAGGGAACGGCGGCGTTTGTATGGGACCCTATCCGCCATCGGCTTATCTTACACAACTCGTAGTACGTACGCTGGATAAGCGGGAAAAACTGACAGATACATTGAAAAAGGCTGTCTATGATTGGGCCTGGTCAGAGTTGGCGAAACAACTGGCCCTAATTGAGGCTAAGAGCAAAGCTCAAGATGCATTTGCAGTAGCGTATCTCGTAATCTTGGTCGCGAATCTCACCCCGAGATCGACAATCAGTCCAGAACAGTCCAGCATCCTGCGCTTCGCACTCAAGACCTTTTTCCGCTGTCAAATGAAGGATGGTACTTGGCCCCTAAGCCGCCCTCTATTTCACTACCCAGCATTTGGAAATGCATATTGCTACGAATACGAGATGCTTACGCAACTCCTTCAAGAAGATCAAATCGTCGATCTCTTGCTTGAATATTTACCGAACATAAGGCACGCAGTCAAATCGGTTTCAAACAACGTATATAGGCTGGGAGCTGGTATACGGGCTTGGTTGTCTGGTCATCACCCACAGCTGGGCAAGCCAGAATCATGGGCGACTGCTTCTGTCTATCATTTTTTCCACGTACTGGATCGCGTATTAGCAGAGGCCGTTAGACGGGAACTGTTTAAATACATCGAAAAGCCCTTACCCAGTCCAGGTCCCCCTCAGTTCCAAGAAGCTGATTTTGCCAAAAACACACTTGACTGTTATCTGCATCCCGGAACGGAGTCGCTGAAAAAGTTTCTATGGAAGGAATTCGTTCAACCCATCTCGGCAGAGGCCGACGGAGTGGTAAGGGGGGTACCATTTAAAGTAAGTACGCCACGATCTGCAATTTTCTTCGGTCCACCGGGAACCTCAAAAACGAAGCTTGCAGAGGAGATTGCGAAATTTCTTGGATGGCCGTACCTGCCTATCGATCCATCCCTTCTTCTTCGGAATGGCATGGAGGGAATCCAATCAGAGGCAAACACGATCTTTCGTATGCTTGAGCAAACCGAAGGGGTTGTTGTTCTCTTCGATGAGTTTGACGAGCTTGTACGAGAAAGAGAATCATCAAGGGCAGAGCAACCGTTCTCGCGCCTTCTCACTACAGCAATGCTCCCTAAACTTGCCAGCATCCACAAGCTAGGCACACTGGTATTCCTTATCGCCACAAATAATATTGCCGAGTTTGATCTCGCAATTAGCCGGCAAGGACGCTTTGATCGTGTGGTGCAGATCATGCCTCCAACCTATGACGCGAAGATGGCATACCAAAATTGGGGGCCAGATGAGAATTTGAATATCGAAGCAAAGTTCCAGGAATTAGGCGTAAAAATAAACAAAAAGATTAAAATGTGCCTGGAGGATCTTACGTTTTCTGAGTGCAATTCATTTGCGGCGGATCTTCTGGATCTGTCGAATCCAAAAGCTGCCATTAATGCTTTGAATAAACATTGGAAGTACTGCACTCTCCAACGTCTAGTGCCGAAGACCCACGCCAGCAAAGAGGAGGAGTCCACCTGGAAGAAACGCTGCCAAGCAGAGCAGGGCTTCATCACCCGATAGTGTCATGTTCGGCGCCTGAAGAGTTACTGACATCGCAGGACATAATCCTGGGACAGCTGATAGCAGCCCAACCGGCCCGGTGGCCTTCCGAGCCTACCGAGAATCCTATTTGGGGACTCGTCCGAATCATCATGGCACAGCAGGTCTCAACCCATGTGGCCTGCCAACTCGCGGAGCGTACACTTGCTGCTCACCCCCACCTCATTGCCCCGACGCCCGCTTTGGCACCCGATCCTTATGACCTGCGCGCAATTGGCCTTTCTGAACGCAGAGCGCGCTGCTGCGCAAGCATAGTGCTGCGGTCAGATGAGATTCTCGACAAAGTCAAGCAAGGCCAAACATGGAGCGAAGCTCTCGCCGGGATCAAGGGAATTGGACCATGGACAATCGCGATTTTTCGAATCATGGTTCTTCGTGAGCCAGACGTGCTCCCATTAGGGGATGTCGGACTCGAACGGGCTATTTTGAATGTTTACGGAGAAGGGCAAAGCGTCGAGGAACTCGCTGAAAAATGGCGGCCCTTTCGATCCGTAGCCTGCTGGTATCTATGGAGAACCCTAGGCAACAAGCAGCTTGGGTGAGCATTCGCCGGGGATCTCGCTGCACTCGCTTAGGATGACAGCGAGAATTTAATCGCTACTTCGTCGCGTTGATTGATTTCTAATAACAAAACAACGATATATTGTCAAGGATAAATCTTCGCGGAAACGTGGTGGATGAGAGAGGCAAATCTGTTTCTGGAGCGCACGTTGCCGTCACAGGCTATTCCGAGATTGCTACCACGGACGCGATGGGCAACTTCTCTCTTCCGTCGCATCATGCCGAGGGGCAACTCATGTCGGTTCGCGCGGAAGAAGGCGGACGAGTGGCGGATATCTCGGTGATTGCCGGGAAAGATGCGCAACTTGTGTTGAGAAGGCGATGATGGCGCGACTTTGCCCCACCCCATCGACGAAGACCTGTCCCTTCACCCCATCGAGCAGAAATCGCTCTCTGGGGACCCCGGAGACGTCGCGTGGGTTGATTTCTAAAAACAAAACAACGATTTTATGCGGGGGTTGAAATTCCCGGCCTACTTTCGGAAACCTCGATGTACAGCAATAGATTCACTCCGCCCCGCTGGGGCGGGTATTTTTGGGTGGGATGCTTTCCCAGGGTTTCACCCTGGGCTATTCTCACATCGCCCCTCCGGGGTGGAATCCCGCATCGATTCATTTAACTATATGCGGGGTTGAAACCCCCGCCTCCCTGCGCTGAGCCGGTTGAGGTATGTGCTATCCCACCCATTTCGCGAAGAGCGCGAAATGGATGGGGCACGGTGCATTTGTGGGTGGAAGAGACGTAAAAACAAAAGCAGGTCCTTCGACTTCGCTCAGGATGACAAGCAAAACAAAAGCAGGTCCTTCGACTCGCTGCGCTCGCTCAGGATGGGATGAAAGGGGCGTACCTTCCAGCTAGGTGCTCGAAGCACAGAGATGAAAAGGAGGAAGGTACGCCATGAAGACCCACGTAGGAGTAGATCTCCATCAACGATTTTGTTACTTAACGGCGGT
>Ga0302270_10005584_pt1 | contig 11431 bp, 4 predicted proteins | sample III_Bog_E2_3_FD_198773 | JGI IMG/M metagenome (GOLD analysis project Ga0302270, IMG submission 198773) | Peat permafrost microbial communities from Stordalen Mire near Abisko, Sweden - III_Bog_E2_3 | ecosystem: Environmental > Terrestrial > Soil > Wetlands > Peat | place: Sweden: Abisko...
AACGCGGAAACGAGTTTCCGCACCGCCCTCCAATGGAATCCGGATGAACCGCTCTTCCACCTGGACCTGGCCCGCACCTTGGTGGCGGAGGGACGCAAGGAAGAGGCCCGCAAGGTCCTTGCCTACGCACTCCACCTCGCCCCTCGGTCCGGGGACGATCCTCGGAACTTCGCGAAGATGCGCGACCTGCTGAAGCGCATCGAGGGGTGACGGGTCGGGAGTCCCGTTACCGTTGCTTCGGCTTCGCCGGGTCGAACTTGGTGTTCGGATAGCGTAGGACGATTTCTTCTTCGCGTTTTGTGCGCCTTTGCAGGCGCCGGGCTTTCTGGGGCTGTCCCGCCCCAGCGTGGCCAAGGGCCCCAGGGTTCCCATGGGCGGATCCGCCCATGGGAGAGCCCCCTTTCGGCCCTTTGGAAACCCGCGCCTTCGTGGAGGGCTACCGCCCCCCACACCCCAACGAGAGGGAGCGGCGAACGTGGAGGGGTTTGCGGTACGTCAAAATCTGCGCGCCCGCCTGCTTGCCTTCGGCAAGATGCCGGGAGGTTTTCATACCGTCTGGTTAGGGGAGGTGGGCATGGTTCCTGCTTCCCGGAGTCTACGCGGGCCCGGTTGCGGCGCGCTGTAAAATCTGCGACACGTATTCAGTGCCTTCCTTGTATTTGACGGTGGGGTTCCAGTTTTCCCGCATTCCCTTGCAGAGGAAGGAGTCCAGGCCACCCTCGATCAGGTCTTCCCACGTGGCGTCGGTTTTGCCCGCGTTGCGCGCGCATTCGTGCGCCCGGGAAACGGTGCCCGAGCCCAGGTTGTAGATGGCGAGACCGAACTTGTCGTATTGGTCCTCCGGCACCTCGTCCTGGAAGTGCTGGAACACGGACAATTCCGCACCATCCCTTCCCTCCGCGTAATAGGCGGCACCCGCGTTCAAGGATTTGGCCGGATCAAACCGATCGTCGCTGGGGTCGTACACCCAGACCTTGTCGACCACGCTGGTGTTCCCGGTGTTGAGTCCGTGGTTGTGGGCCTCCTCCAACCCCAGCTGCGTCAAACCGCCATGACCACCGCTGACGGCCTTGGGATTGAATTTGCTTTCTTGCGCCACCATCGATTTGAGAAGGATCGGCGACAGGCCGTGGTTCATGGCCGCCACCTGGATCCAGATGTTCTGGGCGTTCTGCTGTGGATAGGGGATTCCCTGGGGATCGCTCCAACGGGTCTTGAGAGCTTTCGCGAGTTCCGCGATCGATTTCTCCTTCGGGCCCGCCACGATCGGGTGCAAGCGGTTCAGGGCTTCGCGGGGGTTGTAGTGCCAGACCTTGCCATCGGAAGGGAGTTCCGGCACCTTCGCGGCCACGGCATCCTTCCAAAAGCTGTAAGGCTGGAATTCTTTCACCACCTGGTTCTTCTGCACGGATTCCAGCTTGGCTTCGTCCGCCGCCGAGGACCATTCGATGGACCATTCGCTCTTGAATTGGATCGTGCAACCTCGCAGGATTTTCCCGTTGTCGTCCATCGGTTCGCCGCAGGTGTGCACGATCCGTTCCGGCGTCAGGGGCTCCAGATAGCTCCCCATCTTGTTGCGGTTCAGGATCCGGCGCATCAGGTCCGGGTCATCGAGCCATTGCCGGTCCTGGGTATCCTGGTCGCGGACCGTCTGCCAATTTCCGGGCAGTGGATCCTTGGAGAAGACTTCCCAGTGGAAGTAAAGCACGTCTCCGCTGTGGCACCCCGGGTCGGCGAACCCGACGCAGGTGGCGTAGCGGATAGGCCGGTTCAGGGCCACCACGTCACCCTTCTGCAGTTGTTGGAGTTCCGGAATGCCCATGGCGCAGGTCACCCGCTCGGTCTTGGCGATCCAGCCCCGGGAGGCATCCTGTGGAGATTGCACATGGTACCAGACGCGGCTCCCAACGGTCTGGGTGTCCAGCACCGCGAACGATTCCCCGGTGGCCACCGTTCGCACCATTGCGCTTTGGGTGTCGGGTCCAGCGCGCAGCGCGGTCCCGCCCTCTTCCGTCTTGGTCAAGGTGAGCTGGAAAAGCCATGGCATGGCCAGTTGTATCCGGCTGTCGGATTCGGAAAAGGGATTGGGGCGAAGATGCATGTACAACGACCAGTAGGGCTGCTGGTCGGGCGTTTCGTGGCGCACCAGCACAAAATTGCGCGAGCCGTGGACGGGTTTTTCGGGGTCCTTGGACGGAAGCCGGGCAGCCACCACCACGCCGTCGGCGCAGCAATGGATGGAGCTGTCGCCGTCGCAGGCCAGATGGATCCCGCCGTGCCAAGATCCCTGCATCCCCAACGGGAAATAACCGTTGTAGGGCTGGAGGGTCATCCGACTGGACTTGACGTCGGAGAGGGAATCGTGGACCCGGGTGGCGACGTAGTCGCGGATCTTGACGCTTCGGGCCTGCGCCTCGTAGAGCAGTTGGGAGAAGGTGATTCCCTTGCCGGTCGGTTTGGTCGTTGTTGGACTGGACGGGGTGCGATGCAGGGAGTCCGCCGCGCCAAAGGGAAAGCTGGAGACCAGCGTTCCCGCCAGGCCCGGAATGTCCTTCAGGCTCCAGGTGGGGACGGGAACCGTCACCTTGGGAGCCCCCGAACTGACCACCAGATCGTCGGGAACGGAGATCGATGGAGCCTTGTGGCCGTGGTGGATGTAATGCCCAACCGTTCCGGCATCCTTGTTCTGGTAATTGAGGAAACTGGGGTTTTGGCAGTGCGGGGCGAACAGATGTGATGCCTTCAGGAAGTAGATGGCACCCAAGGCATGGTCCCAGTCGCCATATTCCAAACGGACCGTATCGTGGCTGGCGTTCAACGTCTTGAGGTCGCTCCGTGTCGGAGCGGATGGCAGGGCAGCGGGCGAATACATGCCATGGTTCAGCCGGGCCGTGCCGTCCTTCAGCGATTCCGGATCCAAGATCAATAGCCAAAGTTCGCCAGCCAGCTTTGCGTACCCAGCGACGCAGATGATGTGCTGCTGGGCCTGGGTGACGGAGAATCGAGAGTACAGAATCACCGGGCTTTTGAACTTGATGCTGTCGACGATGAGTTTGCACTGGTCCTGCACCCATTGTTCGGATTTGACGGTCAGGATCGATGGCGGAGCGCCGAAATTGGCATCGAGGTAACCAATGCCTTTCGCGGATCGTGCCACGGTGGCGAGATTCGCGAAGGGAATCTTGTGCCCGGAGGTGTCGCGCAAATCCCATCCGCCTGAATCTGTCATCTTGATGTAGTGATCTTCCGGGTCGTCGGGATACCGGCAAAGCTGCCAGAAGTTGTACACCATCGAGGAAGATGTAGGGCCACAAAGGCCATTCCGAGCCATCCCCGCAGATATGTTCTGTCCCATCAGAGGAACCCGCAGGATCCGGTATTCGTCGGCGATGTCCAGGAGAGGCTGGGCCTTGGCCAATTGGTCGTCCCAACGATCGACGGGCCAGTATTCGGCTGGAGATGAGTCCTTCGGCTGAACGTATGAATCTTTAGTCTCACCCTTGGGATTGTCAACGGGTTTGCGAATCCGTTTCAAGGCACATACCTCTTTTCCTGTTTGAGGTATCCAGAGTCGATTCCCCCAGGAGCACTGGTAACAATTGCTCCAACATCCAATCCTGGGGAATCATGGAGACTAAATCCAAACCACTGGTCCTTGGCTGATCCGCTCACGGAAACTCGACGAATCCGCCTGAACCTCTCCCATCCCGCTTCCTTGTAGAAGTAGCCGAGGGAAAGAACCGGTGAGCGTTCGACGCAGGGTGTGGAGAGGTACGGGAAATCAAAGCCTGGATCTTCAGGATCTTTCTGCAAATGGAAGCAAGGCTGGAACGCCTTCGGGATCTTCTTCAGATCCGGTGCCTTGTAGGAAAGGGTGATGCTCCAGAGATGGATCATGTCCTGGATGTGCAGATTGCCCAAGTTCATCAAGGCCGTGTCCGGCTCGCCTTCCCCGCCCCCCGATTGATCCTGTTCCTTCCAAGCCCCATGCACATAGGCCGCGATTCCATCTTGGTAGAAGGGCGCCGATACTTCAGCGTCCTTCGGATCCGGAAACAAGGCGATGCTGTCCACGGGAAGCCAGCCCAGCGGCGTCTTGTCCGCCGTCGCCACCAGGGCCTTGAAGCCAGGGAAAGAGCGATTCAGGACATTTTCTGGCAAAGTGACCAAATCCACCGTATCCTGCATCTCGTCCCCGCCGCGCAATACCATCTTTCCCGCCGTCTGAATCGGAGGCGGGTACTGCACGCCTTCCGGGCGGTAGATGGAGATGACCTTCCATGGGCCGTCTTCTGGTCGGATCACGCCCACCGGAGTGCCGTTGTAGGGAGAGGAGCGGAGGAGTTGCGGGCGCAGGATCAGTCCCCTTCCCACAAAGACCAGCCCTTTGCCGCGCACGCTGTCCGGGTGCGCTTCCACCTTGCCGGAAAGGTGTCGCAGCACCGTGTCGGGCTTGGCGGGAACGGAATCCTTCAGGCGCGCCACGATGCTGTCGCACTGCTTGCGGAACGGTTTCTGGATATGGGTCCAGAACGGATGCTTGCGGTACCACTGCGGCTGGGTGGTGTCGATGCCCCGGTCATCCCATTCGGGGTCGATGGCGCCGAATTTTTGGTGCTTGGCTGCGAGGGCAGGAAAAGCTGCAAGGGCGCACAGGATGAACCCGGCCAGAGGAAAACGAGAGGATGGAGTCATGGGTCACCTCGAAGGGCAGGTTGCTGGAATTCGTGTGCGATGGTCTCGCAAAGGAAGTCATCCCCCCCCACATCTTCCAGGGTTCTACATTCCCGCCCAGGACTACTCCCCATCGCGCCGAGGTAGAGACCCATGCCGCTTCCCAACCCCATCCGTTTTCGATTGGCTGTCGCCGTGCCCCTCTTGGGCTTGGTGGCCCTCCTCTCCTGCCAGAACGACACCACCGGTCCCAAGTCCAGTACCGCCACGGTCTCGACAACCCTGACCGTGGACCCCGTTCGCCTCCCGGATTCCGTCTCCTGGAAGGCCCTGGGGGATTCCGGGGCCTTCCACCTGACCATCACCAGCGACACCAGTTTCCGCGTCCAGGCCACTCTGCCGCAGCCCCTGGGATCGGACACCTTGACACTTTCCGCCTGGACCCTATCCCTCCGCACCGCCACGGCCCTCTTCCATTCCGATGCGCAGGGCAACCTCCTGCTCCTGGCCGCTTCCGCCAAGGACAGCCTGTCCATCCGATTGCTCCAGGCCTTCGACAGCCTGCGCACCAAATCTCCTGCCGTCTGGGGGACCTCCTCCGATTCCAAGGCGGCGCAGATCGCGTCCCTTCAAAAGGCCTACGCAACGTTGCTGCTGGCCCGCGATGCGGCGGTGTCTGGATTCCCCACCGTCCACCCCGTCGGGATCGATTCCCTGGCTGTGGTCGACCAGCTCCTGCTCCTGTCCGTCCAGAACCACCTCACCTATCACGCCCTGGACTCCCTGGTCCCGCTGGACTCCGCCAATCTTCGCGCCGAGGTCCGCACCTTGGCCGTGTCCGGAAAGCTGGACAGCAATGCCATCTTCCCGCCGCCGCCCTTCGTGCCCAACCATGCCCCCAGCTTTGCCGGGGCCCTGTCCATCTCCCGGACCTTCGACACCACGTCCCAGGTGGTGGCAAACTGGATCACCGCCGTTTCGCCGGGTCCGGCGAACGAGTCGAGCCAAATCGTCCATTTCGAGGTGGTGGCGGACTCGGGAGCCAGTTTCTTCTCGGTGCTCCCATCGGTAGACAGCGCCGGAACCCTGCGCTACCAGGCGAAGTCGGTGGGGCGCGGCGTGTTCCGGGTGCGGGCCCACGACAACGGTGACTCCACCACCGGAAGCAGCGTCAACGTCTCGGGTTGGACCACCTTCACCATCCAGCTCTTCTCGCGGCCGGTGCTGATCGCAACCGGTCCCGCGGACACGGTGCGGTTGGTCGAGGACTCGGCATCCACGGTCTCGTTTTCCGTGCAGAACTTCGTGGGATCGTCTCTGGCCGTGAAGTTCACGCCCGTGGACACCACCTTGATTTCAGCGCAAAGCTGGAAGTTGTTCCCGGATGCGAACGGCAAGGTGTCCATTTCCTTGCAAGGGAAGCAGGACGTCTTTGGTGGCCCACTCACCACCATTGTGAGTCTTTCGGATTCGCTGGACCAGGTGAACCTGATCGTGCCCATCGGCATCGCCGAGCGCAACCACCCCCCCACCTTTGGAGGGGTGCAAAGCCTGGTGGTCACGGCCAGCGCCGCGACACGCACCTTCCCCGTATGGATCGATTCCATCTCCCCGGGACCTGCAAGCGAATCCTACCAGAAAGTGTCGTTCCAGGTACAGGTCCTCAGTGGGTCATCCCTGTTCGCCAAGGCTCCTTCGATAGATTCCACCGGAAGGCTCTCCTTTGCCGGGAACGCCAGTTCCTCTGGCTTGGCGCAGATCCAGGTCCGGGCTGTGGACAACGACTCGGTGGACCCGGGGAATCGCTATTCCGCCTGGAAGGCGACCTCCATCTACTTCAACCAGCCGCCCACCCTGATCATTCCCACCCACGCCCTCTCCACCTGGGAGAACCAGCCCGCGTCCGTGGGGGCCACCACCGTCACCGACCAGGAAACCTCGCCAGCCAATCTCTCCCTGACCTGGACCACATCCGACAGCGCCATCCTTCCCGTGGACAGCGTCTTCGCCACCTTTTCGGGAGGGACTTCGCGGAACATCACTTTGCATCCCGTGGCCCACCGCTGGGGAGCAGTGAAGGTGGTCTTCACTCTGACGGACAGCCTTGGGGGGACGGCTCTGGACAGCTTGAGCTTGACGGTGAATCCCATCAACCATGCGCCGACCATTGTGACACAAACCCCAGGATTCGTATACAGCTACAAGGGTGATCAACCCCAACCGTTCGCTATGGTGAAATGGGACGACGTGTTGGTCCAAACTGGCCATGTGGACATGCGTTGGCCCGACACCCAGCTGGTGACGCTGTCGGTGGATTCGTCGACTGGGGTTTTGCACGTTGCGCCGAAATTGGATACGGCGATCACGATCAAATTCCAGATCCGAGCGCGAGACAATGGAGGTACTCTGCACGGAGGTGTGGACACGTCGAATTGGTCCGATTCAATTCCGCTTCAGATCGTCGACACAGTTCAAGATGCGCAAGGCAACGACTACCGTGTCAAGGTGATGGGCAGCCAGACCTGGATGGCCCAGAATGTGCGCACCTCGGTGAATTCTGCCGTTTGCGCTTGGGGAGACTGCCAAACCTATGGACGCCTCTACCTATGGAACCAGGTGATGAGCTTGGACGGAATTTGCAACACGACCGATTGTTCCAACCAAATCCAGTCCAAGCACCAAGGAATCTGTCCTACCGGCTGGCATGTACCAAGAACTGGAGAATGGCGGGCACTCGCATATTGGGCCGGTGACGGTGATTCGGTATTGGGTATCACTCGACTAAAGGCCGGTGGGACGATGTGGAGGTTGAGCACCTATATGAACGCAGGCAGTTGCGGCTACGTTGCATCCCCTGGCTATTTTGGGTTCGACCTCTATCCGTCATCGGGGGGTGGAACCGGGGGAATTTCCTCGGGATCTGTGACGGTGACGGTCTGCGCTCCTGCGGCAAATTACTGGGCAATTTCCAAGTCCGATGGCATTGGCGCACTGGTATTGAACAACGGCACATTGGGTGGAGTGAGCGATAGTGTCTCGGGTGCCTTGTTCGGCCAATTTCGTTGCATGAAGGATGTCTCGGAACGCCCATATTTCGGTGTGGCGCCTTAGACAGATCTCCCCTATTTACCGTTGACCCGAGGCACACGGGGAAGTTTTGCTACCAGAGGGCAAGGCTCTGGAAGGCAGCGAAAGTTTTGCGAGATGACGCGACAACGGATAGTGGGATCCGCGATCTGGAGATAGATCTCCGCTCCTCGAAACGCATCAACGGAGACGTCGCGAATGAACACGAAAAAGCTTCTACTGGCCACCATGATCTCATGCAGTCTGGGGGGTCGATGCTCCGAATGCGGCGAACACCTTCGTTTGGGGCAACGTTGCCATCGGAGGTGGAGGTTTCGTGACGTCGATCATCGCCTCCCCCATTGAGCAGAATCTCTTTTACGCTCGCACCGACATGGGCGGACTCTACCGGGAGGATTCCGTCTCCAAGACCTGGATCCCCCTGACCGATTGGATCGCTCCGGAAAATTGGAACATGCTAGGGGTCGAATCCTTCGCCACCGACCCGGTCCATCCCAACATCTGCTACTACGCGGCGGGGACCTACACCAACAGCTGGGATCCCGGAAATGGCCGCATTGAACGGTCCACGGACTACGGAAATTCCTGGACAACCTCCGCCCAGCTGACCTTCAAGTGCGGAGGCAACATGCCGGGTCGTGGAATGGGAGAACGTCTCGACATCGATCCCAACAGCGACAACGTCCTCTACTTCGGCGCGCGATCGGGCAACGGCCTGTGGAAGTCCACCAATTCCGGCCAGACCTGGAGCAAGGTCACCGCCTTCCCCGTCACGGGGGATTACGTCCAGGATGCCACCCTGGCGTACACCTCCGATCCCGTGGGCATCGTGTGGATCGCCTTCGACAAGACCTCCTCCGCCCCCGGAACTCCCTGTGCGCGCCTCTTCGTGGGTGCCGCGCAGAAAAGCGGCCCCACCGTGTTCGAAAGCGACGACGCGGGCGCCACCTGGACCGCCATTCCCGGGCAGCCCCTGGGGCCGGACACCTTGCACATCATGCCCCAACACGGGGTGATCCGCGACAGCTTCCTGTACCTCCCCTACTGCGACAAGGCCGGACCCTACGACGGCGACTACGGCGAGGTCTGGAAGTACAACTTGAACAGCAAGATCTGGAAGGACATCACACCCCACAACCACGAGAAGGACGAGGCCTGGGGCACCGCAACCCTCCAGACGGAGAAACCCTACTTCGGGTATGGTGGATTCGACGTGGATCCGGAAAACCCCAATGTGATCATGGCCGCGACCCTGAACAGCTGGTGGCCCGACGCCTTCCTCTTCCGCTCCGTGGACGGTGGTGCCTCCTGGACAAAAAGCTTCTACTGGACCAGCTACCCCAGCGCGAAATTCAAGTACACGTTGGAGACCACCTATCCGTGGCTCGATTGGGGGGTGGCCACCAGTTCCTGGCCGAGCACCGTGGAGCCCAAGCTCGGCTGGATGATCAGCGGGCTGGCGATCGATCCCTTCGACTCCGACGAGATGATGTACGGTACCGGGGCCACCATCTACGGCACCGAAAACCTGACGAACTGGGGAGACACCACGAAACCCCTCGTCGACATCAAGTCCGTCGCCGACGGTGTGGAAGAATGCGCCGTGCTGTCCCTCGCGGTACCGCCCGTGGTCAGCGGTACCGGGTCCGGAGTGAAGCTGGTTTCCGGGGTTGGCGACATCGGCGGCTTCGCCCACACCGATCTCCAGACACCTGCGCAGATGTTCCAGACACCGCTTTTCACGACCACGTCCTCCATCGACTACGCCGAACTCGCGCCCACCACGATGGTGCGCGTGGGCACCGCCAACACGTCCATCGACCAATACGCCACCCCCATCGCCATCGGGACATCCTCGGACGCCGGACAGAGTTGGAATCTGCTCTACGCCCTGGACACCTCGTACAACAGCGGAAGCGTGGCCGTGTCGGCCAAGGGAAGCTCCATCCTGTGGGCCGCCTCCGGAAAGGTTCCGCAATGCGGTCCCGCCTACGGACTGAAAGCGACCAACCTGCCTCCCAACGCCGTCGTGGCTTCCGACCGCGTCGACGACAGCACCTTCTACGCCTCCTACGACAGCGCGTTCTACCATGGATCCAGCGCCTCCTACACGGCCACCCTCTCGGGCCTTCCCCCCGGGACCTACGGCATCAAGGCCGTACCCGGGCGGCAGGGGCATGTCTGGGTTCCTGCCGACACGCAAGGGCTTTGGACCACCAGGGATGGCGGCAAGACCTTTTCAAGGAGCGCCGCTGCGGTGCAGGAAGCGGATGTCGTCGGATTCGGCAAGGCGGCGCCCGGCCAGACCTATCCGGCGATCTACATCACCGGCAAGGTCTCCGGTGTGGAAGGAGTTTTCCTCTCCGTGGATTCCGGTACCACTTGGACACGCATCAACGACGACGCCCACCAGTACGGGCAGATCAATTCCGCCATCACCGGTGACATGCGCCAGTACGGGATCGTGTTCGTGGGCACCAACGGACGCGGCATCGTCTACGGGCAGGTGTCGAGCGGTGGCTCGGCCATCCGGACGGCGCAATCGCCTTCGGCATCGAGCTTGTCCCGCACAGGAAGGACCCTCACTGCATCGGGCGCCAGCAACCTCAGATTGTTCGACCTTCGAGGGGCGCTGCTGCGCGACGGCAACTCCGATGGTCGCAGCGCAAGCGTCGACATGACCGGTCTCGGCGCCGGCGTCTACCTCGCGCGTTGGGGCCGCAATTCCCAGGCGGTGGCCATCGGGGAGTGAGCGAAGGAAGGAGCCCGGCCCGCCATCCCGCGGCGCGAGCCGCCTGAGGAACCGTTGGGGTCCAGGGGGGCAAAGTTATTCGGAGGGCGTTCTGGTCGGCCATCGGCCCTTGCGGGCCGATGGATCAACGCGAATGGGACGCCCGGAGAGTCTGCGTCCCCCTGGTGCGCGGGATCCAAGGGTCCGCGCACTCGGACCCTTGGCCGCTGGGTTCACAGGGGCCGCGGCTGGCTCCTGTGCATCAGCATCGCGCTGCGAGAAGAAAGAACAGAAGCCCGCGCAGCGAAAGAAGACCGCGCGTCAGCGCAACGTGCGGAAAACCCCCACGACCTTGCCCAGGATGCGGAAGTCGGGACTGCGAGAACTGATCCAGATGGGCTCCATGGCCTCGTTGCGCGGTTGCAACCGGATCCGGTGGCGTTCCGGGTAGTAGTCCTTCACCGTTGCCTCGTCACCCACCAGAGCCACCACGGTTTCGCCGGTCTGCGCTTCCGATTGGGGGTGGGCGAACACGATGTCCCCGTCCATGATCCCGATCTCGCGCATGGATTCCCCCTTCACCCGAAGCGCGAACGCTTGGGAAACCGGAAGCATTCCTTTGGGGAGAGACAGGGTCTCCTCCCAGTGTTCTTCGGCCAAAAGGGGTTGGCCCGCCGCAACGCGCCCGAGCAAAGGAATGCGCAGGAGTTCTTCATCCACGAAGTCGCGCGTCGGGGGGAGGGACGAAGGTGTTCCTTCGGGAGCCTCCACCACGGATAACCCGCGCGAGAGGCGCGGCGAGCGCTTGAGATGCCCTTTTTTCTCCAGGGCCTCGAGAATGACCCGCACGCCATTGGTGCTGCGGATGTCGAAATGGTCGCAGATCTCGCGGACCGTGGGAGGGCAGTGGGAGTCGTTGACCTTGTCGCGGATGAACTC
>Ga0302270_10005610_pt1 | contig 11397 bp, 9 predicted proteins | sample III_Bog_E2_3_FD_198773 | JGI IMG/M metagenome (GOLD analysis project Ga0302270, IMG submission 198773) | Peat permafrost microbial communities from Stordalen Mire near Abisko, Sweden - III_Bog_E2_3 | ecosystem: Environmental > Terrestrial > Soil > Wetlands > Peat | place: Sweden: Abisko...
AAGTTGAAGACCTTGTCCATCATGCCGCTCTGGTTCTCAAAGGCCATGGAGTACTGAAATCCGGAGCAGCCGCCGCCCACTACGCCGATGCGCAGGCCGGCGGGAAGCGGATCCTGTGTGGCCATGATCTCGCGAACCTTGGCGATGGCCTGGGGGGTCAGGTGAAGGGGCGCTTTCTTTTCGGTTTCCTGCGCAGGTGCAACGGTTGCTGTGGCCATGTTCTCTCCAGAATCGTGGGATTGACGCTAACTGTAACTCTACCGCTCGACGGGGCGAGGTTACAAGCTCAATCCGCCGACTCGTTCCATTAGATGCAACCGGAACCCGGAAAGTCTCAACATCGCCTGCCTCGCCGCGCGCTGCCAACAGGCTCCGGCCAGGAGCAATCGGGGGAGTGCGAGAGACTCAAGCCCGATAAGAAACCAAAATGCAGGTTCAAAGAGCAGGACGTCATGGAGTTCTGCGGGCTCCCACTCATCGGACAAAAACGTCTGCCCCGACCCTGAGGGTACCCCGGTGCCCAAATGGGGCACAGCTTTATACCCCGTGGGTCGGCCAAGCCGCTGGCTGCCAGCACCTCAATGGCTGTGATTCTGGTCACTACGAAAATGGCCGTTCGGGACTATTATCAGCAACCGTACGGCCCATTTACCCGCTGCGCTGCGACTCGGTCGCCAACCGGGCGGAATCTGGGACCGAAAAGCAATTTGGAGGTGGAATATGATGGGATTTGTTCCGGTAATGTGGATAGCATGGGGCGGGCTGGTGTTGCTTATGCTGGTCCTCAAGATTTACATCGGCAGATTGAGCCGCGACGAAAACGACCAGCTCGTTCTGGACGATGCGTTCAATAATTTGAAGACCGAACAGGCTGCCAATATTGCAAGAATCAGCAAGGTTCAGCCGATTGGCACGGCCACCATCTGGCTTGCGGGCGCCGCGACTCTGTTCGTCATCGGTTATTACATTCTGGACGTGATCAAGCAGTTCAATTAGACCCGCTCCAGAGCGCTCGTTTGGGCAAGCGGCGGCTTCCATAAGGCAGCCGCCGCTTGCTGTACGCCTCTCCTCCGATCCTGCTATTCCACTTGCTGCCTGGCGCGATAGCCGTCGCGGGTAATGATGTCGTACTTGAGCAGCCGTTTCTTCTCGTCCTGGATGGTCAGAGGGTGGCCCTCGTCATCCACCAGTTGCACCCGCAGCTTTCGAAACGTACCGTCCTGCTTGGCGTTGGTGGGATGGTAGATCAGTTCGTATTTGGCGCGGATGTTCTGGTTGACGGTTTGGAAGATTTCCGGCAATTCTCCTTCGAAGCGCGGAGCAAAGCTCAAGCCGCCGGTCAAATCCGCAAATGTCCTCAGCTCGTTCTGGGCCTGCAGATAATCCATATCCCGCATTCCGCCCGCCATTCCGCCGCGGCCTTCGCGCATCACCTCCTGCGCTCCGCCTGTGGAGATGGTGAAAATGGTGATGTCGTGGCTATCCTTCACCTTTTTCAGAATCTTGTCCAACGTGAGCTTTGACATGGAATCGTGTCCTGTCGCGATGAGAACGATATACTTGCGCCCCTCGATGCGGTCGAGGCGGTCAAGTCCCTCGTAGAGGGCGTCGAAAACATTGGTCTCAGAGAAGCCCGGCATGCGCAGCGAGTCGATGGCCTGGAAGAGCTGGCGCTTGTCCTGAGTGAAGTCGGAGACGATATGCGTCCGCAAATCGAAGGTCATCAGGGCCACGTAGTCCTGGGGGCGCAATTGCTGCGCAAAGGCGAATGCCGTATTGCGCATGTCATAGTTCATGCCGCGGCCGTTTGCGGCAAACTCGCAGATCATCAGGGCGGTGATGGGCGCCTCAACTCGTTTGAAGCCGACCACCTTTTGCTCGACGCCGTCCTCGTATACGCGGAAGTTGGCGGGCTTGAGGCCAGGCACAAAGGTGTGGGTCTTTTCCAGCAGCACGCCAACGTCCACGCTGACCTCGGGCACGTCGATACGCAGGGACATGGTTGCCATCCCCTCAGGATTCTTCACTGTGGGCTGTGCGGGAGCGGGCGGCGGCGTGTCGGGAGTCGCGTCCTTCTTTTTTGGCAGGGCGATGACGCCTGAATCGGCGCCGGGACCACCGGCATCGGGCGAGGCCTGGTCGGGCTGCGGAGGAGGAGTTGGCGGGGCCTGGGAATGGAGCAGGGGCGCCGGCGCCAGTGCGATAACCGCCGTCAGCAACATCGAAACCGGGAAACGATGGAGCTGAAGGCAGCGAGAAGCAGGAAAAGACGGGCGCGAAACGGACGGGTGCGGCATTGACATGGCGACCTCTGTACTGAAGAGCATACGGGAAGACAGCTCCCAGCCTCCAGCTTTTAGCTGCTAGCCTCTAGCTGCTAGCTGCTAGCCAGTAGCCTCTAGCTCCGAGCCTCTAGCTTTTAGCTTCTAGCCTCTAGCTTCTAGCTCCCAGCTCTGGATTCGCAGTTCCCAGAACTTCTTTTGGGAGTCCAACGATTCTGAAGAGCCACCGGTCACAACGCAGGCCTTGGCTCGCAAATCGAGAGAGCTAGAAGCTAAAGGCTAGAAGCTAGCAGCTAGCACTTGGCTCCAGCCGGGAGCGTCCCGCTGTAATCTTATAGACGTGAAAACAAGTGAGAAGGAAGTCCAGCCTGGCCCAGTCGCGGTCGCGATAGCCGCTGCGTTGCTCATGGCGGCCGCAGCGCTCGTTTCCTCCAGGACTCTGCAAGCACAACCCACGCCTGCCGCCTCCGGCCCGCCACCGTCGAGCGGAGGCATCTTCCCGCTGAGCCAGGTGCGCCGTGGAATGACCGCGACCGCATGGACAGTGTTCCAGGGGAGCAAGCCCGAGCCGATGGATGTGGAGATTCTGGGAGTCCTGCGAGGCGCACGCGGGCCCGGCCACGACATGATTCTGGTCCAGCTCCACGGCTCCAAGCCTGAGTACACAGGCGTGGTTGCCGGGATGAGCGGCAGCCCGGTTTATATCGGCGCGCGCCTTCTGGGTTCGCTCTCGTACCGCATCGGGCAATTTAGCAAGGACCCCATTGCCGGCGTTACCCCCATCGAGCAGATGCTTGAAGTTCGCGATATGCCGATAGAGCAGGGGTCAGGGATCAGGGATCTGGGATCTGGGAAAAGCGAGCAGAGTCTCGCCGGTGTCGCTTCGGAGACTTTTCAGGCGATGGAGACGCCACTGGTGATGGGCGGTTTCAGTCCCGAGGCCGTGCACCTGTGGAAGGAGCATACAGCAGGGACGGGCCTGGATATGGTTGCCGCGGGAGGGATGGGCGCCTCATCCAAACCCCGCACAGGTGAACCTGAGTCTGCCATTTCTTCAGCAGCTCTGGCTTCCGTTGTGCCGGGGTCGGCAGTCAGCGCGCAATTGGTTCGCGGCGATCTTGAGATCTCGGCCACCTGCACGGTCACCTACATCGACCCCAAACAGCTTCTCGCCTGCGGTCATCCCATTTTGCAGGCCGGGCCGGTTTCATTGCCCATGACCACGGCCGAGGTGGTTGCCACGCTTGCCTCACCGTTGAATGCCTTCAAGATTATTAATACCGGCGACCAGATCGGAGCCTTTACGGAGGATCGCGACTCCGCCATTCGCGGCGTGCTGGGCGCGAAGGCGCGCATGATTCCGCTGCATATCGCGGTTCACTCGGCGGGCCAGGAAAGGAAGCTCAACATCGAGGTCCTGGACCTGCCTTCGCTGACTCCACAGGCGGTAATGGTATCGCTTTACGAGGCGCTGCTCGAAACCAACGAAAGTACCTTTGAAACCAGCTATCACGTCACCGGCAGCATTCTGCTGGACGGATACCCTCCCTCGCCGATCGACATGTTCGCCTTGACCGGAGATCAGAATCCCGCGCCGATCATGGCTGCTTTTCAGGTCGCCGATCGATTTACCCGAATCTATTCAAACGGGGCCCGGCAGGGCACTGTGCGCGGAATCGAGTTGAACGTCGAAACGATTCCACGGCGGATGGCCGTGACGCTGGAGACGGCCCGCCTGATTTCAAGCGATATCGTTCACCCCGGCGATACCGTTGTTGTCGAGGCAACGCTGCGTCCCTGGCAACAGCCGGCGCGCAATATTCGCATTCCGGTTACGCTTCCGGCAAGGCTCGGCTCCGGCAATCTGCGCCTTCTGGTCTCAGATTCCGGCACGCTGGACCGCGCTTTGGACCCTCCGCGCATTGGCTCCCGCCCCGCCGATCTTGATACTGTGCTCAAGCAAGCGCGCCATCTGCACCCGGCAGACAAGGTCTACGTAAGCCTGTTGATGCCGGAAGCACAGGCCGCGGTTGGTGGCCAAACGCTGTCCAGCCTGCCAATTTCAGTAGCCAACGTGCTGGAGCCTCTGCGCGGATCGCAGGACGTCAGCCTGAACGGAGAGTCGGCTCAGGTGGCGGGAGAGGCCTCCGCGGGAGGGTTGTTGAGCGGATTCCAGATATTGAATCTGCGCATTGAACCGGGCGGCGGTTTAGACTAGGGGTGACGGAAAATTCTGCCGCCAACTTTCGGGCCGGTTCTTGGGTGTGTTTGCCGGCTTGTTTTAACCCCCAGTGAGGAATCAGGAACGACCATGGCTAGAATCCAAGGACTTGCCGCACACGCAGCGGGCGCGGAAGTGTTGCCGTATCACTACGACCCAGGCATGCTGGGTCCGCATGAAGTTGAAATCGCCATAAGTCACTGCGGCATCTGCCACAGCGACCTTCATTTGATCTCGAACGACTGGGGTGTCAGCCAGTATCCGTTCATTCCAGGTCATGAGATCATCGGCACGGTGGCGGCGGTGGGTGACGCGGTTCGATTGCTTGCGGTGGGCCAGCGCGTGGGTTTGGGCTGGCAATCGAATTCCTGCGGCGAGTGCGAGTGGTGTTCGAAGGGCCTGGAAAACCTTTGCCCGGCATCGGAGGGCACCTGCGTTCATCGCAACGGCGGCTATGCGGACAGCGTTCGCGCCAACGCCCGGTTTGTAATCCCGATACCCGATGGGCTGAAGAGCGAAGCTGCGGCTCCGCTGCTTTGCGGCGGCATCACGGTTTATAACCCGCTGCGCGCCCACGGCATAAATCCGTCATCGCGGGTAGGCATTGTGGGAATCGGCGGCCTGGGGCATATCGCGATTCAGTTTGCGCGAGTCTTCGGCGCTGAAGTGACAGCGTTCTCCACGTCGGCAAACAAAGAGGAAGAGGCGCGGGCATTGGGGGCGCACCACTTTGTCAACAGCCGCGAATCAAAAGCGCTGAAGGAAGTGGCCGGCACCATGGACCTGGTTTTGACCACCATCAACGCCGACCAGGATTGGGGAATCTATATTCAAGCGCTTCGGCCTACCGGGACGCTGTGCTTTGTGGGCGTTCCTCCGTCGCCGGTCTCGATTCACGCCTTTCCGCTCATCTCCGGCCACAAGACCATTACCGGGCGCAACACAGGCAGCCCCTGGCAGTTGAAAGAGATGCTCGACGTAGCCGCGCGTCACGGCGTAAAGGCTCAGGTTGAATTGTTCCCCATGGCCAAGGCGAACGACGCCATCGACAAGGTGAAAAAGAACAAGGTCCGCTACCGGGCCGTGCTGGCGAATTAGTGCCGCTACGATTTTGCCTTGGATGCTCCGAGGCTGGTGGAGACGTGGGCCAGCAGGTCGCTGGGGTGAACCGGTTTGTCGAGCAATTCAAAGGTATGTCCGGCGCTGTTGGCCTGGGCCAGCAGACCGGCTGTGGCTGCCTGGCCTGAGAACAGCAGAATCCTGCAATCCGGGATCTTCTCACCGAGCGCAATTGCCAGCTCGATCCCGCTTTTTCCCGGCAGCACCACATCGGCGATGAGCATTTGCGGCGGCACCAGGAGCGCGGTTTCCAGCGCGGTTTCCGCATCGTATGCCGCCATGGCCGCAAAGCCGCTGCGGCTCAGGATCTTTGTAAGCGTGTCGGCGATGGCGCGCTCGTCGTCTACCACCAGTACCACCGGATGATAGGTTCCTCGATCGTCCGACGCTCCCGGCTTCGGCACTTCAGCCACCGGCACAGTTGCAAAACTCGTCGACCGGCTCGGTTGAGATATGGGCAGCGTTCCATTCGGATTTCTTTGCATAAGGTCCTTTCGCTTATCGAACTACGGTCTTGCCAACCGGGCACACATAACAGGTCACGCGTCCAAGTCCCGGCGCATTGGGGTCGATGAAAATCCGATCCTCAACCAATGCCACCTGATGAACGCCGCAAACGGGTAAATTTGACTCCTTGGTTTGAAAACACATTCCTGAAATTTGCTTTTCCATTTCGAGCCCAACTTCCTTCGAACCGAGGCCATCCTGAATCCTGGGCGAAATGCCCGGCGGGCTCAGTCTCACTTGAAAACAAGCTTGAATCGCCGCCTGGAAGTACCTCTATTAGTGAACCTAGCAGGGTTCTTTCGCTACGTGTCACTTCTTTCTCGTGCGATCAAACTATTTACAATCAGTGATTTATAGACATAATCAGGGGGCTGAGAGTTCTTGCGCACCAACCAATCAATTCTCTTTCTTGTCTTGCCAATTGTGAATCCCAACAGTATCCTGTCAATTAAAGGATAGCTTTGCGGCAATTTAGCAATACGTTAAGCGCACGCTTCCTTTGATCGAATGCCGACAAGAAAGGGGCAGACGTGGGGGGCAATTCAGAATCCAATGCGGCGCCAATGAGGTTTCAGTCGATTTCTCAGCTCGATGTCCCGAAAGGCCGGGATGGGAAGCACAAGCAGATTGTGACTCAGTTGCTGAGCGACATCGATCAGTTGGCAATAGGCACGGCGCTGAAGATTCCGCTTGCCGATTTGCCCGACACGAAAGAGAACATCCGTTCCGCGCTGAACCGCGCCACAAATTTCAGGGGACTTGAGGTGGCCACATCCAGCGACGCCGAATACCTTTATGTGTGGAAGGTTGAGTCCGCAGGCTGATCCGGATTCTTCCGAGCCGACCTTTCTTCGGTTGTCCTCGCTGAAACTCGCACCCTTATATGAAAATCGATCATGACCTCTGTCCGCATCGATAAGTGGCTTTGGGCCGCGCGCTTCTTCAAGACGCGCTCGCTTGCCTCAAAGTCGTGCGATCTGGGCCGCATTCACTCCAATGGCATCCAGGCCAAACCGGCGCGCGAGGTCCGCGTGGGCGACATCCTGACGGTTAGGAACGAAGGCGGCGAGTTCCAGATTGAGGTGCTCACCTTGAGCGAGATGCGCGGACCGGCCGCGGTGGCGCAGACGCTCTATCGCGAGACCGAGGCGAGCATTGCGGCGCGAATCAAGCTGGCGGCGGAGCGCAAGGCGATGCAGGAGTTCGCGCCGCTTCCGGAGCGTCGTCCATCCAAGCGCGACCGGCGGCGCATAATCCAGTTTCGCGGCGAACGGTGACTTCGTCAGCCCGAGCCGCTCAATGCTGAGCGGTCGGCGGGTCTTCGCTCACAGCCCAGTAGCTGCTTCTCGCTGTTACGCTAAGGTCCGGATAATCCTTGAGCCGCAGCTGAAGCGAATGAAAGCCCGTGTGCGGCGACTGCGGATGAAAGCTCAGCACATACCGGTTGGGCACGTGGTTTGAGATGGCGGCCAGGTCGCGTTCCAGGCTTTTTGCGTCAGTCAGCTTGTAGTATTCGCCCCCGGTAAGGCGGGCGACGGTCTCCGGAATGTTGCGCTTCAGGCCGTCGCTGGCCGCGATGGCAGCCATTTTGGCCAGCGCCAGCGGCGGAAGCAGCTGGGTGAGACAGTCGTATGCCTGAACCGCCTTGTTGGTGGTGGCGTCGGGATCAGGGTCGGGATCCTTTCCCATGCATCCATGGGGCGGGTTGGGGTGGGGATTCTCCAGCCCGAGACCGGCCGGCTGGGTCGGGAGTTCCCTGGCCGCGTAGGCCGTCGCCTCCGACTTCCCGGTGGAGAAGCCGACGGTGTAGATGATGGTGTTGGTGTCGGTGACGGCGCGGAGCGCGTCATCGAGCGTGAGATGGCTGCCGCGGTCGAGGGTTTCGCTGATCATCAAAATGGCGCGCCGGTACTTCTGCGGTTGGCCGCGCAGCAGATCTACCGAGTATCCCAGTGCGTCAAGAATCGCCGCGCCGTTGTCTCCCAGCGGAACGTCGTGTACCGAGCCTGGCGCCGCGCAGTTCTCCATGTGGTGCTGGCGTTTGCACCCCGGCTGCAGACCGCGAATCGCATCGGCCGCCACGTCGATGCTCGAGGTGAACCCTTGCAGCAGGCTTGGCTCGCTGTCGAACGTGACCACGGCAACCTTATGCGGAACGTTGCCGACAATGGATTCCAGCATGGGCGCCAGTGGAGGAGCGATGGAGCCATACTGGCTGAACTGGCGCGCGCCTGCGCCGCCGACTTCGATAACCACGACCAGTGCCAGGGGTTCGCCGCCTGAATCCTGCTCGAGCGTGAGGCTCTGCGGAATCCCATCGTCGGTGAGCGTAAAATCGTCGGCCTTCAGGGTAAACACTGGCTCGCCTTGATCGTCGCGCACCAGCGTTGGAACCAGCACGACGGTCGTTTGCGTTCGGAGTTGCGCCGCGGGTGTTGCTGGGGCCTGCGCAAGTGCTGCGGAGGTGAAAAGCAGCGCGAGTGCGGAGAACAGTTTCATCGGACGAATCCTTGAAGGCAAGTATAGGAGGCACGCATCGCACCCGACTGCCCCCAACTTTAGTAGACTCAACGGCAGCATGTTTGTCTTCATCCCCGACCCTTTCCGCATTCGCTCCGCATGGAGCCTTCTCACGTTCACGGCCCTGCTGGCCATTACCGCAATGCAGCCTGGATTCGCGCAGGGCACTCACGTTTGGACCCAGTCGCGGATCGACGAATTTGAAAAGGGCACGCCGCAGGGCGTCGCTCTCACCAGCTACGGCCATCTCAACGAGGGGCCGGGTCTGACCGAGGCGCTTACAACGCCATCGACATTTGTCTGGTCGGTTGCGGTGGACTCCGGCGGCACGGCCTACCTGGGAACCGCCTCGCCGGCCACAGTTCTGCGCGTGGGCAAGGACGGCAAGCCGTTTACGCTGTTCGAGACCAAGGACCTGAGCGTGCAGGTGGTGCGGCTTGGGCCGGACGGGGCGCTCTACGCGGCGACGCTGCCCAGCGGCAAGGTCTACCGGCTCAATCCCGCCGCCGCTACCAAACAGGATGAGACCAGCGCCAGAGTGGTCTTTGACGCCGGCAAGCTGGACGACGGAAAACCTGCCGAAGGAAAAGCATCGGAGGAGAAGTCGGCAGCCGAAAAGACCGATGGAGCTACCCACTACATCTGGGATCTGGCCTTCGACTCGACTGGCCGGCTCTACATTGCCACCGGCGGCCCGGCGGCGGTATACCGCTTGGACATAAGCGCGGCCGGGAACAAGACAGCCCCGAAACCGGAGCTGTTTTTCCACTGCGACGAGCAACACATCCGCACGCTGGCGTGGGACCAAAAAGGCAACCTGATTGCCGGCACGGACGGCAGCGGGCTGGTATACAGGATCAACGCGCAGGGCAAGGGCTACGTTTTGTTTGAGGCGCCCAAGCGGGAGATTACTGCCATCGCGGTGAGTGCCAACGGGACCATTTACGCGGCAAGCGTTGGCGACAAGAGCCGCATTCCGCTGCCTCCTCTGCCGGTGCAGAGTGGTGGAGGGGGCTCGATTACCATCACCGTGGTGCAGCCGGGATCGCTGCAGGCAGCCAACACGAGCACGTCCGCCCCGGAGGGGTCGGAGATCTATGCCCTGGCCCCCGACCTTGAAACACGGCCGCAGGCGCCGCGCAAGCTATGGGTCGGCAAAGACGAGATTGTTTACGCACTGGCGGCGCGGAAGGACGGCCTGATCGCGCTGACCGGGAACCGAGGACGTGTGTTCAGAATCGCCGGCGATGGCGCCTATGCCGACGTGGCGCACCTGGATGCGCAACAGGGGTTGAGCCTTGCGGTCTCCGACGGCCAGCAAGAGGCAGCCAGCCTGCTGATCGGGACGGGGAATACAGGCAAGCTTTTTCGCTTTGGAACCGCAGCTCAAAAACATGAGTACGCCAGCGACGTTCTTGACGCCGGTGCGCTGGCCCGCTTTGGCCGCATAGAGGTCCAGCCCGGCTCGAGCGGCTACGAACTGCTGACTCGCACGGGGAACGTGGAGCAGCCGGCGCGCGGGCGAAACGACTGGGGATGGTCTGACTGGCAGGGGCTGAAAGACGGGGCGGTTACTTCTCCGGCAGGCCGCTACCTGCAATGGAAGGCCGTCCTGAGCGCAGGTGGAACGCTGGGCAGCGTGGGCGTGAATTACTTGCCCGTAAATGCCGCGCCTGTGGTGGACGAAGTGGTGGTGGTGCCTGGCGCGCGCGTGAATGCTCAGGCCCAGATTGGCCAACAGCCTCCGCAGATCAATATTACGTTTCAATCCTCCAACACCGGCAGCGCAATGACATTCGATGCGGGAACCACGTTGCCGGCCTTCAAAGACCGGACCGCAGTTACCGTGCGCTGGTCGGCCCACGACGACGACGGCGACGACCTGACGTTCGCTCTCTACCTGCGCGGTGACGGGGAAACAGTGTGGCGGCTGCTCAAGGATGGAATCACCGATAAGTTTTATACCTTCGATGCCACGCTGATTCCCGACGGCGGTTACCGGATCAAAGTGGTGGCCTCTGACGCGCCGTCTCACACAACGGGCGATGCGCTCACTGGCGCCAGGGAGAGCGAACGGTTCGAGGTGGATACTACGCCGCCGGTCGTGAGCGGGCTGAAGGCGAGCGTCGAGTCAGTTGCTTGCCATCCGCCGTGCGCGTTGCCGGTTCGGATCCTCTTCGACGCCGAGGACTCGTTCTCGCCCATCTCCCATGCGGAATATTCCTTCGACGCCGGCCCCTGGCAGTACATTGAACCGGTGGGGGGACTGTCGGACTCGCCGCGCGAGCGCTATGACTTTCAGTTGCCTGCGACGGCCCTGATCGGGAAGACCGGCGAACAGCTCATCAGCGTACGCGTCTACGACAGGCACGACAATGTGGGTGTCGCCAGAACGGTGTTTTCGGTCTCGGCAGAACCTACCCCCCCGGCAAAGTAGGCCCCATGCGATTCGAGCTTTTTCTTGCGGCGCGGTACCTGAAGGCCAAGCGTAGGCAGGCCGTGGTGGGCGTTGTCACCACCATCTCCATTGCGGGGGTGGCCGCGGGAGTGGCTGCGCTGGTTATCGCCTTGGCCATTACCAACGGCATGAGGCGCGACTTGCAGGACCGGCTGCTGGGTTCGAGCGCGCATGTGGACCTGATGCGGGTTGAGAAAGACGGCATTCGGAATTGGCGGCCATTGCTTGAGCGGCTGCGCGGTGTGCCTCATGTAACGGCCGCCGCTCCGGGAATCTACGAGCAGGTGATG
>Ga0302270_10005613_pt1 | contig 11395 bp, 10 predicted proteins | sample III_Bog_E2_3_FD_198773 | JGI IMG/M metagenome (GOLD analysis project Ga0302270, IMG submission 198773) | Peat permafrost microbial communities from Stordalen Mire near Abisko, Sweden - III_Bog_E2_3 | ecosystem: Environmental > Terrestrial > Soil > Wetlands > Peat | place: Sweden: Abisko...
AGAGCTACTGGGACGGCGAGCGCTACAACAGCGGCCGATCGATAATTTCCCATCCCGAGAAAGAGAATCAGTACCAGCATCACGAGGGCGATGCCTTCGAGGACGTTTTGCCTCACAGTGTGAAGTGAACGATCGACCAATATCGTCCGGTCGTAATACACCGAGAGTTGGACTCCTGGCGGTAGGTAGTGGGCGTTTATTTGATCTGCCATTGCCTTAACACGCTGACACACTTCGACTGGATTCTCGCCGCGGCGCATGACGACAATTCCCTCCGCAACATCATCTTCGTCCCTAATTCCAGCGGGAAAGCCCTTGATGCCGGTATCGGTTCTTCCAACGCGCCCGAGGCGAACAGCGTTGCCAATGACCACCTTCCCTATGTCGCTGATCCGGATCGGGGTGCCGCTCCGGGTGTCAACCGCCACTGACTCGATGTCACCGATGTTGCGGACAAAGCCCAAGCCGCGAACGACGTAAAGTTCGGATCCGTGCTCGACGTATGAACCTCCGGCGTTGGTATTGCTGTTGGACAGTGCGGTAAAGATCTGCTGCAAGGTGAGCCCGTACGCCTTGAGTTTTGCCGGATCAATTAGAACCTGATACTGCTTCGTGAGACCGCCAAATGGGTTGATATCGACCACTCCAGGCACCGAACGGAATTTTTTCTCCACCACCCAATCTTCAAGCGCCCTGACCTCGATTGCGGGAAACCCCTTGGATGCGCGCAGGGTATAACGGAAAATCTCTCCGATTGGAGTTGCGTCGGGCGACAGGCTCGCGTTGGCCCCAGGAGGAAGAGTGACGTCTCCCAAGAGCTGGTGCGCCAAATTGCGGATCTTCGCATTGTCGGCGTCGTCGCCGAAAACAAGGGTTATCTGTGATAGGCCGAACAGAGAGACCGATCGCATCGAGACCCTTCCAGGAACACCGTTCATTACGCTCTCGATTGGGATGGTTACGAGCCTTTCAACCTCTTCCGCTGCATGGCCTGGGAAGAGAGTGATAATTTGAACGCTTACATTGGTGACGTCCGGATAAGCCTCCACCGGAAGATCGATAAATGCCTGTACACCGAACAATACGAACACAGCGAGGCCGCCAAGAACGACGGCGCGGTTGCTAAGGACGTATCTAGTGATTCTACCAATCATTGCCCGATGCGCTCAATTCGACGACTCCAAGACGGACTGAAGTAGTAGGGCCCCTTCGGTCACGACCCGCTGATGCGGCAATAGGCCGGTTTTAACATGAACCCGACCGTCTCTTTCGGAGCCGACTTCAATCTGCCGTCGCTCGAATTGCCCGGGACCGATTTCGACGAACAGATACGGTTTGTCGTCGATTGTAATGACCGCTTTCGAAGGGATTTCTACGCCCGCATGCGCGAGTGCGGATTCATCCAGCAGGACATCGACCAGAACATACATTTCTGCCTTTAGAAGGCAATTCGGGTTTTCGACGACTCCTCTTACTCTGATCGCACGAGTAATTGGATCGAGCGTCGGACTTATGTTTGTGATCGTCCCGTTAAACACTTGGCCCGGAAACGCCTTGGATATGACGCGAATCTGCTGCCCAGAATCGAGATTCGAGAGATCCGTCTCGGCAGCATCAATTTGGAGCCAGAGTCTTGAGATGTCGCTCACCACGAAAAGCGGCGCGAATAGATTGGTCGCGTTTGCCAGCATCTGATCGGCGCGGACTTCTTGACCGGGGTTAATGTTGCGTTCGACCACGACTCCATCGAGTGGCGAGCGCAGGACGTAGACTTGATCCGTGCCATTTCCGCTCGCATGGTAGAGTCTCAGACGCGCTACGGCACGGTCACGTTCCGCGGAAGCGGCCACATAGGCGGACTGCGCGGCATCAACGTCTTTCTCGGCCGCTCCTCCGTGCTCGAAAAGATCTTTAGAGCGCGTGTAGGATTTCTCCGCAGCGTTCAGATTGGCTTTTGCGGTGCGCTCGTCAGCTTGGGCCTGATTGTAATCCGGAGAGCTGATCTCGGCCAATGGCGCGCCCGTTGAGACCTTCTGCCCTATGTCACTTCTTATGGCCGTCACCTGACCTGCGACTGGAGTAAAAACTCGAACAGTCGCATTGTCGGCCAAGTAGAGTCGGCCTGTAAGGTGAGTGATGGCCAATCGTCGAGGTTCCGCATCCTGCACTGTCAGGTACGCGATTTGCGGCGCATTCGAAGGGAAAACAACTCTGTTACCATCGACTTTGCTTGTTGATGGCTCGGATGTTTTGGTTGGCTCTTTGGCGCAGCTCGCCAAGCTCAAGAGCACGAGCAAACCCAAAATGTCGTAAGAAGGTTTCATGAGATGGGTTGGCTCAAATCGAGTTCAATTAACGTCCGATCCGTCGAGATGCCCGAGCGCTGCCTGGAGGCTAACGGCGGTAATGGCCACATCTGCTTGTGATTGCACTGCGGCCAATCGGATAACATTATCATTACGTTCAGCCTCAAGGAGGTCAGTCAGAGTCGCGCCTCCTTTTTGAAACGCATAAGACATGTTTTTGGTGACCTCGGCGGACCTTGGGACAAGCGACGATTGATAGCGACGGGCACGTTGGGACGCTTCAACATAGGAAAGGCGGGCCTCTGCTAAGTCGGCTGCGGCTTGGATGCGTATCTTGTCGAGCTGTGCCTGGGTTTGTTCCTGGGCGGCCTTCGCGGCGAGAATCTCGCCGTTGAAATGGTTCCAAAGGGGCAACGGCAGCGAGATACCAATGCCTACCGTATTAGTCTGACCTGGTGGGTTGCGCTCGAATTGGATACTTGCGGTGATGTCGGGAATCCGCAGACGCTTCTGAAGCCTGATATTCACATCGGCCTGCCCTACGGCGGATTCAGCGGCTTTTATGTCCGGACGCATGCCGATTGGCGCTTGTTCGAGGCTCGCAGGGATCTTTTCAACCCATTGATCCAGAGTGTCTGCAAGAGGTGTTGCCCCGGATGGTCTGGGTTCACCGAGCAGGATTTCTAGCGTTACCACCGCTGTTTTAGCGATGGCTCTTTCGGCGTACGAATTCAGTTCGTCCTGATCCGCGGCGATTTCGAGCTGCGCCTTGTCCGATGACGAAATATCGCCGACTTTGAAGCGATGCTCTGCAATGTCCGCCTCACGCCGCAGCTTACCGGCTGAGTCAGTGAGCACGTCAGCCTGCTTGAGCGAGGAAAGGGCGGCCACATATGCCTGGGCGACCGCTTGGATTAGCAGGCGCCTCGCATCGTCTCGTTGGAACTCGGCCGAACGGACTCCTGCACTAGCTGCATCACGCACCAATCCACGTTTGCCGACAACAAAAAGCTGACTGAGCGAGGCAATGCTGTCGTAGCTCCTGTCCTGAATGCTATTTCCAAGGGCGGTCCCTTCAGGAGTGCCGTCGGTGCTTATCTTGGCAGTGGATAAGCCCAAGTTTGGATTGGGGAATTCGCGGGCGACCCTCAACACGGCGAGCGCCGCTTCTACTTGCACCTGAGCAACCCGGAGGTCGGTGTTTCGTTCCAAAGCGAGGCGGCGAGCCTCCCCGAAAGTGAGAGGGGACAGATTGCCTTCAGCGCTGGCTCGCCCAGGCAACAAGTTGATAATCACCCATGTAGCAACGACAGCCGCACGCCATGATGTGGGTTCCCGAAGGGCTCCTTTGATGTCACTAACAGTCGAGATGCAGCGCACCATTCGACGTTATCATACGGGAACGTCACACATACCGTCTATCGGGCTTGGCTTGGTAATTGAGTAGGACGTGGCCTGATAACATCCGTCGGGGCCCCCTCACGGTCGCCGGCGCAGGTCCACCATAAAGGCTTGACGGCAATTGCGCTGAACTCGACACCGACCTCTCTGTGCCTAGGGAAATGCCTGTCGGATACACCGACTACCTATGACTGACTCTCCGTCCAGCGGACTGCCTCTCGCATGAGTATCGTGGCGTTCTCTAACCCGAGCTTTTCCTTGATATGCGCGCAGTGGGTTTGAACTGTCTTCAAGCTTAGGTGGAGTGCCTCGGCGATAGATCGGTTCTCCTGGCCTTGGCCGATTCGGCGGAAAATCTCGATCTCTCGGTCGGTCAAGATGTCCAACGGAGAATTCGCGGCAACAGCTCCTTTTCGGAGGAATTTTTCAGTAGCTTGCTCGGATATTGCCGTACTTACATAAACATGTCCCGTCAGGATTTTGCGAATCGCAGCTATAACGTTGCCCGAGCTTTCCCGCTTCATGACATATCCCAGCGCGCCAGCTCGGAGGGCACGCTCGGCATAAAATTTCTCATCGTGCATCGATAGGACAAGGACCGGCGGGGGGGGCGACAGAGCCTGCAGGCGCTTGATTAGGTCCAGGCCGGAGACGCCCTGCAAAAGTAGATCCACGACGACCGCGTCCGGCTTGCTCTCCACTATCGCATTGTAGGCCCGGCTGGCCTCGTCAGCTTGACCGCACACGCAGAGGTCAGGATGCTGATCAATTAGTGTAGTCAGACCCTCCCGGACAAGAGGGTGGTCATCCACCAGGTAAATTCGTCGGCGCGGTGCAACGGCGTTGTCGTTAGTCATAGAATTGATGCCGAGAGCGGTAAAGAGCATGCTATGCATGTGCCCCCTGATTCAGGAGCGTCAATCGAAAGGGAGGCACCGATAATTGCGGAGCGATGCGCCATGATCCCGAGGCCGAGTCCGTCGCCGCGGGCGGATGGAGCCGGTAGGCCCGATCCATTGTCTCGCACCACGAGGACAAGGTTGCCTTCTTCGATCGCGAGTTTAACCGATATACTCTTGGCGTGGCCGTGGCGGATCGCATTTCGTATCGCCTCCTCAGCAATCCGGAAAAGGTGAGTCGCTGTGCCGTTCTCATCGAGGCTGAACGAATTGTTGCACGAGAATTCACAGTCGACATGAAATTGGCTACGGATCTTCTCAGCCAGTTCCCGAAGCGCGGTGGCAAGCCCATCGCGCTGGATCTCGGCCAACAACAAACCCTTTGCCAGATTCCTGGTCTGCTCGATTCCCTGCTCTATCAGGTCGACTATTCTCTTTACCTCGGAGATATTCTCCGCCGAATTCATTGCTACCTTTACGCCTAGAGACTGTGCAACGAGCGCGGTTCCCGTCAAATGTTGGCTTAGGCCGTCGTGTAGCTCGTGCCCGATGGCACGGCGTTCACGCTCGGTGATTTCCAGGACAGCCTTCTCTAGACGCACTCGCTCTGAAATCTCCTTGGAAAGCGCGGCGGTGCGCTGGCGAACGCGACCTTCCATCTCTCGGTGAAGTGCGATCAAGCTGCTCAAAAGCCAAATGACGATCACGTATGTACTGAGGGCGATGAGCCCATTCCATAGTGGTACGAAGGTGTTTGCGAACCGTTCCCCGGCGGCGACATCCCCGAGAAGCCATATTGTGACGCTGAGAAACGCGGTTACGATGCCGAACCGCGATCCGACCGCCGCCACAGCCATGCAAACGGGAAGGAGGTAGAAAACCAAGAGGGATAGCTCGAAGCCCGTGAAGTAATCCGCGATGCCGATTGCGGCAACGAGACTGACGGTCGCGACCATGAAGCGCCGTTTGCGCGAGGGATCGGAGAAGTTGGCCAGGAACCCTCGCCAGAATCCATCCCGCCAGAGCTTAAAAGGCACGCCTGCGGGCTTTGATGCTTCCGGCGGGCTCATTTGGTTGTTTGATTTCCGCCTAGAATTCGACGTGGGCCCTAAATGCATACACCGGTACCGAACGGCGGTCGAAATTCAAAGTCCAACTTTGACCTCGACCTTCGCCGCTTCAGACAGCCCTAGGACGCAAACACTGTCGGCCAGCTCGCACTCGACCACGCCGCCGACACCGTCACGTTTCCGCAGTTTGACCTTTGTCCCGGGCTTCAGGCCGTTATCTTGGATGAAGGTGAGGAATTTCGGGCTTTGGTCGAGGATACGCTCAACTCGAACCGCCTTCCCGACAACGCACGTCGCCAAGGTCTGGCCTCTGGCGCGTTCGAACTGCAGGGAATTGAGCCGGGGGATCAGGTCGCCGTGCGGGTCGACTTCCGGATGACCGAGAAGGTCGTCTATCCGAGAGAGAACACGCTCCGAAATCGAATGTTCCAGCGCCTCGGCTTCCTGATCCACTTCAGCCCAGTCCATCTTGAGGACTTGGACCAAAAATGTCTCCACCAACCGGTGCTTGCGCACCACGACTAGGGCGGCCTTTCGGCCCTCGGCGGTTAGCCATACGCCCTCGCGGGAACGATATTCAAGGAGGCCTTGGGCCGCCAGCGACTTGACCATCGTCGATATAGTCCCCGGTGTGACGCCCAAGGCTTCGGCAATCGCTCCCGTCGCGACGACCCCGTCGGCGCCCCCGGATCGGACCAGGATTGCTTTCAAATAGTTCTCGGCAGTGCTGGTCGGCATCTTCCGGCAAGACAACCCAATATCAGTTCCTTGGCGACCGTAATTTAATCTTTGACTATTCAAAGTCATGATTTCTACTATTCGTCGTTTTGAGTAACGGCAGTCAAGAATTGATCTCACTAATGAGCCCTGAAAGAATGCCCGCGGATTTCACCGTGGAGGATCTCAAGCGCGCAGGCGACCGTCGCCGCGTCCACGACCTTCGCGCGGGCAAAGGAGGAGCCAGATCGTTGAAGCTGCTCTGGCTCCTCATCGGACCGGGAATCCTGGTCATGCTAGGGGAAAACGATGGGCCCAGCATGATTTCCTACGCCCAAACCGGTGCATCCTATGGCGTCGGCTTCTTTCTTCCCTTTATCGCACTCACCTTCGGAATGGCGTTTGTTATTCAGGAGATGACGGTCCGGCTTGGCGCCGCCACGAAACGCGGGCATGCCGAGCTGATCTACGCCCGATTCGGGCGTTTCTGGGGCTTTTTCGCGATGGCTGACTTGGTCTTCGGCAACCTTCTGACCCTCGTTACCGAGTTCATAGCCGTCCGCGCGGGCCTGGGCTTTTTCGGCGTGCCTCCCGGGATTGCCGTGCTGGGGGCCTTTCTCGTCGTCGTCGCTGTGGTGCTTACCCGGCGCTACTGGACCTGGGAACGCATCACTCTCGGCTTTGCCATCTTCAATCTCATCTTCGTGCCCGTCGCGCTCCTGGCCCATCCTGTGAGCAGCCAGGTGGTGCGCGCATTCTTCACCTGGGGACCGCTGCCCGGGGGGGTGACCGCGGGGTTCATCCTGCTTGTCATGTCGAACATCGGGGCGACGGTCACGCCATGGATGCTGTTCTTCCAGCAAAGCGCAGTCGTCGACAAGGGATTGACGACCGCCGACATTCGCCACGGACGCATCGACACGGCCATTGGGGCGACGCTCGCCGCAATCGCAGCTATCGCCACCGTGCTGGCGACGGCGCCGCTTTTCGCCCACCATGTTGACGCTTCGAACCTCGAGGGGGCCGCGTTCGCCCAAGCCTTGGTACCGTATGTAGGAAACGTGGGCGCCACCCTGTTCGCGATCGGGATCTTCGAAGCCGGACTGGTGGCGGCGATAACCATTTCATCCTCCTCGGCCTACGCCTTCGGAGAGGTGATGGGAGGCGCCCGCAGCCTGAACAGTCCGCTGCGCGAAGGCTGGCTGTTCTATGCCGTCCTAATCGCAGCGGCGGCCATTGCCGCCGTCCTGGTCCTCATCCCCAACGCACCGCTGGTCTTCATCGTGCTCCTCGTAAATGTCATCGCTGTGCTGGCGATGCCACCGGCGATAGTCTTTCTCATGCTGCTGGTCAACGACCGCGAGATCATGGGCGAGCACGCGAACGGACCGATGGCTAATTTCTTCGGAATCACCGTGACGATCCTGCTCGTCCTCGCAGGACTCATCTTCGGAATAACCACCATCTTCCCTCACATGATCCCTTCCTAGAGGTGCAAGCGAAACCCACCAGGCAGCCAATCAAATTCAATATGATCACCGACACCGAAATCAAACAAGTACAAGCCGCGCTTCCCAATCCCGCAACCCTCTGGGTGCATGAGGTTCTCGAACCCGATCAATTCTCAGCGGCAAAACAGCCATTCGGACGCCAGGCATTGAGCCGGCGAACCGTCCTCCTTCTCTGGGGATTACGGGTCTATGTTGTCCTGATGGTGCTCCTCGTCGCGATGCAAACCTGGAACGCCTTTCATAACGCCCAGTGAATACGCGGCGGTTCACGAGGCCATCAGCGAGTTCAGCGGCCATTTAACGGCCCTCTGCGACGATTTAATGTCAAAATACATCTGTGATCGGAGATTCAACCGAACGTTACGCATGCTCGTAGACAACGCGCCCGATGGGCTGTTTGCGCTGGTTATCCCGTTCGAATTTATCAAATGAAGGCATCTTCTCATGCAACTGACGTTATCAAACGCCGGGCAGCGTTTCGCTGCCCCCAGAATCAAACTGCCTCCTTTTGCCGACATTCGAATCCTTCGAGCTCGGTCGCCGGACATTATCGCGATTGCGTGTGAGTTCGGATTGGGTATCGGCACCAGATTTCATCTCGCGCTGATACTAGGCCTAAGTGCTCCGTGCATTTCGTTGATTGCCGAAGATGGGCCTTTGGTGGCGGATAATGACGGACAATGGAGCCTCCATACGCAGTCGACATGGATCGATCAGGCTCACCCTTCGTTTGAATCTCCGTACGAGGGAGCTAATAGCCTAACTGGTGATTTTCAGGCCGAAAGGACGTTCTCATATTCGCTGTTTCTCGGATACAAGCTGTGCTCGGGTACGGAGCTTTATTTTGATCCAGAGATTTTTCAGGGGCATGGCCTAAGTAATACTCTTGGGATGGCAGGGTTTCCCAACGGAGAGGCTGTAAAAGCAGCGTTTCCGAACCTCCATTACAATATGTCGAGGTTCTATCTCCAGCAGACTTTCGGGCTGGGAGGTGAAAAGGAGAAGCTTCAGGACGGACCAAACCAAGTCGTGGACACGTTGGATGTGGACCGTATCACATTGAGCCTCGGTAAGTTCGCCTCCAGCGACTTCTTTGATGCCAATGCATATAGCCATGATACGCGAAGCCAGTTCATGAACTGGGCCTTATGGGAGAGCGCTGCATGGGATTACCCGGCGGACGTTGTCGGCTATACGGCAGGTTTTGTGGCGGAGTGGAACACTAAAAGTTGGGAGCTTCACTACGGTATTTTCATGGAGCCAACCGTTCCGAATGGCGCTCGCCTTGATTACCACTTGCTAGACGCCCACGGGCAGATTCTTCAGATCGACAGGCGCTACTCGGTCGGCGATCTAACAGGCACTGTTCGGCCTTTCTTGTACTGGAATCAAGCGCGCATGGGGAATTATCAGGACGCCGTGGCGAATCCCGTAATAACCAATGCACTCTCTGATACCCGAGCCTATCGCTCCAAGGTCGGATTTGGGGTGAGTTGGGACCAGAAGCTAACCCAGGATATAGGGGCATTTGTCCGAGTGAGCTGGGATGACGGAAAAACGGAATCGTTCGCCTTTACCGAAATTGACCGCTCTTTGGCGGCGGGTCTGAGTCTAGGAGGCGGCTTTATTAACCGAAAAGACGACATGTTCGGGTTAGCTGGGGTCGTCAATGGTATCGCGGCAAGCCATCAGGCCTATTTGGCTGCCGGTGGACAGGAGGGCCTAATCTTGGGCGATGGAGGCCTCCGGTACGGACCAGAGGAGATAATTGAAACCTATTACAGCATTCAGGTGCTTAAACAGTTCTCCGTCTCACCGGACTTCCAGTACGCGTGGAACCCGGGTTACAACCGTGCCCGCGGCCCCGTGCCAATTTACGGCATCCGGCTACACGTGAGTTTCTGACCCGTATGGGTGTTACCGGTTACGGCAACCTGATGAAATCTTCAGGTTTAAGCACTGTAGAGAGACGGGTTCGCGGACGATATTTCGTCAGTCCACCAACAACCATGAATCTCGATACAGTTCAATTGCCCCGCGAACGCAAAAGGGTTGAGACGTCTCAGCCCTCTAGCATGGTCCTTGAGGGTAGTTCATCTGCGACTGCGTCGGCTGCACAGAAGCATGTTACTCGGAAGGAGTCTCGAAGGAGACGCTCCCAATCTGTACGATTACCCTGGAGAACCGCCGGGTAGCCCGCCACATATTTCTCCGCGAGCGACCTCAGGTTGTTCTTTATGTATCGTTTCGCCTTCTTCTCTGTTTTGATACTCGGGGCATAGGACTGGACTATCCGAAGTTGAATGTCCGGATGGCGGTCGCCGCTTAACAAGAAGGATTTCGCCTTTTCGAGGGTGATAATTCCCTCATCCCGATATCGGCATTCGAAGGGATCATTGAAGGTATCGACGCGTGAGACCTTCAGGCGTTTCATTTCGAGCGTTTCTAGGGTGTGTGAACCTAGATATTTATGGAGGAGCATGCTAGGAGAGGCTGTGTCTTGTCTTTGACTATGGGGTTATGTCGCATTCAAGACACGAGGCAAAATCTTCCAGAACCGAGCTGTGTCTTGCTTCGGGATCGCCCGGAAGTAACTTGCCTCATTCGACGAGCTTCTTAATCATGGGAAGCAACTCGTCTCGCGATCTTACCGGCGGTAGAATCGCCAAGAGTCGTGCCTGTGCATAGCGGTCGTAGCTCACTCGTCCGGCCATCTGTTAGCTCACACTTTATAATTCCGCCTGGAAATCTTGCCCGCCTCACAAATCCTATCTAACTAATCTCCTCACCCCATGATCACCTCAAGCGTCAAAGCACTGAACGAAACAAGAGGCAAGGTCGCCCAGCTTGAGCGAGCCCTGGCCAAGGAACTGGCCTCCCTTCCTTCCACCTACGGCTTCGATTCCCTTAAGGCGTTTGTCGCCGCAATCAAGGCCGCCGGCGGCAAGGGCAGGATGGGGCGGCCCAAGAAATCTACAGTACCCAAGACCCGCAAGCGCGCCAAGATCACCGATGCTATACGGGCGAAGGTCGGCAAGTTGGTGAAGGCAGGGAAGACCGGATCACAGATCGCCAAGGCATTGAAGATTTCGCTGCCGAGCGTCCAGAACATCAAGCAGGCCCTCGGACTCGTTCAGACATCCAAAAAGCCCGCACGCAAGCGCAGGGCCAGCCGTGCGCCAGCCAAGCGCGCTACGGTTTCAAAGATTCCGAAGAAGCGCGTTCCACCAAAGAAGCCCGCTGCTCCCGAATCAAAGCCAGGCCAAGTGTCGGATGCGGCCACGCCGGCTCCTGCGGCCTGATTCCGGCCATTGCTGCGTTGGGGATCTTCGTTGTGAGGGGCGGTGCGAACGAACCCGGATTTCGGCGGCGCCTTAAGAGATTCGGGCTAAAGGGATAGTGAGCGAGGCGAGGGCGGAATAGACTCTTCTCGTTACTTAACATAATAATTATTGTGCGTAACTCATTTTAGGATAATTAGTTGCAACTGT
>Ga0302270_10005620_pt1 | contig 11385 bp, 11 predicted proteins | sample III_Bog_E2_3_FD_198773 | JGI IMG/M metagenome (GOLD analysis project Ga0302270, IMG submission 198773) | Peat permafrost microbial communities from Stordalen Mire near Abisko, Sweden - III_Bog_E2_3 | ecosystem: Environmental > Terrestrial > Soil > Wetlands > Peat | place: Sweden: Abisko...
ATAAAACAATAGTATCGCCGGGTTTTAGCGAAGCAATGCGAACAACAAACACCGGGTTCGATTCCCGGTAGGGTCGCCAATTCTTTTTCCCAATAATCCCCAATGGAATCAATTAAATGGTGAGCCTTGCCCCTGTAGGCAAAAAGTCGAATTTGACATTTGCCTACTGTTTAGCTACCGTATTCTGACATGGGTATTAAGCTCAAAACTCGCGACACCAGCAAAGGGGGAAAGGTTCGTTCTGTAAACTTTGGAAATTCCACCGTGGACATTTACAGCCGGGTGAAAAAAGTGAATGACTACAACTACCCCGTTTATGAGGTTGCGGACTTCACGCACGGCAAACGTCGGATGCGCTCTTTTACAGTCCTGGACCGCGCCGTCGCCGAGGCCGAGGCCATCGCCAAGCGTTTAGCTTCCGGCAACACGCTCGCCGCGCAGATAGACAACCGCGACGCCGCCAGCTACGGCAATGCACGGCAGATTTTAAAAGATGCCGGCCTGGACGATACTCCGCTTGAAATCGCCGTCGCGCACTACGCCGAGGCCGTGAAGATCATCGGCGCGGACAGGGTAGTCGAGGCCGCCCAGGAACTCATCCGGCGCAATCCGACCGAACGCCCTGCCCGCTCGGTTCGTCAAGTTGCCGATGAATTGATTGAACTGAAAACCAACCGGAAGGCCAGCGCGCGTTATGTCGAGGACTTAAAAGGCCGGCTGGGGACGTTGGCAACCAAGTTTTCTGTGAACGTGGACACCGTGACGACCGCCGACATTCAGGCATGGCTTGACGGCATGGACGCCGCGCCGCGCACCATTCGCAACGTGCGGAACACGGCGAGCGCGCTTTTCAAATTTGCCGAGGCCCGGGGGTATATCGGCCGAGGTGACAACCCCGTCGCGTCAACCGAGAAGATCAAAACGAAAAACGTCGATGCCATTGAAATTTACACCCCCGACGCACTTGGCCGTTTGCTCGCCGCCGCGCCGGATACGTTCAAGCCCGTTTTGGCAATTCAGGCTTTCGCCGGTTTGCGCTCTGCCGAGGTGATGCGGCTAGACTGGAAAAACGTCAAGCTTGACCGTGGACATATTGAGATCACCGCCGCGAACGCCAAGACCGCCAGCCGGCGCATTGTGCCGCTCCTGCCAAATCTCGCCGCTTGGCTGAAGGACGCGGCGAAAAAATCAGGTAAAATCTTTCCATCCTCACGCGCCTATTTCCACGAACTGCAAAGGGAAATTTCCAAGCGGACGGCAAAGGGTAAACTTGCCGCCGTGACGTGGAAACATAACGCGCTCCGGCATAGCTTCATTTCCTACCGCGTGGCCGATATTCAAAACGTCGCGCAAGTCGCGCTTGAGGCGGGCAACTCGCCCGGCATGATTTTCGGCCATTACCGCGAACTGGTGACGGCGGACGAAGCAAAGAAGTGGTTCTCAATTCTGCCGCAACCACAGGTCGTAAAGTGATTGGCTTATGCAAGGAATAGGCAGCCGGCGCAGTTTGCTTGCGGTTAGCAGTTGTAATGGCCACTATGGGTTCCGTGATGCGACAGACTCGGCAGACGAAGTCGGCGAGCGATAGGACCCGCAGGTTGTTTTTGAATCCGGGACTCGTGCAGGATGCTCACATCGTTGCTTCGACTTACAATCTTATTGATTGGGCTCAGGTGAAGGAAACGCAGTGTGATATTATCCATATTGATTTTCCGTCCCGGAACGCTGTTCAGGCGGCAAGCCGGATCCTGCTGAAAATGGCTGCGGATCAAAAATATCAACGGCACGAGGTAATCAAGGAAATCAACTCAAGGTTTCAGGCAATCGGCGTCCCGCTAAACCCCCGCACGGCTGATAAAAAGAATGCTCCTCAACCCTTTGCCAGTGCCGCCAAAAAACTACTTGCAGATCTCTCGGAAGCCAATAGCGCCTCAGCGTTTGTAGAATATTGTATTAAGGCTTCCAAGTTGCATCACCAAATCACCGTCAAATTGTGGAAAAAAGCGCAGATCTCCTCAAAAACCGGGAAAGTGAAAAATCCGCCTGTCGCCCCGCCGGACCGCGAACCTCCATTCTGGCTCGGGGCGGCAAACGACTGCTGGATTGGTATTCCAATTGGGTTGGCGCTGGCTCAACCGATTGTCCGTCTTTGCTACCGTATTTCCAGGGTCAACACCGGCGAAACCGCTGTCCAACTTAAATCTGAAGAAGCTTCTGCACTCCAACTACAACAGCGGCTATTCGTCGAATGCAAACACGAGCGGTATTATTTGCCGACAGATGAACCCTCGGATCCTTTCAATCAGGAACTGCAGGTCATTTTGGATGCATTCATTCCGGCTTTGCGAAAATTCATTGACTCCTGTTTCCATCCAGAAACGCCAACCGATTTGCCGACAGCTGAAAATGATACAACCGCTGTGATTACGACGAAAGCCCCAACCGAGATCAATGCCCTCGCACCTCAGGATTCCAGAACGGGGCAGCCGGCACCGCAACAAAAGGTCGCATTTTATGAAGATGAATCGGCCCCTACATCCACCTCATCGAAAAATAAAAGCAATCCGGTAGAGGTCAAGATCAATTCGTCTTTCGTTGTGTTGGTCAATGGAGAACGAATTATTCCAAAAGGTCCAGCGACTGCACTTCGAGCCCTAGCCGCATTGGCAAATGAAACTACGACAGAACTAAATGTCGATACTAACGTTTTCGTCAAGTTGTCCCATGGAGTTTCCACTGACGTTGCAAGACGATGGTATCGAGACAAAGAACACCTCAAAAAAAGTGGTGTTATGGTGGACTTGGTAAGCGATGGAAATTATCAACTCAACGGCTTCAAAATAATTTTAAATGGTATCAACCGCCAACAAATCGAAGATTACCTCCGTAAAAAATTACCCCGAGTTCGTGCAAAAATCCCTGCCAAATACTAACGGCTTTTCGCGTTGGTCAGATCCCAATTCATAAATACACCTGCCGGTCAATAGCCAATTTTCCTGCCAACTCCTCCGATCCTATCATCCTTAAGCATCACAAAGTGTCCGCAGGCATCATCAAGCATCAACTGTAAGAGTCTGATTTCAAGTTGTTTGCGTTGACAAAAAGAATGCGCGTGCAAGTTTCATTGCATGCGCATAACGCATCAAAAACAGAGAATACTGCTGCCTGAATCGGCAACCAAGACTGACCGGCTTCGTTTTTCTGGTCCAGCGACAGGCCGCGCAGAAACAGAGATCGATGCGTATCAAACATATAATCAGTCATCCCGATAAACTTCAACCCGACCAGATGCGCCGCAAAATCGCCACACCAAAGAAGCATCTGCGGAAGGATAATACCCACGGCGGCCATGCTGGCGAGCAGACGATTTTCCAGCCACATCGCGGCCAGGGTGATGAACAGCGCCAAGTCACAGAAATATAAAAAGTTGGTCGGGCCATACTGCTTCCAATAAACCGGCACCAGCACAGCCATGAATGCGGTGAACGCCAGTTTGATCGCCAGCGGAATCTGACGAGGACTTGGGGCCAAGCTGGCGGTGAGATTTAGTTTTGGGAACGATTTGATAAATGTCATGCGGCGACATTAACCGCGTATGACGCCAAGGCGTGAATTGAAAAGAAATTTTGGAAATTGAGAAAATCAATAGTCCTTGCGGGTTCTGTTTTTTCGTTGCTGATATCGTTTTTTTTAAATTTGACGGACCAGATTTCTGGCGGGTTCCAACCTCCATTTCGCCATTTCTCACCAAGCTGCACGACCACGCCGCATTCGTAGTAGCCGCAGAATTCCGAAGCAACATGCCTTCATCGTTTCAATTGATGTCACAGTGTTTTTTATCAATTCATGCCGGAAGCAGAATTGAGCTATTAAATATTCTGTGCAAAACGAAAAACCAACGAAGGGCGTTACTCAGCTGCGGTTCGGCAAGCGGTTCGAGGCTGGCGTGGCGGTTGGTGATTCGCTGCATGTCAGCGAAATCGAACTGGCTATTCGCTTGCCTCACCTCAAAATGCCAACAAACATCCGCATATGATCCCGGCGAAAATAATTAAACGGAAACATGTACTCTGGCTCTGGCTTTTCCCGGCGGCGTTTTCATGGCTTTTAATTTACTTCCTCAAACCAATGGGCGGCATGACATTTTGGATGGAAGTCATCGTCATCAGCGCTTTTTGTTTAGTGGGCGGATTTGCTCTTTCCTTGAAGGTTTTTGCAATGCCTTGGCAACGCTTGCTCGGCGGATTATTTTTTACGGGCAGCAGCCTTTGCTTGGTTTTTAGCGTCGCATTTTTAGGTTGCTTGCCGATGCCCCAACGGCACATGTCCGCAGCTCAAATTGGAGCTCAACAAGCACAGCAGGAAAGCCGCATGAAAACTTGGGTGTCCAGTCGGATCGTTCCTCGCGATGTTTTGGCTGACAGCACCATGCTGGATTTATCGCCATATTATGACGCCTTGTTGGGTATTCAAAATTCGGAAAGCCTCCGGGCCATCTCGCCGGGAACCCAAGTCTGGAACGGGGTCAAGTTTGATGTTCGCGCCAAAGTTCAATTGATGTGGCAGGACAAACAGGGAGTCAAAGGCATTCCGGTTGGCCAGAAATGTTCCGAATTGTATTTCCTGCATGGTGTGCAATGGGGAATGTCCTCAAATATTGTGAGCAAATTTGTTATTCATCTCGCAGGGACAAATGTTGAAACCATGCCGATGGTATACGGCCGAGATGTGGCGAGTGAATACTTGGGAATAAAAACCAGGTCGGGTGTCCTGCCAACCAACATGTTCCTTTGGCAGGAACGAATTTCCACCAACACTCCGCCGCAGCCTTTCCGGGCGTTCTTTATCAGCCGCTGGATCAATCCCTTTCCCGATCAACCGGTGGAGACGATCGATTTTGCTCCAGGACAACCTGGCAGCAGTCCTTTTTTGGTGGCGATCACGGTGAAACCAATCAGCAACGCCCATCGATGAACTGTCCGCATTGCCAAAAGGAACTGCCCGATAATTATGGCGCGGTGTATTGCCCATTCTGTGGAAGAGATTTGATATCCAATGAAACGGGTTCGCTGTTTCAGCCAACATTTGAACCAAAATGCATCCATTGGCCGAAGTTTTTCATCGTTTTGCTCGCGCCTGCGATTTGCTGTTTTCTTGCCCTGGCGGTGGATATTGGTGGATTGGCGGTTTTGTTTGGATTGATCGGTGGTGTTGTTTCGGGTCTTGTCTGTGCTCGCATGATCATGGCAGCCTTCAATCCGATCGGTTTAAAAAGATCCATTGTCTATTTTGGACTGGCGATGCTTTTGTGCGGTTTGAGTTTTTTCCTTTGCTTCGTTGGTTGTGTTAGCGCTTCGACGGTTTCAAGACACGGAATATGAAAAGTGAATCCAATTTAAAAACGTCGGTGAATTTCAAACTCGCCGACGAACTCCTGAAACGCACGACGTCACGCTGTCCGGTTTGCCACGCTCCTTGTCCCGCGGAAGTTTGGCGCACCGGCGGAATTTCTTCCAAAGTTTTGCTTAAACGGACTTGTTCCGAACACGGCGAGGTCAGCGTCTGCATCGCATCTGACGCCAGATTTTATTGGCTCTCAAAAGGCAAATCGGAAAATGGTTGCTGCGACGGGCAAGCCTGCTGCGCCTCCGATGGGCAACCCGCTGGCACGCTTGGTCGCAATGCCGAACCGGGTGATGCCCTGGGCGTAATGGAAAAGCTTTCCACCTGCCTCGCGCTGATTGAAATCGTCAACTCCTGCAATCTGGCGTGCCCAACGTGTTTCGCCGATTCGCCGGTCGGAACCGGGCAAAAAGTGGATGCCGTGCCGCTCGATGATTTACAGGGGCGCATCCAGGGCGTGATTGACCGGAAAGGCAAAATTGAAATCCTCCAACTCTCCGGCGGTGAGCCGACGCTGCATCCGCAATTCTTTGAACTGCTCCGCTGGCTGCATGCGAATCCGAAGATTGATTACGTCTTACTAAACACGAACGGCGTCCGCATCGCGCACGATGACGCTTTCGCCGCCGAGTTGGCCGCGACGTTTCGTTACGGAAAATTCCAGCTTTACCTTCAGTTCGACGGCACGCAGGAGGCGGGACAGAAATTTCTTCGCGGCGCGGATTTGCGCGCCACGCGCGAGCGCTGCCTTGAACGCTGCCGGGGAATTAAATTGCCGGTCACACTGGCCATGACCGTGACGTCGGAAAACCTGCCGTGTCTATGGGAGGCAATTGACTTCGGTCTGCGCTGGCCGAACGTGCGCGGAATTTCTTTTCAGCCGATGTTCACCAGCGGCCGGATTCCAAATCACACAGGACTTAACACCCAACCGTCATCCAGCCTTAACACTGCGGACATCATTCTCGCCGCCGTTGGCCAATCGTCGGGGAAACTGAGCTTCGAAGATTTCACGCCATTGCCATGCGGTGATCCCAATTGCGCGACCATCGGCTATTTGCTCAAAGTGGGCGGTCAAATCCGTTCCGTCAGCGATTTCGTGGACTTCAAGAATGTGCAGGGATTTCTCGGCACCAAAGTCCGCTATAAGCTGGAAGACCTGATGAAGTGCGGCTGTGAATCCGAACCGCTCGGTGAATTGCTCAAGCAGTTCGAGTTGGACGAATCGCACACGTTCCGGCTCTTCATCAAACCGTTCATGGACGCCGCAACGTGGGACGAAGACCGTATCGACCGCTGTTGCACCCACGTCATCCGCCCGGACGGCAAACTGGATTCCTTCTGCCGTTACTACTCCGGATTTGCGGACTGCAAAGTGAAATGAGAAAATAGTTCTATGGAAACCAACTCAAACGAACCACAAAAGCCCAGAGGCAATCCGGCCATTGCTTTGTTCCTTGGCTTCACCCCGGCAGCTATTTTGATTACGCTCGTAACCGGCCTGGGCGGCAATACTTCTGGTTCCCAACAGCAAACATTTCTATGGCTGGGTTGTGCCGTCAGCATAGTGTGTTGCTTTGTTTCGTCCGCCATGCTTTTCCGGCAGGGAACCGGCGGGGCGATTGCCGGCGCCATATTGCTGATGCTGTTGAACGGCTTTATCGCGTTCTTTTTTGGCTGCTGCGCTTCGTTGAATTTTCACTAGCAATGTTCGCAGCAATCCAAACCACCGCCTATGGCTGGCTGATGTTAGCGGGGATTTTCGTGAGCATCGCGTTCTGGTCGCGGCTGGCAAGGCGCGATGATCGGCTTGTGCTGATTTACATCGCAGCGTTGGCGGGTGCGTTCCTCGGTGCGAAGCTCGTGTATTTGGGCGCGGAGGGCTGGCTGCACTGGCACGATCCACATCGCTGGGTGATTCTCGCCACTGGCAAATCCATCACTGGGGCGTTGCTCGGAGGGTATCTCGCCGTCGAAATCGCCAAGCACCTGTTGAAATACAACGGCACGACCGGCGATTGGTTTGCGATTATTGCGCCCGTCGGCATCATGCTGGGCCGCGTCGGCTGCATGATTCAAGGTTGCTGTCTCGGCAAAGTCTGCGCAGCAAATTGGTTCACGATCAACGACGGCAATGGCATCCCGCGCTGGCCGGCGTCGCAGATGGAATTTCTTTTCAGCGCATTGATGCTCGGCGTGATTTTGCTGTTGCGCTGGGGAAGGATTGCGCCGGGACAACTGTTTCACATTTACCTCATGGCCTACGGCATTTTTCGTTTCTTCCACGAATTTCTCCGCGACACGCCGCAAATTATCGGACCTTTCTCAGGGTATCAGTTCGCCGCGCTCGCGGTGGCGGCATTGGGCGCGGTTGGTTTTATTCGGCGGCGGCCAAGGGAGGTTGCTGTGCTTTGACGAAGACTGCTCAATGTTAAATCACTAGCAAATATCTCCGACAGCATTTCGCGGGAGACGGAATGGGCAACGCTTATTGCGGCGATCGAGGCTTCGCTCAAAACGGAAAAGTCGGTTATGGAGTTCCGTCACGAAGCCTGCCAAAATTTGGTGACAATTAGTGCCAAAAAATTTGCAATTGTGTGCAGGTTGGCAATCGGTTGCCGTCGTGCTCGCGATGGCGGTCAAAGAGCTTCGGGCGATTCTTCGGCACGCGCGCTTAGTTCACGGCCACGATGAAGGCGGCACGCGGATCGCGCCATGCACGGTACGCACGGCGTCGTCGCCGTCGCGAATCGGCAACGTGATCCAGTCGCCCCAAGTGACGGGGCGGAGTGCTTCGGCGCGCGGATGTTGATCGTCGCCAGTATCACATTGAGGCAACTATTTTATGCACGGTCTTCCGTTTCCGTCCGCGTTTGCGAAAGCGCCAAAATTCGCCGGCGACACTGCGATTGTCCAGAGTTTGCTTATCCAGTTCGATGCGCTTGGATGATAGCGAGATTTCGCGACGTCATATTGCATCCAAATAGCGTAAGTTGCGCGGCCAATTCGTCCTGCGACCAGCCGCGTTCCTGGCGAATTTCGGCAATCTTTAGCCCGATGGCATTTCCCTTGTTTAGCCTGGCCACAGAAAATTGGAAATCTAGGTCGTTGGACTACGCAGAATGCTTGTTGAAAATATAGGTCAAGCTGCCAACGAACGCTCACTCATGGTTTCAGCATTTTTTCGATGTTCGTGGCAACCTGTGCCGCTTGCAGGGCAATTCCCTGTTCGTTGAAATGCACGTTGTCACTATGATATTCGGGGTGTCCGCTCATCAGTGAATTCAGATCATCCAAATCAATGGCCGCTGGCTTGATGTATGCGAGCGCGATGGCGTTTCGTGCAGCAATGCGTTCGTCTGATGGCTGGCTTTGATCGCCCGGCGGCAAAACTTTGGATGCTTTTAACGTGGTCGTGCTGGCCCAGATCAACTTGGCGTTGGAAGCGTGGGTTTGAATGGTTGCAAGCAGTTTCGGAAAAGCGTCATCATACTCCTTCTCGCTGTGCTGCCAGCCGTGCATGCCGTTATTGAAATGGATGACGTCAAATTTCGTGTTGTCCAACACCAAAGCAATTTCCTGAAGCAACGCTGGATCGGAAATGAAACGCGAGGTTGCAAGCCGCGCGACATAAGCTTTGCCCTCCAGATGCTTTTCAACTTCGGGATAGTAGTCCCGGGTTATGGAGTCTCCAATTAAGAGGACGCGCGGCAACTTAGTTTCATCGGCGTGCGGAATCCAGATGTCGCACCATTCGATGGATTCTCTTGCCGATGGTTGAATGACATCCGACTGCGCGCGGACGGATGTAACCAGAACAGAAGCTAAAGCGATGGTTAAAACAATTTTCATTATTTTTTCAGTTTAAGTTTAGGGTTTTAATACAACTAAATGCGTGAAAACCACTGCTGATTGTCGCGACAATTCGCTTTAACCACTGGCTTCTGAAGCCGCGGCTTTGAAACTTACAGCGACACCTGTTAGGTCGCGGTTATCGCCAAAGATTGGTCGTCGCGAGATCAACGATTTCATCTCCTTTGCCACTAAGAATGGCTTTGAGCATATAGAGGGTAAATCCCTTGGCTTGTTCCAGTTCAATTTTCGGCGGCATGGCGAGCTCCTGGCGATTAACCAAAACATCAACCAAGACTGGCCCTTCGTGGGCGAACGCCGATTTAATCGCATCCGGCAACTCTCCGGGATCTTCGACACGAATGCCGCGAATGCCGATGGCTTCCGCCATGTTGGCAAAATTGGGATTGTCGAGGCTGGTGCCGAATTCCAAAAGACCCGCCGCCTTCATTTCCAATTCAACAAAGCCAAGCGCGCCATTGTTGAAGAGGACGATTTTCACCGGCAGCTTGAGCTGGCGAATTGTCAGAATATCGCCCATGAGCATGCTGAATCCGCCATCGCCTGAAAGCGAAATGACTTGCCGGCCGGGGAATGTTAATTGCGCACCGATGGCCTGGGGCATCGCGTTCGCCATCGATCCATGATTGAATGAACCGAGCAGCCGGCGTTTTCCATTCATCGTGAGATAACGTGCAGCCCATAAAGTCGGCGAGCCGACGTCGGCGGTGAAAATTGCATCCGGCGCGGCCTGTCCGTTGACGATGCGTGTGAGGTATTGCGGATGAATCGGCTTGCGACCGGGTTTGCCAGTCGCAAGGTCGTCGAGCGCGGCGCGGGTGCTGGCATAATGCTTCAGGGACTTGTCCAGATGGACACGATCCTGTTTCGGTTGAAGCAATGGCAGGAGCGCTGAAAGTGTGTCGTGAACATTACCGACAAGACCGAGAGCGAGCCGCGCGCGGCGCCCCAAATTTTCAGGGCGAATGTCAATTTGGACGATGGCGGCTCGATCAGGGTAGAATTGCTGGTAGGGAAAATCCGTGCCCAACATAAGCAGCACATCGCAGTCCATGATCGCATAATAGCCCGACGAGAAGCCGAGCAACCCGGTCAAGCCAACGTCGAACGGGTTGTCGTATTCGATGAATTCTTTGCCGCGCAAGGCATGGACAATCGGTGCCTGCAATGCTTGGGCGGTCGCAATCAATTCCGCGTGTGCGCCTGCACAGCCTGCGCCGCCCAGGATCGTCACTTTCTTGCCCGCGTTAAGAATGGCGGCGAGCTTGGCAAGCTCTGCTTCCGCTGGACGGACTGTGGGAAGTGCAGGTTTGACGCAAGCGAGACGCGGTTCGTCCGTCGGAGCTTCCAGCAAGGCGACATCGCCGGAAATTGTCACCACCGATACACCGCGCAAACCAATCGCGGCCTGAATTGCGAGACCCAAAACCCGTGGCATCTGCGCTGCATTCGAAATCGCTTCGCAATAATGGCTGCAATCTTTGAATAAAATTTCGGGCCGGGTTTCCTGAAAATACTGGCTACCCAATTCGCGGCTTGGAACCTGCGCGGCGATGGCAAGGACGGGCACACGGCTGCGATGGCAATCATAGAGGCCATTGATAAGGTGCATATTGCCGGGACCGCAACTTCCCGCGCACACCACGAGTGAACCGGTCAGGTGCGCTTCCGCGCCGGCAGCGAACGCCCCGACTTCCTCGTGACGCAACGGAATCCAGTCAATGACTTTCTGTTTGCGGAGCGCTTCTGTGAGGCCGTTCAGCGAATCGCCGACAACGCCATAGATGCGCTTGACGCCCGCCGCTGCCAAAGTTTTAACGATTAACTCAGCAATATTTGGATTCATATTTTTATCGCTTTGATGTCTGCACGGGTTTTGTCTTTTTATTAAAACACGCCCAGCCTACTTTTGTGAAGTTGGCTGGACAAGACATAAGCACACGCGATTGCAAGTCAACAAACGCACCTACAATAGCATGTGACGTGTGGGCCAGCGGCATATCCAGCGTTTGCGGCGAGCCGAAGGCCTGCGGGTGCCGCCGACCAAACGCAAAATCATTCGGCGCGGGGTTTCGACGGGGTTGCCGACAACGGCAACGCATCGGAACC
>Ga0302270_10005645_pt1 | contig 11336 bp, 2 predicted proteins | sample III_Bog_E2_3_FD_198773 | JGI IMG/M metagenome (GOLD analysis project Ga0302270, IMG submission 198773) | Peat permafrost microbial communities from Stordalen Mire near Abisko, Sweden - III_Bog_E2_3 | ecosystem: Environmental > Terrestrial > Soil > Wetlands > Peat | place: Sweden: Abisko...
GCGAGGAACTGGTGCCACCCACAGCCTGGGTGAAGCTAATAGGAGTGGCGGATATCTCCTGGATGTTGCTCTGCGTGGTGAGGCCGACGAGGAGATTGCCATTGCTGTCAGCTAGAGCCGACCACGCACCGGCGAAGGTCTGGCCGTTGTCGAGCGCGACGACGGTGGGAGTACCGGGGTAGACACCGACGCTGGTGGAGCGGAGCTCATAGGCGACGCCGGTGGAGCTGTTGGTGAAATAGAGATTGCCGTTGCCATCGATCTTGAGCGCATGGATGTTGGCATAGCCGCCGGCAAGCGTTGTGACGGGAGGCGAAGGCACAAACTGGCCGATATTGAACGCCTGAATTTCGTAGACCGATCCGCTATCGGCTATGTAGAGATAGCCGAGGCTATCGACCGAGACACCGGCCGGAGCTGTGCCGGTGTAGAGCGTCTGCACTGTGGGATTCACGGCAAAGCCGCCAACTCCGGTCGAATAGATCTCTGTCACGCTGCTGCCGTTGGAGACGTAGATATTCCCTTTGCTATCCACTGCAATGCCCGCAGGCTGCGTAAAGTTGCCGCTGCTGATGTTCGCAACAGTCGGTGTGGAGGGAAAGACCCCTATGCTGGTCGCGTAAATGATGTTGACGCCACGCTTGCTGCCGGTCCCCGCATCGGCGACATAGAGGTTGCCATTGACGTCGACAGCGACATCGACTGCATTGGCAAAGCCGGTTGCAATTGCATGGGGTGTGGAGAGGGACTGGGGAATGACGCCGTTGACTGCCTGAACCTGGTAGATGGTTCCACCATCGGTGAAGTAGAGATTCCCTGCGCTATCAAACGCTTCGCTATAGGCCTTGGTGGCGACCACATTCGTGTTGGTGTACGCGGGCAGATAGCTGACCTGCGCACCTGCGCTCAGCGTACTGATGCCCAGCAGGCACACTGCCGCCAGCTTCGCCCACTTAGCCGCATGCTTACGGTTGCTGGCAATGGCGGGAAAAACGAGAGACGGGAGGGCGGCAACGGCTGCAGTGGGGAAGATCATTTCGACTCCGTTCGTGAATCCTGTGAGACGGTCTTGCGTGTTCTACAGATACAACGGGCCCGTGATGCTTTTGTTACTGGATGGTGATGGTGATAGTCGCTGTCTGGTTCAGGTTGGATGAACTGCTGCCTGGCGTAGCCGTCGCGGTCACATTGACCACGATGCTATCGGTGCCGGTCGGTGTGAAGTAGCTGCCCGTGCCGCAGCCCGTGAAGCTGAACGCGGCGCAGACCATCACCAGCAGAAGAAGCATGCGGCGCGTGGCCATCGCCATATTGCGGCGACGGACCATCAGCAGCAGACCCAGCATGAATGCCGGAATCCAGAGCATAGCCGAACGCGATGCGCCGGGCGTCGCCTGGGGTGCGAGCGTGTATAGCTGCATGGTCGCGGTCTGCACGGCATTGTTGCCGCTGAAGGTCACCGTCGACGGGGTGAAGATGCAGCTGGCGAAGGCCGGCAGGCCGGTGCAGGTGTAGGTGGCCGTGCCCTGATAGTTGCCGAACGGAGTGAACGTCAGCGTGGCAGAACCTGTAGTGCCGCGCGTGACCGTAAGGGTTGACGGGCTGGCGATGACGGTGAAGCCGGGTGTGGACACCGTCTCAGTGAAGACCGGCGAGGTGGTGCCGGCGAAGTTGCCGTCGCCACTGTAGACCGCGGTGATGCTGGCGACCTGCGCGGAGGAGAAGCCGGTGGGCAGCGTGAGCGTGGCGACGCCGCCGATCAGCGTTGCGGGTGAGCCGAGCGCAGTGGTTCCGTTGTAGAACTGGACGGAGCCGGTGGGCGTACCGGTCGAGTTAGCAGTGCCATCCGTGACAGTGACCGCGTAGGTGACGGAGACCCCGACACCTACACTGCCGCTGGGCAGCGGGGAGGTCTGCGTGATGCCGGAGATGCTGAAGGCCGAGGTCGCTTTGTTGATGGTGAGGTTGGCCGGGGTGAAGGTGCTGAAGGTGTAGTTCGTTGCCGTAAGCGTTCCGAGTGCCGGGGTGATGGGATAGAAGCCAGCGTTGACCGGAGTAGCCGGGCTTGTGCTGAGCGTCGCCGAGCCGCTGACCACACTGATGCTATCGCCGTTCACAAAGCCGGTGATGTTGGCGGTGTAGCTGGGCAGAGCCTGCCCGTAGCTGATGGTGATGGCATTGGCCGTCACGGTGAGCGGAGCTTTGTACACAACGACGTTCGCCGTCACCTGCGTAGCCGCCTGATAGCTGGTGTTGCCAGCCTGGTTCGCAGCAATCACGATGGTGCCCGTGCCGGTGACAGTGAGCGTGGCACCGTTGGTGCCGCTCACACTGCCGGGACCGGAGAGAACGCTGAAGGTGACTGCGTTGCCAGACGCTCCGCCGGTTGCCGTCAACGCAATCGGCGTAACGCCGTAGGTGACCGGCGAGGCAGGAGCGAAGGACGTGATGGATTGCGTCGCCTGATTGACGACGATGCTTGCGGTGATCTGCGTGGCGGCGGTGTAGTTAGTGTTGCCCGCCTGATTGGCTGCGAGCATGATGGTGCCCGCGCCTGTGACAGTGAGCGTGGCACCGTTGGTGCCGCTCACACTGCCGGGACCGGAGAGAACGCTGAAGGTGACCGCGTTGCCAGATGCTCCGCCGGTTGCCGTCAGAGTGATCGGCGAGACGCCGAAGGTGACGGGAGATGCCGGAGCGAAGGACGTGATGGATTGCGTCGCCTGGTTGACGACGATGCTTGCGGTGACCTGCGTGGCGGCGGTGTAGTTGGTGTTGCCCGCCTGATTAGCGGCGAGCATGATGGTGCCCGCACCGGTTACAGTGAGCGTGGCACCGTTGGTGCCGCTCACACTGCCGGGGCCGGAGAGAACGCTGAAGGTGACCGCGTTGCCAGACGCTCCGCCGGTTGCCGTCAGTGTAATCGGCGAGACGCCGTAGGTGACCGGCGTGGCAGGAGCAAAGGCGGTGATTGTCTGCGACTTCTGGTAGACGACGATGCTTGCGGTGACCTGAGTGGCGGCGGAGTAGTTAGTGTTGCCCGCCTGATTAGCGGCGAGCATGATGGTGCCCGCACCGGTTACGGTGAGCGTGGCACCATTGGTTCCGCTCACGCTGCCGGGACCGGAGAGAACGCTGAAGGTGACTGGATTACCCGAACCGCCACCGGTCGCCGTCAACGTAATCGGCGAGACGCCGAAGGTGACGGGAGATGCCGGAGCGAAGCTTGTGATCGTCTGTGTATTGGTGCTCACCGTGAGGGTGAAGGTGTTCGTAGCAGTCGCGTTGTTCGCGTCCGTCACGGTTACGGTGTAGACGGTGGCCGAAGTGGTGATCGTCGGCAAGCCGGTGATGGCGCCGGTCGAGGACGACATGGCTATGCCAGCAGGCAGCGTCGGGCTCACGCTGTAACTCAGAGTGCCCGTACCGCCGCTACCAGTCACTGGCGTAAACGCTGTAACAGGCTGGTTGATTATGAGCCCCTGGCTAGGGATGGCCTGCGTGGCGACCACGGCAGAGTTCACCGTTAGCGTGAAGGTGTTGGTGGCCTTGTCGTTGCTGGCGTCCGTCACGGTGACGGTGTAAGTCGTCATCGTGCTGGTACCCGTCGGCGTGCCGGTGATGGCTCCGGTTGAAGCGGACATGGACAGACCCGTGGGCAGAGCAGGCAGGACGCTATAGCTGAGCGTGCCGATTCCACCGGAGCCGGTGACTGGTGTGAAGGCTGCGCCCGCGTGGTTCTGCGTGAGCGTGGTGGAGGCGATGGACTGCGTGGCTGTGGGCGCGGCGAAGGTGTACTTGTCAGCGGAGCTGGTCGCGCTGGTGCCGCCGATCGTGGTCACGGTGATGTCCACCTTATTGCCTGCCGTACCAGCAGGCGCATTGAGCACGATGCTGGTTGCTGTGTCAGAGGTGAAGGTGGTGACCGAGGTGGTGCCGAACTTGACCGCAGTGGCACTGGCCAGGTTGGTGCCGGTGATGGTGACACTGGTGCCGCCGACAGCTGCGCCTGTGGAGGGACTGACGCCGGTTACAGTGGGAGCGGCGACGTAGGTGTAGAGGGTGTTGGCCGCATTGCTGCCGCCGGGCGTGGTGACGATGACGCTGGCAGTTCCGGCTGTGCCGGCGGGAGCTACCGCCGTAATCGTGGTCGAGTTCACCACGACAACGCTAGTTGCTGCTGCACCGCCGATGGTCACGCCAGTCGCCCCGGTCAGGTTCGTGCCAGTGATGGTCACGCTGGTGCCAGCGGCTAATGGGCCGCTCGTTGGGCTGATGGCAGTTACTGTCGGTGCGGCGACGTAGGTGTAGAGGGTGTTGGCTGCGTTGCTGCCGCCAGATGTGGTGACGACGACGCTGGCTGTGCCGGCGGTTCCAGCGGGAGTGACCGCGGTGATGGTGGTCGAGTTGACCACGGTGAAGCCGGTGGCAGCCGTGCCACCGATGGTGACTGCGGTTGCGCCGGTGAAGTTGGTGCCGGTTATGGTGACGCTGGTGCCGCCTGCGGCCGGGCCGCTGGACGGATTGATGCTGGAGACCGTGGGTGGGAGCGGGACCGCGGTGCCGGTGAGGTTGATGGTCTGCGTGGAGGCGCTGACGTTGAGATTGTTATCGGTAAGCACTGTGGTGCCGGCGGTGGTGCCGCTGGCAGGCGTGACAGGAGCGAACTCCAGGCTGATGTTGCAACTTGTGCCGGATGCGAGCGAGAAGGTGGATGTGCAATCCGCAGGTGTGCCGGAGCCTGCGACCTGCGTGTAATTGGACGAGACGGCGAGCCCAGGGGAAGATGCCGTGAGCACAGAGGTACCGTTGTTCGTCACGGTGACGGACTGCGCAGCGCTGCTGCTGGCGTCGACCGTCGAGGTATAGGTCAGTGTGGCGGCGGCGGCCGTCACTTTACGGATGACATAGTTGTCGAAATCCGCGATGTAGAGATTACCCGCGCCGTCTACCGCAACACTGTAAGGCAAATACATCGCCGCGCTGGTCGCCGGGCCATTATCACCTGAATAGCCATCCGTGTCATTGCCGGCCACTGTGGTGATGAGGCCCGTCGCCGCCGTCACCTTGCGGACGACAGCGTTGCGGTCATCCGCGATGTAGAGATTGCCTGCGCCGTCCACCGCAACATCGGTCGGTGTGCCGATTCCCGCGCTGGTCGCCGGGACATTGTTGCCTGAATAGTTGATATTGTTATTGCCTGCCACCGTGGTGATGATGCCCGTCGAGGCCGTCACCTTGCGGATGACATGGTTGTTGAAATCCGCGATGTAGAGATTGCCCGCGCCGTCTACCGCAACTCCAGTCGGAGCGTACATCGCCGCGCTGGTAGCCGCGCCATTGTCGCCGGAATAGCCATCCGTGTCATTGCCGGCCACTGTGGTGATGAGGCCCGTTGCCGCCGTCACCTCGCGGATGACACTGTTCCGGGGATCCGCGATGTAGAGATTACCCGCGCCGTCTATCGCAACTCCAGACGGTGTGCCGATTCCCGCGCTGGTCGCCGGGACATTGTTGCCTGAATAGTTGATATTGTTATTGCCGGCCACCGTCGTGATGATGCCCGTCGCCGCCGTCACTTTGCGGATGACATAGTTGTCGAAATCAGCGATGTAGAGATTGCCCGCGCCGTCTACTGCAACACTACTCGGTAAATACATCGCCGCGCTGGTCGCCTGGCCATTGTCTCCCGAATAGGCATCCGTGTCATTGCCGGCCACTGTGGTGATGATGCCCGTCGCCGCCGTCACCTTGCGGACGACAGCGTTCCGATCATCCGCGATGTAGAGATTACCCGCGCTGTCTACCGTAACTCCAGTCGGTGTGCCGATTCCCGCGCTGGTCGCCGGGACATTGTTGCCTGAATAGTTAATGTTGTTGTTGCCGGCCACCGTGGTGATCGTTCCCGGCGTAAACCCTGCCAGCGGCCCAGTGCCCGTGCCCGTTATATAACTGGTTCCCAACACTGCTGGTGTGCTGCTCGTCAGCACCACCGCACCCATGCGGACGCCCGGCGCACCCGGCGCAAAGCTGTACTTCACCGTGCAGAACTGCCCAACCGTATACGCTGTGCCCGTCGCACAACTTCCCCCGGAGACGAAGGCATAGTCAAGACCCGACACTCCCTGCGTGAGCACAGAGATGGTGCCGAGTGTGCCAGCAGTAGAGATGGTCACGTAAGCGGTCTGCGAGGCACTGGTAGAGCCGACGGTGGTGGTGGGTGCGGTGTAGCTGGCGGGCGGAGTGTAGGTGTAGAGGGTGTTGGCTGCGTTGCTGCCGCCGGATGTGGTGACGACGACGCTGGCTGTGCCGGCAGTGCCCGCGGGAGTAGTGGCGGTGATGGATGTATCGCTGACCACGGTGACACTGGTGGCAGCCGAGCCGCCGATGGTTACGCCGGTGGTACCGGTGAAGCCCGCGCCGGTGATGGTGACGCTGGTGCCGCCAGCAGTCGGCCCAGACGAGGGGCTGATGCTGGTTACAGCGGGCGCACTACTGGTGCCGGTTCCGGTGAGCGTGATGACCTGGCCCATGCCTGCGGGGTTGGTGTTGTCGAACGCTTCCATCGTGGCCGCATTGGTGCTGGCAGTGGGTTTGAAGTCGATGTCGTAGTTGCAGCTGCTGCCGACAGCCAGCGAGCCGTTCGTCGATTGCGTATTCGTGAACGTCGGGCAGGCGGAGCCACTGCTCAGATTCGTGAGGTAATAGCTGGCCGTCACACCGTTGAAGTACGGATTGGGCAGGTTGAACGTGCCGCCGCCAGCTGTGATCGTCAGCGCGGCGTTGCCGTCGTTGTTCAGTGCATAGATGAACGGGCTGTCGCTGCTGAGCGAGCCAACGGCCGTGGTGGCGAAGTTGTAACTGGGGCTGTTGCGGTTGATCTCGCGAATCACGTTGTTGATCGTGTCAGCGATATAGAGATTGCCCTGCCCGTCCAGGCGCACGATGGTCGGGTAATTGTACGTAGAGGCCGTTGCAGGCAGACCTTCGGCGGAGTAGCCGCCGTTCACGCCTGAGTGCAAGCCGGAGAGCGTGATGATGTTGCCGTTGCTGGCCAGAACCTCGCGAATGGCGCTGTTTTGCTGGTCAGCGATGTAGAGGTTGCCTGCCGGGTCGACGGCCACGCCGCTGGGGCCGTTCAACGATGCACTGGTGGCGGGACCACTGTCTCCGCTATACCCGTTATTACCGTTGCCCGCAACCACCTGCATGGAGGTGAAGCTGCTATTAAGCTTCCAAACATTGTTGTAGTAGTCGGTATCGGCAAAGTACAGATTGCCGCTGGCGTCGAAGTCCAACCCGCCAAGATCCTTGAAATACTGCGCGGTAGGCGTAATGCTCCCTGGCGTGCTCTTGCCAGTGCCGCCGCCTGCGATGGTCTGAATGGTGCCGTTCGCGACATTGATCTCTTCAATCAGCCCGCCAACGGTTGGATTGCTCTCCGTAAAGTAGATGTTGCCCGCGCCGTCGGTCGCCACATTGCTGGGGTAGTAGAACTTGGCAGTGAATGCTTGCGTGCCTGGAGCAAACGGACCTTCCACCGTGCCGTAGCCGTAGGTTGATAATGCAGCGGCGTAGGAGTCTGACGGCGAGTAGACCAGAATCAAGCCGGGGTTCTGGTCGATGGTGATGATGGCATTGCCGAGGCCATCCAGCGCAATACCGTTGGCGGCCTGGAACTGGTTATTATTTTCACCAATGTACCCAATACTGCTGTTGGCATATTTGATGTAAGGCTGTGCCACACCGGTGACGGCGAAGATATCTCCAGCGGCATCTACAGCCACATCCGTGGGCGCTGTCAGGGTTCCACTGCTATCCGGAGTGCCATTGCCCGGGTTGGTGCCGATGACGGTGGTCACCGTGCCGGGATCAAACGTGCCGAGTCCGTTCGTGCCCACGCCGGAGAGATAGACGGTGGCGAGAACATTGGGAGTGGGTGTGGAATTGTCCAGAAGCTGCACGGCGCCTTTGCGCAGACCGGGGGCCTGTGGATTGAAGACGACATCGACGGTGCAGGTTGTGTTGGTGCTGCCTGTCTTGCACAGCGTAGTGCTCGTATCACCATTGAGCGCGATGAAGTCAGAGTTAGCCTTCCCCTCGGAAACAATGTTGACAGAGCCCACGGTCTGAGTGGAGGAGAGCCCGAAGACGAGCGTCTGGCTCGCACTGCTGTTCAGGACATTCGTGTTGGGGAAAGCGTAATGGGTGGGCGGGGTATAGGATTCGGCCAAATACTCTAAGCCGTAGTTGTAATAGAAATTGTTATTGGCATCAAAGGCCATGTAGGTGGGATGAGCAACGCCGGTGGCGACCGTAGAGACGCAGCTCGATGTGGTGCAGGTGTTGGCGAGCTTGACGATGGTGGCGTTGCCGTAGTTGCTAACGTAGATCTCGCCGTAGTTGTCGACAGCAACGCCATACGGGGTGTGGAAGCTGGATGAGCCGCCCAGAGTGGTCACACAGGTTGAGCTGGTGCAGCCGGATGGAATCATGCTCAGGCTGTTCCCCCCCCCGCTGACTACATAGAGGTTACCGCTGGCGTCGATGGCTATTCCCGACAGGTTGCTGAAGCCGGTGATCTTGGTGGTCTCGCAACTGGTGCTGGTGCAGCCACGCGGAAACTCGACGACTTGACCGGTCAGGTTCTCGGCTATGTAGACGTTGCCGCTTCCGTCCACCACCATGGCCTGTGGATCGTTGGTGTCCGTGATCTTGATGTAGCAGGTAGTGACGCCGCTGGCCAGACATGCCGGGGTGATCTCATAGATATATCCGCTGAGCGGATAGGCGACGTACAGATTCCCTGCTCCATCCAGGGCCATACCAAAGGGGCGGTTGGTACCGGTGTTGTATGTCGTCACACAACTTGAGGTCAGGCAGCTTGCAGTCAAGGTGGAGATATTGCTGAGTCCTTCGTCCCCTACGTAGATTGTTCCATTGCCATCAATCACTACGCCGACAGGATCCGTGAATGAACCACCACCCAGAGAGATGGTGGAGGGAGTGCTTGAAGCAGAGGTTTGCCCAGTACCGTTACCGCTGATATAGACCGTGGCCAGAGTCGTGGTGCCGTTCATGAACTGCACGGCTCCCTCGCGCAATCCGTTGGCCGTGGGAGTGAAGGTCACGTCCAGAGTGCAGGTGGTGGTCGTCGAGTATACCTTCGCCGCGCAAAGCGTTCCGCTGCTGTCGTTGCTCTCCGCCTGAAAGTCCAGATTGGTCGCGCCGAATGTGAGGTAGTTGATGGCGGTAATGTTGGCGGCGGCGTAGACGCTGAAGGACAATGTGGTTGCAGCGCTGGTGCTGCCCACGGCCGTGGCGGCGAAGGTGACCGGGTAGCTGCCCGTAAATGTCACCCACTGCGGCTGCGCCACTGCGTTGCTCGCAATCAGACACACTGCCGCCAACATCGCCATCTTGGCGGCGCAACGGCGGGCTGCAGTGTTGATTGGGCGAAGAAGGCGCGACAAAACGGTCAGATAGTCAACGAAAGTCATGATACTTGCTCCTAGTATTCCCCGCTGCAAGGGACAGGCATGACCGTCTGAAGGGGAAGTCAAATAATTGTAGTTAAGGCCCGGTGAATTCTTGAAGGCTCTCAAGCCGGGAAGCGAATGTCAAGGCTATAACACATCCATCATGCGGATGTGGTGAAGTAATAGTGTCTGCGCTTATCCTTAACTGGAATCTCCTTTTTCAGTCCTGATTCGCTTGAATTGTACTGCTCCTGATGGGTATTGCAAGACCACTGCTGCAATTGCGGTCGAAAAACAGAGCGATTCCGTGCCGCCCTGGACTCGACCGCGTAATCAGGAGCCTTCCTCGTCGATTTTTCGGACACTCTTTCCTCCTCCTTTCTCCTCAGCGATTTGATTTGGCCTTGCGATCATCGTTAGTTTGCCGGAAGGGGCAACAGCGCGATCCGTCGCAACATCGCAGCGAACCGCGCTCGCGTCAGGTGCCCTTCGGCCAGCATCAGCCAGTAGTACCGTGCATGCTTTACCAGCCGTCTTCCCGTCTTCACCAGCCTCTGCTGCAAGCTAGTCAACGACCACGTTCCGATTTCCTTTGGCAGCACCAGCCGTCGCCACAGGTTTCCCAGGTTGTAGGCGAGAATGCTGAGCCACAGCCGAACCTCATTGCCGCGAAACCGGTGGCAGCTCAGCCGCGTCATCTTCACCGCCTGCTTGCCCTCCTTAATCCACTGCTCCGCCTTGCCGCGCTGGTTATAGAAGTGGACCACCTTGCGGTTCCTGAGCTGCGTGTTGGTCACGATGAAGCCCACCCGAGGGAACAGCTCCCCGGCATGGAACTCCACCTTGGCAACCACCCTCCGCGCCGTCGTCCAACTGGCTGCTCGATAGAGGAAGCCTTTGTACCACACGATTGGTTTGTAAGCCGGACGGCCTACCGGACGAATCAGCAGCTCTGCAATATCCCGCATCAGGCAGTCGTTGGCCGGAATCCGGATCGCGTACTTCGCCCCACGCTCTTCCAGTGCTTCGTACAGGTCCGGTTTCGCAAAGGCCGCGTCGGCCCGGAACCAGACCTCATTGCCCAGATTCTGCTGCCGTTCGATCTCCGGTAGCAGAAGCTGCTCCCAACTATCGGCGCTGTGAACGTTGCCGGGGCGCAGTCTTGCGGCAACGCAGTCGCCCGCACTGTTGAACAGAAGCAGCGGGTGATAGCAGGTGGATTCATAGTGTTTGTTGTAGGCACTCTGTTCCTGTTCTCCGTAGACCGGGATCTCGGTGCTGTCCATGTCCAGCACCGCCCGCCATGTCCACTCTTGTCGCTCGACCTTTGCAATTAGTCCCCGGTTCATCACCGCTAGACCACGCAGGTTCACAGCTTGCGTCAGCACCTCGGTCTCAAACCAATGCAGCCGGGAGGGCAGAGCCGCGCCGCGGTCGCGAATCTTCTCCGAGCCAATCAGGCGGAAGGTCGGGTCCTGGGAAAGGCGCTCCGCGTCGTTGAGATCTTCATAACCGGCCAGGCGACTGTAGATCGACTGGCGCAACAGATCCGGCAGAGGCAATTGCGTATTCCTGCCGTGACGGGCATCGGTTAGATTGTCGGAGATCAGCTCGCTTAACCCGAGACGTTCATCCAGCTCTCGAACCACCAACAAGCCAGCGTCGGACGTGACTCGCGACCCCTGGAAATCAACCTTCAGAGAGGAGTTGAAGGAGAAGTGGAAAGGCCGGTTTTGGTTCTCACCCATTGGGTTCATACCTCCGGGGCGTCTTCACCACGTTCGCACCCTCATAAACATTGACGATTATCACGCTCCGAGGTTTCAGAATTATGAATCAAAAAGGAAATGCGGGCTT
>Ga0302270_10005646_pt1 | contig 11335 bp, 10 predicted proteins | sample III_Bog_E2_3_FD_198773 | JGI IMG/M metagenome (GOLD analysis project Ga0302270, IMG submission 198773) | Peat permafrost microbial communities from Stordalen Mire near Abisko, Sweden - III_Bog_E2_3 | ecosystem: Environmental > Terrestrial > Soil > Wetlands > Peat | place: Sweden: Abisko...
GTAGTTCCCCACTCGCCGCCGCCATGCGGTCGCGGTTCCCTTGAGGCGCTTGAGATCCCCCTGAAAGGGATCGTCCTGCATGGCGATGAGTGCCGCCTTAACGCGCGTCTGATCTCGTTGCGGGAGCTTTTGGAAGTCCTTTTGCGCCGGACCGGTGATGACCAGGTTCCACGTCATGGAGGAATGCCTTCAACGAAACTGCATCGCCGCGATTATAAGCGGCCCGACCACGCCGTAGCGCGGAAAGTTCATCCGGAGTTGGCTCATCGGCGGGATAGCGGCTCTTGAAATAGGCCCGCAACGCCTCGCGGACAAGCTCGGAACGGGTGCGCGATTCCTTTTTCCGCACCTCCTCAAACTGACAAAGCAGCGCGGGAGGGAGAGAGACGGTCATGGTTTCAGTGGTTCTCATGGTTGGATGAGTCTTACTCAGTAAGACTTGTTCTTATCGTACTCTTGCCGGAGGATTTGTCAAGAGCCTGCGCGTTCCCGGATACGGACCGCCTGTCGAAAAGGGTGGTTGAGGTTCGTGGTCTCCCAGGTCTGAGAATCCAAACCTGGGCAGCTGCCCACTCATCGAGGGTTCGCAGAAGCCAGGTCATCGCCTGGATCGGGCATACGGTCGGGAGCGCTGCGCAGAATCTCCAGAAAATCCACTTGCTCCGCGCCTTGCGATCTCCGCTTGAAGAATGCCTCGGCGGTTTCCACTGAACTGATCTTCTGCGCAACTGCGACAGAGACCCACTGATTCAGCGAAACGCCGTCCTCTTCGGCGAGCTTTCGGGCTGCATTTCCCAGGGAAGGAGGCAGCTTGACTGGAATCGTTGCCTTGTTCATTTCAGCACCTCCCCAACAAAGCTCGCGGGACTCACAATACGCAGGTTGAACCGTGAAGCGGCGGGAATAAAATCCCTGAGATTATGGGTGACGATCACGTCCGCGCGCCCATTGATCGCCGCATCGAGCACCATCTCGTCGCCCACGTCCTGCATCTGGGGTCTCCAGCGGTAATAGACCTTGACTGGCTCAATGATAGCAGCAATTCCGATCAGGAAAGCGGCTGTGCGTTCGGGCGACATTCCATGGACGGCGCGCTGTTCGTCGCGTCCCAGCACATCCTCATATTCCAGGAAGAGGGCCGGCGTGGCCAACATCTGAAACGAGCGGGCATAGGCCAACTGGAGCAGCCGATTGCTGGCGCCATGCCGGCTGCGCATAGCCGAGACAATTACGGAGGTGTCAAGAACGGCTCTCATCGTAGCTGGTTGCCTCAGATTCTCTCATCAAGATAACCGATTGAGTTTCTTGGTCTCCCACCCTTTTCACAAAGTGCGTGAAAAGGATGGGGCACCCGGCCAAGAAAGAGACTTTCAAAAGTCTTTAAAAAATAAAACTATCGAACTCCTTTTTGAAAGGAGAAAAAAGCATGCATATTCTTTTGCTAATCTGGCATATTATTGAACTGCTACATATCGCTTATGAACTGTGGCAAGTTTTCAATTACTTCAAGAGCCGTTAGAGATGAAGTCAATTCACTTTGAGGTATCCGACTTCCTAACTGGGTGGCTAAGGTCAGACCACCCCAACACCAAGCATTGCCCCAAGCCTCGATTGAGACTTGGGGCAATCGCTTATTTGCCGGCCTCTTCCAGAAAACGCACGATCGATTCGATGCCCAGCTCGAAGTTTTTCAGGTGGAACTTTTCGTTGGGGGCGTGGATGTTGTCGTCGGGGAGGCCGAAGCCCATCATCACGCTGGGAATGCCCAGATTGCGGTCAAAATCGCCGACGATGGGGATGGAGCCGCCGGAGCGGATGAAGACCGTCTCCTGGCCCCAGACCTCGCGCAGGGCGGTGGTGGCAGCCTGAATGTAGGGGTTATCGACCCGGACCAGACAGGGGTCGCCGGAGTGAATCAGGCGGACCTCAATATCGACGCCGGCGGGGGCGATCTTCTCGACGTAGTCCTTGTAGAGGGCAAAGGTCTTGGCCGGAGTCATGCCGGGAACCAGGCGCATGGAGACCTTGGCGGTGGCTTTGGCGGGGATCACCGTCTTTGCGCCCGCGCCGATGAAGCCGCCGGGGATGCCGTGCACGTCGAGCGTGGGCCGCGCCCAGGTGCGCTGCAGCACGCTGTAACCGGCCTCGCCCACCAGCGTGCGCGAGCCGACCTCAGTGAGGCGGTAGTGCTCCTCGTCAAAGGGCAGGCTGCTCCAAGCGGCCAGCTCCTCGGGGCTGGGAGGGATGATGCCGTCGTAGAAGCCGGGGATGAGGATGTGGCCGTCCTCGTCCTTGAGCTTGGCCACGATTTGCGCAATGGCGACGAAGGGATTGGGCGCCGCGCCGCCGTACATTCCGGAGTGCAGATCGGTCTTTGCGCCGCGGACTTCCAATTCTGTATAGATCATGCCGCGCAGGCCCACGCACAGGGTGGGCAGTCCGGGCGCGAAGAGCTCGGTATCGGAGACCAGGGCAAAATCCGACTTCAACTCCGGCGGCTTGGAGGCGACAAAGGCTTCAATTCCCTCCCCTCCCACCTCCTCTTCGCCTTCGAGGAGGACACGCACGTTGATGGGCAGCTTGCCGTTGGCGGCCATGAGCGATTCCAGAGCTTTAATTTGCGCCCAGACCTGGCCCTTGTCGTCACAGGTGCCGCGGCCGTAGAGATTGCCGTCGCGCTCGGTTGGCTCGAAGGGCGGCGAGAGCCACTCGTCCTCGGGGTCGGTAGGCTGCACATCGTAGTGGCCGTAAAAGAGCGCAATAGGCTTGCCGTCGGCATGAAGCCAGTCGGCATAGACCAGCGGATTGCCTTCGGTTTCCAGCAACTTCGCGTGCTCGAAGCCGATGTGCGTAAGCTCGGCCAGGAGAAACTCGGCGGCGCGACGGCAGTCGGCCTTGTTCTCCGGCAGCGTGGAGATGGAAGGAATGCGCAGCAAATCCTTCAGTTCATTCAGAAAGCGGGGATGATTCTCACGGGCGTAGGCTACGGCGGGCGATGACATGGGTGTGCTCCTTCTCAATTGATCCGACAGTGGAGAGTATATGCGGTCAGATCGGAAAACGGAATTCAATACCTGTAATGTATCGCGGTCGATCAGCCGAACAATTCACTATGAGAGCCAAGCCGCGCTAGTCGCAGAAGGTCGTTCTCTGTTTTTCTGCAGATCAGCAGCAGGTCTGGCTTGACGTGGCACTCGCGGTAACCGGACCAATCGCCGCTCAAGTCATGGTCGCGGTGTCGAGGCTCCAGAGCCTCATCGCTTGCCAATGCCAACAGAACTGGGACAAGGTCGGCATCGAGAATAGTCCGGTAAAGGCCCTTGGCTTCTCGCTTGATGTCGCGTTTGAAAGCCGTTGAACGCTCAATCGACCGCATACTAATCCGCCATTAATGCTTCCACGCTGGCAAACTGCTTGCCCTTTCCAAGCTCAAGTTCGGCGATGGCTTTGCGGGTGGTTGCGTTGGGAACCTTGACCTCGAAGGGCAGGCGGCGCTCATCGGCAATACGGAGCATCAGCAGCCGGATCGCATCGGAGATGGACAGGCCCATTGCTTCGAGCGCTTCGGAGGCTCGCTCTTTGGTGTTCGTGTCGATGCGGGCACGGACGTAGGTGTCGGCGGTGGCCATGGAAATTCTCCCTAAACGTTATTGTAGTCACAATGAGACTACGTCGCAAGTGGGTTTGATCTTCGTTCTTCCTCAGCACGGTACTCTAGAGAGAGATGCCTCCTATTCTCAACGCGCAGTCGATCACCAAGCAGTTCGGCGCCAAGCCGCTCTTTCAGAACATTTCGCTCACCGTCGAAGAGGGCGACCGGATCGGACTGATCGGTCCCAACGGCGCGGGAAAGTCCACGCTACTGGCGATTCTTGCCGGGCAGATGGAGCCGGATTCAGGCGAACTGGCGGTGCGCAAGCGCGCCCGCGCCGCCTACGTGCCGCAGGACTCGCGCTTTGCCGCCGGCCTCAGCGTCCGGCAGGTTTTGGAAGCAGCTCTGGCCGCCGCGCATGTGAACGAATCCGAGCGCGAGGGGCGACTGCGCGAACTGAGTGGCCGCGCCGGTTTCGCGGACCTCAATGCGGAGGCGGCCGCGCTCAGCGGAGGCTGGCGCAAGCGGCTGGCGATCACCGAGGCGCTGGTTTGTGAGCCGGAGGTGATGCTGCTGGACGAGCCGACCAACCATCTTGACCTGGCCGGGATCGAATGGCTGGAGGAGCTGCTGACCTCGGCTTCGTTTGCCGCAGTCACCGTCAGCCACGACCGCTATTTTCTTGAATCCACATCGAGCGAAATCATTGAACTGAATCGGGTTTTTGCCGACGGATTGTTGCGCGTGAAAGGCAATTTCAGCCGCTTTCTGGAAGAAAAGCAGTCCTATCTGGAATCGCAGAACCGCCAGCAGGAGAGCTTGCGCAATCAGGTGAGGACCGAGATCGAGTGGCTGCGGCGCGGACCCAAGGCGCGGACGACCAAATCCAAGGCGCGCATCGATAGTGCGAATGCCATGATCGGCCAACTGGCGGAGATGAATGCGCGGACGGCGGTCGCGACGGTGGGGATTGACTTCGACGCCAGTTTGCGCAAGACCAAGCGGCTGGTTGAATTCAAGGATGTGGCCTGCGATGTGCCGAGTTCCGATAATGAGCCTAAAGGAGAAATGCGCCCGCGGCGCCTCTTCAGCGGGCTGAATTTCATTCTCACCGCGGGCATGAAGGTGGGGCTGGTGGGGCCGAACGGCAGCGGCAAAACGACGCTGCTGCGCCTGCTGCGGGGCGAGATTGAGCCGGCTCAGGGATCGATACGCCGGGCCGAGGCGCTGCGGCTGGTCTACTTCAGCCAGATGCGCGAGCTGGATGAAAGCCTGACCTTGCGCCGGGCGCTGGCTCCGGAGGGCGACGGACTCAACTATCAAGGACGACTGGTCCACGTCGCCAGTTGGGCGGCGCGGTTTCTGTTTACCAGCGAGCAGTTGAATCAGCCGGTGCGCAACCTGAGCGGCGGTGAGCGGGCGCGAGTGCTGATTGCCAAGCTGATGCTGGAGCCGGCGGACGTGCTGCTGCTGGACGAGCCGACCAACGACCTGGACATTCCGACGCTGGAGATTCTGGAAGAAAACCTGCTGGACTTTCCCGGCGCGCTGGTGCTGGTGACGCACGACCGCTATCTGCTGAACCGCGTCTCCTCAACGGTGCTGGGGCTGGATGGGCGCGGCCACTGCGGGCGCTTTGCCGACTATGGGCAATGGGAAGATTGGATTGAGGAACAGGAAGCCGAGCAGAACAAATCCGGCAGCACGTTGAGCGCATCGTCCGCCTCGACCGTCTCCGCCAATTCCCTGCCCTCGCAGGCCGGCGGCAAGAAGAAGCTCTCCTACCTGGAAGCGCGCGAGTTCGCGGCGATTGAAGTGCGGGTCGAGGTCTCCGATGCGCGGCTGGCCGCCGCTCACGAGCGCGTCGAGAATCCGGAGATCGCGACCAACGCCGCCGCGCTGCAGGAGGCGCTCATGGAACTGGACGCGGCGCAGCACGAGAACGATGCGCTTTATGCGCGCTGGGCGGAGTTGACGGACAAGTCGGAGTAGAGCGTTTCTCTAGGAAACTTTTCAGATGAAGGTGAACTACTGGGTTCCCCGCAGGGCCTCTACTTCATTGGAAGCTTGAAGCCCAGATCGAGTATTTCGTCATCCTTCACGCGAATCACACGCGCTCGGGACCGGTCGTTTTCACCAGGATAATACAACGCGACAGTGGGAATCTTAACACCCGGTCCACCCCCACTCCCGTCTCTCCAATTGGGCCCCTCAGGGGAGATCAATCCTAGCAAGTAATCTCCCGGATCATGTTGGTCGAAATGGAAATATCCGTTCCGGTCGGTTTGCGTAATTTGATACCACGTGTTGTCAGCTCTAATGAGCACCAGATGGAATCCTGTTGCGGGCTGACTGTTGAAGCGCTCTAAGTGACCACCGATCTGCGCATGAGGAGACCTGTCGATTGTCAGATCCCAGCAAGCCCCAGTTTTCAGGCTGACCTCGGAGTCGTCGGGTTGATACGATCCGATTGGGCCCACTGTGATTTTATAATTGCCGGGAGCAAGGGGCTGGAACTCGTATCGTCCGGCCGCGTCCGTGACCGCAACAAATTGTTTGTTGTCTGACCGCCGATCTGCGATGACATGCGCGTTCGAGATTGTCTTTTCGTTGTAGAACGCACCTCGCATCACCCGGCCCCTCAAGATACCGAATTCGCCGATCTTCTTCAGACGGCGGAGGGTTTCGATTTTGGCCCGTGCATCGGCTATTGGCAGGCTGTCATTCCCATAGTAGTCCAGAATGATCGGCTGGCCGTTCACTTTCTTCAGGTAGAAAAGCCATCTATCTCCTACCGCTAACTTAGGCATACACAACCCTTGCGAGGTCAGAACCGTTATGGGATTATCAGGCTTTCCGAAGAAGACTTCGTCTGGGGCGATCTGAACCTGCTTCTCATTATCTTTGGCAGGCTTGATAGCGGAGATACGACCCACAAACACATAGGTGTACCAGTTGGACCGGCTGCTGCAGTCGTTGAGATTGCTGAACATGCCGCTGTGCATGCACGTAATCGTCTTGTCTCCGACTTTGCGGATAGACAAGACTTCGGCTTTGGCGACACCCAAACAGGCCAGGGCTACAGCAAGCACCGGGAGTATACGATAGAAACGCATCGCAAATACCTTATCACCCAAGATACTTCCTCTTCAAGAGACTGATGCGCCGCCCGCCTGCTTAGCGGTTTTCACGAAGGTAACGGTATCCGCTATAATTCGCACGCGGAAAGGATTTCACGATGCAATTGAAGCCGTTTATGGTTTTTGCTTTGGCAGCCGTTTTGGGTTGCGTGGGGTGGGCGCAGACGGGACCGGAGCCGGTCAACCCTCATGCTACGCCGGAGGCGCGGGCGCTGCTGGCTTTTCTCAATTCGATCTCCGGCAACGCGACAATTGCCGGGCAGCTCAATTACCCTAACGTGGGCGCGCGCTGGACGGACATGGCCTACGACCTTACGGCCAAATATCCGGGGCTTTTTGGCGGCGACTTCGGCTTTTCCGGCGGCGAGGACAAGGACTCCGTGCTTTCGCGCCCGGCGATGATCGCAGAGGCCGAGCGGCAGTACCGCAACGGCGCAGTGGTGACGCTGACCTGGCATGAGGTGAGGCCCACCGACGACGAGCCGGTCACCTTCCACAACAGCGTGCAGGGCCATCTGACGGACGCCGAGTGGAAGGAACTGCTGACCCCCGGCAGCTATCTGCGTTGGGAGCGCATCGTGATCGCACTTTGCCTGCTGGATCTGACCTGGTTCGTGCTGGCCTATCTCGTTCATCCCAACTGGGCCGCCGTTGCCTACACTACGGCCGTTCCGACCATGCCCGCGGGAGGCATCACCAGCAGCCTGGTCTTTCTGGTGATCGCGATTGTAGGCACAACCATCGCGCCCTGGCAGCTTTTTTTCCAACAGAGTTGCGTGGCAGAGAAACGGCTGCGCTTCGCCGATCTGAAGTGGGCTCGGCTCGATACGCTCATCGGCTCCGTCTCGGTCTTCGGCACGCGCATCCATTGGGAGTTCTAGTGGTGTCCGCCGCACAGATGGTCGTTTATGTTTTGAAAGGGCACGACTTCACAGGCTGCGGAAAAACCCCTGATTCCGGGTAATATGTGCGAAAATCGTCCCTCCGTGGCTAAAGCCACGACTGATTCTAATGGCTTTACACGGGGGTTAAAACCCCCGTCTCCCTCCGAATTGAGTTTTTCCGCAGCCTGTTCAGCCGTGCCGTACGGGAATCTCTTGCCTGTGAATCTCTGTTAAGCGCCACATCCGTTCTTTTCAAACTGGAAGAGTCGCCGCTCCGTCAGGGTGTCAGCCTCATCCCCTACACTGAATCTTGCCTCCCATGCCCGCTTACTGCGAAGTCGCATTGCCGGTGCCGCTGGACCGCGCGTTCACCTACGCGGTGCGGGAGGGGCAACTGCCGCAGCGCGGTGCGCGGGTCATCGTCCCTTTTCGCAACGAAAAACTGATTGGCGTGGTGATCGGGCTCAGCGCCAAGGCTCCGGCCGACTTTGAAGTCCGGTTCCTCGAAGCGGTTCTGGATGACGAGCCGCTGCTGAGCGAGTCGCTGCTGGCCCTGGCCGAGTGGATGGCGCAGTATTACCTTGCTCCGCTGGGCGAAGTGCTGCGCGGGATGCTGCCGTTGATGGCCGAGGTGCGGCGCACCGTCTACTACCGCATCACCGACCTGGGACGGGATGTGCTGGCGGCGTCATTGGAGGGTGCTGATCGCCTTCCAGATCGACCTGCCTCAGGGGCTAAAGCCCCGGATGAAATAGGCGAGTTTGGTGGCAGGGCTGAAACCCTGCCCTACCAATCCTGGAACAAACCGTCTCAGGATTCCCAGGTCCGAAAATCCGGAGTTGGGGCGCCCAAATTTGTTCTCGGACAAAAGGGCGCGTCGAAGCGCAAAGGGAGACGGCACGAGAAGTGCTCCGCCGAGGAGCAGGATCTGGAACGCCGTGTGCTGGCGCGCCTGGCTTCAGGCGAGCCGGTGAAGGTCTCCACTCTGCGCACGGCTACCGCGGCCACTTTGCCGGTGCTGGCCGGCCTCACGCGCAAGAAATGGATAGCCCGCGAGACGGCGGCCGTGGAGCGCGATGCGCGGCGCACGGAGCGGTTTGCCGTCCTCATTCCCGAAGCCCGGCTGCCCGCGCTGACCGTGAAGCAGCAGGCCATTTTGGCCGAGCTGGCGGCCTGCGACGGCGAACTGCCGCTGGCCGAGCTGCGGAGTAAGGACTTGCCCTCTTCCACGCTGCAAACCCTCGTGCGTCGCGGTTTGGTCCGCATTGATGAGCGGCCGGCAGCCTTCCGCATGGGCGGCTTGCAAAGCCAGCCTGCGCCGCTCCGGCTGAACGAGCCGCAGATCGACGCGCTGGCCAGCCTGGCGACGGCCTTGGGGGGGTTCCATCCCTTTTTACTGCACGGGGTGACCGGCTCGGGGAAGACGGCGGTTTATATGGCGGCGATGCAGCGGGCGCTGGACCGTGGCCTGGCGTCGATTCTGCTGGTTCCGGAGATCGGCCTGACGCCGCAATCGGTGGGCCTGCTGGACGCGGCCTTCGGAGATAAAGTCGCGCTGCTGCACTCCGCGCTCACGCCCGAAGAGCGCAGCGAGCAGTGGCGGCGCATCCGCCGTGGCGATGCGCCGATCATCGTCGGCACACGCTCGGCGATCTTCGCGCCCGTGCTTCATCTCGGCCTGATCCTGGTGGACGAAGAGCACGACCAGAGCTACAAGCAGGAGGAGACGCCGCGCTACAACGCCCGCGACGTAGCCGTGATGCGAGCCAAAATTGAGGGCGCAGTGGTGGTGATGGGATCGGCGACGCCGTCGCTGGAGAGCTGGCAGAACTCGGTCGCGGGCAAGTACCAGCGCATTGAAATGCGCGACCGCGTGATGAACCGCCCGCTGCCCGAGGTCGAACTGATCGATATGCGCCGCGAGTTTCAGGAAACGGGGCAGGAGCAGCTTTTTTCGCGCGCCCTGGTGGAGAAGACGCAGACCGCTCTGGATCGCGGCGAGCAGGCGCTGATCCTGCTCAACCGCCGCGGCTACTCCTCTGCCGTTCTCTGCCGCGCCTGCGGAGAAAAGCTGGAGTGCCAGAACTGCGCCATCGCGCTGACCCACCACAAGCCGACGGGTGAAGATGCCGAAGTGGCGCGCGCGGGCCAGCGCCTGGAATGCCACTACTGCGGCTTCCGGCGCGTCGTGCCGGCTCGCTGCCCCAAGTGCGACAGTGAGCACCTTTACTATCTGGGCGCCGGCTCAGAACAAGGAGAGGAGCGGCTCGGCGAAATCTTCCCCACCGCGCGCATCGGCCGCATGGATCGCGACACGGTGCGCGGCCGCTACGATCTGGAACGGCTGCTGGCGCGGCTCCATTCGGGCGAGATCAACCTGCTCGTCGGCACGCAGATGATCGCCAAGGGCCACGACATTCACGGCGTCACGCTGGTGGGCGTGGTGGGCTGCGACTACGCGCTTTCCATGCCCGACTTCCGCGCAGCCGAGCGCGTCTTCCAACTGATGACGCAGGTTTCAGGCCGCGCCGGACGGGGCGAGTTGCCGGGCCGAGTCGTGGTCCAGACCTACTACCCGGACCATTACGCGATTCTCGCCGCCAGCACTCACGACTACAGCAGTTTCGTCGAGCGCGAACTGAAATACCGGCGCTGGATGCACTATCCGCCCTTCGGCGTGCTGGCCAATGTGCTGGTGCAATCGCAAAAACTCGAAGAAGCGGCCGGCTGGTCGGCGGTGCTGGGCAAATGGTTCCAGAGCGCAGCGCCGGAGGGCGTCCGCGTACTCGGCCCCTGCACCGCGCCGATCGCGCGCATCAAGGGCGTCTACCGCTTTCACCTGATTCTCAAAGCAGCCTCACGCAAGGCGCTCAATGCGGCTCTGCGCGGAATGCTGACGCACGCCGACGCCGCACAGATTCCGCGCCGCAATCTGATTGTGGACGTGGACGCGCTGCGGCTGATGTAGCACCTGCGGTGGGGCAGACGACCTTCGGCGGGGCAAACAAACGGCATCATCGCAATCGCGCCAACTATTCTTTTCCTTCGGCGCAAGCTCTGCCAAGCCGCAGTAACCGCGCGCCAACGAGGAAGAACCAGAGCGTCGCGCCCAACGCGTTCGCCATCACCAGCGGAAAGAAGCCCGTCAATGAAAGTAACCCGAACACCCCTGTGATCATCCCAGTCCAGGCGCTCGCCTTCCCGAATCTTGCCTTTATCATCGTGATGCTCGCCAGCAACACGCCTACCGATGGAATCACGATTATGTAAAAGGTCAGCAGCGGCGTCGCATAAATCGAGGAGGCATATTCGGCCGCAGCCAGATAGGCGGCTCGATGAGCCTCGTCTGCGGCACTGGAATAGTTTTGGAAGAGCGCCAACAGAGAAGCGTGATGTGTCCAGGTCACTGCCAGATCGAGAACGACAAACAGATGCAGGCAGACTATGGCCGCCAGCATCAGTTTTGTTCCCGCCTTGCGCAAGGCGATCCACAGCGCCCAGGCCACCGGTAGATAAAGCAGATCGGTGACTACCGAAAGCCAAATAATCACCCACCACACCGTAGTTTTGCCTGGCAGGTAGCGGAACCATGCCTCGCCGGTCGCCGGAGGCGCGCCCACCCATGCGAAGAGCGGAATAATCGCCACGTAGCCAATCGCCAAAAGCAGCGCCGCTATCCCACCCCAGCGATAGCACTGCTTCTCTTCACAAACATTCAA